>Ga0315287_10003890_pt1 | contig 14480 bp, 29 predicted proteins | sample YL17G11_0_MG_FD_205037 | JGI IMG/M metagenome (GOLD analysis project Ga0315287, IMG submission 205037) | Sediment microbial communities from Yellowstone Lake, YNP, Wyoming, USA - YL17G11_0 | ecosystem: Environmental > Aquatic > Freshwater > Lake > Sediment | place: USA: Wyoming | collected... | reverse complement strand
GTGGGAAACACGATCATGGGACGGATGGTCGTAACAGCGTGCCTGCCGTGGTTGGCGCTTGCCAGCTTGCTGCTCAATTCCAACTTGAGTCCTCCCCAGCAGAACAATCGAATCCGCATCAAGCCGAGCGTGCTGACAAACAACCAGAAGTACGCCGTGCTGGTCACAGTTCGACTGAGGAGCGAAGATGCCACGGTGCAGGTGTGTCTCGATGGCGAGCCACACCTGGACTGGTCGGGCAAGGCGACTCTGACGTACTGAACCCACGAGGAGACTGACAGTCCCGTGGCCGAGGTTGCAGGACTGCACGGCGGCAACCTGCTCGCCCCAATAGGCCGTAGCCGGCCGGACACCCGGCGGCCGATGATCTCGGCGGGACCGCAACTGAGAAGGTGGCCTGCTTTGATCTGGGCGGCCCCGTGGTCCAGGGCCACGGCCCCGAGCCCGCTTGCCGCAAGGTGGCAACGGTCCTTGTGGCCAAACGTCCAAGACGAACGTCGGCCGTGATATGGGCAGCCTGAAGGTGCCGGCCCCATGAGAATCAGACAGGGATGCTTCGCAGCCAGTGCGAAAATCGAAGGCGGCCTCTGTCAGATCGACTCCCTTGGCAAACTCTTAGAGTCCCTTGGCGAGGGCCAATGTATAGGGTCAAAATGCCAAGGGGTCAAAACCACCGGGGTCAGAATCGCCGAGGCCCGAAGCGCTTGGCGACTGGCGCGCTCAGGGCTTGCGCGCTCGGCGTCGGTGGGACCGAGCCCCGGACCCTACCGAGGCGTCAAGAGCGTATAAACGCTCTGCCAAGGCCGCCCACGAGCCGCCACGACCAGCAAACTCTACGGGGCCAGGGTGGGCGGGACTTCGCCGAGCGGCAGAATCCTTATGGCCGGCAGGTTCGCCCGACGATAGAATGAATGACAGGCCGCCGGGCATCTTTCATCTGGGTCAAAGATGCACGGGAGCCTGGGCTGCGGATGGTCCGCACCACCGAACGGCCCTGTTCACAAGGGCCGTTTTTGTTGCGCGAGGCCGAGACATGGGACGCGAGATCAACCTTGATGCCGGCAATCGGCTGAATCTGCGGGACGCAGTGGCCCTGAGTCATTCCTACTTTCTACTGTTGAAGGCTGCGTTCGAGCAACGCCTGGGCCAGGTCGGCGGTGTGGCCGTGATGCTCGACAGCGTGGTCGAGATCGCCACCGAGGCCGGCTACAAAGGCACTCTGGATCAAGCTGCAAGCATCCTGAAGGTCGAAGGTGGCTTGATCGTCGAGCCGAGCCCGAGTGGGCGGCTGACTGTTCGGCGGCCGGATTTCCCGGCAGATTCCATCGGGGGAAATTCCGCCCACAGTTAGTTCGGGGAAATATGCGCCACGGTTAGATGCCCGGAACCCCCGCCGCTTCAACCGCTACGACCGTCAAATCCGGCAGCATCCCTCCAACCCTCGCAGACTCTTGGACCGCTTCGCCCGGTGCATCCCACCACCTGGGCATGGTCGCGCTGGTCCGGGTCTTCGGGCGGGCCGGCGTTTTCGCGCAAGCCGTCGCCCTCGGCGCGAAGAGTCGGCACGGCGGGATACGTCACGACGCCGATTGCCGACTTGGCCACGACCGGCACGGCCGCCACGACCACCATCGGCGGCGGCGGCGCGGCCCGGCAGAGCGCGATTACCAACAGACATAGCACGATCAGCCAACTCACCATGAGCGGTACTCCAGGGCGCAATATGAGCGGACCCGGCCGCGCGGCCGGGCAATCGGCGCTATCATCAGCGCAACCTAGCCCTCCTTTTCATCGCAAGGGTTCCAACTGATAACCGCCGGCTTGGCCGGCACGGGTTCATCAAAGACGGGTTCCGCCGTAGCGACCCGGAAGCCGGCCCCGACAAGGGCCGTCAAGAAGCGGTCAAGCTGCATGTGCGGGAACCCCGCCATGCGCCGCTGGCCGCGCGTGGTCCTGGCAAGAGACAAGACGCGGGCCAACGTGTCCGCATCATCGTCAAATGCTTCATAGAAGTCCCCGACGCGCATAAGTAAAATCGCGCCGGGATACTGACTTTTCAGCTTGGCGTGTTGCTCGAAAAGGTTAGGCAATTCGCATACCTTATTCACGGCGTCTGCGCCGCGCTCCGATAACGACGGGATTGAAAGTGTTGCTTCCAAATATAGCATAATACAAAAGAACCGTAAGTCAAGTCGGAGTTTTCCATTTGACTTGCGTGTCTTTAGGACTATGCTAAGTATATCGGAGTAAACAACCGGAGCAAACAACCATGAGTACACACATCGTTGACCGCATTGAAGCCATCCGCTTCCCCAAGGAAACCACGGGGCACTATGCCGACCTTTTCCTCGTTGCCGAGCTAGGCGGGGATAACAACGTGCGTTGTGCCCGCACGAATAGGCGGGCGCGAACCTGGTCGGCAACGGCCATCGGGGAAGATTGGGCCGTGATAGGGGAAGCGTGCCGCTTTGCCGCCTCTTGTTCCGGCGGCATGACGAAGCTGCGCGGCCGGGTGACGAAACCGGAAAGCTACATCCGGGCCTACCGCAAGGCCCTGGCAAACGCCGCCACGATGGAAGAGGCGCGGCGGGTCAAGGGATTGGGCTTGACCGCCCGTATCCGCTTCACCGAAGAAGAGCGCAAGGGGTGGCACTACAAGGAGCTACAGAAGAAGGGCCGGACCCCGCGCGAGACAACCGAGTACGGCACGGCCTACGCCGTTTTCGACTTTGATCTTTCCAAGCGCGAAGAGTTGGCCCTTTGGCTTGAGCATTGTCACGGGAACGGATGGAACAATGCCCAAGTCTATGGGCCGGGCGAAATCTAAACAACCGGAGTAAACAGCCATGAGTACAGCCGTGAATACCGAAAGCGGAATCGACGTTGCCCTGCGCAAGGGCTTCCACAAGATGATTGCAAACGACATGGGCCGCGAGTGCCGCACCATGCTTGACGCCTGCCCCACTTGCGAATTTGACGGCTTGGAAGCGGGCAAGAGCTACTGCTACAAGCCGTCTTACGGCACGCCCGCCCTTGTAGTAGTCGGGCAAACGACCCCGAAACGGCGGCAAGCCGTCGCCAGCGTCAACCAAGGGACACCACGGCGCATCTACAAGGGCGATTACTACGGCAACTTTGTCGAGTTAGACGCCGATCTGCGGGCGCTAACCGGAATCACTCACGAAACGGTTGTCAAGGTTGCCGTCGATGCCGGCCTTGACGTGCCGCCACTGGTGCGCCGGCAGTACCCCGGCCTGTTTGTCGAAATCCCGGAACGGTTTGCCAACGGCCGCTTCTCCGCCGTGGAGCGCGTCACGCAAGCCCTTCAGCCGGCCCCTTTCCAGCGTGAACCTGTGAGCGTTGCCGACGTGGACGAGTTTATCGAACACGCCCACTACCTCCTGGCAACCGCGCGTTGCGAGCGAACCCGCCGGGCCGCCTTGAACCCGGACATGGGGCAAGATTACGACCGCATGGCGAAAGACCACATCGACGATATTGACTTCTACCGCTGGCTGCGCCGGCAAATTGACGTGGGCGGGGTGTTTCACGTTCCCGCCCCCGCCGCCAGCCACGCCGCCTGACACCGGAGCAAACAACCATGATTACACGTTCCATTGGAATCAGCCCCAGCTTGCCGTGGGGCGGCCCGCTGCCCGGCGGGGGTTACGACGGCAAAACTAAACGCCTTGACCGCGCCGTCCAGCGCTTTGCCGAGTGGTTGCACCGGCGGATTGCCGGCCCCGTACAAGTGCGTTTCAATTCCCACCGGCTTAGCGGCGGGGCCTACATTTACCCCGACGCCCGAATCACTTTCGACACGCCGGAAATCGGATTGGGCGCGCGGCTTATCACGCCTGCGAGCGTGCAACGGCGGCGCGATCGGGCTTGGAACAAAGGGGAAGGGTCCAATCTGCCGGCCTTGGAATGGGAGGATTGTTGGGCCGAAAGCACGCCGCTGTCTTACGACGTGCTGATCTACCCGCAATACCTGCGCGACCCTGGCAACCTTGGCGAACACAAGCCGGGGGACAGGTTCGGCTACTGGAGTGTCGCCACGCCGCAAGAGGCATACCGGCTTGTGCGGCAACTGGTCAACTTTCCCGTGGCGAGGTGAACCGATGAAAGAAACCACAATCACCATCCGGGTCTACAACCGCGAGCGTCAAGCGGAAGTAGAACATCCCATGACGGCCTACGCCGATGGTCGGTTCCCCGGCCTTGCGATTCACGGCCCGTGGGAACTGGGAAGCGACGATTGGCGGATAACGCATGTGCCGAGCGGCCTGATTATCGCCACCCTGCCCACGCGGGCCGCCGCCACGGCCGCCCTGGAAATGATCGGCAAACTACAGGATTGGAACCGGCCGCAAGCCGACGTGACCCCGGCCGAGCCGGGCGAATGGCGCTGGCTGAAAACCAGCATTGCCGCCGCCGTGGAGCGGGTCAACAACGACCGGGCCGCCTCCCTGAAGGCCGCCGTCGAAAGCGGCACGATCAAGGGCACCAGGTTAGAGGCGGCCCTGGGGGACTTCCGTTGTGACAAAATGCGCCGCGCGTGGCGAACCCGGTCCCCCGTGACTCACGGCAAGTGGGCCGAGCGCGCCCGCAAGCTGCTGGGGGCCGCCGCCGATCTATCGGCCGTGGGCCGGCTTGCCGCCGCCCTGTACGCCGCCGCCAGCGACTTCAGCAAGAGCGGCGACTTCAGGCCCGTGGCGTGGGAACCGCATACGTGGAAGCTGTTATCCGGTCGCTTGCGGACTTACCGCGCGGAACTGCCGGAGAAGGCCCTTTCGCGCGGGGAGTATGACGCCAAGCGGCGGCCCGCCAACCTTCAGCGGAGCAAACGACCATGATTCAGGTACACGGCGGATACAACTACAAACTGACTGGAGCGAAGCTGAAGGCCCTTGTGCCGGCCGCCGATTCCGAGCGCATTGTGGCCGCCGCCACCAAACGCAAGCCGGGGAATTGGGCAAGGTGCATCGTGAGCGTGCCCTTGAACCACGCCAAGACCGTTTGGGTGCAAAACGTCCAATACTACGGCGGGGAGCATTTTGGCGAGCCGTATCACTTCCCGGCCGAAATCCGCCACGCCACGACCGAATCGGCCTTTCGCCGTTGCGTCAACCGGCTGGGGTTGCGGCTAGGCTTGCCCTTCACCTACTGAGAAAATCTTTCGCCCGCCATTTGACTTACCGATCTTTTGTAGTATGCTTAATATGTAGGGACAAGCGACAACTGGAGCAAACAACCATGAGAAGCGACCCCGTTTTGATTCGCGTTTGGAAGGGCGACCCCGATGATGTGTTCGCCCTGTTCCCGACCGACCCGGCCGATAACTACGGCCACCTTTGCACCTGCTACCAGCACATCGGCCAGCATAGCGGCGCGGATTACGACCTTTGCATCCGCCAGAGCCGGCCCGCCACCCGCCGGGAAGCGGCCTCGCTGTTGACCGAATTGCGGCGGATCGGCTACAAGCCCCGCGTGCTTCAGCGGGCAAGCCGCCGCCACCATGACGAGCGCCTTTCGGCCGCGCGAGGTGTAGCATGAGCAAGCCGACCGCAAAAAACGTGACCGAGTTGTATCGGGCAGCCCGGCAACTGCTGCTGAATACCGAGCGAACCCCGTTCCTGGAAAAGAGCCTTGACCGGGTTCGGGATGCCTTGGAGCCTTTCGAGAAGAGCCGGCGGGCCGCCCTTGACGTGGGCTGCAATGACGAGCAAGCCCTTTACGTCATTCCGAATCCAAGCGGATACTCCTGCCTTGGATACGACGTATGCCTTCAGCGGCACAACGCCCTTGCCGCCTGGCTGCGCAGCGAGAAGCTACAGGCCGATGATTTTCCGCCGGAAGCGCGGGGCACCATCCGGGGATACAAAGCCTATCAGACCCTCTTGCAACGGGCCGACAGCTATTGCCAGCGGAACAAGCTGCGCTGCCCCGTCGAATTGACGCCGGAGTTGACCGGCCTAGAGGGCAAGCGCGTAGAGGTGGTTGACCGCTACGGCGAGCGCCGCCGTTTCATCGTCGGCAAGAGTACGGGGTGGTTGCCGATTCACCTGGAAATCGCCCGCCGCAATTCCAGCGGCGGCCCCGCCGTCACCGGCGCGCCGTTCCAATCGGTTCGCATCGTGGCCTAACACAACCGGAGCAAGCAACATGACGACGGAAACGACAAACTACTTGCGGGAGGCCGCCGACGATGCCGCCGACACGGTTCGCAACTTCGCCGACGAAATCCTGGAGCAACTCTTGGACGACGGCAAGGCCAGCGACGACCTGCTGAATGACTACCCCAACGGGGACGCTTGGCACCACGAAAGCCACGTCGATAAGTGGTACAGCATGATCGACGCCGCAACCCTGATCGACCAGCTTGACGAATTCGAGGAAACCGACAGCGGCCTATGGGAAGGGCAATCTTTCAAGGAGGCTATCGGCACCTGTGCCGCCTTCACCTATGGCAATGCCGTCATGTCGGAATGGCACGATCTGATCGAACGGATCAATGAGGAGGCCGAACACATCATTGACGATTACGACGGCCGGATTGCCGACCTGGAGGCCGAAATCGACGATCTGGAAACCCTTGCCGACGCCGCCGACACGGAAGAGGGGCAAGAGCAACGCGACGAAATCGAACGGAAGCGCGGCGACTTGGAATCCCTACAAGCCGAGAAGAAGGCCGCCCTGGAAAAGCTGATTAAGGAAACCGCCGACGCCGCCTAACCCGTCGCTTGCCGCCCGGCCCGTTCCCTCTTCGCGGGCCGGGCGGCCCTCCTGGAGCAAACAACCATGACCTTGCGAGCAATCATAACCGAAACAGCGCCCGTGGGCAGAAGCCGCCGCTTCCATGTTGGCGTGGCCGGGGAAGCCCCGAGCGGGAAACACGTCTACCGACCGCAATACCTACGCCACGGCCCGTGGTGCAAGACGACGGCCCGGATTCACGCCGCCCGCCTACAGCGGGAACTTGACCGGAACTTGCACGGGGCGCTACTAGGCTGGAGAAAACAACCATGCTGACAACCGCCGCCGTGTTCCTGGAAAAGACCAGTCTGCTAGTGGACGTGCTAGTGGAAGCCGTGCTAGCCGAGAAGCCCCATGCCCTGACGCCGGCACAAGTGACTTGGTTTGCGGCCTACTGTGACCAGCGCTTCCGCTACTTCCACGCCAACAATCCGCGCTGGCAGAAGTGGCTTGAGGACCGTGACCGGAAAATCGACCCCCGCGACCAGTGTAAGGTGTGGATTCGCCATTGGCTTGCCGCTTACTTCTTAGACCCCGCCGGTTATCAAGAGCGCTGCGCGAGTTGTCCGGCTTGCGGCAACGCCCTGGAATGGCGCGAGAACCGGAGCGACGGATTCGTTTGGTGGGAATGTGACTCCTGCGGGTTCAAGAGCGAAGCGAAGAAGGCACCTGTTTTGTCTTGACTTACGCACCTTTTGAGTCATACTAGAATAGTGGAGCAAGCAACCATGTTACTAAGCGTCACATCCCGAGAGTTGGCAACCATCCTGGCGGCCCTGCGCTATTGGCAGGCGAGTGATCGAAACACGGCCACCAAAGCGCCGGAGTATGACATTGCCAGCGACAGCGGCGAATTCGAGCCGCTGGGCAATGACGAAATCGACGCCCTTTGCGAGCAACTAAACGTGCGGGCGTGAAGCCGCGAAGGGTGGCAGAGAAGCAGACAACCGGAGCAAGCAACCATGACGAAACTCTATGCCATCGTGAGCGAACAAGGCACCGCCTGCCATGAGGCTTGCCTTTGCGAGCATTGCCACGCCAAGCCGCAAGAGCGGGCCGCCGTCGAAAAGAAGGCGGCCGGTATCAGCGACATTCCGAACCCGCTCGATTGGCGCGATGCCACGGGCAACGATGCCCTGACCTGCAATGTTTGCGGATACCCGAAGCTGCTGGTATGGGTCCGCGTCGGGGACATGGGGGAGTACGAATCTTTCGACTCCCTTGACGATGCCCTGGATTACCTTAACGAGTTGAGCGCCGGGCAAGTGACCGGCTGGGTTGAGGGCGGCATGGGCGTCGGAATTGAAACCATCAACTACCACGGATACGACTTCGTTTCCCTTTTCTGGGGCGATGATGATGCCAACTTGACAGCACATCTTGACGCCGATGAGCGCATGGATGTGGAAGAGGGGCTGAAGGAGGTGTACATCTAATGGCCCGCCCCCCGCGAATCACGAAAGAAGAGCAAGTGAACCGTGAATGGTTCAAGGCCGAAATCGGCCGCCTCCTAGAAGCCGTGGGGGCGACCCGCAACCGCGATTGCGACTACGCCTTTGAGTACGCCGTGGCAACCGTGGCCGGCAACCTCTACGTCACGATCTATGACGATTGGATTGCCTGCCGATTCGAGGAGCCGGAACGTGCCAAGGCCGCTGTGAGCGACACCCGGTTGAACCCGTACAGCGGCAAGTGGAACCATCATTACGACCCCGCCGAATTCAAGGGCCGCCGCACAACACGGCATTGCGTGGATTACTTCTTCATCGAACTTGACCGCTATCTGCCAGAAGAGGAGCAATCGTGACGTTCAAGACGCTTGCCGATCTGCACGCCGCCTACCACGGCAGACAACTCTATAGCGATGGGGCCGGGCGCGTTGCCGTGTGGCAGCCTACCCTATCCGTCTATGTTTGGTACAGCTACAGCGACCGCCGTAGCTGTTGGCAGCAATGCGGGTCAACCGACCAGCTAACCGACGATGCCGCGCCAGTAGGCTTTGATCTGCCGGGATTGATTCGACAACTTTTCACCTACGTTGACGCCAAGGGACACCCGCAAACCCGCGCGGGCGGGACTGCCGAGTATGACGTGCTAGTCCCCATTCCCGCCAGCCTCTTGCGGCAGCTTCGCGCTGCGATTGACCAACACTAGGAGGAACCGCCGTGGCCTACATCTACCTGGCCGATGTGTGGTGCGATGATTGTGGCCGGGCCATTTGCGAGCGCCTCACCCGTGAGGGCACGGCCCCCGCGAATCCCGACGATGAATGGACTTTCGACAGCGACGAGTACCCGAAGCGAGCAAGCGATGATGATGAATCGGACACGCCGCAACACTGCGCTGCCGGGGAAGAGTGTATAAACGCCATCGGACTGCCGACCGGCGGCAAGGTGGGGCTGCTGTTTGGCGAGTTGACCCGCGATGGGGTGGAATACGTCAAGGAGGCGATTGCCGAAGCGCAAGAGGGCCTTGGCAGCAAGGAGGTGGTGGACTTGTGGCGACAACACTATGCCGATGCCGGCTATGACATGCCGGCCGCCGTGGAGGTGGAATCGTGACCGACAAACGACAGCTTGACGCCGAACTGGCCGCGCTGCTGCCCTTCTTGCCCGGTTGGCAGCTTGACCCGGCCTATGCCGATCATACATGGTGCGCCGTGCTACGCGACGGCACGGGCAAGGGGATTCACGTCAACAGCACGCAAGCCAAGGGCCGTTTCTACCTTAGCGGCATTTGGCCGTCCGATAGCGACCGGCAGCAATGCACGCCCGACAAGCCGCTGCATATCACCGTTGCCCGCAACCGGCCGCCGGAAAAGACTGCCGCCGAAATCGCACGGCGCTTCCTGCCCTGGTACACGGCCACCTATGCCGAGCAAGCCGAGCGGGCCGCGCGGCACAACGCCGCCCGCAACCGGCAGCAAGAAGTGACGGTCGAATTGGCCGCGATGCTGGGGGAAGGGGCCGCCCGCCGATTGCAAAGCAACCCGAATCAGATTTACGCCAGCGGCCTGACGGTTGACGTACATGGTAACGGTGAATCGGTCAGTATTCAACTTCGCTACACAACCGTCAAAGTCGCCAAGGCCGTCCTGCGGGCCATTGTGAAAGCAGACGGCTTGAACGATTAACGCTTGACTTGCACGTCTTTTGTGATACTATTAAGTAGTCAAGCAACTATTGGAGCAACCAACCATGAGAAACACCTTCCGCCACGGCGACACGATGATTGCCGTCGAAAGCCAGCCGGCGACGATTGCCTTTGACGATCTGCTGGCCGCCACCCGCGTTATAGACGATACCGACAACGGGGAAGCGCCTTGGGAGAATTGGGACGGGTGGGAGCACACTGCCAAGCCGCCCCGCACCTTTGACCATGCCGACGTGCGCGAAATGCAGGGCTATGCCTGCACATCGGGCAGGGGCGAGCGCTACGTGATTCAGCTTCCCGCCGGGGATACCGATGGGGTCTACCGCTACGCCCGCGAGCGCGGCGCTTCCCGCCAAGTGGCCGCCGAAGCGCTTGCCGCTGCCCGCCGGCAAACCATCGCGCAGCTTGTCGAGTGGTATGAGGATGGTTGGCAATGGTTCGGGGTCCGCTGCCGGTTCACCATGCTAGGCGACGAATTCGAGGCGTCCCTTTGGGGAATCGACGATGCCGAGTATGCCGAGCGAGACATCAAGGTCGAAATGGCCCTTGACGTGGCCGGGCAGCTTGAGAAGGCCGGCTACACCGTGACCGGCAAGCCGGTACACCGGCCGGGTTTCCTGGGGTGGAGCCGGGAAGATAAGCAACAGCGCATCCGCCGCAACCTTGCCGCGCAGAACTGGGCAGCCTGAAGGGAACAACCGCGAGCCTTACTCTAACCGCATCTATTCGAGGAACACCATGCGAGAAATCAGAGTGCTTGTCAGATTGCAAGTCGATGAATGCGAACCCGACGCCAAGATCGACCGCGAAATCATGGAAGATGCCGCCGTGGAAGCCGTCGAAAACGCCATGCGTTTCGCCTATGACAACGGCTTCTCGCACACCTATGCCGACGAGCTTTCCATCGGCTTTGTCGATGCCGTGCTTTACGAGGAAGACCTGGACGACGAAGACCGGGACGAAGAGTAGGACTCTCGCCAACCGCAATCACGAGGAGCAAGCAACCATGAAGCTGAACGCAAAACAGTGTAAAAGGCTGGTCGAAATCCTACGAAATGTGGCCACGGCTTGCCACGACGCCCGTACCGGCGTTTGGGATCAATCCGACGATGGATTCGATGCGATGGAAGTGGCTGCTGAGGAAGGATTGGAAATACTCGGTGCCCCTGCACCCGACTATGACGACTCGGATTTACAGCCATGAGAACGCAGCAACAGCTTGACGACTTCACGCTGGCCTACATCGAAGCGGCCTTGTGGAGCAGTAACGACGATTCGACGCCGCAAGGAGGTGAACCCCTCGATGCCAATTACAGTATCGAGGATATTGACCCCGACACCTTGGCCGCCATGATCGAAGATTGCCGCCGCTTCCAAGAGGAAAACGCGCCCGATCTTGCCCGCTACGATCATCCGCAATGGACCGCCGCCGAATTGGGCGGGCATGACTTGTGGTTGACTCGCAACGGCCACGGCTGCGGATTTTGGGACCGCAACGATTGCCTACCGGAAGAAGCGGGGGAGCGCCTGACCGCCGCCAGCGAAGCCTACGGGGAATACTACCTGTACCTTGGCGACGATGGCGCGATCTACGGCAGCAAGTGCTAAGGAGGGCCGGGCCGTGCAACGAAGCAACAGCAACAGGGAGCAACAGCCATGAGTACCGAAGTCTTTACTTTTGCCGACGCCGCAACAGGCCAGCCGTGCAAGGCCGCCGTGACCGCCGAAACGCGCGGGCTTTGCATCAGGCCGGAAGGGACGGGCACGTTTGACAGCGATTGCGGCCCGATCTTCTTGGAAGTGCAAGACGGCCGCCCGGTCCTATACGTTTGGGCTAACATCAACGGGCAAGAGCCGGTCAAGATTGACCTTGCCACCGCCCTGGAATCGAACCGCCAACCGGCCGCCGTCTAAGCGGGAGTGAATTGTGTTGTGTTGCTCCTGGGGCCGGGCCGCTTGTCGCGGCCCGGCCCCGCTCCGAACAACCGCCGGGAGAATGGACAACGATGATCGAACCGCCACGCGGAATCCTGGAAACACCTATCGGGGCCGTCAACTTCACCATGACGGAAGCGGCCCACGTCTATCTCAATTCCGATGGAAACAAAGGGCAGGTTGTCACCATCCGGGGAATCCCCTACCACGTTTCGTATCACTGTCACCTCGTTGACGGCCAATGGACCGCCAAGGATTATCACGACCCGTACTTGAACCGGAAAGACAAGTATCAAGAGGCCAGCCAAGCGGCCCGCAAGACGGCCCGCGAGGTGTTGGCAAAGGCATGGGCCGAATACTTTGCCGCGCATCCGCAATTCAGCCGGCAAGCCGAACAAGCCAAGGCCGCCCATGAGGTGGAGCAACTGGAAAGCGAGCTAGCCGACCTGAAGGCAACGGCCGCCGCCAAGGCCGCCGAATTGACCGCCGCGAAGAAACGCCAAGCGTCGATCTAACCGGAGCAAGCAACCATGCCCGACTACAACACCATCCGCCTCTATCACCGGGTTGAAACCGTCTACTCTGACAGCGAAACGCACCGCCGATTGCAAGAGGTGGCAAACGTGCCATATCCCAACGACCCGCGCTGCAAGGCCCTGGGCCGCGCCGTCAACCGAAAATCGAACGGCATGAATGATACCGAGCAGGCGGCCCTGGCAGCGTTCCCGGAACAGGGAATCGACTTAGGTTATGTTGCCCGAGCGCTGATCTTCGCGCCGGCCGTATGCAACTTGCCGCTGAAGCAGCACGCCGCGCTAGTGAGCCTTGTTCGGCTGGGCCGGCTAGGCATTTGCGTCGGCACCCGTGACGGCCGAACCGTGGAAATCCTCGCCCGCCTCAACTGAAATCCGCCACCCGTCGATTGACTTTCGCGCGTATGCTTTGGAGCAAGCAACCATGAGCCGCGAATCCCTCAAGCAACAATTCCGCAACTGCGGGGCCAACTACGCGGAAGTGTTAGGCCCGCTATTGATTACCGCGTGGCCCCGCCCGGCCGATGCCGAACAAGCCGCCGACATGATGCAACGGGCCGGACTTCGCAACGTGCGGAGCTACCTCAACGGCGATGAAACCGCAACCGTGGTAGAGGGGACAATCTAATGAGCCGCCGCCCGCAACGCATGGCAATCGAATATCCAACTTGGCGTATAAGGGGAAAGCCGACTCCAAACGAGAAGCTAGTCGTTTGCGATACTTGCGGCAAAGCGGAATGGACAGCCCACTTCCCGAATCCAGTAGTTTGCCACAATTATCACCACCACCCCGGCGGAAAGAATAGGCGCATGAGGGAAGCCACACCGGCAGAGTACAAGGCGGCAAAGGCAAAACTGAAAACGGAAATCTAGCATGACGACTTACGCCCACTATGTTTGTTTCGCGTGCCGCAAGACCTGGGCACCGGCCGCCGTGCGATATGCCCGGAACTGCCCGCGGGTGTTGCCGGAAAGCCGGCCCTGCCCGGATTGCGGGAAGCCGCTGATCGGACTGGGCTTGACCTTCAAGCCGCCAAAACAAACCGACCGCCGCGCTTGGCGCAAGCTGGAAGCCGCCGCCCGCGCGGGCAACCGTTTCCTGAAGCCATGAATAAGGCCGCCTTCAAGCGCACCGTGACCGCCACCCGTACAACACAATCGCGCGAAAGACCCGGCCGAATCCGCCGGGTCTTTCCATGCGCGGGGTCTACCTGGCCGGGGTCAACCGGGTCAAAGCCGCAAGGGGTCAGATAGAAAAGCGCTTGGGGCTTGCGCGCTTGGCGCGCTTCAGGCCGGCGCGCTTGGCAGCTTCCGGGCCGGGCGGCCTGCCGGAGCCGGCGACCGGCCCGCTGGCCGATCTTCCCGACCGGGACACCAGGGCCGCCGCCCGGCCGCTCGACCAGGCCCGAGCCATTCGACCAGGGCCGCCGGCCGCCGTGCCGCTTGACCAAGCCGCTTGACCAGGCCGCCAGCCGCCGCGCCGCTCGACCAGGCCCCGCCGCTCGACCAGGCCCACCAGCCACACCAGGCGAATGATGGGCGTATGACCAGCCGGCAACTTTTCCGCGATGGAACTTGACGAAAGAGGCTGGCAACTTGACGAAGTATCCCGGCAGCTATGTGAAGTCGGCAGCGTCGGCATGGCGTCGGCAGCGCGTTTATACGCTGCTGGCAACGCCGCCACGGCGGGAATTGGAACGGGAATCGAGAAGGTCAGCCGGCCGAGCGCCGGCCGGATCGCCGACCGAGGCCCGCCGCCCGAATCGCCGCCCGCTGATTGCGGTCAGCCGGTCGAAATCCCTGGAAGTTACGAAAGTGCCGACCCAGCGAAAATCCTGCGCACGGTTTTTCAGGGGAACCGCGAAGCACGGTTAGAGACCCGAGGATCGCGCCGGCGCATCCGGCACAATCGTTACGACCAGCACAGCCGATATGCGCGGCACGTCGGCAGCACCACGGGGCCGGGAGCGTGGGGCCGATCTTGACCGGCAGCACCACGGGCCGGCAACGCTTCCCGAGTGACCGGCCGGGAGCGTGGGGGCAACCGGCCGGGAGTTGACCGGCCGGCAGCCCCACGGGCAGCACGTCGGCAACCGGCCGGGA
>Ga0315287_10003888_pt1 | contig 14484 bp, 11 predicted proteins | sample YL17G11_0_MG_FD_205037 | JGI IMG/M metagenome (GOLD analysis project Ga0315287, IMG submission 205037) | Sediment microbial communities from Yellowstone Lake, YNP, Wyoming, USA - YL17G11_0 | ecosystem: Environmental > Aquatic > Freshwater > Lake > Sediment | place: USA: Wyoming | collected... | reverse complement strand
ATAGTGAACTTCGGAACGGATACTATTACCTTGCGCTTATGAAACTTGCCCAGCCACTGCGAAAGGTTCTCGGCGGTAAGAGTCTGCTCGAAGTCACCCAGCCCGTCAATCTTCTTCGGAAGCAGCATAACCATCGACAGCTCATTATCGACGTAGGGCAGCTCAAGCCCCTGAAAGGTCTCGGTCTCGGCGTATTTGAGTTCTTCGGTCTGATTCATCATCGGGACTTCGATTTTTTTGCCGTCCGCCGTAGTAAAAGGCCCCGGCTGCGTCGCGGCCTTCTTGAATTGTCTATCCCAGTTGCCCTTGAAGTATATGGCGTTTGTCAGGACCAGGCGGGTCAGCTCGCTGAGCACTCCCGGCTTGATAAGCTCTTTGATTTTGTTATTGGTCTTTTCTTCCACCCAGGCATTGATAGTCCGGCGCGCCGCCTCCGTCGCTCCGACAAAATCGAGTTGCTCCAGCCGGCCGTCGTAGTTAGCCTCCACAAGACCCAGAAAATCCCGCAGAAAACCGTAGCCCTTCTGACCCCACAAAGCATTGGCCACGCTAAGCTCATAGCCCTTTTTCTTCGCCTCGGCCCTCAAGCCTCTTTGCAGCCTTCCGAAAGCAGCGGCAAGCTGCTCAGCACTCATCGGGCCTTGCTCGATGCGACGGGATAGATCGCCCCGATTATCGCTATCGAGGGCCTTGTAATGCTCAGTCGGAAACCGCAGCACTTGCGCCATCTGCCCTGCCGTCGCGCCGCGGGCGCCCGCGTGAGTCATCGCCAGCGCGGTCGAGATGCTGTAAGGACTGAAGAACAGGTTGCCTTCAAGGCCCCTTAGTTGCGCATAAAGCGCCAGGGCAAAGGCGTTGTTTCCTTCCACGACCGCCTCGAGGTCTTTGGCCTCGCTCGGCGCCGCTGCTCGCTCGGCAAAGCTGCCGATGGAGATCGCCGCAAGAATCGCCACCATCAACAAACACTTATCCGTTTTCATTTCTGCCGTCTCCTTACAATGTCGGTTATTGCCTTATGTCGCTATTGGTACTTCTTATTACGCCGGTCACAGCGGGCCGGTTGCCGGCTCAATTGTAAAAAACGCGCAAAAAACGCCCGCAACACCGCCCGTGCGGCATGTCGCGCTGCCAGGAGCAGGGCGCATTTCCCGAGTTTTCCTTCCATAGCACATTGACAAAATGAGAATCATAGCGTATCATATAGTAATGGCTATGTAGGCTGTGAAGGAAATTTTTTTCGAGAGGTGTCTAATGGATCCTGGAAAAGACAGCCTTGTACAGCAGTATAAATGGCATATTGTAATCATCTGCGCCGCGCTGGCTCTTGTGGTTCTGCTGATGTTCACCACCGACATATTCGAGCCCTCCGAGAGCAATATGCTTCGCCAGCTCATATTCATGCTCGGCGGCCTGATGTTCCTCGTCGCACTGCTGACTATGCTATCGAGGGTGTTCAAGATACTCGATGCCCTCAAAGACAATAGCGCCAAGCTTGAAGACGTTACCGCGGCGCTGGAAAAGATGAGCAGCGGGCTGGCGCAAATCAACCACAGCACCCGAGTCAGCGAAACGGCAAAGGTGATTGCTTTTCGCGACGCCGACAGACTGTCTCTGCGGCAGGCCGTTTTCGAGAAGCTCCAGATGCAGGATTTCGCCGCCGCCGAAGACATAATCAACGAAATTGCCCAGCGCCCGGAGTACGGCGAGCTGGCGCAGCAGCTAAGAGAGCAGGCCGAGAAGTACCGCACCGCGACCGACCAGGAACGGATGAATCAGATGCTCGCCCACATCGATAAGCTGCTCGATGAATGCCAGTGGGTCAGGGCGTCCGCTCAAATTGAAGAGATGATCAGGGCCTATCCCCAGAGCGAACGCACAAAGGCGATGCGGCAGAAACTGCTGGACGTGAAAGAGGGACGCAAAAGGATTCTGCTCGCCGCCTGGGACGACGCCGTGCAGCGGCAGGAGATCGACCGCAGTCTCGAAATCCTCAAAGAGCTTGACCTCTACCTGACCCCCAACGAAGGACTGGCCCTGCAGGAGGCCGCACGGGACGTCTTCAGGACAAAGCTGCATAATCTCGGCGTGGAATTCTCAATCTCCGTTACTGAGAAGCGGTGGAACAACGCCCTGGACGTCGGCCAGCAGATTATCGAAAGTTTTCCAAACAGCAAAATGGCCGACGAAATCCGCACGAAGCTCGACGTCCTGCGTCAAAACGTCCAGATGCAAAGCACTTAAAAAGCTCCCGGTGCAATAATTTTGAGGACGTCCGATTGCGTCTGAGGACGGCGCAATTTCCGGCCTAACACCAGATGAGAATAGCCCGCAATTGCTTGACAACCACAATGGCCCGTTTTGGTTCCGTCCGGTATAGGAACAAGCATGAGTGATGTCACGCGCATCCTGAACGCTATCGAACGGGGGGACGCTCACGCCGCCGAAGAGCTGCTGCCGGTGGTTTACGAAGAATTACGTCTTCTGGCTGCACAGAAGATGTCGCACGAACGGCCGGGCCAGACACTCCAAGCAACAGCGCTGGTTCATGAGGCATATATCCGGTTGGTGGGGCCGGAAGCCCAGAGTTGGGACAGCCGGGGTCATTTCTTTGCCGCCGCTGCTGAGGCTATGCGCCGTATTTTGATCGAAAACGCACGCCGCAAACAACGCCGTAAGCACGGCGGCGCTCACGAGAGAGTTGACCTGCAAAATGCAGATTTGGCCGTTGAAGGACCCTCTGATGACCTTATTGCCCTGGACGAGGCGCTAACCAAACTCGCCCGCGAGGACCCAATAGTCGCGGACCTGGTCAAAATGCGCTATTTTGCCGGGTTGACCCTCGAACAGGCAGCCGAGATTCTGGGGATAGCTCGACGGACCGCCGACAGGTACTGGGCGTACGCCCGCGCCTGGCTCCACAGGGAGATTACCAAGACCGATACGGCCGGCGCGCAATAGTCAGGCAGGCGCATTTTCTGCGGATTTTTTGAATTTTCCCTGTCGCAATTTTGACGCGTTTGTCGCATTGCATTATGGAGAGGGGGTTTGAAAGGAATTATGCAATGAACCAAGAGCCAAAAGACGTCAAATCAATCTTCGCAGAGGCCCTCGAAAAGAAGACGCCGCAAGACCGGGCAGCTTACCTCGACAAAGCCTGTGGCGGCGATGCTGATCTGCGATCCAAGCTCGAAAGTCTGCTTGAATCCCACGACCAGGCAGGCAGTTTTCTCGAGGCCCCGGCCCTGGATGTGACAGTTACCTTCGACAAATCCCCTTTGACCGAAGGCCCGGGCACGGTCATCGGGCCATACAAGCTGTTGGAGAAGATCGGGGAAGGCGGGATGGCATACGTCTATATGGCAGAGCAGGAAAGGCCGCTTCGCCGCAGGGTCGCCCTCAAAATAATCAAATTGGGTATGGACACCAAGCAGGTGATTGCACGTTTTGAGGTTGAGCGCCAGGCCCTGGCGGTGATGGACCATCCTAACATCGCAAAGGTGTTCGACGCCGGCGCCACGGAGACGGGCAGGCCGTATTTCGTAATGGAATTGGTCAAGGGCGTCTCCATCACAGAATACTGCGACAAGAACAAGCTCAGCACCCCTGAGCGATTGGACCTGTTCATCCAGGTCTGCAACGCCGTCCAGCACGCCCATCAAAAGGGCATCATCCACCGTGATATCAAGCCGTCCAACGTTATGGTAACGCTTCACGATGGCAAGCCGGTGCCCAAGGTCATCGACTTCGGCATCGCCAAGGCCACGATCCAGCGGCTTACTGAAAAGACGCTTTTCACCAAATACGCCCAGATGATCGGCACGCCGGAGTATATGAGCCCTGAGCAGGCGGAGATGAGCGGCCTGGATATCGATACACGCGCCGATATCTACTCGTTAGGCGTCCTGCTATACGAGCTTCTGACCGGGACCACCCCCTTTGACGCCGAAGACCTTCGCAGCAAAGGCTACGGCGAGATGCAGCGAATCATCCGCGAAACCGAGCCGCTCAAACCATCGACCAAATTAAGCACGATGGGAGATTCCCTGGCCGGCGTAGCCGAACACCGCAAGACCAACCCGGACCTGCTCGCCAAGCTCGTCAGAGGCGACTTGGACTGGATCGTGATGAAGTCGCTGGAGAAGGACCGCACCCGGCGGTACGAGACGGTCAGCTCGCTGGCAGCCGATGTCAAACGGCACCTCAACGAAGAACCCGTCGAGGCCGGTCCGCCAGGCGCGACCTACCGAATCGGCAAATTCATCCGCAAGCACCGCAGAACCGTCGCCGCCGTGGCCACCATAGTAGGTATCATTATCATAGGATTGGTGGTGAGTACCTCTATGTATGTTCTTGCCAATCGAGCACGTCAGAACGAGGCAGTTGCTCGCACCAAAGCAGAACAGGCAAAGGTTATTGCCGAACAGGCCAAAAAAGCCGAGCAAGAGCAGCGTAACCTGGCTGAGACAAAAGCCGAGGACTTACGCCGGTCTCTGTATGTGAATAGCATTCAATTAGCTGACGCAAAATACCGCGAGGGAAATATCCGGCGTGTCCGTGAACTATTGGAGTCATGTCCTAACGATCTACGTGGCTGGGAATGGGATCGTCTCAACTACATCCGCGATGAGTCTATCATGACCCTCTCGGGAACGTCAGACCAGTCCATCAGGCCCGCGTGGGGAAAGGATGATTGCATTCATGCTGCGATGCTCGATCCCGATGGCAAACGTATCGTCTCTGGTCATCTTGATGGCATAATCAGGGTGTGGGATTCCGTAACTGGCAAAAAACTCAGAGAATTCCGTGCCCATGGTCGCGAGCTCTGGTCACTGGCGGTCAGCTCCAATGGCCAACGCGTCGTTTCAGGCGGGTCGGACCAGACAATCAAAGTCTGGGATACTGAAACCTTTGAGATGATCAGGACCATACCGGGCCAGGAGACTTGGTTCTATCTCGCGGTGAGTCCGGATGGCACGCATATCGCGTCTTCGGCTGGGGGAGACGGAGTGTTACAAATATGGGACACACAGACCGGATCCGAGTTAATAACCCTGGGCGATCGAAAGACCAATACCGACTGCTTCAAGTTCAGCCCCGATGGAAAGCGTATCATCTCAGGGGATGATGCAGGAGACCTTAAAATCTGGGATGTAACCACCGGAGAAATGCTGACGGTTATACACGCAGACCCATATTCCGTCGGCTGCATCGCGGTCAACTCAAATGGTTCACAGATTGCATCAGCAGGTCTCACGGACAAAGAGATCAAAGTCTGGGATGTGCAAACAAGGGTTCAATTAGCGTCCTTTCGCGGGCACCAGCCGAACTTTGTAGGTTCGCTTGCATTCAGCCCGGACGGCAACTATATCGTCTCTGGGGATAACATCAATCTCGTAAAGACATGGGAGACTGCCACCGGAAGAGAACTAGCAACCTATCGTGGACATGAGGGCGGAATCAATTCGCTTGCCTTCACCCGCGACGGCAAACGGATTGTCTCCGGCAGTTGGGATGGCACTGTTAAGCTGTGGGACGTGTCCGAAGAGCGCGAGCCTATCCGATTGCCGGTGTGTCAAGGCCCACCTAATTCAATCCGAACAGCGTACACGGTAGCGTTCAGCCCAGATGGAAAACGCATGGCATCGAACATGGAGGGGATGGTCAAGGTTTGGGATGTGGACTCCTGTGTTGAACTGATGACCCTTCACAGACCTGTCGCAGTACGACAGCAGGAGTTAAGAAACCCACAGCGAACGAGCATCGCTTTCAGTACCGACGGCAAACTCATCGGCGCATCCATGCGGGGAGGCACGATCAAAGTCTGGGACATGGAAAAGATGGCTGAAGTTGTCACGCTGAAGGCGGGGCAACGAGTCTGGGATCTGGCATTCAGTCCGGACAGCAAGCGTCTCGTTGCCGCAAGCATGATCCTGGGCGATTCGTATCAACCAAAAGGAGTAGTCAATATCTGGGACCTGTCGAAAGGCGAGGAAATCATGGGCCTGCCTTTGGGTGATCTCGTGCCGCTCTCCGTTGCATTCAGTGCTGATGGTAAGTACGTTGTTTTGGGTTTTGGAGACGGAGCGATCAAAGTCTGGGATGTATCAAGCGGCGCTGAAGCTATGGGAATGATGGGGCGCCATGGCGCGGTCCTCGGTGTCGCATTTAGCCCAGATGGCAAGCTACTCGCTTCAGCGAGTCATCATGGCATACCGAATATATGGGACGCAGCCACTGGTCTGGAACTAACTACTCTTGGGGGTCACAACGATGCGGTCGTTTCTATCGCGTTTAGCCCTGATGGCCGGCGCGTTCTTACGGCCAGTGTTGATAGGACGGCAAAAGTGTGGGACGTAGCAACAGGAGCCGAACTGTTGAGTCTTCCGTTCGATTCTGCAGTCCACTGTGCGACATTCAACGCCAATGGGACGGTCGTTGCGGCAGCAACCGCTGACGGGGCTGTGTTCCTCTGGGACTCGAACATTCCTGCGCACAGATTTGAGCTACGGAACTCTGGCAAGGCTGCGACAAAACGTGTGGATGAGCTACACCAGCAACTTGGCTTATACCATGACGTTATAGCTCACCTTCAGGTTGATTTGACTCTTGATTCCACTGTTCGTGGTTTGGCGTTGAAGATTGCCAATTCTCGTGAGTGGGAAGACGCCGAAAAGCTCAGGAAGGAAACGTGGGAATCCGTGAGTTCATCCGGTAAGAGCACCGACGAATACCAGACGGCGTTGGAAAAGGCCGACAAGGCAAATAGTTGGGAACCGAACGACCCTGGTATTCTCAATACTCTGGCCGCTGCTCAGTACCGTGTGGGGATGTATGAAGATGCCCTGAATACTCTAACAAAGTCCGAACGGATACTATCTGCGGCAGGAGAAGAATCCAATCCGCTGAATGTGGCATTTGTAGCGATGAGCCTTCATCAGCTTGGGCGGGCGGATGAAGCGAAAGCTGTCCTGGAGCAACTACGGTCTTTATGCAAAGAGGAGCGATTCGCCGAAGACCAGGAAGCACAAGGATTCTTGGCGGAGGCTGAAAAACTCGTTGCCGGGGAAAATAAGTAATTGCTCTTTGTACCGGCCAAGGTCCTGCCCAAGCAGGAGAAGCAAGAGTAATCAAAAGAATGTGGACTGTCCGAGCTTGAGATCTCTTACTGGAAGTCGAAGAGCGATTGGGTCTTTATCATTGTGACCTGTTCGGGATAGGCGGCGAAGGTGTGGATGTGCAGCTCGGTGCTTCTGGGCTCGAAATCGACGTAGCAGAACGGGTCGAGGCTGCCGACTTCCATCTCCGGGAAATTGACGAACAGGCCCCGATTTCGCGCGAACCGCTCAAGGTCGGTATGGCTCTGGCGATACAGAGTGGGATTCATCTTCTCGATCTGGAAATCGGTCATGTAGCTGACGCCTTTGCTCAAGGTGCACTTGTGGCTTCGCGGGCCGCGAAACTGGAAGCGCTCAATCAGCCCGCGATGCGGAAGCATCTGGCCCGGCGCGCTTATCACCTCGGTCAGGCAGACATCGCCGGCAAAGACGCTGACGACGTGAGTGCAGCCCGTCACCCAGATGATGGCCTCGTACTTCTCCGTCTTCAACTGCCGCTGCGCGTATATCTGGAAAAGCTCCGGGTGCAGCGGTCTTTGAAAAAGGCTGAAGGTCAATTCGTCGATTGCTATATTGATATGAGGTGTTTCCATATACGCTTGATCCCAACTCATACTATTGACTTCTATTCTGCCGTTATTATACTAAAATCGCACCGCCAATTCAAGCTTATTCTCAGTGTTGATAACGCCGAGACCTCCCCTTATAGGACGATTATCTTGCAAGCTCCGCAGTCTAAAAGAGTAACGGCGATGAGATTTTTTGCAGGAAGGCCGCAAAAAAGTTTGGTTGCCCGGCGGTTACTGCTGCTGGAAAAAAACCGCGTTGACAATAGTGGCAATGATGTCGTAGAAGGCGTGGGTCCCGGCGGTGATTCCGAAACCGCGAATTGCAAAAAGGATCGCGAAGTAAACACCGGCCATCGTCCGAAAAGCAAACCTCGTCCAGTCAAATGGGTCCCCGGGATTTACCTGCCCGCTGAGGAAGTCTATATGGTGATGGGCGCTGAACAGCGCCGCCGATATCAGCACTGACAGCACAATTGAATTTCGGTGGTCCAATCTGAAAACATCCTGAAAAAGCAGCATCAAGATACAGATCAGAATCAGCCGGAATATAAGCTCTTCATAAATCCCGGCGCCTATGCCGGTGGCGATATTGGCGACCCAGTACTGCCAGCTTGTCCCGGCGCCGTTATCAAGCATACCTGTTGACAGGGCAGTAAGTGCGCCCGGACAACAATACTCAATGGCCGCCGTCGGCGTCCCGGAAGAAGCGCCGTCGAGCCAGGCGACCTCGGAGCGAGGCGGGCCAAGACTATTGATAAACAGCACCAATACAACCAGCGGGACGGCAAGCAGCACGCACTCGACGGCCATCCACCATATATCACTCAGCCAGAAGCGCCATCGCTTGCCTGAGGTCAGTTGCAGCGTTGCAAGAATCACCACGACCGCCAAAGGAGGCGCCACCCACACAAACTTGCCGCCAAAGCCCAGAGACGTCAAGCCCGTCTGCACCCAGACAAAGGTCTCCACGAGAACGGAGGGACCAAGATACGGCGCTCGCTCCAGCAGGTCCGCGCTGCTGAAAATAACGGCGATCTCATAAAAAACAATGAAGGGAAGCAAAAACACTATCGCGTAAATCGGCCGACTCGTTCGCTCAAGGTAGGAATCCGGCGCAAAATTCAGCAACTGACTTATGCTCGATTTGCGGCTCCTTCTTGTTTGCGTCTTGTACGTTCTCGTCGCCTTTTTCGCCACTTTCGTCCTTGCACACGCGGAAAACATTTGACCGGCCAGCCGGAATTTCGCAGAGTGTACTTTAGGCGCATCGAAATTACAATAGGCGGCATAATGATAAGCGAACAGTTGACCGAGATTTATAGACTGCTCTTCGACGGCTTCGGCCCGCAGCACTGGTGGCCCGGCGAGACGCAATTCGAGATTATCATAGGGGCCATACTCACGCAGAATACAAGCTGGGCCAACGTCGAGAAGGCCATAGCGAATCTGAAGTCGGCAGACCTGCTGAATCCCGAAGCGCTCCACAGCCTCGAGCACTCGCAGCTCGCCGAGCTTATTCGTCCGGCCGGCTACTTCAACATAAAGGCAAAACGGCTCAAGAGCTTCCTCAACTGGCTCTTTGAGAACTACGATGGGCGGCTGACAAATCTCGAAGGCGTTGAGACCTATCAATTGAGGGCCGAGCTTCTAAGCGTGAAAGGCGTCGGCCCCGAAACCGCCGACTCAATCCTGCTCTACGCCTTCGACAGACCCGTCTTCGTAGTCGATGCCTACACCGCACGAATCGCCGTGCGACACGGGCTAATCGAGCCGGACGCAGGCTACGAACAATTGCAGGACCTGTTCCAATCGAATCTCCCGCAGGATGTCCAACTCTTCAACGAGTACCACGCACTGCTGGTGCGGCTCGGCAAGGACTTCTGCAAGCCGACCCCCAAGTGCCCCGCCTGCCCCCTCCAACACCTCCCCCACACAATCCAGGCCGAGGACTACTGAGCAACCAACATTCGGATCAATGCGTCCGACGCTGGCCGACGAGACACCATTTCTCGCAGATGTGCCGCAGGGCCAACAGATAGACGCCCCAACTTACGGCCAAGAGGCTCACAACAAATGGCGGATTGACCAGAGGCTCGACGTACTCGCGCCAGCCGAATGCCAGAAAGATGGCCACGTATAAGGGCAGCAACAGCGCGCCAAACAAGAGGAAGGGCATTCTGTGGAAGACCAACTGCATCGTAGATGCAAACGGCAGAAATATCAAAGGCACGATGGCAACGCGAGGATCGATGGGCAGGAAGCTGAAGGTCTTGCCTTCGACGGTGAAGATGGGCATGAACTTCGCTAACAGAATCGAAAGCCCGGATACGACCAGTGTCCCTATGCAAAGCAAGGCGGCATCGGTGACGGTCAGCCACAAAGTCGTTGTGAACCTTTGGTGTCGGCCCCCTGAGATCAGCATCGTCGAATAAACCGGAGGCTGCCGGCCCATAGCAAAAATCGCAGGCACCATGATTAAAGCGAACACGACGGCCTGGCCTATATAGCCGAACATGATTGTGAACACCGGAAGAACAAGCAGGAGGTTTTGCCACCGAGATACGGCCAGAGCCGATGTGCTGTACAACGCGCCCCAGAAATATCTTCCGGGGCCAGTGTAGTCGTACTTGTCCATCTGCGCCAGAAACCACTTCTCAACCCAGGGCCTTGGGTGCTTGCTGAACCGCCTCTGCCAGCTACCTGCGCGGGCGCTCGTATACCGCCTGAGCTTCTCTTGGTTGAAAAAATCCATAAAGCCCAGCCACGGCACAGCGCAGTAGCGCCTGGCCAGTCCCGGCCTGCCCAGCCAAAACCACATCACGACACTGCCGAGAATCCCCACTGAGATTGGCAAGTGGGGCTGGGCAACAATGATACGTTCCAAGAGTACGTGCAGGTCAAAGAGCCCCTCAGCAACGAGGGCCACCGGCAACAACCCAAAAACAATCGCCGCATTTCTGACAGCCAATGCAGCCGCCGCACCAACCAGGTAGAATACAGCTCCTGCAAAGAACGCCGAGCAGAGCACCAAGACCAGTTGTGGGCCGGACAGGTCAGGATAGGTCAGAAACAGCATCGAGCAGAGAGCGTTCGTCGCAACGCCTATAAGGAACACGCACTTGCGAACGATCCGACGGTGGTCGGGCAGACAGTATGAGAAGGGCTTCGCCAATACCTCAATCTGCGATAAGGTCGCCAGGAATCCAACCATAAAGGCAACAATCAGGGGCCCGACATACAGACCCTTGCCGGCCTGCGGCCGGTCCAGCGGCGCCGCGACAACACCTGCTGCGGCACAGCCCAGTAACACATAGACCAGCCATAGACCGCGACGCTGATACAAATGCTTCAAATTGACTGTCAAGATACTCATATTGTTACTCCGGTCATTCACCTCTCGCCTACACACCCTGCAATCAGAGAGCCTTCCAGCGCTCCTCTTTGGTCAGACACCATTTCGCACAGACACGCCATAGAATTAGCAGGAAAAACGCACATCCACAGACAAAGACGGTTGCGAACAAAACCGGCCCCGTCGATCTGGGCAATACGCTGACTTCGGAATCAAGGTAGATAATCGCCACTACCAACAACGTCGTAACAACATAAACGCTGATCTTGGCGAAAATCGGCATTCTGTAAGCAAGAAGCTCGAAAGCAAAAAGGCCGGGCGTCAACAAGCACGCTAAATAGACCGTTTCCAGCCGTATCCCGGTATAGTGCAAACCATATCTGGCAATCTCAGGCATGAACAACGCAAAGACCGTGGACAGACCCGCCACCGCCGCCGCCGCTGCCGTAGCTATGACCATAGTCGCGCACGCCGAGGCAACTGCCGAATAGTATCTTTCTCTTCGCCCTTCAGGCAGCAACATATCAGATGTTATAGGCAAATGGATAATGAACGCGATTGAGCCTAAAGCCACAAATATCAATTCCTGCACCACGTTGCCGGCATAGCCGAGCACTAAAACACTGCCGAGAAGCGACGCAAATATCCATCGCCAGTATGATAGAATCGGCCCGAATGCTCTATACAGGCCGCCCCATATATATCGCCCGGTATGCGTATAGCCGTATCGCTTCATACGAGAAAGGAATAATGCTTCAACCTCGGGCAAAACCGTTTTTCCTCCTCCGGCCTGCGTGTATTGTTCGGCCGCATCCAGGACTAACCTTCGATGCGCCCGTTTCACACGCTCTATATCCCCGAGCCCCCTCCAGACGAAAACACCGTAAACAACACATACAGGGATGACTGCAGGCCAAACAAGTAGAGGATGTTCAAAAGCCGTATCGAGTGCAATACAGCCAAGAATACAAAGTGGAAAAGTTAGAAGCACAAGAAGGGCCCATGCTATTCTGGAGAGGAAGAACCGCAAACCTCTGGATAGAGCAACCGCCATCATCGCAATAAAGAAACCGGATGCTACAAGGCATCTCTCAAGCAAACCTGACTCTTCGAATACGGAGAGATTCAAGAGATTAAAAAACAACGGAAGGAACAGTGCATACAGCAACGCATCAACGAAGATGATTGTGCGCAAGTTCCGTCTATATCCCGGCAGACAGAATGAAACAGGCTTAGCAAAAATGCCGCTCTGTAGTCCGCTCATTTGCCCGGAGAGGGCCATTACAGGAAACACGCATAAACTCAAGAGGATCAGAGACAATTTTGCCGCGAATGCCCACCCTGTACTCAACAAATACACCATCCACATCCACGGGATCCATACAAGAGCCCAACTGCAAGCCGTCCGGCATCGAAAAGAAGCTCTCAATCTTACCATGAGTGTATTCATTTTGTTCTTTGCGGCTCGTTAACTGACGATAATCTTGTAAATATCTTCCAACGGGAGTGTTTGTATCTCGACGCGACAGTTCAAGCTTTCGGCCTGCTGCTGCAGTTGTTCAGGTGAGCAATCCTGCAGCGTTAGTATGGCCTCTCCGTTGCTTCGCCGGCATTGAACAACGTTTGCAAAAGGCAATTCGCGCGGCAGCTCCCCGCTCAACGCACTGACTCGCACCCTGCTGAACCGCTCGCGCAATTCATCGAATCCGGAGTCCAAAAGGATACGCCCCTGCTTCATTATCACCACGTGGTCGATGACCTTCTCCACGTCGCTTAGGATATGCGATGAGATAATGATCGTCTTGTTCTCGTCCTGGATAATCTGCAGCAGCAGGTCCAGGAAATTCGCCCGCATCACCGGGTCCAGAGCCGCGGCCGGCTCATCCAATATCAGCAGCTCCGGCTCAAACCCGATAGCAAGCAGGATTGCCAGCTTCTGGCGCTGGCCCGGGGAGAGCGACCCGACGCGCGCTTCGGTGGAAACTTCGAAATCGGCTATGTACTTCTCTTCCAGACCCCTGTTCCAGCTCGGATAGTAAGTGCTGACATAGCGAATCAACTGCCCGGTCTTCATCCAGTCGAGCAGCTCGCCCTCCTGGTGTACGTATCCGATTCGCGCAAGCTGCTCGGGTCCGAGCTTGCCGGCCTCGCAGCCGAAGGCCGTGCACCGGCCGCGGTCCGGCAGATACAAGCCGATTATATGCCGCAGCAGTGTGCTCTTTCCCGCGCCGTTGGCCCCAAGCAGGCCGATGATACTGCCCGGATAGATGCTCAGGTCCACCCCGTCAAGCGCCTGTATCTTGCCGAATCGCTTATACACCCCGGTCATTTGAACTATTGGATTCTCTTTAGTCATTGGAGTTGCTCCTCAACCTCGAATCGTATTTCTGATATAGCCTTTCTAACATCTCTTTTACTTCTTCTTGCGGTATTTCAAACTGCACAGCCGTCGTCACGGCCTTTGTCAAAGCCTCCTCTAAGAGCTCGGCCTTCGTTCGGCCCTTTTGGTCCTTTGGTAGCTCCGCCACAAACAGACCTACCCCCCGGCGCCTCTCAACCAGCCCTTCAACCTCAAGCAGCGAGTACGCCTTGCTGATAGTCATAGGGTTGACCCTGAGCTGCCCAGCCAGCTCCCGCACGGAGATTAGCTGCTCGCCTTCGCGCAGTTGCCCCGCCATTATCTGCCGGCGAATCTGCTCGATCACCTGACGGTAAATCGGCTGGCCGCTGTGATGATTGATCTCCAATAGCATACGAAACCTGCCTTTTTCCTGCACTGCTGTATTACTGTCCTAATACACTATACGCATTTGGCAGAGATGGTTCACCAAAAAATTGGTATTTTCGTAAAAAATTTTTTGGCGCATCTCGATCAATTCCGGGCCGGAGTCGAGTATTCTCCCAACAAGAATTCGTAACCACTTGCAGATAAGGGATTTATAGATATGGACATCCGTAGTTGACGCCGCGGCCGCTCATGTTGACCACGCAGCACGCCGGGCTGACTCGCTCGCTCAAAACCCAAAAAAACTCGCCCACAGGCCGCTCTGCCCGACGACCTCCGGCGAAGGTGAGGTTGGGCAGACGCCCGTTCCAGCCGGACCGCTTTGCACGCTCTTTGCAGCCGCTATTGGAGGGGCTTGCGGGCCGTGGGAATGGGATTTGACAACCGCCGGCAGTTGCCACTATGCTGTTAGAATCGGGGCACGCCCACCTTTTTGAAAAGGGCGGAATGCTCGCAGGCAGTCAACACGTATGGAGGATTGGCAAATGTCGAAAGAGCCGGCAGACCGCGCACAAAAGGAATCGTGCCTGGGAAGAAGGAGACTCTGCAAATTAGCCTTGGCAAATACTCTTGGCGCGACGGTTTTGTTATCAAAACCAGCCCATTCTGCGGAATCGCAGGCAAAAACACCCGCAGAAGCCGGGGCAGGCGTGAACATCGCGC
>Ga0315287_10003887_pt1 | contig 14487 bp, 21 predicted proteins | sample YL17G11_0_MG_FD_205037 | JGI IMG/M metagenome (GOLD analysis project Ga0315287, IMG submission 205037) | Sediment microbial communities from Yellowstone Lake, YNP, Wyoming, USA - YL17G11_0 | ecosystem: Environmental > Aquatic > Freshwater > Lake > Sediment | place: USA: Wyoming | collected... | reverse complement strand
CTGCGCGACCTGCGCAACGAGGACGTGGACTTCGACCAGGCAGAGATCGACAAGATAGAGGCAGCCAGGATGCTCTTGGCCGCCTCCGGAACCCCTAGACAGAGAGAACTCTATGCCCAAGATCAAGACCAAGCGCCCATTCAAGCTCGTAGTTCCGGTTAGCCTGAACGAGCAGAAGGCAGCGCTATCGCTCGCCAAGAACCTCGGCGTAACCGCCCCCGAGCTGCTTCTTCAGCTACTGCGCGAGCGACATGGACGCTGGAAGGCGGAGCGTAAGGCACTCAAGGTGAGCAAGAGGCCGCTACAGCTCGAGCTGGCTAGCTAGACGATGCGGCGGTTGTCGCCGGTGAACCAGGCCGGGAACAGGGCGCCGGTGATGGCTCCGCCTGCCGCACCGCCGGTAGCCCCTCGCAGACCGCGCTTCCAGGCAGGCTCATCGCCCCCGCCAGCCAAGCCGGCCGCCCCGCCCGTGATGCCGCCTAGCGCCGCACTGTGAAAGATGGCGCGGCGATGCTCGGGCGATTCCTTGATGTCCTTGAATAGCGCCTTGACCGATCTGCCCACGCCGCTTTCTTCGCCTGCCCGCAACAGCTTACCGAGCATGGAACCAAGTCCAGCGATCTTGTCCAACTCGGAAGCAAATCCAAAGGTCGCGTGCGGCGTCATCCCCGCCATCCTATCACGCCCTGTTTTTTAGCCGGCCAGATCGGTTGGGGCGATTGCCGGGAAGGTCGTCCCACCAGAGCCGGCAGCGGCCGCAGGTCGCCAGGGAGCCGGCGAGCGGATGCAGGTCGCTCATCCGACCGTGACGGTCGGAGTACGCCACTACCTTCCAGCGATGGCCCAGCAACATGCAGATCGTCCACATCTTTTTTACCCGTCACCCTGATAGAATCCGGCCACGTCAGCAGATGGTATCCTAGGAGAACCGTGGCCACCCCAATCATCCAAAGCACCGGTTCTGTTTCTGGCGTAGGCGTGGCCGGCCAGGGCCGCAACGACCTGGTCCCCGGCGAGACCGTCACCCTGTCTGACGCTGAGTCGCTCAACTCGGGCCACGTCTACTTCTGGGAGTTCGACGACGCCCCCATCGGGACGTCACCTGTACTGATTGCGCCAACCACGGCCACCCCCAGCTTTGTCGTAGATGCCAACGCCCTGCTGGCCGGATCCTACCGCGTCCGCTGTACAGTAGACGGCAGCTTCCGCAGCGTCGAAGTATTCGCGGTGCCCCTGGCCTTTACCGGCGCGCGCATCCCTTCCTTCGAGGAGGAGACCCAGTACGACGCCGCCGGGAACATGAAGGGTTGGCACGAGTCCCAGACCGTGTTCATGCGCTCTGTGGACGCCGCACTCGGAGCGGTCGGAGCCTCGTCCATCGAGCGCAGCGCGGCCATCGTGGTTCCCAACGGGACCAACTCCATAGAATTGGAGCTCGGCATTGCCGTGTATCCCGGGTCGTTTCTGGCGATCGCCGGCCACGGCGATGAGGCGGTTACCGGCGGCGCAGTCAATGTCAGCGCACGGGTCAACGGCGTGACCAAGTTCACGACCACGCTGAACCTGGGGTCTCCGGTCACGTCATATAGCATTCAGATCCCCGGAGCCTATCCGCTGATTGCGGGCGACCGAATCTCCGTGTTGGTGGCGGGCGCGTCCCTGGTGACCGCCAGTACCAATCCGCTGCCAGTGGCGATCAACGTGGTCATGTCCAACTCGATGTCGCAGGACATCCTGTCGATTCCCGATGCCTCGAGCATCCAGAAGGGGATCACCAAGCTCTCTGTCGCGCCGGCGATTCCGACTGAGCCGGTTGCAGTCGGGTCCAATGATGCCCGCGTCCCCACGCAAGACGAGAACAACGCCCTGGTCGGCACGGCCGGACTACCAAGTTCCATCAACAAGTACGTGACCGACCAGGATTCACGTAACACCGACCAGCGAACATCACTGCCCCACGCCTTCGCTGGCGCCCTCCATACAGCTAGCACCTTCGCGCAGGTCAGCTCAAAGATCAGCGATGCCACGCTGGTCATCTCGACCGACTCCAGGCTGACCAACGCCCGGACTCCAACCGTTCACGGACTGGCCGGGTCCGAGCACTCGGGCAGCACGCTCGCTGCGTTCAATGTCCTGATCACCGACACCGACGTGGTGGGGACTGCTGATGCACGGCTGTCTGACTCCCGTGCGCCCACCGCCCATGCGCTCGGCGGTGCGCTGCATACGGCTGACACGTTTACCAACTTCAAGACGAAGGTTACGGGGGCCATTCCGGCGGCCACCGATCTGTCGCAGCAGTACACCAAGAACCAGCGGTCGGCCGTTGTTGCTCTGACGGATGCCGCTACCATCGCGACTGACCTGGACCTGGGAAACATCTTCGAGGTGACGATCACTGCCACCCGCATCCTGGGCAACCCGACCAACATCGTGAAGGGGATGGCTTGGACCGTCATCGTCAACGAGAACGCCACGGGCGGGTTCAATCTTACCTACGGCGGCTTCTATGACTGGGGCACGGAAGGCGTTCCGGATCTGACCACGCTGACCGCGAACAAGACGGCAGTGCTGTCGTTCCTGGCGCTGTCGACGACGCAGATCGCGAGCACCTGTCTCAAGGGCTTCTCATGATCACCATGCCCCAGATGGGGATGGTGCGCAGGAAAGTCGTCCCTGCTCAGTACGTCTCGCAGACGTCTCTGATCCAAGGCCCCGGATCAGCATCCTTCGCGATTTCCAAGCCCACAGGCGTGGTAGCCGGCGACCTGCTGCTGTTCTTTCTGTGGGCCGGCGATATAGGAATTTCTTCGCCGTCGGTGAGCTCAAGCCCCGGCGGGTTTCCGCTGGTGACAGATCATGCTGGGACACTGGAATCGACCAAGCACCTACTAGCCTGTTACAAAAAGATCGCAGGTGGCTCAGAGCCGGCAGATTACACCTGGTCATTCTCAACTTCCTTTATAGATTTCAGGGGCGGCGTCATGCTGGCGTATCGCAACGCGCATGCCACGCAGATCCCTGTGTCTGGCGCAGGCTCGGTTTCCGTTAGCACTGACACCCATGCCCAGACAACGATAACGCCACTCCAGGTCGAGTCGACGCTGGTGTATGCGTGGGGAATTAACAGGGCCGCGGCGGCGGCCGTGGGGTCGATCGCAACGCCACCAGCCGGGATGGTTCAGCGTTACTTCTCTGACTTCTCCTCTCTGTCCGAAGACGACAAGGGCCTGGCTATCTACGACCAGACCGTTGTGGATACGGCCGCGACCGGATCTAGGACGTTGGTCACGACGCATAATGACATCTCCACTCACGGCATCCGCCTCGCCATCCGAGCACTAGGAACCTGACATGACCCAAGCACATCAGATCGCCCCCGGACAAGCCGGCGACACGCTCATCCAGGCCATCTCATGTGGTGGACGCGAGAGCCACAACAGCGACGTGGCGCTGGTGGTGGGGGCGTTCGCGCTCAATCCCAGTAGCTACAAGCTGGCCAAGGCAACCGTCTCGTTCAAGTTCTCGGTTGTTGTCGCCAACGGGACGTCGCCGCTTACGACCGGGATCAAGCTGTACAACATCACCGATAGCCAGGATGTGACCAGCTCCATCATCAGCATCGTGGACTCGACGGACCCGACGAAGTACGAGGTCTCGCTTGTCGTTGGGGCGGCGGCAGGCCAGATCAAGATCGGCGTAGAGAAGATCTACGAGTGCCGCATCTACCTGGACGCCCCGCCGGTCAATCCGATCACCGACACCATCGAGCTCTTCAAGGCCGAGGTTCGCGCCATCTTCACGGTGCTCTAAGCTCCTTCCGGCATAAGGAAAGCAAGGGAGGCATGCGCCTCTCATTGCTCTACCCACCGAAGGAGACCTATGCGACGTGAACAAAAAGAGATTCTGTTCCTTTCGAGGCAGCTCGTCCGCGACCCCGCGCTCGAGCAGATCTGCAGCCTGCACAACGTGCAGATCGTCAAGGAGGGTGGCCTCACCACCCTCAAGCTGACCGAGACCTCCACGGACCTGCCCGGGTTCGCGGATGAGATCGACCGACAGGGCATCCTCGCCCGCATCGACGAGGGCAAGCGGGCGGCCTACCTGGCCGACCTGGCGACCCTGGAGTGCCCGTGAGCGGCAAGCGGGCGACCCTCAAGCTGAAGCAGCAATGGACCAAGGGGATGGTGGAAATGCTCTCCAAGCCGCCCATTAACGATACTGCCGTTCGCCGGGTGCTGCGCATCCTGGGCGCAGAGGACCACAGGCAGGAGGTGCTGGATGTCTGAGTCAAGCGGCCTGACGGAAGGGATCGAGATACTACAGGACAAGTACCTCCGCGCCCTGGCGGAGCTTGAGAACCTGCGCAAGCGTACCCAGCGGCAGATCGATGAGGCCAGACACCTGGCCACGGCCGACACGCTGCGGGCGCTGCTGCCCATCGTGGACGATCTGGAGCGGGCGGTGGCGGCCGCCTCCAATGTCGTGCCGGGCGTCGTGAACATCTACAGCAGCGACGGCATCAAGGCCATCGCCAACAAGGCGAAGGCGACGCTGGCCGGGATGGACGTCGTCACCTTCGAGACCATCGGCAAGCCATTCGTTGCCGACCTGATGGACGCTGTCCTGCGGGTGCCCGCCAGGGCGCTGCCGCCGGGCGAGGTGGCAGCGGAGATCACCCGCGGCTACCGCATCGGCGACAAGCTGCTGCGGCCGGCGCAGGTTGCGGTGGCAGCGGACGGCGAGTCGTAAGGCCCGTCTGGGTATCGAGGGCCGCCCCTCGTTTTTAGCGAGCAGATGGCGCTTTCGGGCATAAGGATAATGAAGGAAGAAATTCTTCTACCTTCAACTTCTTTCCACCGAAGGAGGCCAGATGCAAGACAAGGACTACTCAATCCCGTACGTCGCCCGCGACGAGGACGGCGAAGGCGAGACGTTCAGGTACATCGCCTGCGGACACTGCGACAGAGACCTCAAGACCTACCATCCCTGCGGGGATGAGGGCGCCCTCTGCTGCACGGGCTGCGGCGGGTTGATCGACGAGGAGGGGCTCGCCAAGGCCGAGGCCAAGCTGCAGGATCGGCCAGGGCCTGTTGCAATGGCCATCTATCCGGGGATCTTTGCCCATACGGGAAAGATCGAAGTCGATGGTTTCGACTGGGACGACGACGACGGCTGCGTCGGCTAACCGGCCACCGATGTCGGGCTGCCCGGTTTTCTTAGCCATGCGGTACAATCCCGCTCATGGCCCTACGCACCATCGAGCAGAAGATCACCGCCGGCAGTCAGTTCACCGGGGCGGCCCCCGCGGGGACCGTCACCCGCGAGCTCGACATGGAGCGCTACCCGACCGGGACGGTCGGTGGGCTCATCGACTTCGCCAATCCGAACCCCATCCAGGTGAAGCAGATCTTCATCAAGCTGGGCGGGCAGTCGTCGTGGACCTTGCAGATGGTCGACACCGATGCCGTGGCCACGACCGTCTTGTCAGGCACGACCGAGACCTTCGTGGCTAACACCACCCTGAACCTGATCTTGCTCCAGGGTCAGAAGCTCAAGCTCGTCACCGTGGCCGCGACCACCGCCATGGTAGCCAGGGTGACGGCGACTACGCGGGTCTAGCGAGTACGTGGCGGCTTCGTCGGCTTCGGCGCGGCCGGCGTCGCATCGGAGCCATCTAGATTGTCCACCGCGCCCTGAAGCGGCTGGGGCTTGGTCTTGGGATTGGGCGCGACCCGTGTCGGGCCACCCCCAACCATTCGCGCGGCCGGGTTCGATGCCGTCGCGGTCGGGTTCACGGTAACACCTGGCTGTTGGCCGGTCCTGACTGCGTTGGGGTTGGTGTATGTGGTGGGCCGGGGCGGGCGGGGGATAGTTCCTTGCTGCTGTCCAACTACGGTCGCGTTGGCGGCGATGGGATCGCCGGCCAGTTTGCCAAGGAATCGGAGGGCGGCCTTCTTGGCCAGGCCGCGACCGGTGCCGAGCTTCGGAGTCCTTGGCATTGGAAGCGCCATGGGCTTGACGGGCTTGCCATCGTACCCAACGCTTCGGCCTGGATCGTTGGGATCTCCACCTAGGCCGATGCGCCGCCCCTCCACCTTTGACACAAAGGCGTTGTGCTCGCGGGCGTCCTGGCCGCGGCGGGCGTCCCAGACGCTCTTCTCATTATACTTAGCACCCGGCTGAGGGTCCGATCCTGTCAGCGCTGAGCGAGCGGCCGTCAGCTCAGCGCCATCCTGCTTGAATGGCCTCAGCGCAGTGTTATCCTGCTTGAAATAATCAGCGGTCTTGCCGAAGAAGTGGGCGGCGGCCTTCTTGGCGATCGACCGCTTCCCGCCTCCAGCCTTGAACGCGCCAGGCGCGGTCTTGGGGTTAAAGCCGACTGTCATCTTCGGTGCGGCCTTGCCGCGCATGTTCTTCAGGCCCTTGCCGTGACCGTAGACGGGGTCCTCGACTGCCATCTGGTCGGTCGCGCCCTGGTCGGCCCACATGGGCTCCTGCGGCTGGTAGTCCTGGAACATCGGATCTGCCGTCTGGTCATCGCCGCCCTGCGACTGGGCCAGCATCTGCGCCAGGACGTCCTGGACGTTCTCGCCAGCCTCTTCCTCGGCGGTCTTCTTGAGCGCCCCCGCCTTACCGCCCTTGCCGGGCATCCGATTGGCAGCGCTCCATGCCGTCCGAGCAGCGGCGGCGGTTGGTCCTTTGCCGTTTGGGTAGCCGAGCTCTCTGAGCTTTACAACCGCGGCCCTTCGGCCAGCCGCCCGCTCGGCCGTTGTTAGCCCCCTGCGTCCGCCGACGAGCGCTCGCTTGACGCCGCCTACGATCTTGCGGACGCCGGAACCCGTTCCCATGGCCGACTGCTCCATTTCGTCCATGCCTGCCCTCTTGGGGATGCCGCGGCCGGTACCGTTCACCAGCGCCTTGCCCGGCAGCTTCTTGGGCATGCCCCTGCCGGTGCCGTTAACGATAGAGCGGCCGGCGGTTTTCTCAGAGGCAGATCGCCCGCCCAGCCAACCACCAAGCGCAGCGCCACCGGCTCCAGTCGCGATCATCGCCCCCTTGTGACGCGCTACAATAAGATCGCTGAGTTGCTTCAACTTTGCCGGATTGCCTGCAGCGCGCTCATACATCTTGATCAGCTCGGGGTCGCGACCTACCGCGTAGGCGCCGGTCCCGATGTGCCCCAGCGCGCCAAGCGCGCCACCAAGCGCGCCGCCCTTGAGCGCGCCCTCCATCCGATGCCCCTTGCCCGATGTCGCTGCACCGATGCTCGCGCCGCCAAGCATCATCGACTTGCCAGGATGCTCCGCGACTAGCTTCTTGCCCTTGGACAACAGCGACTTGATGGAATCCATCGTCGCGCTAGCCTTCTTGCCCATGGCCTTCTTGGCCTTGAGCTTCACCGTCTTGGTGACGCGCTGGCCAAGCAGGGTGCCGAGGCCGGGCGAGGCGGTCTTGGTGAGTTCAAGGACGAAGGCTTGGGTCGCGGTGGGGGTCACTTATCTCTCCTGTGTTCTACGATCTCAGTAGCACCAACGCCAGCGCCAGCGCTGCCCAGGGCCAGGGCCGTGGGCTTCAGCAGCCTTCTGCTGAGCGATGCTCGCTGAGATGGGGGTGCCTTGGCAACTACCTCTTCCGCCTTCTCGACAGCCTTGGCCATGACCTCGGGCATCTTGTAAGCCCTGGCTGCAGGAACCCCCGTCAGCTTCTGTGCGGCCGCGACCAGAGCGTTGTGGGCGGTCGAGGCATAGGGGATGGGAGCGTTACCCAAGATCCAGTGCAGGGGGCGGTGCGCCATGGCGTGGATCTGGCGATCGCCGTAGAGAGCACGCTCTGCAGCCGGCGCCGTCGTCGAACCAATCAGCGGCTCGAGCTTCTGGTACGCCTTGTCGACCCGGAGCTTCTTGAGCCCCTTGTAGATGTTGCCACCCACGGCGTCGCGAATCTTCTCGCGACGAGAAACCTCGCGAGCGGCCAGTTCGGCCTTGTCGCGAATCTTCATGAACAGCTTGGGCGTGCCCGGAATAGGCGTCTCGAGAAGGCGCAGCGCCTTGGCGAGGAAGGCGTTCTTCTCGAGCTCGGAGGCGAAGCTATGGAGGCTGGGGCGGATCATGGTCTAGCGCTTGCGCTTACCCAGGCCCTTGCCGTGACCGTAGTCGTAGTCGTTCTGGTGGCGGATCACCGAGTTGAGTTTTGCCCGGTCCATCTCTGCCTGCCGCCTGGCGGCCAAGCGACGATCGGAGATCTCCTCCATCAGGTGCCCTTCCTCGCCACCGCTGGACAGCGCGTCCTTCGCCGAGTCGATGGTCTGCTTGTCCGCTCTGGCGGCCAATGCGCCCAGCAGGCCGCCGACGGTAATGCCGCCTAGGGCACCCAGCGCGCCGCCGCCAAGACTCCTGCCCGCCATGCCGCCCAGGAGTCCACCTAGCCCGCCGCCGATCGCGCCGCCAACACCCATGGCCTTGCCGTAGCCTGTCGGGTCCTCGCCGGCCTTGGCGGCGAGGTATGCCTTGTGGAGCTCCAGGCGCTTGTCGTACGGCACCTCCGCCCAGTCGGCACTCTCGTCGGGCGATGCACCGAAGACGAGTGCTAGCTTGGTGAGCTCATTGGAGAAGCTGCGGAGATTGGGAGTCATGAAGCTGCCTTGTTGTACTTGGACCGGAAGTCATCCATGGACTCGGGCCTGATCGACCCGAACGCCCACTCGGGCATGTGGCGAAGATACTCTCGTTTGGCGGTCTCCGCATCGGGATACCCGAGCATGTACTTGTGCTCGTCGAAGCCGCCGTCCTTCTTGTTCTGGCTGACCTGGTAGACGTCGGCGCCCGGGACCGGGTCCTTGGCCAGATAAACGTCGATGGCCTCGCCGTCCGCGCCCATGCCGCCAGTGCCGGCGACGTAGCCGTAGCTGGCGTGCATCATGCGGGACCAGGAGTGTCCACTCTTGGACACGCCCTCTCGGATGTCGCCCGGCTCTTGTTCGATCTTGAGGGTCAGGCCGTCAAAAGCTCGTTGCTTCTTGGCGATGCCAGAGGACTTCTCCATCTGCCTTCGGCGGATGGAGAAGGCGTCCATGATCGAGCTCGCCTGCTTGTTCAGCACGCCCTTGAACATGTGGGCGTGCGAGCGCTCCTCCTTGAGGGCGTGGGCCAAAGCGTGATGCAGCGGCTGGTTCTTCGTCTGCTTTAGCCGGTGACCGTAGTCCTTGATGGCCTGGCGCTCCTCCTTGAGGGACTGTGCCGCCATCTCGGCATCGTGGGAGGCGCCTTCGCGGAGGCGCTCGCGGAGCATGGCGGTCTTGTCTAGTCGGTACACGTGCGCCGGCTTACCGCTGATCTCCTTGGTCCTGTCGGTGCGACTGAACCCGGCTCGCTCGAAGGCGCGTCGGGAGTCGGCATTCGAATCCAGGATGACCGCTGACCCAGATTTCTTGTCGGCGAAGTACTCGCGGATTGCCTTGGAGGCGTACCCCTTGCCGCGATGCTCGGGGGAGATGTAGATGTCGCCGACCCGATGCTCGCGAACCTTCTTGCCCGCGTTCTCCAGCCATCGCTCGCGAGGATTAAGCATGCCGACCATTACCCCGTCTTCAACGATAGGAACGTAGACGGAGTTGGAGGACTTCGAATACGGCATCACCCCAAGGCCAGCCTTGGCTGCCTCGCTCTTGATCTTTGTCGGCACCCGCCGTGACGTGTCGATGTGCGACTTCTTCTCCATCTTCTCGAGCTTGTCGTAATACGACTTGTCCTCGGTCAGGTGATCCATCGCGATCTCCATGGCCAAGCGACGGTCCTTGGAATGCTCGAGCTCGACCTTGATGCCCTTGTCGAGGGCGTCGAAGTCGAAGTCCGACGGGAACTTGTCGTCGGCTAGGCCGCCGTGGAGGTGGTCCTTCCAGCCGGTGTCGTCGGCATCGTCGTAGTGGTCGTCGCCGAAGGCGGTTTGCTTGCCGATCTTCTCGTACTCGGCGCCGGCCTTGATCTTGTTGATGGTCTTGCCGACGGACTTGTTCCTGGCGAGGGCGCGCAGCGCGCTGGCCGGGACTCCCTTGTACGTGTACGTCCCGCCGCTCTTGAAGGTCACGTTGAGCGCCTGGGTGTCCGGATCGTAGCTATAGCCCGAGACGTTGCTGGACTGCGGCGTCAAGATCGACTTGGTCGCGGCCGCCTGCTTGATGCGCATGAACTCGGGCGTGTTGGGCAGCTTGTCGACGGCGTGCTGCACGGGGGCGCCTGCGAACCTTTTGCGCAGGACGCCGGCCAGTGACGTACCGCCCAGCATGCCGGCCGCCATCTGGACGATACGACCGAAGCCCATTCCCCTGGCAACCGCGCCCGCGAGCTCGTCGCCAACGCCAAAGCCAACGCCTTCGCGGACTGTGCTGAGCGGGGTAGCGTCCGGGTTGAAGGCTGCCTCGAAGCCCATGCCCATCAGGCTGTTCTTCGCGATGCTCGCGGCCAGCGGATTCATCGCGACCTTGCACAGCTCGTCGGCGAAGGCTGGGATCAGGTGGCGGGGCATGGTTTCGGGCATAAGTATACAGAAGGACGAGATTCAATACCTCAAATCACGAAAGGAGAAGCATGCTGAAAGCAATCTTGGAGACAGTCGCTCGGGGTCTCGGTGGGCTCCATGCGGGGCAGGACGACGTTCGGCTAGACATCCGACCGCGGCTACAGCTGGACGACTATAGCTGCGGCCTGCAGTCACTGGCGTCAATCCTCGACTACTACGACTACGCGGTCGATCTTGACGAGCTCGCCGATGACATCGGCCTCACCGAGGATGGGTGCGATGAAGATCAGATCAGGAGGGCGATCCGAGCCTATGGCCTCAAACACAGATCGATGAGCAGGATGTCGCTGGCGAAAATCCAGCAGTGCATCGACGACGGCGAGCCAATCCTGGTCGCGCCGAACAATGGTCACTGGAGCGTTCTGTACGGATACGGCGAAGACTCGGTGTACATCATGGATCCGAGGGTCAAGCAAACATTCGGAAGGGCTGGCAAGAACAACCTGGAGCAATTTCTCGGATCATGGAACAAGTGGGGGATCGCGGTCTATGAGTGACCGGAGGATGAGGCGACGCCTCATTTCTTAGCTCTTTGAGTCACGTTCGCCGATGGCCTTGTTGCCGGCTAGCGCCGCGGCGGCTCCGGCAACGAGCCCCTTCATCCCGGCCTCTCCGTGGCTGTGGCGCCCAGTGATCGACTTGTAGTGATTCCATGCCGTCTGCTTGTCTAGGCTGCCCACGCCCGGAGCAAGCAGGCCAGACTGACCTCCGGAATTGAGTTCCATGATGCGGAGCTTGCCGTCCGTTCCGCGTACGACATCAGCGGCCATTGGGATGCGACGAACATGATTCGGCATCTCGTCGAGGCTCCTCTGCATGAACTGCTCGGCGGCGGCAATTTCCTTGCGATTGCTGGGCGACAGGTCGGTGCTGTAGGCCCACCGATGGCGACCAGATCCCGGGATCACGACACCATTGGCGGTGTGGATGCGCCACTCGTCGGGCACTTCGGCGCCGATCGCGATACGTCGCCCCTCTGCTCCGGAGCGGGGAAGTGAGGCGACGGCCCGGCGCGTCTTTGAGATGGGGATGTACGCCTGGACCATGAACTCCTCGGGGGATTTCATCATGCGCTTCATCCACTCCTTGTGATTCTCGTTTGGACCCTTGCCCTTCAGGATCGACGCGAACCTATCGGCATGCGTAGGCACTCCTCCAGAGGCAGCGTCGTTGACTGGCTTGACCACGTAGCCCTCTGGATACTTCTTGAGCAGCTTGGCCTGGAGCGCATCCAGCGACTGTTCAGTAGCTCGCCCGGGCTTGACGTGCGCGGAGAGCCTCTCGGACCTGGGCGCCCCTCCGGTCGTCCCACGCAGAACAGCTGCCTCGCGCAGCTTGTCCTCCATTTTTTCGCTTAGCTTCGGATTCGTGTTCAGGTTGAAGTCGGACTTGAAGGTGGCGGACTGGTGGGTCCCGCCGAACGGCAACATCGCTCCATCGACCCTGCGAGTCTTGATTCGCTTGAGTTGCTCCGGGCTCATCTCAGATTTTGGCGCCCAGGTCTTGTACGGCTCGCTGATCACCTCGTCTGCCCCGCGGGAAAAGCGTTGGGCCAGCTGCTTGATCTTCCCCGGCGCCTTCTCGCCCTGGGCAAGCTCTTCGATGTGCGTCAGCCTTCCCTTGGCGGCACGCTGAATTTGAGCCAGGGCCGGGTTGTCCGAGATGTGGATCTTGCGCAGGTACTTGTAAGCGCCAGCACCGGCCGCCAGGCCAAGTGCCGCTGGCAGCAACCGGCGGAGCAACCCTGGCTTCCTCTGGTCATCTTCCCCCAGCTTGGTGAGCTCGGAGGCGAAGCTGGCGCGACTGGGGATCATGGGAGCCATTCTGGCACAGGGAGGCGGGTGGCATAAGGGGGTTCGAGGAGGACGCATGGGTTATTGCACGTATCAACGGAGGGCCAAGTTCCGCATCCTGGCGGCTGACAAGCCAGCGGCGCTGGCCCAGGTCAAGCATCTGGTCAGCCAGAAGGACAAGATGGGCGGCGGTTCCTGGTCGGGCGGCAAGCGGATGACGAGCTGCTTCTCCTGGGTGGACATGGTCGGCCTGGAAGGCTCGACAACCCTGGAGGCCGCTCTGGAGGCCTGGCGCTGGGAGGCGGAAACATCCGAGTCTACGGGCGACATCACAACCATCAACTTCATGGGAGAGAAGCTGGGGGATGACGTGACCCTGTTCGAGGCGCTGGCCAGGTATGTCGAGAGCGGTAGCTTCATCGAGATGCAAGGCGAGGACGGAGCACTCTGGCGGTGGTGCTTTGACAACGGCAAATTTTCCGAGAAGGGAGCGACGATCTCATGGGAGTAAAAAAGAAGTTCCTGATCATCATCAAGCGGCCGGGCGAAGAGGCCACCATCGGGAGGATCGGACCAGGGCTCAAGCCCTGGCAGGACTTGATCACGCTGGGCGGTGAAAAGAACATGGTCGAGAGGCTCTCGGCGTCATCGGTCGGCCTACCAAACGACGTCCAGATCTTCTTCAACGAAGAAGGGAGGCAGTTTGGGGCGCCGGTCAATTTCTACCTCACCTACCCCAACACCAAGCAGCCCTGGGATGAAGTGAGAGGCACCGCCTTCTTCATGTCGGAGAAGAACGGCAAGTCTAAAGACATCTCCCCCGCCCAGTGCCAGGCCATTCTCGATTACCTCAAGGAGCGCAGTCATGCCCAGCAGTGAAGCAGAGGTCATCTCCATCCACAGGGAGCTCTACATGCAGCGCGAACACGACCCACGGGATCCGCGGCTTGTTCCGCAATCGATCATCGATTCGATCAAGCGCTACCTCGATCACCGAATCTCACCCGGCAGCTTCGTGCAGGCGGTCCTGTCGAATGACCTGGTGGACGCCTGCGCTCGGGCCGACAGAGACAACCTGCAAGTCCTGGTTGCAATTACCACCTACGTCTACCACGAGGTGCCTTCCCTTCGATGGGGCAGCAGGGAGATCGTCAACGCGTGGATCGCCGGAGAGGAGCCATGAAGCTCCTCAAGAACGGCTACTCCGACAAGGCGGTCCCGGGTCGGGGCTACCACGACAGCGAGCTCATCATCGAGTTCGAGGGCGAGAATGATCAACAGCGCGAGGGGGCCAAGAAGGCCCTCATGGCGTTGCATGCTTCCGATATGTGGTGCCATGTCGTGGCATTCACCGAGCAACAACTGCACCTTCGTCACGGCTACGACAGCGGCGACTAACTCGCCACCGTCAACAACACACAGGAGAGAGTCATGGACAGCAACACGCCAGGGTTCGAGTTCACCAAGGATGGCTGGAGCGCCGACGTTCCGTTCGAGTTTGTGCCGGGGCAGATCGTCATGTCGATGATGTGCGGCTACGGCGACATCAAGAAGATCTGGAACGCCGCCAACGCCGACGAGGTCGAGGATGCCAAGCGCAGCTTCGAGCACCTGACCAAGGAGAAGAAGTACCTCGCCTTCCGCATCAAGCCCGACGGCAGCAACGGCCAGCAGATGCGGGAGTGGGACCCATCTGCCGGGAAGGTCCTCCTGATCCCACCCGTCGCTGGGGGTCGCTGATGCCGAATACGTCCACCGCCACCTGGACCAACAGCGTCTCCACGACGACGTCGGGCGGGATCACCTCGGCAGCCAACCAAATCTGGCTGAGCTGGTTCCAGGGGACGAGCTCGTCAACAACGAGCACCATCTGGACCGGCAACACGGCCGAAGCCCTTTCGGCCTGGTCGACCAACGCCTGGCAGCAGCACGTCCACAGTAAGGTGCCGCTCGACAAGCGGTCGGCCGCGCAGATCGCCAAGGACGAGATGATCCGGCGACACCGCGAACTCGAGGAGGCTCCGCGCCGGGCTGCCGAGGCTGCGCGGTACAAGAAGGAGCAGGAGGAACGGACCAGCTTCCAAGCGGCGGCCAAGGGCCGCGCTCGGAACCTGCT
>Ga0315287_10003883_pt1 | contig 14498 bp, 7 predicted proteins | sample YL17G11_0_MG_FD_205037 | JGI IMG/M metagenome (GOLD analysis project Ga0315287, IMG submission 205037) | Sediment microbial communities from Yellowstone Lake, YNP, Wyoming, USA - YL17G11_0 | ecosystem: Environmental > Aquatic > Freshwater > Lake > Sediment | place: USA: Wyoming | collected... | reverse complement strand
GGGGTCAGCGCACTGAGCGCGGCCTCGAACGCGTCGGACGTCGCCCGGTCGCCCAAGTCGAGGCGGTGGGCACGCGGCCGGGCGATGGTGGTGACTGGCGATGACAGACCCGCCGCCGGTGGCGGACGCGGGGCGCCTGCATTGGCGGCGGCGGCCTCCCGGGCCTCACTTGCACACGGGGCGCCTGCTTTGGCGGCGGCGGCCTCCTGGGCCGCACTCTCCAGGCGGTGCAGGGCCCGGCCCTTGAGGAAGGTGGATAGCGAGACGGCGGCCAGGAGCACGAGCAGCAGCGCTGTCAGCAGCCAGGGAGGGAGCAGGGAGTTGGCGAGGACGCCCAGGCTGACGCCCAACAAGAGTGCGGGCGTCATTAACGCAGCCAGATTCAAGTCGATCAGGGTGGCGCCCGCATCGCCCGGGCGCGTCCGGGAGAGCAGGACGCCCACGCCGGACAGGGCGCCCGCTGTGATCGCGACTTGAGAGATGGCGGCCGCCCGCTTGATGCCCAGGCCGAGGACCGCGTCAAAAAGGGGGACGAAGATGGCGCCGCCTCCCACGCCGGACGCGGTGGCGGCCGCTCCAAACAGGAAGGTCAGGGCCAGGGTGCCGTAGTCGCGGAGCGGGGCGGACCCAAAGGGGCGGGGTGGGGGTGGAGGTGAGGGTTGCAGGCCGTCTCCCGCGGACGCATTGGCTGCTGCCCCTTCCACGCACGCGCACACGCACGCCGCGAGCACTAACGCCCGGGCCAGATCTCGGTGGAGGGGCATAGACCCGCTCCCGTGGTAAAGGGGTCCCCGCGGTGCAGTGTCCCCCACGCGCGCGCGAGGAGGAATAAAATACACCGCGCTAAACCCGGTGTCTGTCTTGGTTTTTTGCAGTTGCACCTCGGTCACCATTCGCTCTCTCACCGCTCCCTCGCAGACTGAATGGCCGCAGACACACTCACACCAAACAAAATGAAAGCCACCCCCGTGGGGCCTCACCCCCGTGGTCCCTCCTCCTCTCTCTCCATTTTTCGCTTTCGTTCGCTCTCCATTTTTCGCTTTAAGTTTTTTTCGCACGCCCCCCTCTCTCAGAGCTGGGCCAGCACGTCTCGTCCCCCGCCTCCCCCGCTCAACCCCGCCGCCGCCGCTGCCAGGGTCAGCTCCCGCATGAAGCGGGCCAGGTCAGCGGCTGGCACGCGCACGCACGGCGCGTCGAAGCGGGCGGGCGCGAGCGGGGTGTGCGCGGACGCGGCCGCCCGGGCAAACAGGCGGCCAAACGGGTTGGCTGGCGGGGTGGCCGCGGCCGAGCCCGCCAGCGGGGGCGGGCAGACGGCAACGATGTCACACCGCCCGTCCGGGCCGCGCGGGCCGATTAGGACCAGCGGGCGGCGGGCCCGGGACCGCGGGCGTGATGACCTCCCGCCAGCGGGCGGCGCGTCCTCTCCCGCCCGGGGCGCGGCCGCCGCGGCGTCGCGCACAAAGGCGGCGAGCCGGGCGAGTGCGCCCGGGCGGGCCAGGACGGCGGCGTGGGCGGCCCCGCCCCCATCCCCGGACAGGTCCGCCCACCGGAAGCGGCCGGCCGGCGATTCCCGGACCCGGCGGCGGGTCAGAAGGCCGCCGCCATCGGCTAGGACCGCCCGGCGCAGGCCCCGCGCCAGTTCCAGCCCCTTCTCCATCTCCCCGCCATCCCGCACGGCCGCCGCGTTCCAGGCCCGCCAGAACCGGGCCCGCGCGGAGGCGGCCTCGGCGCGGGCCCAGGAGGAGGCGGCCGCGGCGGCGCCCGGGTCGGGCGGCGGAGCCGGGTCGACGGGCGCGCCGGCGGTGGTGCGGGAGGTGGAGGGGAGGGTGGGCGCCGTGTCGGCCCACGGGTCGGACTCGCTGCACCCGCCGTCGCCGGCATGGTTGGCCGCCGACGACGGCCCGCCCGTGGACGCGCAGTCGCCGACCTCCAGCAGGGCGGCCGCGGCGGCTGCGGCGTCCGCGGCGGCGACCCGCCCGCCCGCCCAGGCCAGGGCAAAGGAGCGGAAGCCGAGGGGCCCGATCCGGAAGGCCGGGCCGACGACCGGCAAGCGTTCGGCCAGCTTTTCGACCGACCGCCGCCCGGTCGCCGTCCGGGAGTCCGTCCGGCAGTGGGCCAGGGAGGGGCCGGCCGTGGCGAGCAGGGCCTCCAATTTCTTGCGCCCCGCCTGGGTCCAGGTGGCCAGCGGGACGGCGAGGGCCGGCGCGTGGACGAGCGCGTCCCAGGCCGTCCACTGGCGCAGGAGGGGGACGCGCAGGTCATCGTGCGGCGTCAGCTTGCCGTACAGGACCCGCCTGACGAGCGTTGTCGTCGTCGCCCCGCCGCCACCGTCAGCCCCGTGCGTGTTGTCGTCGACGGGGACGACCTCGACGTCCGCCTCGTCCGCGCCGGGCAGGACGGCCGCCAGGGTCTCGTAGTGAGCCACCAGCTCGTCGTAGGCCGGCCTGGCCAGGCGGTCGCCCAGGAAGGCGTCCGTAACGCCCACGATGGCCAGCCAGAGCGCGTGCGCGCCGTCCGCACGCAGGGCACGGGCCAGCTCGAATAGGGTGGCCGAAGCGGGCAGGCCCCACCACGTCCCTTTCGCGTAGTAGGCGCGGCGGGAGGAGCGGATGGCACGCGCGCGCGCGCGCGCGGCGCGCCGGGCGTCTGACCGGGCGAGGGCGGCCGCGAGGCGGGCGCCGCCGGTGTCGTCGTCAGCGTCCTCGCCCTCAGCATCATCGCCGGGCGCAGAGGTGGAAGGGCTCGCGCTACCCAGGCGACGGCGCTGGGCGGGGCGGTCGGCGGCACCGCCGTCAGCGTCCACCCCACCCCATGCGGCCCGCCCAGAAGGGGAGGCACCACCGGGGCCGCCCTGCTCCTCGTCCTCCTCCTCGTCCTCCTCTTCAAAATCGCTGGCGCCGTCCGGTTCGGGCACGGCCGGGCCGCCCCCGCCCTCGCCGTCCCCGCCCGTGCCACGAGCCGCCAGGACGACGGCGTCCGCGTCGCCCTCGTTGTTGTACGAGTGGTGGAGCGGGCGGCGGGCGTCCACGATGACGGCCCGGGTGGCGGCGTCTAGGCCCAACAAGGAGCGCACGTCCTCCGTGCCAGCGCAGTTGATGAACCAGGCGGTTTTGAGGCCCTGGGAGGGAGAGGGAGGGAGCGGAGTGCGAGTGAGTGCCGGTGTGTCGTGGTGTGCGGCTGGAGAGGGAGATCGCGGGTGTTTGGTCTCTCTCCATCTTTTTCGCACCGTGCTGTCCGCAAGCTGGGCCGCGCACACCGCCCGGATCTCGGCCCACGTGGTGACCGGGAAGATGGAAAAGGCGATGTGATCGGCCTGGAAGAGAGCCTGTGTGTGCATCGGGAAAGGGACGGAGAACGGGAGAGATAGACGAAAGGGTCAGCACGGGGTTGGAGCGTGTCTATTCGAAAGCGCGGGCAGCACGGCTCTTTTTTGAGTGCGCCGCGGGCGGGCCTACACACCCCGACCCTGCCCACACCACGCCCACGGCTGGCTTGCCCGTCCCCTGAAGCACCCACGGCGCCCCCAATCACCGCGCACCCTCCCCAAACTCACCTGGAGGATGCGGACGGCGCAGACAGAGTCGGCCTCACCCGCCGAGACAAAGACCAAGACTTTGCGGTCTTCCGAGGCGTGGTAGTCCGCTTTCACGGCCTCGTAAAGGGGTACATACTGTTCCGGAAAGATGATCATCCTTGATGTGGTGGCGGTGTGTGTGTGTGCGGGCGCGGCGCGCAGGTGGTGCGGGCTTTCCCAGGCGGCAGACCACGTAAAATGAAAAAAACAGGCGCGATGCGGCGCACCAGTGGGGCCTTCGCCTGTGCGCGGAGCCCTGTAATGGCCGCACGCGCGCTGTCACGCGCTGGCGGGACCCAGTATATACCTCCCCTACACACAGGCAGAGCGGGCAGGGAAAAACACCCGCGGGCAGTGGCTGTGCGCGTGCTTTTCTCTCTCAAAACAGCATTGAAAAAAAGTCGGCGCCGAAAGAAAAAAAGGGGGGCGCGGGGGGGGGGGGGGGGGGGGCGCGGGGGGGGGGGGGTTTACCCCCGGGGGTTGGGTTTTTGTTTTTGGGCGCGTGTGTCGGTGGTGTCTCCTCCGGGTGTGTGTGTTGTGTGTGTGCGTGTGTGTGTGTAGCTGGGAGAAGTGTGGGGCGGCTCCGAAGCGAGCCACGGGGGTGCGCACAAAGGGAGGAAAGGGAAATGAAGAAGGGAGGGGAGTCCCTTTTTTTTTAGCTTCCTCGCTTCAACCTCGCGCTTTTTCCTCCACCACCCGTCCGCCCGCGCGGCGCCAAGTCAGAGAAAGCCTCCGGGAACATTTTGCACAAATACACTCCCATACACTCCTCTCTCTTCGCCACGCACACACACACACTCACGGGCCGGGGATGCGTGTGGCGCCCGCGCGATTCCATAAGGGGGGACACCCCCCCTCTCTCGCCCGCGGACCAAAAGAAAAGCGCTCTCTCTCACCCTCACCATGCGCGCACCGTCGCGTCGCCTGGGCGCGTGCACTGACGCGCGCGCACAAAAAAAAAGTCTGGACATAAAGAAGGACACACAGAGGATGGACGGAAAAAGGAAAGGCCAGGTCTCTCCCAAATCCCCAGTCTCCACTCTCCATTCACTCCCTTCGCGCTCACTTCCACCACGGCTGCAGGCCCGTCCGGAAGTCGGTCTCCGTCCAGGGCGAGAAGAAGACGACGTCTTCCGTCACGTCCGCGTGGGCGAGCGCCAGGGAGAGGGGCGCGGGGCCGCGCACCTTCTTGCCCGTCGCGTCGTACTGGGAGCCGTGGCAGGGGCACATGAACTTGTTCTCCGACTTGTTCCAGGGGACGACGCAGCCCAAGTGCGTGCACACCGCGTTCAGGCCGTACTTTTCGATCTTGTTCTCCTCCGTCACGATCAGGTAGGTGGCATCGCCCTTGAGGCCCTGGGTCAGCTCGCGCGCGCCTACGCCATGCGTCTTGAGCCAGACCGACTCCTTGACGTCGTTGCCCGCCGCGTCCTTGGCGGTCTGGCCGCCGCCGCCGCCGGCGACCCTGGATGGTGGTGGAAGAGAGGGGGGAGGAAGGGTGAGTGCGGGTGTATGCGTGGAGAGGGGCGCAGGTGGCACATGGGGGAGAGGAGGATGCAAAAAAACGCCCCCCCTGGGGCGCTCATCCTCTGCCTTTCAGGGTCGGAGGCTGCTCTCCGGCCGCGCCCCCGGTGCAGCCTAAAGCCCGGACACGCGCCCGCTCAGCCACGCCCAAGAAGGGCAGCCATGCCCGTCATCTCACACCTGCGAGGGTCAGGCGGACGTCCGGGGCAGGCCCCACCCCGCCCCCGCGGGGCAGGACGCCCTCAGCCAACCGCGCTGCTGTAAACTGCTCTCTCGCCCTTTTGCTCCTTTCCGCGTGCCCGCCCCCGCCCCACTTCGCATTCCCACTCTCCACTCACTTGGGGGGCACGAGCAGGGAGCCAAAGCCGAAGGCCATGTAGCCGACGGGCAGGGAGAGGGCGCCGGCGAGGAGCAGGTTCATGGTGTTCTGTCGTGGGGGAGAGAGATCGAGCGAAAAAAAAAAAAATCAGTCGGGGGTGGGCGCTGCCTCTTGTGCACGCCCCCGCTCTGCCCACCCAGCCGCACAGACGGGGGCTTGAACGGTCTGCGCGTAGATGTGGAGGATCCACGCGGCGAAACAAGCAGGCCGCCGCCCTCTCCGAGCACGCAGAATCGGCGCTCCGGCGCGGCCTCTCCCTCCTTTTTTCACCCGCCGGCGGTGGCGGCGGCCCGCAGCCACTTCTCGCTCCCACCGTGCGCCTTCACTTCTCTCTCTCTCTCCATGCGCCACCGCATACAACTCACCCGCTTGTCCATGTCCGGGACCATGGAGGGCGCGCCCGCGGCCATGGCGCGCACGGAGCGGCGGGCGGCGGTGCGGCCGGTCGAGGCAGCGACGGGCTTGGCCGAAACAGACGTCATCACAGCGGCCGGCATGGTCTCGGTTGTGTGTGTGTGGGGGGGGGGTGGACGAGTGGGTGATGAGGGGGCGCGGCGGGGTGACCGGCAGGCTGCGGGGTGGGCGCGCGAGGGGGTGAAGACGTGGGAGTGATAGGGTAGAGAGACAGCGGGGCGCTGAACACCTCGCGTTAGACCTCCGACCGACCTCGGACCTCTCGGACCTCTCGGACCTCCGACCTCTCGACCTCGATCGACCTCGACCTCGACCTCGACCTCGACCTCGGACCTCTCTCCTCCTTTCCATCCTTTCTTAACACACACACACACGCCCAGCCGTCATCAATCTTCATGCGCGCCCCTGTTTTCACGGACAGCCCGTCAAGCCCCCTCGACGGCCGCCAGCGCGGCAGCAATGTGCTCGTCAATGCCAAACTGCGAGTTGAACGTCTTCACGACCTTCCCCTTCTTCACAATGATCGTTTCCCGGCCCGGCAGCAGGCCCAGGAAGTCGGCCTTGATCCCAAACGACGCGCGCAAAAAGTTGCCAGAATCGGACAGCAGGTCGAAGGGCAGGTTCTGGGCGGCCGCAAAGGCGGCGTTCACTTCGGGCGCGTCGCCCGACACGCCGACGACCGTGGCACCCGCGTCCTGTAAGGAACGCCAGGCGTCCCGGAAGGAGCACATCTCCTTGGTGCACCCGGGCGTGGAGGCTTTTGGGTAGAAGGCAAGGACGAGGCCATTCTTTGCGGCCGCATCCAGCTTGGACAGGGACGTCGACGCGCCCTTGTGCGTCTTCAGCACGCGGTAATAGTCGGGGTAGTCCTTCAGCTCCTCGCCGATGGACAGGGCCTGTGGGAATGATGCAGGTTCACGGATGAGAATAAAGGAGAACAAAGGGTGGTGGTGGCCTGCTTTTGGGTTGAGGAGGGTCGGGAGAGAGACCCCTCGTCGCAGACCACCTTTGACTCACATTCACGCGCATCACCCGCGCACCACCCCGCCTAGCAGAGGAGTTCGGGTGAGAGAGCGCTCCAGGGCGAGAGGTGGTGGACAGGGAGAGCATTGATGTGTGGGGGGCGGGGGTGGTGGTGAAGGCTAAGAATCGGCAGACTGACTCGCTCCCTTTCTTTGGCAGTTCTCCATCCGGCCGTCGCAGTGGCCCTCACACACGCAGGCGGTAACACGCCCGTCCAAACGTACACACACACACACACACACATACACACACACACACACACACACACACACACGCATACGCACTAGCATGCCCCCCCGCCGCACCGGCCGCCCCTCGGCCGCCGCTGCGGCTGCAGCGAACGCGTCAGCCGCTGCCGCCGCGGCGTCCGCCGCCGTCGACGGCCCGGGCGGCCTGGAACGCATGGACACGGATGGGCCACCCACCACCACGCGTGGTGGGGGGCGCCGGGCATCGACAAGGCGAGGCGCGCAGGACAAGGGTGGCCTCGCTGGCGGCGCGCCCCCTGCTGCTCCCCCCGCGCCCGCTGCAATTCCGCCCGCCACGCCCTTTGACCGCCGCCCGCCCATTGCCGAATTGGTGGCCGCGATGAAGCGCGGTCGGGCCCTGTTTGGAACGGAGGGTGTGGGGAGTGCCCGGGTCCCCCTAGATGAAGACAGGTAAGATTGCTAATGGAGAGAGGGCGGAAGCGGCGGAGGCGGAGCGAGAGGCTCTCTCAGCGATGGCGGGGCGGCGGCGCTCTCTCTCAACCTTCTCAGCTTTTCTCCATCCCATCCATGTCCCGCCTCCAGCCAACGCGTCAAGATCGCGTCCAAGATCCGGGACGAGTACGCGGCCGCCCGCGACTTTTTTCGCTTGCCCGGCGAGACGCCCGTGGCTGGGCGGGCGGCCGCGGCGGCGCCAGTGGTAACAGCAGCGGCAACCAGCGGCCGGTCGACGACCCTCCGCCTGATCGAGGCCGTCTCCGCCGCGGACGCCGGTCGGTCTGCGGCGGCGGCGGCGGCGGCGGCGGCGGCGGGCGCTTCGACGGCCCTGGCCCTCGTGCCAGGCGGGGCAGGCACGGCCGCCCCCTCCACTTCCGCCCGCACAGCCCCGGCCCCGCCCGTCGGCATGCCCGCCCCCCGCCCCCTCGTCCCGTCCACCACCCCGGGCGCCCCGCCCGTCGAGTACACGCCCTCCGCCATCGCCGCCCGCTCCCTGCCCGCCCGTTGGCCCCGCCCGACCTGGCACGCCCCCTGGCGGTGTTACCGGGTGGTGGCCGGCCACCTGGGCTGGGTGCGCTCCCTGGCAGTTGACCCGGGCAACGACTGGTTTGTGTCCGGGTCGGCCGACCGGACGATCAAGGTGTGGGACCTGGCGACGGGCAACCTGCGGCTGACCCTGACCGGCCACATTGAGCAGGTTACCGGCCTGGCCGTCTCCCCGCGCCACCCGTACCTGTTCTCGGCGTCCCTGGACAAGGAGGTCAAGTGCTGGGACCTGGAGACCAACCGTGTCATCCGCAACTACCACGGCCACCTGTCGGGAGTCTACTCGCTCGCCCTGCACCCGGCCCTGGACGTCCTGGTCACGGGCGGGCGGGACGGGACGGTGCGGGTGTGGGACATGCGGACCCGGGTCCAGTGCCACGCGCTGACGGGGCACACAGACACGGTCGCATCCCTTGTGACCCAGGCGACCGACCCGCAAATCATTTCGGGGTCGCACGACCGGACGGTCCGCCTGTGGGACATCCGCAAGTCACCCGGCAAGTCCCTGGCCTGCCTGACCTACCACAAGAAAGCGGTGCGCGCGCTGGCCGCCCACCCGGCGGAGTACACGTTTGTGGGGTGCTCCGCGGATGCCATCAAAAAGTACCGCCTGCCGTCGGGGACGTTCCTGCACAACACGCTCCAACACCAGCGGGCCATCATCAATGCGGCGGCCGTCAACGAGGACGGCGTCCTGGTGACGGGCGCGGACGACGGCGGCTTGTGGGCCTGGGACTGGCGGTCCGGGAACGTGTTCCAGAAGGGCGCTACAGTGCCCCAGCCCGGGTCGCTGGACGCGGAGGCCGGCATCTTTGCCCTGGCCTTTGACCAGACGGGCTCGCGCCTGCTGTCGGGCGAGGCGGACAAGACCATCAAGTTTTGGAAGGAGGATGAGCGGGCTAGCCCGGAGAGCCACCCGATTGAGTTTACACCACCGTCTGGGCGGGAGAGGTACTGAGGGGAGAAACGGTTTGAAAGCAAGTTATAGAAAAAAGCGCACTTCCAATTTGTCGCGACGCCCTCCTTTACTGATCATCATTACCTGCGCCCCTGCTCATCCTGCCTCAGACACCACACCTCCCCTGCCTGCGCGTTGCCGTGATCGAGGACCCCCGTCCACTCTCATAATCTCTTCTTTGTCAGATGCTGAACGACGAGCGCCGTGCGGTCGTCGGCGCGTCCATCCGGGCCATCCCTGACTTTCCCAAGAAGGGCATCCTGTTCCAGGATGTGACAACGCTGCTGCTGGACCCCAAGGTGTGTGTAAGGAGAGAAGAGAGGAGAGGGAAGAGCGAAAGAGATCATCGGCGAATTGGACGACCAAAAGAAGCGGCGGCTAGGGAAAACGCGCGCTCTCAACCTGCTCTTCTTCTGCATCACCCCATCCATCCATTCATTCAGGCCTTCCAATACTCGATCGACGACTTTGTGGACCGGTACCGGGCCATGGGCCTGGACGCCATTGCCGGCTTTGAAGCCCGCGGCTTCATTTTCGGGCCGCCCATCGCGCTGGCTCTGGGCCTGCCCTTCGTCCCCCTGCGCAAGCCGGGCAAGCTGCCCGGCAACACCGTCAGCATCGCTTACGAGCTGGAGTACGGGACGGACAAGCTGGAGATGCACGCGGACGCGGTACAGCCGGGCGCGCGCGTGCTGCTGGTGGACGACCTGGTGGCGACGGGCGGGACGCTGGCGGCCGGGATCGCGCTGTTAAAACAGGTCGGCGCGGTGGCCGTCGAGTGCGCGGCCGTGATCGAGCTGCCGGAGCTCAACGGGCGGGCCAAGCTGAGCGGGACGCCCCTGTACGTCCAGGTGGAGAAGGAGGACGGGGTGCCCGCGGAGCTGGCGGCGGCGGACAGTGAGCGGTGAGAGGGGAACGAGAAGGATTGTTACCAGTAACCTCATCCTGAACCTCTCTCGGCGCGTCCCGTTAGGTGCTTCTCCCACCACCCCACCCCACCCACCCTGCCCGGCGCGCGCGCAATGGACGGGGGCGTACGCCCGTCAGCCCATCTTGGGCGCACGCGCCATAAGAATGAAAAAGTGTGAACACGCTGCCCCCCCAGTAGTTGTGTTTTTTGCGCCTGGTTTTGGTTATCCTCTGTCGTCGCTTTGTGGTGGGCAGCCGCGGGCAGCCGCAGCTCCCCGCGCCAGCTCCCGTTGCTGGCACCACTATCGGGCTCACCGGCCGCCGTTAGCCGCTTCCAGGGCCGCCGCCGCGGCCGCCCCTTCCGCCGCGTCGACCGCGGCCGCGCCGTCGGGGGTTGGGACCGGCACGGCCGCCCATGCGCCACGCAGGGCCGTCTCCACCCGGTCCAGCATACCTGCGTGACCAGGCGCGCCGCCCGGCAAGCGGGACGCCATGGAGGCGCGCAGCTTGGCCAGGCGGGTCCCGCAGGTGGCCGCGGAGGAGGGCCACCGCTCGTCCAGGTCGACCCGCGAGGGGCGGGCCGCGTACCGGGCCGCCAGCATGCTCAGGACGCCGTCCTCGATGAGGGGCGACAAGGCACCCGCGACAGGGCGACACTCCAGGTCGCCATCCAGTGGCTCAGCCCGCAGGCGGCGCGGGGCGGGCGGTGGCCCGGCCGGCGGATCGCCGACACCATCCTCTACCCGGAACCAGGTCACCTCTGCGGCTGGCTGGCGGCGGCAGAAGGCTGCGTCGTAGGGCGCGATGATGGCGCCCACAAAGGGGGTCGAGCCGGCGGTCTGGGAGGTCGGGGCGGTGGCAGCAGCAGCAGCCACGGCCGCGGCCGCCGCAGCCCCACCCTTCCCAGTCGCCCTTCCACCACCACCACCCTGATGACACGCGGCCGCGTCGCCGTGCGCGGCCTGCTGGGCCGCCTGGTTGGCGACGTCGATGCCCGACGGGCGGGGCGGGAAAGTCGGGTGGGAGTGATACCAGCCGACGGGGGCCAGGCCGTGGAGGGACCGCAGGCGGGAGGCCACCCGCCAGCCGTCCTCCGCGTCCATTTCCACGTCCACCATGCCCGAGGGCGCCGCGCCCGACCCGCCATCGTCCGACCCCCCGGCCTCGCTGCCGCCGTTGGCAGCGGCAGCGGCGCCACCGCTGACGCCGCCCGCGTCCACGCCCACCCGGACCTCCAGCACAGGCTCTGCCCGCAGGATGGTCAGGCGCCGGGTGGCCGCGTCCCAGTGCCCGCCCAGGAGGCCGACGACCTCGTGGCGCGAGAGGTGGGCGTGGAGGTCCATGGTCACCAGGGCGGTCGGGGCCACGGCCAGGCTGTAGGGCGGGGCAGCTAGGGAGGTGCCGGGCAGGGCGGACGAGTAGTCAGCCAAGGGGCGGAGGTCGTGGCCACCCGACCCAGGCAGGGCAGCAGCCGCGGCAGCCGAGGCGGCCGCGGGCGCCTGGCCGCGCTGGGCGCCGCCGGCCTTGCCCGGCCGGCCGCCGGCTGGCGAGGATTTCGCGGTGGTGTTGCCGGCGCGCGAACCCCCACCACCGCCCGCCCCGCCGCCGCCAGCCGAGCTGGCGGGGGTGACCGCGGCGGACGCGCCGACCGCCGCGGGCCGGCCCGCCGCGACTCCAGCCCCGCCCGCGGGCGCGGGCAGGGCGTCGTCGCCCGAGGCGGCCGAGCCCGACCGGTCCTTGGTGGCGGCTGCGGCTGCGGCGGCGCGCGGGCGGTGGCCACCGCCACTGGTGTCGGACGACCCATTCCCGCCGCCGCCGCCGGCGGTCGCGCCCATAGACCGGGGCCGCTTGGTGCCCGGCTTGGGCGCCGCGGAGGTGGGGTTGTTGTCCCCACCGTCGGCGGACGACCCGCCGCGCGAGGTCTGGTGGTGGTTGGCGTTGACCGCCCGCCCGGTGCCGCACGTGCCGCCCGACCCAGGCGGCACGGCCGTGCCCGTGCCCGTCCCACCTGACGTGTTGTGGTGGTGGTGGGCGGCGGCGGCGTGCTGGGCGCCCGAACCCCCGCTCACGCCGGCGGGCCCGTGCTGCCCAGCAGCGCCAGGGGGGGGAGGCACGCCACCAGGGGTGAGGCCGCGCAGGTAGGCCGCCTTGTAGTGCTCCAGGTACCGCCCCCCAAACTTGACGGTCTTCCACCCGTCGTCGGCCTTGCGCCCCGGGTTGACCAGGCGTTTCAGGAAGATGGAGAAGGCGGAGGGCGACTCGAAGGCGAGTGCCCGGCCGCCGACCGCGCACAGGATGCGGCCGTCGGGGGAGAGCGTGCCGGCCGTGGTGACCGACTTGTACTCCACGGACAGCACGCCCTCGCCCGGGCGGACGTAGCCCGCGTCCAGGAGGGCTTTCAGGGTGACCCCGCCCGACGCGCCGGCGCCCGGGCGGGCGGGCGGGGGCGGGGCGGTGGCGACCAGGGTGTTGGTGCCGGTGGTGCCCGTGGTTGTGCCTCCGCCGCCGCCGGGGGAGGGCGGGGCCGGGCCGGCCGACCCGCCGCGGCCGCCATTGCTCAGCCCGCACACCGCGACGACGACCGGAGTCCCGGCCACAGGCGTCGCGCCCATGAGGTGGGTGGGGACGCCCGCCGCACCGTCAGCGGCGGCGGCGGCCGCGGCCGCGGCCACGGCCGCGGCCGCCGACGCGAGGGCCGCGCTCACCGACCCGCCGACCAGGCGGGAGACGCCGCGGGGCAGAGGCTCCTGGCCGCCCGGCAGGGGCGCCGCCCCCGCGGGGGAAGCGCCGGGCGGGCGGGGCGGGCGGGGCAGGGGCGGCCGGGCCGCGACAGCCGCCGCCGCGGGCGAGGCCGGGTGGTGGGGGTGGGCCGCCGCCGCCGCCGCCGGCGCCAGCCGCGGCCCCCCGCCGCCAGAGCCGCACGCCGTGTCGGCCAGCAGCTCCTCGCCCGGGTGGCCCGGCCCGGGCGGGGAGCCGACCGAGGCGGCGCCACCCCCGCCGCGGCCGCCGTCCAGCCCGGCCGCCGACGCGCCGGGGCCCTGGGCGACCAGGCCGGACAGGGTGAGACGGGCGCCGCCGCCACCGGAGGCGGCCCCACCACCCAGGGCGCCCAGGGCCGCGCCCAGGGAGGAGGCGGCCTGGTGAGGTTGGGCGGGGGCGGCGGGGGCGGCGGCAGCCGCGGCGTTGCGCCCACCGCCGGCCGCGTTCCCGCCGGCTAGCAAGCCCTGGAGGTCGGCGAAGGAGCCAGGGAGAGACGGGGCGAGGCCTGGTGGAAACGAGGAGAAGGGGGGAGTGCGAGGGGAGTGAGGGTCGGGCCGGGGCGGGGCGGGTGTGGTGTCGCCGCGTGGCCCTCCTCTTGTGATCAAAGCCGCGTGCGGGCGGCCAGGCGCATGATCCGCACCCACACTAGCCCATACAGAGTAGACAGTAGGTGCGGCATGCCAATGAGCGCGGTTGCAGGCCGGGTTGCGGGCGGCATGGGTCCGCCAGGGCGGCCCACGGCTCTCCCTGATTTGGGCACGCACTGCCGCAGCAGCGCGCTGCTCTCTAGTAGAGAGGACCAAAAACAAAAACTCACCGCCGCTCTGGGCGCCCTGCAGGTCGTCAAAGGTATCCATGCCCATGCCATCGAAGGATGGGGGCGCGCCTGGGAGGCAGGGAGAGGGGCGTGTGTGAGGAGGGGCGGCGCGTCGGGTGGGGCACCGGCCAAGAGGATAGAGAGGGACGCGCGCGAGATAGGCGCTCTTTTTCTCCGTCGGCGAAAGCGGCCAGCGGCGAGAGAGCAGAGGAGGGAGAGGCACGCACCACGCCGGCGGTGGCCCCGCGCACGCACCCCATCCTACCCACACCACGCTCACCAAAGCTGGTAGGCCCGGCCGGCGTGGCGTCGCCCATTGTTGCGTGCGTGGGGCGTGGCAGGCAGTTTCTGGTGCGCCGCACTGTTGTGTGTCGGTGAGGCTTTGATTGCTGTGTAAAGTGCCCACGCGCCGTCCCGCCTGTGCCCGCCCAGGAAAGAGGGGGGGAGGGTCCCAGGCAGGAGGAGAGTGCGCGTGCGTGTGTGCGGGCGTGGGGCTTGTGTGTGCGCTGCGTGTGACACGCCTGAACAGAACCCAGAGTGTTTTTGCAGTGTAAGGAGCAAGGTGGCCTCCGCACACTTGTCTGTTTTTTTTTTACCCGTGCGGGGAGGGGGTGGCCCCACACACTCACACATCCCGCTGAAACAGAACACCCACAGAGGGACCGCAGGTCGACACCCTACACAGCTCCGGGCCACGCACGCACTCCCATCCCTCCCATTGCTCTCCCCTCTCTCTCTCCACACACTCATGCGGCCGGCACCACTGGCGCCGGCCAGCGCTCTGCCCGCCCGGTCGGCACGGCTGGCCGGCTGTGCACAGCCGCGCACCACCCGGGCGCATGCTCCATGCCCCCACGCATCCCGCCCAGGCTCCGTTTGGTGGCTAGATC
>Ga0315287_10003882_pt1 | contig 14502 bp, 14 predicted proteins | sample YL17G11_0_MG_FD_205037 | JGI IMG/M metagenome (GOLD analysis project Ga0315287, IMG submission 205037) | Sediment microbial communities from Yellowstone Lake, YNP, Wyoming, USA - YL17G11_0 | ecosystem: Environmental > Aquatic > Freshwater > Lake > Sediment | place: USA: Wyoming | collected... | reverse complement strand
AGTCATGGCTTTACTCCAGGGCCGCGATCCCGGGCAGTGGCAACGGGTCGCGGGCCAGGTCCCAATTCTGCAGCAGTTCGGCCTGGTGGAGTAGCCGCCACTCCTGGACATGGGCGGTGACCCGCGCGGGCATGCCCAACGGTATCCGGTGCCAGCACGGTGGCGACATCAGGAATCTGCGCGGTCTGGAGCAACGCGAGGATCCTCGCGTGTTTCGGGCTACGTTTGCAGATTCGCGCGTCTTCGGTTCGAGCGGCTCCGTGTTCAATTCGCCCATGCCGACGAGCGAAGGTGTCGGCGTCGACGCAGAACCAGGCCTTGAGCGCCCTCCTCTTCCTCTATCGCGACGTGCTGGCGGAATCGGACGGTCAGCGTGGCACGGTGCCGTGGCTGGACAACGTCACACGGGCGAAGAAGCCGGAGCGGCTGCCGGTGGTGCTTTCGCCGTCGGAGGTGCAGCGGCTGCTCGGGCGGCTGGAGGGCGAGGCCTGGCTGCAGGCGGCGTTGATGTATGGCTCGGGCCTGCGGGTCAGCGAGGCGGTGGGCATCCGCATCAAGGATCTTGATCTCGACCAGCGTTCGCTGGTGGTGCGCGGCGGCAAGGGGCAGGATGATCTACACGCACGTGGTGGGGCGCGCGGGCTCGGGGACGATCAGTCCGATGGATCGGCTGCTCGAGTAACGTGCGGCGGCTTGCCCCGGCAGGTTGCGCGGCGATCGCGGACTCTACCCATACATCTCGTCGTGATCGCAGCGTAAGGTGAACGGTGGCCCTGCCTTGCGGGGAGATTGATCGTCCGGGGTGTTCGTGATCGAGCGTGCTCATCATCATCGTCCGGTCGCCGAGGTGCTGGCGCACCTGCACACCTCGCCGGCGGGCCTGTCGGCGGACGAGGTGCTGCGGCGTCGCACCGAACATGGCTTGAACGTGCTCGAGGAGGCGCCGCCGCGCTCGGCGGTGGCCCTGTTCCTGGCACAGTTCGCGGACTTCATGATCCTCGTGCTGCTGGCAGCGGCGGTGGTGTCGGGGCTGATCGGCGACCTCACGGACACGATCGTGATCGTGGCGATCGTGCTGCTGAATGCCGTGATCGGCTTCGCGCAGGAGTTCCGCGCGGCGCGGGCGATGCAGGCGTTGAAGGCCATGGCGGCGCCGTCGGCGGTCGTCGTGCGCGGCGGCGCGGCCGCGACGGTGCCAGCGGCGGAGCTGGTGCCCGGAGACGCGGTGCTGCTGGAGGCGGGGCGGATCGTGCCGGCGGACCTGCGGCTGGTCGAGGCGGCGAGTCTGCGGATCGACGAGGCGGCGCTGACCGGGGAATCGGTGCCGGTCGACAAGTCGACGGCAGCGCTCGCGAAGCACGACGTCGCGGTCGGCGATCGGCTCAACATCGCGCACCAGGGCACGCAGGTCACCTATGGACGCGGGCTCGGGGTGGTGATCGCCACGGGGATGCGCACCGAGTTCGGGCGGATCGCGCGGCTGCTGGAGGGCGCGCATGCGGTGGAGACGCCGCTGCAGCGACGACTCGCAGTGTTCGGGCGACGGCTGGCGCTGGCGGTGATCGGCATCTGCGTGCTGGTGTTCGTCACCGGGCTGCTGCGCGGCGAGCCGGCGCTGCCGATGTTGCTCACGGCGCTGAGTCTCGCGGTCGCGGCGATCCCGGAGGCCTTGCCGGCCGTGGTCAGCATCTCGCTGGCGCTCGGCGCGCGGCGGCTGGCGGCGCACCAGGCGCTGATTCGTCGGCTCGCGGCGGTGGAGACGCTGGGCTCGGTCACGGTGATCTGCTCGGACAAGACGGGCACGCTGACCGCGAACGAGATGCAGGTGGAGCGCTGGTTCTGCGACGGCGCACTCGTGGACTCGCCGGGCTCGGGCGAGGCCTGGGAGATGCTGCTCACGGCGATGGCGGTCAGTCACGACGCGTCGTTCGGCGCGTCGGGGCAGGCGGTGGGCGATCCGACGGAGGTCGCGCTGCTGCGGGCGGCGATGGCCGCGGGACGCGACCATGCGCTGGAGCTCGCCCGGCTGCCGCGGGTCGACGAGGTGCCGTTCGACTCGTCGCGCAAATGCATGACGACGGTTCATCGACTGGCGGATGGCACGCTCCTGGGGATCACGAAAGGCGCGGCAGAGGTCGTGCTGGCGGCCGCGGTGTCGGCGCTGCGCAGTGGCGGCGCCGCCGCGACCGGCTTCGACGTCGCGGCACTGCGCGAGGTCGCAGAGCGGATGGCGGCCGACGGCCTGCGGGTGCTGGCGGTGGCCGTGCGGCGTTTCGCCGCGTGTCCGGATACGCTGGATCCAGCCTCGGTGGAGCGCGACCTGCAGTTCGTCGGCCTGCTGGGGCTGATGGATCCGCCGCGGCCGGAAGCGGCGGCGGCAATCGCGGCCTGTCACGACGCGGGGATCGTGCCGGTGATGATCACGGGAGATCACCCGGTGACGGCGCGAGCGATCGCGGCGCGACTCGGGTTCGAGGTCACCGACGACACGGTGCTGTCGGGGTCGCAACTGCGTGCCTTGTCGGCGGCGCAGCTCGCGGAGCGGGTCAAGCAAGTGCGGGTCTATGCGCGGGTGGCGCCGGAGCAGAAGCTCGACATCGTGTCGGCGCTGCAGGCGCACGGCGCGGTAGTCGCGATGACGGGCGATGGCGTCAACGATGCGCCGGCGCTGCGGCGGGCGGACATCGGCATCGCGATGGGCATCGCGGGCACGGACGTCGCGCGCGAAGCGGGCAGCATGGTGCTGCTGGACGACAACTTCGCTACGGTGGTGGGCGCGGTACGCGAGGGGCGTCGGATATACGACAACCTGCGACGTTTCATCCGCTACGTGCTGACGACGAACTCGGGCGAAATCTGGACCATCTTCCTGGCGCCTTTCCTCGGGCTGCCGGTGCCGCTGCTGGCGATCCAGATCCTCTGGGTCAACCTGGTTACGGATGGTCTGCCGGGTCTTGCTCTCGCGGCGGAACCGGAGGAGCGTGACGTGATGCGGCGGCCGCCGCGGCCGCCGGGCGAGAGCCTGTTCGCCCAGGGGCTCGGCGCGCATGCGCTACTGGTGGGGCTGCTGATGGCGGCGCTGGCGCTCGGCGCGCAGGCGTTCTATCTCTCGCGGGGGCTGCCGCAGTGGCAGACCGTCGTGTTCACGACGCTTTGCTTCATGCAGCTCGGGCACGTGCTCGCGATCCGCTCGGAGCGCAGTTCGCTGTTCACCCAGGGTTTGATGTCGAATCGGCCGCTGTTCCTGGCGGTGACGCTGACGCTGCTGCTGCAGCTGGCGGTGGTCTACACGCCCGCGGGCAATACCTGGTTCGGCACGGTGCCGCTCGACGCGGCGGATCTCGGGATCTGCGTCGGTGCGGCGCTGGTGATCCTCGCGGTCGTGGAAGCGGAGAAGGCGGTACGACGGGGGCGTGCAGGATAGGCGGCGACTGCGCCCGGGGAACGGTTGCCGAGTTGGCAGGGCGCGGGCATCATCACGCGCGCCGGCGGCCGGGTTTCGGTTCGCCCTGGAGTCCCCACCATGTCTGCGAGAACTTCTGCGGTGCTGCTGCTGGTTCTGGGCGCGGCAGGCGCCTGGACACCCATTGCCTCGGCGCAGGGCGCGCGCGAGGCGATCACGGTGGTGGGCTCGTCGACGGTCTATCCGTTCACGACGACGGTGGCGGAGAAGTTCGGGCGGATGGGCAAGTTCCGCACGCCGAAGGTGGAGGCCACCGGTACGGGGGGCGGCATCAAGCTGTTCTGCAACGGGGTGGGGGTATCGAATCCGGATGCGGTCAATGCGTCGCGGCGGATGAATGCGACGGAGTTCGCGACCTGTCTCAAGAACGGGGTCATGGACATCATCGAGCTCAAGGTGGGGTTCGACGGCCTGACGCTCTCGGAGAGTCGCAAGGGGCCCTCCTTCGGTCTCACGCGGCGCCAGGTGTATCTCGCGCTCGCGAAGCAGGTGCCGAATCCGTCGGGAGCGGCGTCGCTGGTGGCGAATCCGAACAAGACCTGGAAGGACGTCGATGCGTCGCTGCCGGCGACGAAGATCGAGGTGCTGGGGCCGCCGCCGACCTCCGGCACGCGCGACTCGCTGCACGAACTCTACATGGAAGCGGGCTGCCGCACGTTCCCGTGGATCGAGGCGCTGCGCAAGAGCGACGAGAAGCGCTTCAAGCAGGTCTGCCATACGCTGCGCGAGGACGGGGCCTACGTGGAGGCGGGCGAGAACGACAACCTGATCGTGCAGAAGATCGAGGCGAACGCGCGCGCGATCGGGGTCTTCGGCTTCAGCTTCCTGGAGGAAAACCAGGACAAGCTGCGCGGATTGAAGATCGACGGGGTGGAGCCGACCTACGAATCGATCGCCGATGGCAGTTTCCCGGCGGCGCGGCCGCTCTTCGTCTACGTCAAGAAGGCGCATGTCGGCGTGATCCCGGGGCTGCGTGAGTTCATGCAGGAATACGCCAGCGACAAGGCGGTCGGGCCGGAGGGGTATCTGAGCGAGCGCGGACTCGTGGCGCTGCCGAAGGCGGAGCTCGACAAGGTGCGCGCAACGGTGCGTGACCTGAGGACCTTCGCGCCCTGACGGGCTCGGTGCGCGGCGCAGTCGCGGCAGCGCCGCTGCGAAGATGCGCAGCGGCAGCCGAGATCGCTGGAATCATAGCGACGGCCGTCGCCGTGGCGGTCGGCAGGTCGGTTCAGTCGCCGCCCAGGCCGCGCAGCCACTCGGCAGCGCCGGAGCCGGCTTTCCAGGCGGCCCATAATACGGTTCCGCAGTAGAGCGCGGCGGCGACGGTGGCAAGGTAACCGAGCGCGATCACGAGGCCGTCGCGTTCGACCATGCCGATCGACAGCAGCACGACAGCGAGCGCGGGGATCGTGTTGGTGAACGGCACGAGCGGCAGGGGCAGCATCAAGACCAGCGCGGCGATCACGATCACGGCGCCATTGATGAAATTGGCGGCACGGCTGCCGGTCATGGCGAGCGCGCGGGGGCGGATCAGCCGCTCGAAGCGACGGAACGCGGCGGCGCCTCTCTGCAATGCGGGTACGACGTGGCGGCTGCTGAGCGCGTGGTCGAGCAGTCGCCGCGGCATCAGCGGCAGGGTGTCGGTCGCGACGCCGATGCCGATCATGACCATCAGCAGGCCGAACACGGTGCTGGTGCCGGGGATCGCGACCGGCAGCAGGAACGGGATCGCGAGGAAGGCGCAGAACAGCAGCAAGCCCTGTTCGCCGATCAGCGCGAGAAGCTCGCGCACGGTGACGGTGTGGCTGCGCACTTCGCCGGCGGCGCGTTCGAACGCGGCGGAGAGGCTGGTCTCGGGGGAACGCAGGCGGGCGGTGGTCACGGGCGGGTCCTTCCGTTTCGGCGGCGACATCCGGTCGCCGGCCGTCATCGTACGGGATCGCTGGGCAGGCGGGCCGGGAACTGCAGCTCATCCTGGGCCGCGCGCCGGGGTCGCGGCGGGCTGGCCGCGGGCGTACTCTCAGCGCGGCCGGTGGGCGGGCGGTGGCGCCCGGTTGCGGCATACGCTGACGGCGCGGGTCTTGCAGGGGGCGGTAAGATCGAGTGGTGCGTATCCCGAAACTCCTGATGGCCGCGCTGCTGGGTGTGGCGCTGGCGAGTCCCGCAGCGATGGCGATCGAAGAACCGCAGTACCGCGTCATCGAGCGCGAGGGCAGCTACGAGCTGCGCGACTATGCGTCGTACCTGCTCGCGGAGACGCGGGTGGAGGCGCCGTTCCTCGATGCAGGCAATGTCGCGTTCGGTCGGCTGTTCCGCTACATCAGCGGCAACAACGCGGGGCGGCAGGCCATCGCGATGACGGCGCCGGTGACGCAGGCGCCCGCGGGATCGGCAGGCTCTGCGGGCGGCGCGGCGGCGCGCGCTCGAGGCGAGAAGATCGCGATGACCGCGCCGGTGAACCAGGTGGCCGACGGCGATGCGTTCCTGGTGGGCTTCGTGGTGCCGTCGAAATACACGCGCGAGTCGGTACCGCAGCCGCTCGATGCCTCGGTGAAGATCCGCGAGGTGCCGGCGCACCTGATCGCGAGCTGGCGATATTCGGGGCGCTGGACGGAAGCGAATTTCCAGGCGGCGCTAGGCGAGCTGCGCACGGTGTTGAAGGCGCGCGACCTGGTGGTGGCGGGCGAACCGGTGATCGCGCGCTACAACCCGCCGTTCATGCCGACCTTCCTGCGTCGCAACGAGGTGCTGGTGCCGGTGCGGCGGGCTGCGCCGCCGCAGGCGAGCTCGCAACGGTAGTCGTGGCCGGGCCCGGTTCCGCGATCACGACGCCGGCGTCGCGCAGTCGTGCGAGGTCGGGGATCTCCACTTCACCAGGCGATGGCAGGCGGATCAGGCCGTCGCGCTTCAGGCGCGTCATCGCGCGGCTCACGGACTCGGGCGTGAGCCCGAGGAAGTCGGCAATGTCGGTGCGCGACATCGGGATCGCGGCGCCGGTGCGTTCGCGTCCTGGCTTGCGCTGGCGATATTGCAGGTACCAGAGGAAGGCCGCGACGCGCTCGACGGCATTCTTGCGGCCGAGCGTGAAGATGAGCTCCTGCGCGCTGTCGAGCAGGCGCGTGAGCTGCATGCGCAGGTGACGCTCGAGGCCGGGGGTCGAGTCGACGAACCCGTCGAAGCGCTCTCGCGCGAGACGGCAGATCGTCACGTCGCTGTCGGCCCACGCGCCGTAGACGTAGCGCTCCTCGAACGTGAAGCCGAAGTAGTCGCCGGGGAACGCGAACGCCAGGATCTGGCGCTTGCCCTCCCGAGTGACGCGCGCGACGTTGGCGTGGCCCTCGCGCAGGATGAAGACGGTGCTCGCGGCATCGCCGGGATGCACGATCCAGCGGCCGGCGGGCACCACCTCGACCTGCGCCAGCTCATGAAGGCGCTGCACCGCGGTGGCGTCGAGCGCCGAGCAGATCGTGCCGCGGCGCGCGTTGCAGGTGTCGCACGGGCTCATGCCTCGATACTAGCTGATCTGGATCAGTGTTCGCGGCGTCGCGCGCCCGGAGAATCGGCTGAACCTCGAGCTACGGGAACGCGTTCCATGTCCTGGACCAACATTCGCAACGAAATGACGCTGCTCGCGTTCAATGAGGGCGTCTGGGCCGACACATACCGGTGGCTCGATGCGGAGGGCAACAGGCTCGACGAGCACCGCTGCACGATGCTGGTGCGCTTTCCGGAAGCGCCGCCTTACGCTTACCATCAGGTCAACATGTACACGTGGGCGGATGGGCGCGCGGTGACCAGGGATTTCCAGGTCCGTTACGTCGAGGGCTCGAAGCGCTTCTCGATCTGGGACCGCGACGTCGCGGGCTGGGTCACGGAACCGGACGTCGACGACCAGAACCTCACGACGATGATGAAGTGGGTACGCGTCGGCGGCGAGCCGCAGGATGCGGGCACCTACTACGAGATGATCAACAACAGCGCCTGCGGGCGCTGGCGCAACCGGGTCTGGCAGCAGATGGTCGACGGGCGCGTGGTGCGGCGCTGCCTGATCAACGGCGAGAAGGTCTCGAGCGACTGGCGGCCGTACGTGAGCGGCAATCCGCGCTGGGATCATTGCCCGGCGCAGCCGACCCGTAACCCATCGGCCCTTCCGGCGGCGGCGGCGGCGGAAGCAGTCGCAGCGGCATCTGTCGGCCCGCGAACCACCGCGGCAGCGCAATGATCGAGCCACGTCCCGATCGCGCCAGCGTCGCGTACTTCGACTTCCTGCGCTCGACTAAGGCGTTCTGGGCTCGCGACCTCTACGCGGCGGTGCGGCGCGACTTCGAAGCACTCGCCGGGCGGGAGGGCGCGGCGGGTTTCGCGGATGTCGACGCGGCGGAGGCAGCGATGCGCGCCGAGCCGAGCTACCAAGTGTATAGCTGGTTCGAGCGGCACCTGCAGCGGCTCAAGTACACGCATGCGCGCGGCATCGTCGCGGCGGTCGAGGCGCAGCGCCGCGAGCTCGAGGCGGCGCTGCTGGCAGCGCAGGGCGATGCCGAGCGGCGCGGTGAACTGCATCTCGCGCCGGGGTTCGAGCTGCCACGGTATTACGCGGCGGTGGAGTTTCACCAGCATCCAGGGGGCGTCTGGCGCGATCCGCTGGCGGGCGTCGCCTATGACTTCGGCCGCCAGACCACGATGCCGGCGCATCTCGACCCGGACGAGATCCATCACCGGTTCACTGCGGCCGTGCCGCGCGGGCGCTGGCGGCGCGCGCTCGATCTCGGCTGCGGCACGGGGCGCAGCACCCTGCCCTTCGCGCGGCGGGATGCGGAGGTCGAGCCGTTCGGCATCGACGTTTCGGCGCCCTGCCTGGTGCGCGCGGCGATGCGCAGTCACGAGGCGGGCATCGCGATCCAGTGGTCGCAGCAGCGCGCGGAGCGCACGGATTTCCCGGACGGCTACTTCGACCTGATTCACTCGACCTTCCTGCTGCACGAGGTGCCGAAGCCGGCGCTGCGCGAGATCGTGCGCGAGGCACTGCGGCTGCTGGCGCCGGGCGGTCAGTTCGTGCATCTCGACTTCCACTCGCCGCCGGGCGGCACCTTCGGCGACTTCATCCACTACGGGCATGCGCGGCGGAACAACGAGGTGTTCATGCGCTCATTCTGCGAGACCGACTTTCCCGCGATGCAGCGCGAGCTGGGGTTCCGCAGCGCCGAGATGCGTCCGTTCGACGACGGCAGCGGCACCTGGACGCGCGAGCAGGTACCGCCGGCCTGGCGCTTTCCAGCGCAGTTGTTCGTCGCGGTGAAGTGAGGCCATGTGGGGCCGTGGCTACATCCCGAGGCTGCGCACTGGCGGGCTGCCGTGGCAGGACGCGGCGCTGTCGCGGCTGGACCTCGAGGCCGGCACGCAGCTACGGGTGTTGTCACACGATCCGGACGACGGCGCGATGACCTGCCTGTGGCGGATCCCGCCGGGCTGGTCGCAGTCTGCACCGTTCACGCTGGCGGCCGACGAGGAACTGTTCGTGCTGGCCGGCTCGCTCGACGAGGGCGGGTATCGCATCGCGCAGGGCAGCTACGGATTCCGGCCGCAGGGGCACCTGCATCCGGCGCTGACGAGCCGTGACGGCGCGCTGCTGCTGGCGATGTGGAGCGCCGCGCCGCGGCGCTACGACGTCGGCACGATCGAGGCGGGCAGGTCGCCGGCGGTGGCGTGGCTCGATACACACCAGATGCACGAGCAGCCGACGCCGGTCGCGGGGCCGGTTCCGGGGATCAACGTGCGGATCCTGCGGCAGGACGCCGCGAGCGGCGGCATGACGCTGATCGTCGCGATCCCGCCGCGCTGGGAAGAGTCGCGTTCGGAGCATCACGACTGCGTCGAGGAGAGCTACAAGCTCTCGGGCGAAATCTGGCTGCGCGAGGACCAGCGGCCGCACACCCTGCGCGCGGGCGACTATTTCTTCCGGCCGCCGCGCATCAAGCACGGGCCCATGCGCACCGCCACGGGAACGGCGTCGCTCATCCGGTTCAGCGGGGCCGTGGTCAATCACTACGGGCCAATCGCCGAGGCCTGAACGCGTGGATCCGTCGGCGCATGGGCACGTAGGAAAATGACCTCCCGGGCGGTCGCGCGCGTGCCTCAGCCGGAAGGTGCGTCCGGGCGTTGAGGGCGCCGCGTCAGGCCGCCGTGGCAAGCGGCGCAGCGTCGAAGCGATACATGTCCATCGACAACGCGGTCGCGTCTATGCTCTGGTGCACGCGCTGCGCGCGGGCGCCCTCACTCGCCGCGCCCCAGGCGACGAACAACGGCAGGAAGTGCTCCTCGCTCGGATGCGCGCGCGCGGCGGACGGACCGCGTTCCCGGTAGGCGAGCACGGCGTCGCGATCGTCGACACGCAGGCGTTGCTCGAGCCACTCGGCGAACTCGACCACGTAGGGCAGTGGCGCGGGCGCGGCGCCGCCGGGAAGCAGCGCGGCACCGCGCGCATACGTCATCCAGTCGCGAAGGTTGTGGGTGACGTGTCCGGAGCCGATCACCAGCACGCCGTCGGAGGCGAGCGGTGCGAGTGCTTTGCCGACACGCAGGTGGTGCTCGGGGCCGAGCGCAGGCTGCACGGAGAGCTGCACGACAGGCACGTCGTGGGCGGGGTAGAGCCGCCGTAGCGGCACCCAGGCACCATGGTCGAGGCCGCGGTCGCTGTTCACCGAGGCGGGATAGCCGGCCTGCTTCAGCAACGCTGCGGCTTGCTGCGCAAGCTCGGGCGAACCGGGTGCGGGATAGCGCAGCGCGTAGAGCTCCTGCGGGAAGCCGCCGAAATCGTGGATGGTCTCGGGGAGCGCGCTGCCGGTCAGCATCGGCGCGGAGGTCTCCCAGTGCGCGGAGACCATCAGGACCGCCCGCGGGCGCGGCATGGATTGCGCGAGGTCCTGCCACGCCTTGCCTGCGACGCCGGCGTCAAGGGCATGCATCGGCGAACCGTGAGAGAGGAAGAGCGTCGGGAAGCGGGACATGGGCGTCGACTCCGTCATTGGCGGTTCAGCTCTAAGCGACTCAGAATAGCGCGCGGCGGTGGCCCGCAGCAGTGCGCGACCGCGCACACGTTGGCCGGTAGCGCCGCGCACTCCGGCGGCACGGCCGTGGGGTCCGAGGGATACGCGAGGTCCGAGGGGCGCTGATGGAACACCTGTCCTGGCTCTACGTGCACATCCTGCTGTTCGTGTTCTGGCTCGGGGGCGACGTCGGCGTCTACCTGTCGATGGCCTTCATCAAGAACCCGGCGCTGAGCTTCGAGACGCGCGCGACGATCATCCGCCTGGCGTTCTACGTCGACCTCTTCCCGCGGTGCGCGTTCGCGCTGATGCTGCCGGTGGGCACGCAGCTGGCCGGCGATCTCGGGCTGCTGCCGGCGAACGCGGGCCTGCGCGCGACGAGCTGGCTACTCGGGCTCGGCTGGTGCGCGTTGCACCTCTCGGCGCTGTTCCTCAAGGGAACGCCGCTGGCGGCGCGGCTGCGTCGCGTCAACGTCGTCTTCGAGGCGGCGATGGGGCTGGTGTTCGTCGCGGCGGGCGTCGCGGTCCTCGCCGGCGTCGACCCCGGCTGGCTGCCCGGCGCGGGCGAGGCGCCGTGGTTCGGCCTGAAGCTGCTGCTGTTCGGCCTGATCTTCTGGGTCGTGCTCGGCATCGACACGCGCTTCCAGCCGTTCACGATGCTGCTGCAGGCGGGCCCCACGGGCCTGACCGCGGAGCGCGAGCGCACGATCACGAGCATGACGAACCAGACGATGGCCTGGGCGCTGCTGCTCTATGGGCTGATCCTCGCGATCGCCTTCCTCGGCAAGGTCAAACCGCCGTAAAGGCCTCGGGCGCCTCGACGAACTCCACCAGCTCGCCGTCGGGGCCGAACACCGAGGCGCGGCGGCGCGCGCCGTCGGGCTGCAGGTCGGCGACGTGGACGCCGCCGCAGGGCTCGGCTCCGAAGCGGCATACATGGGCGAGCGCGACGTCCAGCTCGCCCACCTCGAAACTCATCGACAGTACCCCGTGATGCGGGGGATGGGCGCGACCGCGCACGGGCTCGCCCGGCAGGCCTTCGAGCTGCACGATCTCGACGCGGCCGGTCGCGCTGCGCTCGGGCTTGATCAGGTTCACGTCGCGCAACACGACGCCCGCGGGCAGGTGGAAGAACGCACCGAGATCGCCGATGCGCTTGTCGAAGAACAATGAATAGCCGAGGGCCTCGTAGAAGCGCCATGAGCGATCGGCGTTCGCGACGTGCAGCGCCAGGGTCTCGATCGCGCTCGCGCGGCCGCCGAGCGGCGTGAAGATCTCGTCGCGGCCCTCCATCGTGTAGACGTCGAGCAGCGTGCCGTCGAGGTCCCAGCACTGCGAGTCGATCGCCACCATGGTCGGATCGATGTTCCAGCGGGTCGGGCCGGACTTCGGCCGCGCGCCCGCCTCGAGCAACGCGCGCCAGGTCGCCTGCACGTCCCCGACGCGCAGGTTCAGCGCATACAGCCCGTGGTCCTGGATGCGTTCGTAGCGGCCCCAGACCTGCGTGCCAGGCGCGTCGAAGGCCAGCAGCCGCAGGCGCCCATAGCGCTCTCCGGCGCGCGACAGCACGCGGTAGCGGCCACGCAGCCCGGCCGGCATGCGCCAGGCGGTGGCCACGGCGGCGGGTATCTCGCCCTCGCCCAGCGTCCGGTACTGGAACACCTGCGCGTAGAATCGCGTCGTCGCCTCGAGGTCGGCGACGCCAACCGTGACCATCGCGACCTCGGAGACCGGCGTCGGCGGCGCCTCGCCCGGCGCCCGGAACTCGCCCGGGACGCGCGCGCTCACGGCAGCCCCAGTGCGCCGGGGTTCATCAACCCGCGCGGATCGAACAGCGACTTGAGACCGCGCACCGCCTGCGCAGTGGCTGGATCGAGCGAATCGAGATACGGATAGAAGCGGCCGATCTGCTGGTGCACGGCGCCGTGCGCCAGGAAGAGCTGCGCCAGGTCGCCAAGCATGCCGCGCACCGCGTCGCCCGCGCCGGGCACGGCCGGCAGCGTGCGATAGCGTTCAGCATCGCGGGGCTCGAGGTTCTGCAGGTGGAACTCGGTCATCGCATCGGGATAGTAGAACGCGGGCTCGAACACGAGCTCGGTGCCGGCGCTGCCGGTGAGGTGCGAGGTGGAGATCCGGTAGCGCTCGAGCAACTCGCGCTTCGACTCGAAGTAGCGCATCGTGGCCTCGTAGACCTCGTTCGCCTTCGACAGCGGCAGGCAGGCGTGGATCGGGATCCAGCGCTCGCCGGCATGGCCGACGAGGAATTCGCCCGGGTGCTTGAACGGCGTCGCGCGGCAGACCCGCGGGATGGTCGCCTCGATTTCGCGGCCCGTGCGGCTGGCGAGGCGCCGCACTTCGTCGATGCGCCACTGCGCGATCGCGTCGCACTCGCCGTCGCAGACCACGTGCAGGGAATAGCGCACGCCCTCGATGAAGTCGGTGCCGGCGCGCGCGACACTGGCCGCGCTCGCCAGGCCCTCGCGCAGCGTGCGTCCCGAGGCGGCGATGCTCGCGAGCGTCCTGAGGCCCGACTTCAGGTCCTTGACCAGCGTCCGCGAGCCGTTTAGGTAGGGATCGAGGCCGAACATCTCGGCGGCGATGCGACGCCGCGCGATCGCGGCCTGCGCCTCGACCATTGAGCGGAAATCGTCGAAGGCGAACGACGCGAACGTGCTGCTCGCGGGCGCCTCGATCAGGCGGATCGACGCCTCCAGCTTGATGCCCATCGCGCCGGCGTCGGAGAGGAACACGCCGGTAACGTCCGGGCCGTAGTGGCGATGGAAGGCGATGCCACCGCGGTTGGCGCGCGAGCCGGTCACGAGCGTACTGCCGTCGGCGAGCGCCACCTTCACCGACAGCACGCTCTCGGCGACAGTGCCGTAGGTGGCCGAGCCGTAGAACATGCTGTTCTGCGACAGCGCGCCGCCCACGGTCGCGCGCATGCCCGACATCGGCCCGAAGTACGGCGTGCGCAGGCCGCGTTCGCGGAGTGCCTCGTAGATCGACTGCCAGGTGCAGCCGGCCTCGGCGGTGACGATCATGTTCTCGGCGTCGATCGCGACGATCCGATCGAGGCGCCGCAGGTCGAGCATCACGCAGTCGTCGCGGCCGCTCACATAGCCCTTGGTGTAGGACATGCCGCCACCGCGCGGGATCACGGCGATGCCCCGCGCGGCGCAGGCGCGGACCACGGCGAGTACGCCGTCCTGGGTGTGCGGCGCGACCACCGCGAGCGGCGCGGCGCCCTGCCAGAAGGCGTCCATGGCATAGGGTCGCAGCGCCAACGGGTCGACGAGCAGATCCGCAGCGGGCACCAGGGTCCGCAGGTTCTCCAGCAGCCCGGCACGCTGGGCGGCGGTAGCGACATCGACCATGGGCGGGCTCCGGAAGGCAGCAGGTCTTTCCGGCAACGATGATCCGGGCGAGTCGGGGCGGCCGCCATCACCCGCCGTGCGCCGACATGCAACCGCGGGTTGGAAGGGGTGCTCGGTTCCCGGCGCCGTAGCACCCATGGGCGGGGCGCCGGTGCTGCCGCCGGCGCGATAATCGGGGTGCGCAGCGGCAAGGTCCGGAGACCCGTTCGATCATGGAAATCCGTCAACTGAAACACTTCCTCGCGGTACTGGATCACGGCAGCATGAGCAAGGCGGCCGTGGCGCTCGGCCTGAGCCACCAGGGCTTGAGCAAGAGCCTGGCGGGGCTCGAGCAGGACCTGAAGGTGAAGCTGCTCGTGCGTGGCCCGCGGGGCGTCTCGGCCTCGTCGTACGGCGAGGTGCTCGCCGAGTACGCGCGCTTCATCGACGGTGAGCATGACAACGCCGTGCAGGCGCTCGCCGCGCTGCGCGGCAGCGGCGCCGGGCACCTCACCGTCGCCGCCGGCATCAGCGCCGCGGGTGGGGTGCTGCCGATCGCCATCGCGCGGCTGTTCGAGCGTCGGCCCGGGACGACGCTGAGCGTGCTCACCGGTCCGTATTCGCAGTTCCGCGGCGCAATCGA
>Ga0315287_10003881_pt1 | contig 14502 bp, 11 predicted proteins | sample YL17G11_0_MG_FD_205037 | JGI IMG/M metagenome (GOLD analysis project Ga0315287, IMG submission 205037) | Sediment microbial communities from Yellowstone Lake, YNP, Wyoming, USA - YL17G11_0 | ecosystem: Environmental > Aquatic > Freshwater > Lake > Sediment | place: USA: Wyoming | collected... | reverse complement strand
GGCTTCTCCATGTCGAAGCTTACGGTAGAGCATTGGGCCAGGGCGATATTGTTGACTTTCTGGAACGTCGTCCCGCCGTCGTAGGAGACGTTCAGGCCGCCGTCGTTCCCAAGCCAGAGGACCTTGGGATTGCCGGGATCGATCCAGAGGGCGTGGTGGTCGGGATGGACGTCGGCCAATCCCGTCCCGTAGTTGCCGCCCGCGTCGGGAATTTCCTTGAAGGACTTGCCGCCGTCGACGGATTTCATAGCCGGAACGCCCAAGATGTAGACGGTGTTTTCGTTGTCGGGAGAAACGCGGATCTGCCCGAAATAATATCCATAACTCGAAAAGATCATGTTGCCCAGCGGCTCCGGGTGCGTCTTCTGCCAGGTTTCGCCCGCATCCGCGCTTTTATAGATCTCGGTGCCCTTGATCGACCCGCCCATCATCGCCGCCATCGCCCCGCCGGAGAGCGCGCCGGCGAGCTCCTTGGGGGTGATCTCTCCGGTCTTGACCGCGGCCAGGACTTTCTCGGCCGTGAATGCGGGCGGAGCGAAATTTTCCCGGAGGTACATCTCCAGCTTTTTCGGATCGAGCGCCAGGACTTCCTTGACGGACATGGCTTTGATCAAATCGGCGGTCAGGCCGCTTTTAAGCTCCCTCTGCGGCCTTGTGGACGGACCGGGTTCCTGATTATCCAGGACGGCGTAGACGGTGTCCGGACGGCCGGCACTGACGGCCAGGCCGATACGTCCGACGAACGTTCCTTGAGGGAATCCGTCGCCGAGCTTTTTCCATGTCTTCCCGCCGTCCTTTGTTTTGTAAATGGCGCTCTCGGGTCCGTTGCCGACAAAATTCCAGGCTTTGCGATCCTTTTGCCAGGCGGCGGCGTAGAGGACCTCGGGATCGCGGGGATCCAGGGCGACGTCGATAACCCCCGTCTTGGGTGAGATATAAAGGACCTTGGCCCAGGTTTTTCCGCCGTCGGTCGTTTTGAAAAGGCCCCGTTCTTCGTTGTCGGTATAAAGGTGACCCATGGCGGCGACATAGACGATGTCGTTGTTCTTGGGATTGATTACGATCTGACCGATGTGATGCGAATCGGCCAAGCCCATATGCGTCCAAGTTTTCCCGCCGTCGGCGCTTTTGAATACGCCGGTCCCGGCGTAGATGCTCCGGCCCGAATTCTCTTCCCCCGTCCCGGCCCAGATCAAATTCTCGTCCGTCTCCGAGACGGCGATGTCGCCGAAGCCGACGGCCGATTCGTTGTCGAAGAGAGGCCGCCAGGTCGTGCCGTTGTTCTCCGTCAGCCAGAGTCCGCCGGTCGCGGCGGCAGCCAGAATCTTGTGGGGATTATGGGCGTACGACTCGATATCGACGATCCGGCCGCCCATGAAATAGGGCCCGACGCTGCGCCAGGAGACTTGGCGGACGAGGGACGATTCTTTCATGGCCTTGTGTTTTTCGAAGGACGTCAGGCGCGCCTGCGGCGTCGTCGCGGCGAACAGGGCGGCTCCGATCAATAGAATCAGAGCGAGGATCGCGGATTTTTTCATGACAAACTCCCGCTCGGCGGAATTGTTTTTTGAAGAGCGGCCCCTCCGCCGATTCATCCCGCAAATATACCGTCGAGCGCGAGGGGTGTCAAACAGGGGTCAGGTCTTAACTTTTAACATATTTAACCCGGCCTGACCCCATGGTGCCAAGCCCCCGGCCTTGCGGGGCTCGTCCCAAGATTCGTAAAGCGAATCTTGGGGCAGGTCTCGCCAAAAATGTTAAAAGTTAAGACCTGACCCCCGGTTGACGGGCGGCTGTTTCCTTCTTATAGTGGGATTCGGAAGATGCGAAGGAAGGAGCGCGGAAATGGAATATCGATTTCTTGGTAAATCCGGCTTGAAGGTTTCGGCCCTCTCGTATGGGACGTGGGTGACATTCGGCGACCAGATCGCCGAAGACCGGGCCGCGGCTTGTCTTCAGGCGGCCTACGATGCCGGGGTCAATTTTTTTGATACGGCCGAAGTCTATGCCCACGGCCGGGCCGAGACAATGCTCGGCGAAGCCCTCCGCAAATTCGGCTGGAAGCGGTCCGACCTGGTTGTTTCGACGAAAATCTTTTGGGGCGGGGACGGACCGAACGACAACGGCCTCTCCCGCAAACACATCGCCGAGGGGACCGAAGCTTCGCTCCGCCGGTTGCAAATGGATTATGTCGACCTGCTGTTCTGCCACCGTCCGGACAAGGACACGCCGATCGAAGAGACCGTCCGGGCCATGTCCCGTCTCGTCGATCAAGGCAAAGCGTTTTATTGGGGGACAAGCGAATGGAGCGCTCAGGAGATCCGGGCCGCGTACGAAATCGCCCGCCGTGAACACCTGATTCCCCCGACGATGGAGCAGCCCCAGTACAACATGTTCGCCCGGCAGCGGGTCGAATCGGAATATCTGCCCCTGTTCCGCGAATACGGCTTGGGGACGACGATCTGGAGCCCGTTGGCGAGCGGGATGCTGACCGGCAAATATCAAAAGGGGATCCCCGAAGGAACGCGCCTCACGCTGAAGGGCTACGGCTGGCTGAAAAAGCGATTTGAAGGCGCCGAGGCGGACGAGCGGAGGGAGAAGGTCCGCAAACTCCAGAAGCTGGCGGACGAACTGGATGTTACCCTGCCCGGGTTAGCCATCGCCTGGTGTCTGAAGAATCCCCATGTCAGCACAGTCATCACCGGGGCGTCGAAGCCCGAGCAGGTCGTCGAGAATATGAAAGCCCTCGAGGCCATTTCGTTTCTAACGGGCGAGGTCCTGGTCCGGATTGATAAGATCCTGAATAACGCTCCCGCTCCCGAACATGACTGGCGGAATATGTAGCCCGAAGAAAATCGGCCCGTTTCGCGGAATTCCACGGACAAATTTCCGCCTCTGGGATACCCTCATGGTTTTCCGGAGTGAAGCCTTGTCCTCTGAACGAAATCGAATTCTCCGGGAGCGTGTTCCAACGCCGGCAGAGGTCGGGTCCCGGTTAGGGATAAATTCCACGGACGTAAATTCGTGGAGCTTCAGTCCCTCCGATTGTCGGGCGATCCGGCGAGCGTGACTTTTAGCCATATCTTGAGAGGTTCGGCCCCGCCTCGGCCTCCGCCCATTCGGCCGCCGGTCATTCCTCCCATCCCCCTGCCTCCCATGCGACCCCCCATCCCTCCGCCCCCGGGGACGCGCATGCCTCCGCCCTGACGGTTCATCAGAACGTCGGGCCGGGGAGAATCAAAGCCGATTCCGATCCGATTTCCGGATTTCAGGCCGACGGCGTAGGGAGAATCCGGCCCGGCGGTCAGAGGGACTTTGATTTCATAGACGAACATTCCGCCCGCGTTGGCGAAGGCGGCTTCGAGCCCCTTCAATTCCTCTATTTTCAGCCGGATCGATTCGTCCCGCCCCGGGCCGAGAATTTCGATCTCCGATCGGCGCTCGGCCAGAGCTTGGCGGCGCTCGCGTTGAGCGGCCGGGTCCGGCTCTCCCGCTCCCCGGGGACGAGCGAGCAAGTCGTCGAGGTCGGCTTCCAAGGGATAATGAACGCCCAGAACTTTATCCGACCCTCCCTTCGGATCGAACCAGACGATGAGTCCGGCTCGAAGGACCTGGGCCGCCACCCGCCGGTCCGCGGCTCTCAAACAGACGTAAACAAAACGATCGTCATTCCGGACCCCCAGCGACAGCCCCGTATCCTTGACGTCATAGAGGCCGTCCCGCCAATCGTCCGCCCGGCCGTCGATCTTGAGTCCCGGTCCGGTCCATGTGCTTTCCACGTCCATCGTCCCGCAGGCGGCCAAGCCGAGGACCAATCCGGCTAAAAGAAACGGCCTTGTTTTTTTCATGGTTGCTTCCTGTACGATTCGCTAAATTCCTTTATTTAGACACCGCGGGCGTGTTTTCCTTTGCGGCGATCTTGCATCCGAACCCGACTTGGATTAAAAGAATAGGGACTCGCCCAAGGAGAAACCGCCTATGTCAAAAAACAACTTCTTCCGGATCGTTGGTCTCGTCGCGGCCGTCGGATTGATCGGCCTGGCTTGCGCCAAAAAACCCGAACCGGCGACTTTTGTCTTGACGAACGGCAAGCTCATCACTCTGGATAAGGACGTTCCCACCGCCGAGGCGCTGGCCGCTCGCGGCGATAAGATCGTGGCCGTCGGCACGGCCAAAGAGATCGCCCGGTATATCGGCCCCGAGACCGAAGTCCTGGACCTCCAAGGCCAACTGGCCACGCCCGGTTGGATCGACTCCCACCTCCATTTCACCGGCGTCGGCCAGGCCAAGCTGTCCCTCGACCTGACCAAGGTGAAAAATTGGGACGAAATCGTGGCTATGGTCGCTGAGGCGGCGAAAAACGCCAAGCCCGGCGAAGCCATTACCGGCCGCGGCTGGCATCAGGAAAAATGGGACAAGGTTCCCGAACCCAACGTCAACGGGATGCCCTTCCATGACGCCCTGAGCAAAGTTTCTCCGAACAATCCCGTCGTCCTGACCCACGCCAGCGGCCATTCGTCCCTGGCCAACGCCAAGGCGATGGAGCTTTCGAAACTCACGGCCAAAACGCCGAATCCCCCCGGCGGTGAAATCCTCAAAGATGCCAAGGGGCGGCCGATCGGCGCCTTCCTCGAAACGGCCCAAAGCCTTGTCCGCGGCGCGTTGTCCCGGGCCTACCAAGCCCGCACGGAGGAGGAGAGGGAGGCCGAGAATTGGAAGGTCGTCGAATTGGCCGATCAGGAATGCCTGTCCCAAGGCCTGACCAGCGTCGGCGACGCGGGCGCGAGTTGGAGGACGGTCGAACTTTACAAAAGGATCATCGACAAGGGCAAGCTCGGAGTCCGGATCAACGTCATGCTGAGCGAAGGGGCTAAGCGGATCGCCGAAAACGCGGCGGCCTGGAAGATCGACGAATACGGGGCCGATCACTTGAGCGTTCACACCATCAAACGCCTGATCGATGGAGCCCTTGGCCCGCACGGGGCCTGGCTGCTTGAACCCTACGAGGATCTCCCGACCTCCACGGGGCTCAATACCGACACCATCGAGAATATGAAAGAGACGGCCCGGGTGGCGATCGAAAACGGTTTTCAGGTGGCGACCCACGCCATCGGCGACCGGGCCAACCGCGAGACGCTCGATATCTACGAGGAAGCGTTCAAAGCCCATCCGGACAAGACCGACCTCCGTTGGCGGATCGAGCATTCCCAGCATCTCAACCCGGCCGACCTGCCGCGGTTCGGAAAACTCGGGGTCATCGCCGCCATGCAGGGCATTCATTGCACGTCGGACGGCCCTTGGGTGCTCAAGCGGTTGGGCCCGAAGCGGGCCGAAGAGGGGGCCTATATGTGGCGGGCCCTGATCGATTCCGGGGCCACGATCTCCAACGGGACGGACGCCCCGGTCGAAGCCGTGGACGCGCTTCCGAGTTTCTACGCCAGCGTGAGCCGGAAGATGAAGAACGGCGAAGTTTTCTTCGCCGCCCAGAAAATGACCCGCGAGGAGGCCCTTCGGTCTTATACGATCAACGGGGCCTATGCCGCCTTCGAGGAGAAGATCAAGGGAACGCTTACGGTCGGAAAACTGGCCGACGTGACGGTTTTGACAAAGGACATCATGACCTGTCCCGAGGATGAGATCCCGACCGCCGAGATCGCCTATACGATTGTCGGCGGGAAGGTGTTGTACAAGAAATAAATCCGACCTCCCGGAGGCCGCCGGGACGTCGGGACGGCGAAGCGCCCGAGCCGGACATCTTTCCTCGGCTGTTTCCAGGAATAATTGCGAAAAAAAATAACTTGACATTACTAATAGTTGTATAGTACAAATATTGTGGAGTGAAAACATGACGACTAAAATCGATATGCCCAAACTTATTTTTCTCCGGGAGAAGCTTCGTCTTTTGGAGAGGGAAACGGTCCGGCCGTTCGACGATCAGGCGGATTGCTGCGGCCTGACCCTGTCCCAATGCCACACTCTCCTCGAGATAGGGCACCGGGGCGAAGTCTCGCTTGTCGACCTGGCCGCGACCTTCGGCCTCGACACCAGCACCCTGAGCCGGACGATCCAAGGCTTAGTCCTGATCGGTCTCGTCGACCGGACGCCGAGCGTCACGGACCGCCGTTATGTCGTGATCACTCTGACTGTCCAGGGACGAAAAACGTTAAAAAACATCGAAGACCGGTTCAACACTTATTTTGCCGCTGTCCTGGAACGAATCCCGGCGGCTCGGCGGGACGCGGTCTTGGACGCCGTCTCCATCCTGGCGGATGCCGTCCGGAGCTTTAACGAGACGAGCGGCTGTTGCCGCAAGAGAAAATGACATGGCTCTTCCAAAGATCCCGAACGCGGACGAGTTGAACAACGTGAATTGTTCCTGCGGTGAGGATTGTTGCGGCGGACCGGCCGAGGGCGCGTCGCCCCGCGCGGACGAATATGTCTCCGCCGCTCCCTTTGCGACCGGCCGGATCTCCACCCCGGCCGGCGAGGTTCCCGTCGTGGCCTCCGTCTTGGGAGCCCGGGACCGTTGGGGGACGTTCCGCATGCGCGCGGGGATCGGACGCTCCCGTTACGCGATCGCCCCCGGGCTCTATGCCGTCGGAACTCCCGATCCCTGGTCTCCCATCTTCGTCTCCGCCAATTATAAATTGAGTTTCGATCGGCTCCGGGCCTCCCTGACCGGACTGAACGCTTGGCTTTTGGTTCTCGATACAAAGGGGATCAATGTTTGGTGCGCCGCCGGCAAAGGGACGTTCGGGACGGAGGAGGTCGTGCGCCGGATCGGGGAGACGGGTTTGGCCAAAGTCGCGGCCCATCGAACCCTGATCCTTCCGCAACTCGGCGCGCCCGGCGTCGCGGCCCACGAAGTCGCCAAGCGGACCGGATTTCGAGTCGTTTATGGCCCCATCCGGGCTGCGGACATCCCGGCTTTCATCGCTGCGGGAATGAAAGCGACTCTCGAAATGAGGCGAGTGCGGTTCCCGTTCAAAGACCGGATTCTCCTGACCCCCGTGGAACTTTCCATGATCGTTCAAAGTCGGATTTTCCAGGCGGCCGTTCTTCTCTGGATCGTCGGCCTCGTCGCCGGCGTCGCGGAAATTCGGCTCGCCGGCCTGGCCTTCCTCGGGGCGATTCTGGCCGGGACGGTTTTGACGCCGGCGTTTCTGCCCTGGATCCCCGTCCGTCTCTTCGCGGCCAAGGGATGGATTCTCGGCTTCGTATGGGCCGCCGCGATCTGCGCGTTGCGGGGATTCCCCCCGGCCTCTGTTTCCGGCGGGGCGGCCGCAGCGGCCTATCTTCTCCTTCTTCCGGCGCTCTCGGCCTTCCTGGCGATGAACTTCACCGGATCGTCCACCTTCACCTCCCTCTCCGGTGTTGTGGCCGAGATGAAAACGGCCGTGCCGCTGATGATCATTTCCGGCGTTCTCGGTATCGCGGCTCTCGTCGTTTCGATCGTTCTCAAGGCTTGAGGAGAAAATCCGTGCCGCTTCAGCATTTAAAAAACGTCGCCACGTTGAAATATGCCTCGGAAAAATGCACCGGCTGCGGGATGTGCGCCGCCGTTTGCCCTCACGCCGTCTTTGAAATGGAAGGACGCAAAGCCCGGGTGACCGACCGGGACCGGTGCATGGAATGCGGGGCCTGCTCCCGAAATTGCGCCTTCGGCGCCATCGATGTGCGGGCGGGAGTGGGTTGTGCTTATGCCATTATGTGGAGCGCCCTGCGCCGCAAACCCGTCCCCCAGTGCGGGGAGTAATCGCTCTCTTCAGGGGATGAACGGTCGGGCGCCGACCGCGTCCACCATGGCCCAGAAATTTTCCAGAGGCGTGTCGAGTTGGACGTGGTGAGTCGGCCCGATGATGAGCCCGCCGCCCCGCCCGATCGTATCCAGGCGGGTCCGGACTTCGGAGGCGACCGCGGCCGCGGTTCCGAACGGCAGGGTTTTCTGCTCGTCGATCGATCCCCAGAAACTGAGCTTGTTCCCGTAGAGGGTCTTGAGCCGGGCCGGGTCCAGGCAGCCCGGCTGGATCGGATTGAGAACATCCACCCCAATCTCGATCAGTTCCGGGATGATCGGGGTGATGTCGCCGTCGGAATGGTAGGCGATTTTGACCGCGGTGTTCGCCGCCTTCGTCTCGGCGATGATCGCGGCCAGGCGCGGTTTGAGAAAACGCCGCCACTGCTTCGGGGAAATGAACATTCCGGTCTGACCGCCGACGTCGTCGCCGAACCAGACCATGTCCACGCCCATTTCCGCCTGCCGACGGGCCACCGCCTTATGGTAATGAAAAGGAATATCCAAAATCCGGTCCGCGAGATCGGGGTCGTCGACAAGATCAAAGAGTAAGCGCTCCAGCCCGCGCAAGGCCCAGGCCGTTTCCCAAATCGTCGTCACCGCGACGCCGACGATCCAATAATCCCGGCCGTAGGCGCGAATCGTCCGCTCGACTTCGGCGTAAAGAACCGGCCGTTCGGGATCAGGAGGAACATAGCCGTCGACAAGCTTATCGTCGGCCAGCGGATGGCCGCGCATTTCGGTGTAATATCCTCGGCCGAAGGGTGTTTCGTAAGGAACGTTGTCCCAGCGGATACCCCACTCGTCGGTGTAAGCCTTGTCGGCCTGATAATAGGAATTGGCCCAACCGACGCTCGTCAGGAGCATGTCCTCGCCGACGGCCCGCTCGAGTTCGTAAGTATTGCCGCCGCCGTGGGGATTATGGCCGGCGTATCCGTCCTCCTCCGGGCGGAGGCGTCCTTGGACGATGAGGTCCGCCCTTAATCGACGGGCGAATTCGGGGGTAAAACTGGCCTGCAGCGGACATCGGTCGGGACGTTCCCGATTCAGAGCCGTTTGAACGCGTTCGCGGGGCGTGAGGGGCATGACCTTCTCCGCCCTCCATTATCGCCGGAAATTAAGGGTCTGTCATCTCCCGATAATTATTTTTTTTCAACGGTTGACAAGCGGCGGTTTCGAACCTATGTTGAGAGTGGAGATCAGGACAAGCGATGAAATGGAACGGTTGGGGCGGACTGAGGATCGATAGTCAGGCGGCCTGGATGTGGTGGCCTCTGCTGGTGATCCTGGCGATTGTCTTGCCGCCATTGGTCGTTTTTCTGTTCTTCGGGACGGTCCTCAGTCCGCCCGCGTTGGGATTCTTCATCGCGCGGTCCGGTCGATCGTTCGCGCCCTCGTTGTCATCGGCTTCGTCATTTCGGGGTCCTCCCTTTACTGTATGACGATCTCTTGATCGTCGATCTGCTCAGAGCATTCCGCAATTAAAGGGAGGACCCTCTTGTCTTTGACGGTACCCAAACAAAATTCAGCCCTTCGACGTTTGGTCCGCCGCGCCCGCGGCGAATCGATCGAAACCGACATGGCCGCGTATCGGCCTTTGGTCGAGCGAATTCGGTCCCTGGATCAAGGAACACTCTCCGAAGCCGATCTTCGCCGCCGGATCGCCGACCTGCGCCGCCGGGCCGCAGCCGGGGAAAGCCTCGAGGCGTTCGAAACCGAAACGTTCGCTCTCGTTTTGGCGGCCGCTCGTCGCGTCCTGGGTTACGAGCCCCATGATTGCCAAGTGGTCGCCGGTCTGGCCATGGCCCGGGGCCGGGTCGCCGAACTGCCCACGGGCGAAGGCAAAACTTTGGCGGCCGTGTTTCCGGCGACGCTGGCTGCCCTCTCGGGCGGGGGCGTCCATATTCTGACCTTCAACGACTATCTGGCCCGGCGCGACGCGGCCTGGATGGGCCCGATATTCCGCCTTCTCGGTTTGTCCGTGGGGTGTGTCCAAGAGGGACAATGGCCCGCCGTGAAACGGGCGGCCTATGCCCTCGACGTTACGTATGCCACCGCCAAGGAGGCGGGTTTCGATTTTCTTCGGGACGGGATCGCCGATCGTCCCGAGGACTGCGTTCACCGGCTCTTCGCGGCCGCGATCGTGGACGAGGCGGATTCGATTTTGATCGACGAAGCCCGCGTCCCGCTGGTCATCGCCGGGCTCGCCGAAAGCCGGTCCGTTGAGGTGGGCGGGCTGGGTACCCTTGTCCGGGCGTTGGTCCCCGGCCTCGATTTCGAGACCGACGCGGAACACCGGAATGTCTTTTTAACCGAGCGGGGCGCCCGGCGCTTGGAGCGCGAGCTCGGACGGGGCGGGCTCTATGACGCGGGGAATGAGCCGATCCTCGAAGTCGTTCACTGCGCCCTCCATGCGTGGATTCTTCTCCGCCGGGATGTGGATTACATCGTTCGCGAAGGGAGGATCGAGATCGTGGATGAATTCACCGGCCGGGTCATGGACAAACGCCATTGGCCCGACGGGATCCAGGCCGCGGTCGAAGCCAAAGAGGGCTTGGCCCGCCGGTCCGAAGGCCGGATTCTCGGTTCGATCACTCTTCAGCATTTTCTCCGTCTCTATCCTCGGTTGGCGGGGATGACGGCCACGGCCTTGTCCTCCGCCGACGAACTCCGCGAATTTTACAAGCTCGGAGTCACCGTCGTCCCGCCCCACCGTCCGAATATCCGCCGCGATCTTCCCGACGCGGTGTTCTCGCATCCGGAAGCCAAGCGGCGGGCGCTGGTCCGGGAAATCGCCGAAGTCCAGGCCACCGGACGTCCGATTCTGGTCGGGACGCTGAGCGTCCGGGAGTCGGAGGAGCTGGCCGCCGATCTCCAGACCGCTGGCGTTCCTCGGCAGATCTTGAACGCCAAGAACGACGAGGCCGAGGCCGGGATCATCGCCGAGGCCGGAGCGCCGGGGGCCGTGACCATCTCGACGAATATGGCCGGCCGGGGGATCGACATCAAACTGGGCGGATCGGATGAGCGCGAGCGCGAGGCGGTCGTCGCGCGAGGCGGACTCTACGTTCTGGGGACCAACCGGCATGAAAGCCTCCGGATCGATCGCCAGCTCCGCGGCCGCTCCGGCCGCCAGGGCGATCCCGGCTCGACCCGGTTTTTCATCAACCTGGAAGATGAGCTTTTCGAGAGGTACGGGCTAACCCCAATATTCTTCCGGCGGCATCGGATCGTCCGCGGCGAGGAGGAGATCGGGACCGAACCTCTCCGCCGGGAAATCGCCCATGTCCAACGGATCATCGAAGGTCAAAACTTCGAAATCCGGCGGACGCTGTTCAAATTCTCATCGCTCGTCGAGACCCAGCGGGGGATCGTCCGGGAGCGGCGCGAAGAGGCCCTCAGGGGCTCGGAGCCGGTCGGTTTCTGGGAAGAGAGGAATCCCGAGGTGTTCGCTCGGGCCACGGCCCGGTTCGGTCCGGCTCGGATGGAGGCCCTCGAACGGCGGACGGCCCGTCAAATCCTGGACGCGGCCTGGGCCGACCATCTGGCCTGGATCGCCGATACCCGCGAGAGCATCCACCTCGTCAGTCTGGGCGGGAAAACGCCGATCCAGGAATTCATGAAATCGGCGACGGAAACGTTTCTGACGATGATGCGGAAGGCGGAAGGGGATCTCGTCGGCGAATTGGACCGGCTTCTCGAGCCGGATGAGGCCGGAGCGACCGAAATGGAGGGCCGGAAAGGACCGTCGTCGACCTGGACCTATCTCATCAACGAGGATCAATTCGGGGCCAACGTCGAGCTGCTCAAAGGGGCGAACATCGGCTTTGCCGCCGGCGCGGTCGCTTTCAGCGGCCCGCTATTCGTTCTTCTTTTGGCGATCCGGCGATTCTTCGGGCCGAAGCGAAGCCGGTAGCCGCCGTCTCTACTTGAATGGCTCGGGCGGTCGCCGGTGCCGGGTCGCTTGTTCGTAGGCGTAAGCGATTTTGATGACGGTCGGCTCGCTGAAAAGACGGCCGACGATCTGCAGACCCGCGGGCAGGTGTCCGCGGGTATAGCCCATCGGGACGCTGATCCCGGGAAATCCAGTATGGGGGGGGATCAATTGGCTGTTGTCCCCGGCCGGGCTCTTGAAATCACCGATCTTCCGCGGCGGATTGCTCCAGGTCGGATAGATGAGGACGTCCACGCGGGATAAATCCATGGCTTTGAGAATCGCCTCCCGGAAGGCGATATTTTTCGGCTCTTCGTAGATGTCCCCACAGGGCTTGGACGACGCCGCGGTTTCCAAAGCCCGACTGATTCGGCCTTTATTTCCCGGGACAAAAAGACCGGCGACGAAAATCGAACGGAGATCGGGGTAGGGAGCGCGTCCTCCCTGGGCGGCCAGCCAGCCGTCGACGTCGTGCTGGAACGTATCGCACCAGATGTTCTTGGATAAGGCCTCGAAATCGGGGATCTCGAAAGGATCGACGAGGATGGCGCCTCCGGCCTGGAGGTCCCGGAGGGCGTTTTCCCAAAGGGCCTTGACCTCCGCGTCCGCGGTCGGAGCGTCGGTGAAACGCCGGAACACTCCGATCCGGGCCCCGTTCAATCCCCGGGGATCGAGGAAGGCCGCGTAACTATTCCATGCCCGGCCTTCGGCCGTTTTGGTGACGGGATCGGTTGGATCGTATCCGGCGGTCACGTCGAGGATCCGGACCGCGTCACGGACCGTGCGGGTCATGGGGCCGCCGACGTCGTTGCGGAGATAGAGGGGGATGATGCCCGCCCGGCTCGTCAACCCCAAGGTCGGCCGGAATCCGACCAGGGCGCAATGCGAGGACGGGCCGCGGATGGAATTGCCCGTATCCGTTCCCATCCCCACCGCGCCGAGATTCGACGCGACCGCGGCCGCCGTTCCGCCGCTCGACCCCGCGGGAACGTATTCAAGGTTGTAGGGATTGCGGGTCACGCCGGCGATCGAACTCACTGTCTCCAGGGGGCTGAACGCCCACTCGCCCATATTGGATTTGGCCAGAATCACCGCTCCGGCCTCCCGCAGCCGGCGGACCTGAAAAGCATCTTTGGCGGGGATGAAACCCTTCAAGGCGATCGATCCGCCGGAGGTCTGGAGATCCAGGGTTTCGTAATTGTCTTTAACGATGATGGGAATGCCGTGGAGCGGCCGGAGGATCCCCGTCCGTTTAAATTCCGAGTCGAGTTCGTCGGCGACGGCGAGCGCTTTCGGGTTGAGGACGACCAGAGCGTTCAGGCCGGTGGGCTGGTCGTACGTGGCGATCCGCGCCAGGTACATCTCGATGAGCGTCCGGCAAGTGAGGGATCCGTCCCGAAAGGCGGTATGAATATCGTCGATCGTCGTCTCCACGATCGGGAACGGGGTCGTCGGGACGGGCACGGATGCGGCGGCGGAAGGCGATGGGGGGTGCGACGCGCAGGCCGCAGCCCAGAGTGAAAGAATCAGAGTCCCGATAACCAGATGCTTCCGCATGGATTTCTCCGCCGGTGCCTTGGAAATGGATGACCGGATCTATTATATAATAAAGGCTGACGAATATTTTGGTTTAACGAGGTCTCCATGTCATCCTTGAAAAACACGATCGTCTTCATCACCGGGGCGAGTTCCGGAATCGGCCGGGCCTGCGCCCGGGCTTTCGCCCGTGAGGGCGCGTCCATTCTGATGGCCGCCCGACGCGCCGACCGGCTGAAGGACTTGGCCGAGTCGCTGATCGCCGAATACGGCGTTCCCGTCCATCATTTCGTTTTGGACGTCCGCCGTCAACCCGAGGTGGAGCGGGCCGTGAACTCTCTTCCCGACGCCTGGAAGCCGATCGAGATCCTGGTCAACAACGCCGGCTTGAGCCGCGGCCTGGAGAAATTGCATGAAGGCAAGCTCTCCGATTGGGAGGAGATGATCGACACCAACGTCAAGGGTTTGCTTTACGTCAGCCGAGCGGTCCTGCCGGGGATGGTCGCCCGGGGCCGGGGGCATATCGTCAATCTCGGATCGATCGCCGGTCACGAACTTTATCCTGGGGGGAACGTTTATTGCGCCTCCAAATTCGCGGTGAAAGCCCTCAGCCGGGGTTTGCGGATGGATTTGTCCGGGACGAACGTCCGGGTCAGCACGGTCGACCCCGGGATGGTCGAGACCGAATTCAGCTTGGTCCGGTTTCATGGGGACGTCGATCGGGCAGGAAAAGTCTATCAAGGATTGACGCCGCTTTCCCCAGACGATGTCGCCGACGCCATCTTGTATTGCGCGACCCGGCCGCCGCACGTGAATATCAGCGAAGTCATCATCATGCCGACGGCCCAAGCCGCGGCCACGATCGTCCATCGGAAATAGCCGCTGTTTCAGCGGCACTCCATGAAGCCTTGCTTCATCAGTGGCCGCTGCTTCAGCAGTACTCCCCGGAGCCTCTCCGCGAGTGCGCGGGGCCACGTCAGTTCGTAATCTTGATCAGTTGCCCCTTCACGACCTGATCCTCGAGCCCGATGGAATTGAGGAATTCGATCGCTTTCCACCGGGCGGACGGGACGTTCAGCCCGGTCAGGAAACTCTTCAGCGTCTGGTTCGCGCCCGGCCTGCGGATTGAGATTGTTTGCGATTGGACGGACAGGCGTTTGGCATCGGAGAGAGTCTGGAAGCTGCGGACCGTTCGTTCGATCGCGTTCTCGTAGGCGGGAAAATCGGTTTTCGCCGC
>Ga0315287_10003879_pt1 | contig 14506 bp, 11 predicted proteins | sample YL17G11_0_MG_FD_205037 | JGI IMG/M metagenome (GOLD analysis project Ga0315287, IMG submission 205037) | Sediment microbial communities from Yellowstone Lake, YNP, Wyoming, USA - YL17G11_0 | ecosystem: Environmental > Aquatic > Freshwater > Lake > Sediment | place: USA: Wyoming | collected... | reverse complement strand
CCATCGAGGAAAACATCACGGTGGGTCGGCCCGGCATCACGACGGGTCAGGTGCTGCGTGCCCTGGAGGACGCGCGGCTGGACCGGCAGGTTCAGGCGCTGCCCCAGGGCCTCCGCACGACGGTCTCGGCGGGGGGTGGCAGCCTGTCAGTGTCCAACGCCAAGAAGCTGCTCCTGGCCCAGGCACTCGTGGGCCAGCCGAGGCTGCTCCTGCTCGAGGACATCGTGCAGCACCTCGAGGGGCAGGACCGTATCGCGGTCATTGAGATGCTGTGCGACCGCGCGCGGCCGTGGACACTGCTGATCGTGACACCCGATCCGCTGTTCCTGGCGGCTTGCGACCGCGTGATCGTACTCGACGAGGGCATGGTGGTGCTGGAGGGCACGTATGCCAGTATCGCCGACCACCCACGGCTCCGAGCGCTTGTGCCTGCCGTGAGCCGGGCCGCATGAGGCCGCGCCCGCTGCCACCGGTGGATCGGTCCGACCTGGGGTTCGACCCCGACTCGCTGTACTCGGCGCGCCTGCTGAACGCGTCCGCATCGCACCGTGGCTTCGTGCGCTGGGTGCTCGGCATCCTTGCCGTCATGACGGTGGTCCTGTTCCTGCCGTGGCAGCAGAACGTTCGCGGGGACGGTGAAGTGACCGCGCTTCGCCCGCAGGATCGGCCGCAGACCGTCCCGACCCTCATTGCCGGGCGCATCGAAGCGTGGAACGTGGCCGAGGGACAGTTCGTGACGAAGGGAACGCGGCTGGTCGAGATCAGCGAGGTGGATGAGAAGTTCCTCGATCCGGCGCTGGTCCAGCGGCTGGCCGAGCAGGTCGAAGGCAAGTCGGCGTCGCTGTCAGGCAAGTCGGCCAAGGTACGCGCCCTCGATTCCCTGATCGCGGCGCTCGAGCGAAACCGGGTCCTGAGTGTCGAGCAGGCGCGGAATACGGTGCGGCGCTACGAAGCGGCGATTGGCGCGGCCACGGCGGACTCGGCGGTGGAGCAGGCGCGGTTCGAGCGGCGTGCCCGGCTCTTCGCCGACGGACTGAGCACGCGCACGGAGTACGAGGCCAATCAACTCAAGGTGCAGCAGGTCAACGCGAAGCTGGTGGAGGTGCGGCAGGAGGCCGACAACGCCCGGCTGGAGGTGCGGTCGGTCGAGGCCGAGTATGGCGAGAAAATCGCCAAGGCGCGGTCCGAACGCGACGCGACCCGCTCCGAGATCGGTGAGGCCCAGTCGGAAGTGGCCAAGCTGCGGAGCCAGCATGCCAGCATGCGGATCCGCAACGAGATGTATCACATCGACGCGCCCCAGGATGGCTACGTCGTTCAGGCCCTGAGGACCGGGGTGGGCGAGACGGTGAAAGAAGGTGATGCGCTGCTCACCATCGCGCCGGCGCGGCCCGACCAGGCTGTAGTGCTCTACGTCAAGGCGATGGATGTTCCGCTGCTGAAGACGGGTCGGAAGGTACGGCTGCTCTTCGACGGATGGCCGGCCCTTCAATTCAGCGGCTGGCCCAGCGTCTCCGTTGGCACGTTCGGCGGGATCATCAAGGTGATCGATGCCGTGGAGGGTACGCAGGGCAAGTTTCGCGTGCTGGTTACGCCCGATCCGGCAGACCAGCCCTGGCCCGCGCAAGTGCGCATGGGGTCGGGTGTGCACGGCTGGGCGATGCTGGACACCGTGCCCGTCTGGTTCGAGATCTGGCGGCAACTGAACGGCTTCCCGCCCAGCATTCGCGCGGAGGACGCGGCACCGGGCCTGTACCCGCCGGGCGGCACGAAGAAGTGATGCACGCGCTTCTCCCCCTCCTGGCCGCCGTCGTGCTGCAGGACACGGCCAGTGCGCGGCTGGTGCTGCCGGCAGCGGCGCAGGACTCTGCCAGTGTACTCACCTTCGATGCGTTCTACGCCAAGGTGCTGGCCGACAACCCGGTTGTCCGACAGGCCCGGCTGCTCGATGACGTGGGGCGTGCGGAAGTGCTCGCGGCCAAGGGTGGGGTGTACGATCCCACCGTTTCGGCGCTGTGGGCCAAGAAGGCGTTCGCTTCGGCCGGATACTACAACTATCTCGACGCGGCGCTCAAGATTCCCACGCCGGTCGGCATCGACTTCAAGCTTGGGTACGAGCAGACGTCGGGAACATTCGTCAATCCCGACCGCACCACTCCGTCGTCGGGCCTTCTGTCGGCTGGTGTGGTCATTCCCTTGGGCCGCGGCCTGATCACCGACAGCCGCCGCAACACACTGGCCCAGGCCAAGGCCCTCGGCACGGTGGCCAGTGCCGAGCGGCAACTGGTGGTCAACCGGCTGCTCTACTCGGCCGCCAAGGACTACGCACAATGGTACGAGGCCTGGCGGCGGCGAACGATTGCCCACGAGGGCCAGGAACTTGCCCGTGACCGGCTCGTCGCCGTCACGCGCCGGTTCGGGGATGGGGATGCGGCGGCGATCGACACAGTGGAAGCGGGCCTGGAGTATCAGCGCCGCCTCGTGACCCAGGTCGAGGCGGACAACGCGTGGTATGTGACCACGCAAGCCATCAACGGCTACCTCTGGGATCCCGTGGCCACGCCCATCGACGTCGGCGCTGGCGTCGTGCCGACGATCCATGGCCTCGAGCCAGTCGCGGCCGACACGTCGGTTGTGGCTGGCTGGCTGGCGCAGGCGATGGTGCGGCACCCCGACCTGGTCAAGGCGCAGGGAAAGCTGCAGCAGCAGCAAGCCAACCGGCGGTTCTACGGTCAGGACCTGTTGCCGGAAATCGAGCTGTCGGCGGCGGCGCTGCGCACCGGCGGCGCCGGGCTCTTCGGCGGCTGGCCCGACGTCAGCGAGAATTACAAGGTCGCCCTTGGCGGGACGACCCCGCTGCTCCTGATGAAGGGGCGCGGGCGGCTGGACGCGAGCCAGGCCAAGGCGGAGTCCGCCGAGCTGGAGGCGGCGCTGGTGCGGCGGGACATCGAGCTCACCGTGCTGGCGGCCTTCAACGATGTGGTCACTCGTCAGCAGCTCATCGGATTGCAGGTGATGGCGATTCAGCAGGCGCGATTCCTTCGCGATGGTGAATTCCGGCGGTTCGAAGCTGGGGAGAGCACCTTCTTCTTGGTCAACCAGCGCGACCGGCAGCTGCTGGACGAGCAGGTCAAGCTCGCCGCTTTCGAGGCGAAATACGCCGTGGCTCGTGCGGCCCTGGCCGTTGCCCTGGGTGAGCCGGCACGCCTGGGAACAGCCGCCGTCGCCCCGTAGGCCAGGTGCACGGGCTCTTGCGCGATCGCGAGGCCGGTCGTTAGTTGGGCGGATGCGCATCGCCCCCGTCTCCAGTGCTGTCCTGCTCTTGCTGATTGCGTGTGCCACGCTGGCGTCGCCACCTCGAGGTGCAGTCGGTCCCGACCTCGTGTCGGCCGCTGCGTTTGTCGACTCCTTCATTACCTCCTTGGCGCATCCGGCCGATGCTGGTCACCTCGCCCGGCTGGACACGGTGGACTTCGTGTGGGCCCGCAGTGGCGCGCTGCTCGACGCCGATTCGCTGGGGGCGCTGCTCGCGGCACAGCGGGCGGCCAGGAAGGCGATTGTGCTGGGTAGCAATGACGTGAAGCTGACGCCCCTCGGTCCGTACGCCGTGGTGTAGTCCGGTATCGTGTCCGGCGTGGTGCAGGACTCGCTCGGCGCACAGCGTGAGGTCCGGGGCGCGCTGACCCTGGTGCTGCGACAGGACGGCCAGCGGTGGGTGATCGCCGCGGGGCACGAGTCGGTGCGGCCGTTCGACGACGCGCACGAGGCGGCCACCGCCGGATCGCGCTGACGGTGCGCGCCGCCGGTCTCATTTGCGGTCGCCATGCTGGCGGCATCCACGCTTGCCGCGCAGGCTATCGCGACGCCCCCGCGTCCTCCCCGGCCGGCGCCTCGTCCCCCGTGCTGTTCCACCATTTACGTCGACGGACTCGTCACGTCGGGCTACAGCACCGGTGCGGTGCAGGTGAGCGGCACGCTCGCGCCTACCGAGCCGCCGCCACCCAAGGCGGAGTCGCCCGGCAGCCTGCCGGGCGGGGGGATGGCCCGGGTGGCGGGCTACTGGGTGTGGAATGGGTCCGAGTTCGTCTGGAACGCAGGGCGCTGGATGCCGATTCCTGTTGGTGCCACCGCCTGGGCACCGGGCCGGTGGGAAAGCCGGACCGATGGCTACGCTTGGGTGGCCGGTCGGTGGACGTAGGACAACCAATCACGGAGGATGAAAATGCCTGATGCTCCAATTGCCCGGGCCCTTGCCGGGCACTGGTCTTCGCTCGCGCTGCGTGGCGTGTGTGCCGTGCTGTTCGGTATTGCCTCGTTCATGTGGCCTGGCCTGACTGTCGCCACTCTCGTGCTGATCTGGGGTGCCTATGCGCTGATCGATGGCGTGCTCGCCCTGATGGCGGGCGTTCGCACGAAGATCTGGTCACTGGCGTTCATCGGCGTTGTCGGGATCCTGGCCGGCGTGGGCACCTTCATCTATCCCCACATCACCGCGCTGGTGCTGCTCTACTTCATTGCGTTCTGGGCGATCGTGACCGGGATGACCGGCGTGTACCTCGCCATCCGGCTGCGCAAGGAGCTGACCGGCGAGTGGGTGCTGGCGCTCGCCGGACTGCTGTCGGCGGCCTTCGGTGTCATGCTGATCACCCGGCCCGGCGCGGGCGCGCTCACGGTGGTCTTCCTGATCGCGTGCTACGCCGTGGCGTACGGAGTGCTGCTGCTGTGGCTGGGGTTCAAGCTGAAGGGCCTTCCCAACCGGGTTGCGGCTGCGTGATGTGAATTCGGGGCTCCGCTCGCGTGAGCACGCTGCAGCACGTCAGGTCTTTGCAACGCAAGGGCCTTCCCAACCGGGTTGCGGCTGCGTGATGTGAATTCGGGGCTCCGCTCGCGTGATCACGCTGCAGCACGTCACGATGGCGACGCGGGTGCTGGAGGGACTCGAGCACCATGGCCATCCGGTGCTGGTGGGGAGCCTGATGCTCAACTGCTCGGCAACGTGTCGGGCGCGCTGGTGTGGGTCGCCTGGGTGTGTTCACTCGGATACTTCGGCAGCGCGTGGGGTGAGCGGCTCAAGCCGATCTGGGCGGGAATGCCATCGCGCGGCGGCGTCCAGCCGGGAGTGAGCGCCGGGCGACTATCTTCTCGGCGTCGATGACCTCACAGAAACAGGCACGTCTCCAGCTCGTGGTCGCGGCACTGCTCTTTTCCACGGGTGGTGCCGCGATCAAGGCGTCCACGCTCACCGCGTGGCAGGTGGCCAGCTTCCGGTCGGGCATCGCGGCGCTCACGCTCCTGCTGCTGGTGCCGGCGACGCGGCGCGGGTGGGGATGGCGCCCGGCGCTGGTGGGCGTGGCCTATGCGGCGACCCTGATCCTGTTCGTGACGGCGAACAAGCTGACCACGTCGGCGAACACAATCTTTCTGCAGGCGACGTCGCCGGTGTACCTGCTGCTGCTGGGGCCGTTGTTCCTGAAGGAGCCAGTGCGGCGACGGGACCTCTGGGTGGTCGCGGCGGCGCTCTCGGGGCTGCTGCTGTTCTTCGTGGGCACGGAGGCGCCGGTGGCGACGGCACCCGACCCGGCGAAGGGCAACATGCTCGCGCTCCTGAGCGGCGTGTGCTTCGCCGCGACCATCGCCGGGCTCCGGTGGCTCTCCCGCGGCGTCGAGGACACCGGTCTCGCGACGGTGGCGATCGGCAACCTGATCGCCTTCGGGTGGGGATTGCCGTTCGCGCTCCCGGTGCTATCGGCGACGGCCACGGACTGGGTAGTGATGTTGTACCTGGGATCGATCCAGATCGGGCTGGCGTATGCGTGCCTCACGCGCGGGCTGCGCAGTGTGCCGGCGCTGCAGGCCTCGCTGCTGCTGATGGTGGAACCGGTGCTCAACCCGGTGTGGTCGTGGCTGGTGCATGGGGAGCGTCCGAGCCACTGGGCGCTGCTGGGTGGGGCACTGATCATCGGGGCCACAGCGACGCAGGCGGTAGTGCAGGCGCGGGAGGAACCAGCGTGAGCTTCATTCCGACGTTGATCGAGACGGTCCGGATCAAGGGTGGCGCGGCGCCGCTCTGGTACCTCCACGTGAGGCGGCTGAGTGAGAGCTGCCGACAGCTGGGAGTGCCGTTTCCGCTCAAGATGGACGTGCCGGCGGGTGGGCCCGACCGAGTGGTGAAGCTCGAGGTGGGTCCCGGAGGAATGACGGTAACGGAGCGGCCGCTGGAGCTGTCGACCAGTGTGCGGCTGGCGACGGTGCGTGCGGTACACCCGGCGTATCCCCACAAGACCACGGGCCGCGAGGCGTTCGTGAAGGCGGGGGCGGAGGCGGCAGCGGCGGGGGCGGACGATGCATTGATGCTGACGGCCGGTGGACAGGTGGCCGAGTGCGGGATCTGGAGCCTGTTCTGGTGGGAGGGGGATCGGGTGGCGGCTCCGCCGATGCGGCTGGGGGTACTGCGGGGCATCGCCAGGATGCGGATCGAGGAGATGCGGGGTGCGATGGTCGAGCAAACACTGACCCGGGCGCAGCTTGAGGGACGGTCGTTGTTCGTGGCGAATGCGGTACGGGGGGTTGTGCCTGTGGTGGCGCTGGACGGGGTAAAGGTGCCAGAATCGGGGCGCTTGGGGGCGTTGGCGGCGCAGTTCTGGCCTTGACCAAGCCAAGGTGGCGCTTAGTTTTGGCTGCTCGACAGGGGACCGGCAGCCCCTGCATGGTGGCTGTAGCTCAATTGGTTAGAGCGCCGCACTGTGGCTGCGGAGGTTGCGGGTTCAATCCCCGTCAGTCACCCTCTGAAATTGAAGTCCGGCGCGTGGCGCGCCGCCGCCGGAATCAGAGGTCCGTAGCTCAATTGGTAGAGCACCGGTCTCCAAAACCGGGGGTTGCAGGTTCGATTCCTGCCGGGCCTGTGGTGGGAGTTGGTGAAGGTGCTGGCGGAGGTGCTGGCGCTATCGTCTAGAGGCCTAGGACACAGCCCTCTCAAGGCTGGTACACGGGTTCGAATCCCGTTAGCGCTACTGGAAAAATGGAAGCAGGCGGGAACACCGGCCCCATCGTCTATCGGTTAGGACGCGACCCTTTCAAGGTTGAAAGACGGGTTCGATTCCCGTTGGGGCTATACAACGCGCGCGGCGCTAGCTCAATTGGCAGAGCAAGTGACTCTTAATCACTAGGTTGTAGGTTCGATTCCTACGCGCCGCATCAATACACACTGAGATTCAGGCTCCCGGACGGGGGCCTTTTTCTTGCCATCCCTTCACCACCCTTTCACGTACTCCGTGGTATCCTGTCGGTACTTAACGGAGCGAACATGCGTCGCCCGGGTGACATGCTGGTCCTTGCCGCACTGGTCGCGGTCGCCGCGTTCCCCGCCACGGGGGACGCGCAGGATTCACTTCCGCCATGGGCCGGGGGCCTGACCAGTTCGCTCGGCCAGCCGGTAAGGAGCACTTGGTTCGGCGGCGCCACGGCTGGCGTCAGCTGGCAGGAGGCCTCCGACGTCCAGCCCACCGGCTTCCTCACCTTCGGCAATCGTCGCAGCATCGGCAGCCCCGTTATCGGGCTGCTCGGCGCATCGGTCGAGGCCTATGCCGGACTCCGTGGCGCCGAGCTGGATGGCGGCGCGCGCGCGCTGGTCTCGCTACTGACGCTGCGCTTTCAGGGCGGTGTCGAATACGACATCCGGGAGAATCACTTCTTCCCGATGCTTGCCCTGAACGCGCCCCTGCGCCGGGGCGGCATCTTCGGCGGCGGCAGCATGGTGCGCGCCGAGTGGAGTATCGGCGACGCCTTCCGGCTTTCGGTGCTCGTTCCCGTGGGGCAACCGGCGGCCGGCCGTACCCGCCCGCGCCGGGATCGCGTCACGGTGGCGGCGCGCCGATCCACCGACGTGCCGAGCCCCGGCGCCATTCCCGGCCTCGCCGAAGCGCTGACCAACGTGCGCATCTCGGCCATCCGCATCCAGCAGCTCACCGTACCCTGCATCGACGCATCCGGGGCTGACCCGGAGAAGGCGCTGGCCCCCGCCATCGCACGGATCAGGCTGGCGCCGGCGCTGCCGATTGCGTCACAGGACAGCGGCCTCGACGTCAACGCGGTGGTCCACTTCTACCACGCGGAACTCGTCCGGGCCTTCTCCATCGCCGCCTCGGGTCAGGCGCTGGCGCCCGGCGCCGTCACGGCCGCGGGTGCACACCTCGCCGCGCGCGCACGGACCGCCCTGCTTGATCACGAGTTGTATCCGTATAACCGGCTTCTCGGTCAGTGGAAGGCCGCGGGAACGCTCGCCAGTTTCGCGGCCTATGCCCGCGGCCACTTCACCCGTGAACTTACGGCGAGCGGCCTCCCGGCCGACCGGCAGGATGCCGTGTTCTACGTGTTCCAGGAACTCCTCGCCGCGGTCGATTCCGTCGAGGCGCGCGAGTCGCGCGAATGGCATGACGGCCGGGTGATCTGGTTGCCGCTGCAGCTGGGCCTGCTGCCGGAGGACCACGACACGCAGCAGGAACTCGATGCCATCATCGAGCAAGCCGTGGGGCAGCCGTTCACCGACGGCAACCGGGTGTGGTACGTCATCAACGAGCAGTTCCAGAACGAGGTGACCCGCACCATTCTCGACGCGCGGCAGTACCACGTCCTGTGGATCCACGATTTCAGCGGCCGCAACGACCTGGGCCAGCCCGACGCCGCCTCGCTCCGCTACGTGGTGGACGCCTACCTGCGTGCGCTCATCGAGGCCGTGCGCCGGTATGACGCCCGGGGCCGGCTGCCGCTCTATCTCATCTTTCTCGACGAGCACTACTACCAGCAGAACGATGGGCGGGTATGGCTCGACATTCTGGAGCGGCCGCTCGACGCGACGCCCCACTTCCCGAAGGGATACGAGGAGTTCAATGCGAGGATCCGGGCGGCGCAGGCCGAGTTGCGCGAAGCGGTGGCGCAATCGGCGCTGCTCCAGTCGGAGACGCGCCAGTATGGCCACGCCTGGCAGCGGAACGTGGTCAAGGTGCAGATCAACATCACCAATCCCGCCGATCCCTCGTTCTGGGGCCCCGGGATCCTCCCCGTCATCGGTTTTCCCGACAACATCATGCGCGATCACCGAAAGATCGCCTTCTACGACCTGTCCGAGGATGATCCCTACGGTGGGCTCGCCATCTTCACCGGCATGGGCATTGGTGAGCACTACGTCGGCCAGACGTGGGAGGATCGCTCCATCATGCTGCAGGGTCCCGCGGCGTTCCCGCTCAAGGAGGACGCGCGTCGGATGCTCCTGAGCCAAGGCATGACCGAGGAGCGGATTCCCTATCCGCTGCGGCCCCGCCCGCTCGGGCCGGAATACGAGGCACGCGTGCAGGCCGAGATCGACCAGCAGCTTGCCGCGGGCTTCCGCGATCAGCGCGCGATGGAACTCCACAACCTGACGGGCTACCAGGCCAAGCCGATCAACGTGGCCAAGGCCACGCTGTACAGCCTGATGCCGCCCGGCTCGGTGGTGAAGATCCCCGATTCGCTCTGGGGCAGCTCGATCTATGCCGCGTTGCTCGTGGGCAGCGCCTTCCGCGGGGTCCGCGTGCTGTTCATCACGCCGTCGCTCGCCTCCGCGCCGAGCTCGGGCTGGCCCCAGATGGGCATCACGCACGACCTCTTCGCCCGCCTCATCGTGCTGCAGCAGCAGTTCGGTCCCGAACTCGAGGCCACGGGCGGGATGCTCAAGACCGGCATCTACAATCCCGGGATCGGCGTGTCCGATGTCGGGGCACGGTTCAGCGCCGCCTACCGGAATGGCCGGCGCACGCCCTTCCTGCGCCGGCTCTTCCCGATTGACGCGGCGGTGGACACGCTGCTGGCCCATGTGGGCGAGGCCGGTCTGCCGCAGGCGGCCCCCTTGTCCCCGCTCTCACCCGTCACGGAGCAGTTGGCGCCGAAGCTCCACATCAAGGCCAACTTCTTCGCCACGCGGGAGGGATGGGACTCGCTGGTGTCGCGGCCGGAAATGGCCCCGGTGCTCGAGGCGTACGTGCGGCAGCTCGCGCGCGACCCGGCCGCGAAGGATGTGAGCGTGCGCGAGAGCGCCCAGTTGCTCACCCAGGCGAGCCAGCAACTGGTCGATGCCTTCGCCGCCGACCTCAGCGCCGAAACCCGCGCCCGCGTCGCCTACTTCCTCATCCTGGGCTCGGCCAACCAGGACTACCGCTCGATGTTCATGGATGGCGAGGCGTCGGTGCTGCTGTCCGGCTGGTCGGGCGTCGTGGGACTGATCGACTTCGGCCTGATCGTGAACCTGAGCGTGTGGGTGGACGACCTCACGCTGCTCGATGAACTCCTGCCGCCACCGACCAGGCTGCAGCGCGCCATCGCGCGCCAGGCACGACCCGCGTTGTGAATGGGGTCAGGGGCTAGGGCACCACCGGCGCAAAACTGAAGGTCCAGCGAAATCCGAACGCATTGTCGCCGGGCCCGGTATCCTGTGCCAGACCGGGCATGCTGACCCACAGGGGCACGTCGAATCGGACCTCGAACGACGTCTGACCCACGTGCAGTCCCACGCGCGCGCCCAGCCCGGCATCGGCCACGGCCTGTAACCCGCCTGATGTCGACGTGGTGACGTCGCCGTTGGCAAGCGCGCCATCAGCGAACGTGGCAAGCGATATGCGCCGCAGCAATCCACCTGCGGACTGGAACACCCTTCCCTCCAGCTCGAGATTGACACCGTACGCCTGGCTCGCGCTGACCGTCGGGGCCAGTCCGCGCACGTTCGCGCCGCCTGGGGACTGGTAGTTCACGCCATCGAGCCGCAGGATGGAGCCGCGCGAGCGGAGGAAGGGATCGCTGAACTGCTCGTAGGGATCGGAGCCCGCCAGGTAGATCAGCCGCTGGCGCACCACGTCGTTCCCGCCGAGCGCCACGCCTGCGTAGGCGCGCATACCGATGCCGAGTCGTCGCCCGAGCGGGTGCCGCGCCGCCCCGCTCAGCGTCCCACGGAAGTACACCTGCTCCACAACGTCGGGGCCGGCGGCAGCGTTCGGGTACATGTAACCCGCGGCCGCGGTCGCGCCGCCGTGGAACTGCCATCCGCCCGCGCGCCGGGTCATGCGTCCGGTGGCGGTGAGTTCTGCGGTGCCTGCATCGCTGAAGAAGCCGGGGTCGAGGTACGACGGCGTTCGCACGGTGAGCCACTCGAGGGAGAGTCCCACACTTGTCACCGAACTGTCGGCCAGGCTGCGGCGGACGGACTTCTCCATCCCGAGCCCGGCTCCTACCCGGCCCTCGACCCATGCGGCGCCGATCCATTCCGTCAGCCCCGGTGACCGAAGCCACGTCGGGTTGCTCAGCCGGAGGCTGGCGTTGATCTCGGTTCGCCCCGGTTCGGGGTCCGAGCCCCAACCCGTGCTGAGGTTGAGGTATGCCTCGTCGAGGTCGAACCGCCCCAGGTAGTCCGAGCGACTCCGCACGCCGAACGTCCAGCCGCCCTCGGAGTTATACCAGGCGGTGGGCGCGAGTCCGATCATCAGTGCATCCCTTCGGCTCTGCCGCGACAGGTAGGTGTCCAGGTATGGATGACCCGGCAGCCCGAACCCGAAACGCGCCCGGTTGTTGAGCATGTTCCAGTCGTGGCTCAGCACCAGTGGATCGATCCGGACCTCGCGCGGTTGCGATGTCGTCGTGACCGTCACCCGCTCGCGCACTCCCACTCCGCTCGCCCGAGCGACACCGGTGTCGCTCGCACCGATCACCCACACGTCAACCGGGAACTGCCCAGGCGACTTTCGCACTACCTCGACACTGGTCGCCCATGCTCCCGCGCCACTGTCACCCGGCTGCTCAGTACGCTGCACCGACCCGACCGCGTAGTCGTACAGGACCGTCTCGTGCAGCCACTGGCGGAACAGCGTCGACTGGTCACGACCGGTGATATTCTCCGCGGCCTGCCTGAATGCCTGCTCGTCGGCGCGGCGGAAGGTGAATGCCGCGTAGTAGAGGTGCAGGATTTCGCGCGCTGGTCCGTCGCCACCTGACGCCGTCCGCAACTGGTGAAAGAACAGTTCCCCGCGCCAGGAACTCATGGCGAGCCAGGTGGCGCGGTCCCGGAACGCCCCAGGGGGATTCGCGACTGGCTGGGAGAATCCGTCGAGGTCCCAACCGAGCACGGTGCGCTCGAGGCGCGCGTAGTCGCCCCGCCGGCCTATCTCATGGAAGTACCACGCCGTCTGGAAGCGGTTGAGACCCTCGCCCAGCCAGCGCTCCCGCCACGCATCAGTCGAGACCACGCCCCCGAAGTAGTTCTGCCCGAACAGCCGCACGAGGGTCTCCAGCCCGTTGCCGTGACCAAGCGCCACCATCGGCGCACCGATTTCCCCGGACGTGGCCTGCGCCGTCGTCGTCTGTGGCCACGGGAAGAGGCCCGCCACTTCCTGCAACCAGCCCAGTGCCGTTTCCGACCGGCGCGCGACCAGACCCGCACCCCAGCCCCGTTCCTGGCCTGAATCATAGAGCACGCGCGCGGGCTTCTTCAGGAAGTCCCCCTCCTCGTACCGGAACCCGGGGTTGATCGTCAGGGCGAAGTCGGGTACATCCTCCGCGTACCACACCACGGTCTTGCGGCCGGGTGCGGTCGCAATGCATGCCGAGTCCCCGTCCATGATCGCCTGCGCCAGCTGATCCCGAGGGTGCGAATACCAGTCACGCTGCCAGAGGACCGTGCCGCCTTGGGGCCGACGAGCACGCGCCCAGCCCGGAGACCCGCAGAGCGGGACGCCGGTCGCACCAATGACGGCGTCGGCCGGAACGTCGAGCCGCACGAGAAATGTTGCGATTTCCCCGAATGACTCAGCGTCGGGATCAAAAGGATGGTCCGGCCAGCCGTGCCCGTCGTACACTGCGACCCGGGGAGACCACGAGGCAAAGTCGATATGACGCGAATCCGGCTGCTCGAGGTCCGCTCCAAGCCTCGCCGCGGCACGGGAGATCCACTCCATCGTGAGCATGGTGGAGTCCCCGGGCGCGAGGGGCACCGGCAGGATCACGCGAAGGACGGAACTGTCGGGAGTATACGGATAGGTAACGGCGACCGCTTGAGCGTCGATACGCGAACCAAGTACCCGGAGGAACCCCCTGCGGGCCGGCGGTCGGGCGGCGGGCTCTCCGCGACGGGCATTGAGCGGCAGTTCGAACACCAGGACGCGCAGTGTATCAGGTGACCGGTTGCGATAGCGGAGCTCCTGCATGCCTCGCAGGGAATCGCTTCCCGCATCCATCCTCGCCTCGATCCGGTACGCAGCTTCCTGGCGCGCGCCAACGGCTCCGCCGGACGTAGTGTCCTGCGTCGCGGCCGCGAGTAGCGCCAACAGCTCCAGCGAGAGCATTGGCATCGGGAATCAAGGTATGGCGCGGCGGTGGAGGAAGGCGTGAGGAATGTCTGAAGCCCGCTGCGGGGGCGCGCCCGGCGGAGCAGCCTATGCAGGCAGGAGCCGGCATCCTTCGCGCCGAGCGGCATCGGCCTGACAGGGGGGCCTTCTTCTTTGGGCCCGGCAAAGCGAAGTTCAACCTTCATGACTGATCGACGCTATAACGATGACGAGGTGGCGGCCATCTTCCTGAAGGCCGCCGAGAATCCCGCGGCGCAGCCTCCCGGCATCTCGCGAAGCGAAGGGCTCACGCTCGCGGAGCTCCAGGACATCGGCCGCGAGGTCGGCATTCCAGCCGAGGCCGTCGCGCTGGCCGCGCGGTCAGTCGATGTCGACGCAAGCACGCCGTCAACGACGATGTTCGGCCTGCCGATTTCGGTGGAGCGTACGGTGGAGTTGAATCGGTGGCTCAGTGACGCGGAGTGGGAGCGCCTGGTGGTGCAGCTGCGCGAAGTGTTCAGTGCCAAGGGCAGGATGAGCGCTTCCGGCTCCTTCCGCCAATGGACGAACGGAAACCTGCAGGCGCTGCTCGAACCGACAGCCACTGGTCATCGCCTTCGCCTTCGCACGCTGAAGGGCTCGGCGCGCGGCAGCATCGGACTCGGCCTCTTGCTCATTGGTGCTGCGGTTGTGGTGGCGATCTCCGGCGCCGTCGCCGGACATCTCGGCAGCTCGTTGCCGGGCGTCGCTCTCCTCTCCCTCATGGGCCTCGGCGCGGCGGCCTATGGTGCGCTTCCACTTCCTCGCTGGGCGCGGTTGCGCCGCCAGCAGATGGATGCCATCGCTGCCGGACTCCTCACGCTGCCTTCAGGCCCCCAGCCAACACCAACCCTGCCTCTCCCGAGCGACTGAGCCCAGGCGCGTAGGGTCAGGCTGGAAGCAAGCGGAACCCTTCGCGCCGCGCGGCGTCGGCCAGACGCTGATCGATGGTGACGAACTCCAGGGTAACGGGCCGGTGTCCGCTGGCCACGAGTGCGGCGGCGAGCTGGTGCGCATCGGCGGAGCGCAGCGCGTGGACGCGCAGGAGCCGCTCGGCCTGGTCGCGCACCTGCGGACTGGGGGCGATCTCGACCCACTGATCAGCGAGCACGTCGAGCCGGCTGCGT
>Ga0315287_10003878_pt1 | contig 14507 bp, 11 predicted proteins | sample YL17G11_0_MG_FD_205037 | JGI IMG/M metagenome (GOLD analysis project Ga0315287, IMG submission 205037) | Sediment microbial communities from Yellowstone Lake, YNP, Wyoming, USA - YL17G11_0 | ecosystem: Environmental > Aquatic > Freshwater > Lake > Sediment | place: USA: Wyoming | collected... | reverse complement strand
GGGGCTGCAGCAGCAAGTGCGCGCCGCGATCAGCTCCCGCGCGCGCATCGACATAGGCGAGCAATCGGTGACGTTGGCGCGCAAGAACCGGGCAGCCGCCCAGGGAATGTACGACGAAGGGCTGAGCGATTACCTCCGCGTCCTGGACGCGGAAGATCGCCTGGTGCAAGCCGAGCGATCCCTGCTGAACGAACAGGTCCAGTACTTCCTCACCACCGTGCGCGTGCGCAAGGCGCTTGGCGAGGATATCACGCAGGGACTGCCGGAGTAGGAGCGGCGATGTCGAGGCCAAGAGTTCGTTCTGGACGAAGCCGATGGGCCACGAGCATCGTGATACTGCTGCTCGCGGCCGGCGGCGCACTGGCTTGGCGAACATCCACGAAGCACGCGCCCAAGTCGCAGGTGCAGGTCACCACGGCCACCCGAGGAGAGTTCGTCGTCACCCTCCTCGCCGAGGGAACGCTGCAGAGCGACAACTCGGTCGTCGTCCGCACCGGAAAGGCGCCCGGCCAGTTGACCAGCATCGCCAACGACGGCATGCTCCTCCGCGCCGGAGACGTCTTCTGTCGCATCGACGCGCGCGATCTGCTGAGAAAGCAGACCGACAACGAGCTGGCCGCCAAACAGGCGCAGGAAGAGATCGAGAGACAGCGCGACAACGCTCAGCAGCAATACGAGAACGAGCAGCGCCAGCTCGATCAGGCAGAGAAGGACTACAAGGTCTGGCTCGACTCCACCGGGATGACCACCAAGCAGGCCGGGGACCAGCTCGCCTTCGACACCGCCGAGGGCGAGCGACTTCGCCTGGAGGCGGACCGCTCCCAGCGCATGGCCGCCAAGGGCTATCAGGCCGGCTCCGAAGCGGATGTCGCCAAGGCCGCGTATGATGCGCAGACGTTCAAAGTCGAGCAGAGCACCAAGGACCTCGAGCTGAACAAGCGCCAGATCGCCTCCCAGCGCCGGCAGCACGAGAGCATGGTCTCCAACGCGCGACGCCGGACGGAGATCTCGCACAACCATATCAAGGAGCACGTCCAGCACGCGCAGCAGCGTGCCGAGGTCGCGGTCAAAGAGCTGGAGACGGTGAGGACGGCCCTCGCCGACGCAGTCATCACCGCTCCCGCCGCCGGAACGGTTTCGCTCTTCTCGACCTGGCGCGGCGGCGAGCGCCGCTCCTGGCGAGAGGGTGACCAGGTCGCATCCGGCACCCCACTTGGCAGCATCTCCGGCAGCGAGAACATGTCCGTGCGCTGCCGCATCAGGGAGAACAACATCGCCGCCGTCCGCAAAGGGCAGGAGGCGGAGATCGAATTCCAGTCCCTGGTCGGGAAGAACTTCCCGGGCGTCGTTTCCTCGGTCGGGACAGTGGCGCGCGAGGTGTGGGTCTGGGAAGACCCCACCGCAGAGGCGAACGAGCGCGTTTTCGACGTCGTGGTGAAGGTGAAGCAGACCCCCGGCGGATCCCTGAAACCCGGACTGAACGCAAAGACGAGAATCATCGTCAAGCGCCTGCCCAACGTGCTCGCGGTTCCGTTGGACGCAGTGTTCGAGCGCTCGGGCAAGAGCCTGGTCTACGTGAACAAGGGCGATAGCTTCGTCCCCCGAGAGGTCAAAACCGGCGAGCGCAATGACATGGCGGTAGAGGTGCGGAGCGGGCTCTCCGCGGGAGAGGTGATAGCGATGTCGGACCCAACGCGCTATCCCACGAAGCCGGCGGGGCCTGCCCCGAGCGAGGCCGAGGGAAAGAACCGATGAATCTGGTGGACGCACAGGGGCTGACGAAGACCTACTATACCGGTACCGTCGAAGTGCACGCGCTCCGGGGCATGGAATTCCGGATCGACGAGGGCGACCTGGTGGCCATCATGGGCCGCTCCGGTTCCGGAAAGACCACCCTCTTGAACATCCTCGGCTGCGTAGAGAAACCGACCACGGGGCGGTATACGCTGACGGGTGAAGACGTCGGCAAGCTCACCGACGCCCAGCGTTCCACCCTCCGGCTGCGTCGTATCGGCTTCGTCTTCCAGGCCTACAACTTGCTCCCAGGCATGTCCGCCCTCGATAACGTGCTGCTTCCGACGGTCTACAGCGGGCTTGAGGACGCGCCGGAGCGGGCCCGGGAGAAGCTGGCGCGGGTGGGCCTGGACGGGCGCGAGAATCACCGGCCCACCCAGCTCTCCGGCGGTGAGCAGCAGCGGGTCGCCATCGCGCGGGCGCTCATCAACGAGCCCGCCATCATCCTCGCCGACGAGCCCACCGGGAACTTGGACTCGCGCCGCGGCCAAGATGTGCTGGCGCTGTTCCAAGACCTGAACCGGGAGGGGATTACCATCGTCATGGTCACGCATGAGGAGCAGATCGCCATGCACGCACGCCGCGTCATGCGCGTGAAGGACGGAAGACTGGCAAGCGATAAGCAGATCGACCAGCCGCTCGACGCTCGCGAAGTGCTGGCGCAAATGCGAGCCGAGGAAGGCGACGACGAATCGTGAGGCGCGCCCTCTATCTGATTCTGGCGCTCGCCGCCATTGTCGTCGGCTGGCGATTCCTGGTAGCCGGGTCCAAGCGCGCCGATGCCAAGAGCGGAGTGCCCACCGGCGAGGTGACGCGCGGCTCGCTCGTGGTCACCCTCCCCATCAGCGGCGCCCTCGAATCCGCTCAGGAAACTCCGGTACGCACCGAACTCGAGGGCAACCTCATCGAGATCTGCGAAGATAACTCCGCCGTCAAGACGGACGATATCGTCTACAAGCTCGACACCAAAACGCTCACCGACCAGCGCGACGAACTGGAGCGCGCGCGCACCGATGCGAAGGAAGCGCTCAGCACCGCCGAGTCGGACAGTCAGACTCGGGTCACCCAGTCCGAGAGCGACGCCGAGGCCGCGCAGGAATCCCTCACGCTCGCCAAGGAGCAGGCCCAGGCAGAACGTGAGAAGATCGCCGCCCAGGTCAAGTACGTCGAGGGCGAGACCGCGCGAGCCCAGCGCGAGCTGGCGCGAGCCCAACGTCTCGCCAACATGAACTACATCGCCGGCACCAAGCTCCGCGACACAGAGAAGGCCTATCGCGCCCAGCAGTTCGCCCTGGAGCAGCAGCGCGCGCTCCAGGCCGACGTCGTCAAGCGCACCGATGAGCAGGTGCAGGACCAGAAGTCCGCCCTCGACCTCGCCGAGCACTCTCTCGCCACCGCCAAGGCCAACGCCCAGGAGGATATCGGGGGCGCCCGCATCCACGTCAGCGAAGCGCAGCGCAAGCTCGATGTCGTCGAGAAGAAGATCGCCCAGTGCACAGTGGTTTCGCCCGCCGCCGGCCTGGCAGTGATCGAAACCAACACCGACAACTGGCCGGAGCGCCGGCTATATCGCCTCGGAGACAACGTCGGCGCCGGCGCCGCGCCGGTGCGCGTCTACGACTTCACCAGAATGCAGGTCCGCTGCCAGATCGGCGAGATGGACATCTCCCGCGTGCACACCGGGCAGGATACCTTCGTCCTCTCCTCCGCGGCCGGAGCAAGGCGCTACCGGGGCAAGGTCGCTGTGGTCGAAGAGCTGGCGCAGGAATCGAATGTCTGGCAGGGCGGCACGCCTGGCAAGAAGGTCTTCGGCCTCCTGGTGACGCTCTCTGAGGCAGATCCCGCTCACCTCCGGCCGGGCATGACCGTTGATCTGGAGATCGTTCTCGATAGCGTGCGAGAAGCTACCATGGCGCCGATCCGCGCCGCGTTCAAAGACGGCGGCCGTTCGGTCGTCTACCGCGCCCGCAAAGATGGCTTCGATGCCATACCGGTAACGGTCGGGACGCGCAATGATCTCCAGGTCGAGATCAAGGGAGATCTCCGCGTCGGCGATCGGGTCGCACTCGAGCGCCCGCCGGCCCAGCCGGTCAAGCGTGGGAGGGCGAAATGATGAGAGCCCGGGGCGGTATCGCTCTGTCTCTAGTCATCGTCGGCCTGGGGGCTGCGAGTGTGAGCCTCCTCCATGCCGGGTCGGGATCCGCAAAGCCGGCTCCGAAGAGGGCGCAGGGCGATCAACTGGTTGTTGGAACCGTGGCCAAGCGCCAGGACCTGCTCATCACCGTCAACGAAACCGGCGTCATTGCCGCGAAGAACTCGACCCCGGTGGTGCCCGAGATCTCCGGCCGCATCCAGTGGGTCTGCGGGAACGGCATCGTCGTCAAGGCCGGTGACACCGTCATGCGCATCGACCCGCGGCCGTTCCAGGAGGCGCTCACCGACCTCGAAGTGCGCTACGATGATGCGGGGCGCCGCAAGTCCCAGGCCGAAGTCACCGGCAAAGCGCGAATGAAAGAGATGCGCCTTCGCCTGCAGCGCGCCCAGGATGATGTCGCCGCCTTCGAGCGCGAGCAGCAGGTGACCCTCCAGCAGTCCGCCGATGCCATCACCTTCCACGGCAAGGAGTTGGAGAAGCAGCGCGAGGACGCCGAAGTCAAGCGCCGGCTCGCCGCCAAAGGTCTCATCGCCGGAACCGAGGTGGAGCGCGCCAACGCGGGCGTGAAGGCGGCGGAGTTCGCACTCCAGCACGAGAAGAGCGACTACGAGCTGAAGAAGTCTAAAGCGGCCTCCGATGCAATCGATCGCCGCAGGACCGTCAACAACACCACCCGCGACATGACCCGCGCTCGCAGCTGGTCCGAGCGGGACGTGCGCATGGGCGGCAACGAGGTCGAGAACCTCGATCTCCAGGTCAAGCGCGCCCGCGAAGACCTCACCAAGACGACGCTCACCGCTCCCGTCAGCGGGCTCGTGGTGCTGACGTCGCAAGGCGGATGGCGAGGAGAAACGCACCTGCCGCGCCTCGGCGACTGGGCATCCCAGGGCCGGGAGATCGCCTCCGTCGTCAGCCTCGAACGCATGCAGGTCAAGCTCGAGCTGGGCCAGACGCAGATCACCGGCGTCAGAATGGGGCAGGCCGCCGATGTCACCATCGAAGCGCTCCCGGGCAAGGTGCTCACCGGCAAGATTGCCGCCATCGGCCAGAACGCACGCCGGCCGCCGGTGCAGGGATGGTCCGGCGTGTCGTCCGCCGCCACCTTCCCGGTCATCATCGATCTGCCCCCTATCGGGAAAACGCTCATCCGGCCGGGTATGCGCGCCAGCGTGCGTGTCGTCTCGCGCCGCATCAAGGACGCGATCACCATACCGACCGGATGCATCTTCAAGCGCGACGGCCACTCCGTGGTATTCGTCGAGCACAACGGGAAGTTCGGCCAGGTCGCCGTCACCCTGGGTGAGGCCAACGGCGAATACACCGTCATCAAGAAGGGTGTCAACGAAGGCGAACGGATCGCCCTGAACGACCTCGGGGCGCCGCCGACGACCGCTGCGCCGGCGAAAGGGAAGCCGAAGTGAAGTTGAAGAGGGTCAACCTTGCGCCGCTGACCGCGCCGGTCAAGACGGGCCTCCGCGAAATCCGAAGCCACAAGCTGCGCTCTCTGCTGACCATGCTCGGCATGATCTTCGGGGTCGCCGCCGTCATTGCTATGGTCTCCATCGGTGAGGGCGCCCGCCAGGAAACCCTCAAGCAGATCCAGCAGCTTGGCATCGATGTTCTCCAGGTCCGCCGGGTCGCGCTGGCGGGCGAAATGCAGGACGAAGCCACGAAGAAATCGCCCTACGGCCTCACCTACGGCGACGCGCTCGTGCTCTCCGAACTCTGCGACTTCGCCACCCGCGTGGTCCCCTCGTGTCGCGTCTTCGGCGCCGTAGCGGCCGCGGGCAAGACGGTCGACGCACGCGTCTTCGGCACCGATCCCGGGTACGTGAAAACGTCGCACCTCAACGTCGTCGATGGGCGTTTCGTCGACGACGAGGACGTGGCCCGGCGCGCTCACGTCTGCGTGCTCGGCGCGGAAGTCAAGCGCGACGCCTTCGCCTTCGAAAGCCCGGTGGGCAAGTTCATCAAGATCGGCATGAGCAACTTCCGCGTCATTGGCGTCATGCAGGAGCGCGTGCTCGAGACATCCGAAACCACCTTCGCGTTGCGCGACCTCAACCAGGACGTCTATATCCCCATCACCGTCGCCATGGAAGACTTCCAGCTCTACATGGAAAAGGCGATCCCCATGAACCCCGAGGCCGTGATGGGCCTGGTCGGCGCCATGTTCGAGCGCCCGCCGCTCAACCGTCGCCCCATCAGCGAGATCGCCGTTCAGGTCACGGATTCAGACGTCACCGTCCCCGCGGCCCAGGTGGTCAAGCAGATCATCCAGCAGCGTCACGGAGGCATCGCCGACTTCGAGATCATCATCCCGATCGAGCTGCTTCGCCAGCGCCAGCAGACCCAGAACATCTTCAACGTCGTCATGGGAGCCATCGCCAGCATCTCCCTTCTAGTCGGCGGCATCGGCATCATGAACATCATGCTCGCCACCGTCACCCAGCGAGCGCGCGAGATCGGCATCCGCCGCTGCATCGGCGCCAAGCGCGGTGACATCGTCCGCCAGTTCCTCGTCGAGTGCCTCGTCATCACCATGATCGGCGGCCTCCTCGGTGTCGTCGGCGGAGTCGGCGCCGCACAGGCCATCTCCCACTACGCCGGCTGGAAGACCGTCGTGGCCGGCAGCGCCGTCAGCCTCTCCCTCGGCGTCTCCATATCCGTCGGCCTCATCTTCGGCCTCTACCCGGCCATCCGCGCCGCTTCCATCGAACCCATGGAAGCCCTCCGCGGCGAATGAGTCTCGCGCCGCACTCAGCTCACAGACCAGTGACTTGGGTTTGCGGTTTGCCGGTGAGGTGAGCCGTAACCCGCGTTCGCCCCGAAGGGGCGACTGTCTGCCCCACGAAGCCTCGGCGAAGTGGGGTGGGAGCCGGGCCCTCCCGGCGACCCCTCCGCACCTCCCCCGTGGGGCAGGTTGGCAACCTGCCCGACCCCGCCGCAAGCGGGCATCTTGCTGGTGTTTCGGGACTTCAGTCCCGAAACGGCCGTCGGTATCCCCTCCTACCCCACATCCTCCAACTTCACCATCGCCACGCTATCCTCCGGCAGATACACCTGGCAATGGAACTCATCCGACGTCCACACCTCCCGCCGCTCCACCGGCGCCAACTCCAGCGTTCCCGCATCCCACCGCTGCCCCTCATCGATCCGGCACACCGTCAGCGTCTTCCGCCCGTGCTTCAGCCGCGAGAAATGCGTCGTCACCACCCGCCCACCGGAATTGTCGCCGTTGCCTCGGTACTTCAGTGCCGAGGCCCCTTCTGTGGGAGCCCGGTCCTCCGGGCGACGCGCGTCCACCAGGTTCACTGCCATCACTCCCACATGCTTCTCTCCTTGCGCCGCCAGCACGCGCAGACCGTCGCCCTCCACTTTCGCAGAGATCCGCTGATCCCCCAGCCGGCTCAGCATCTGGTACACGAAGTAGTGCGGCCGCACTTCCTCGCCCACACCGAAGAACCCGAACCGGTGCGGCACCTTGTTCCAGTGCGTCTCCATCATGTGAATGCCCGCCTCGGAGAAGAACGGCTTGAACGGCTCCGAATAGAACGTCTGGTCCCACACGTGATAGTAGAACGACCAGTCTATCCCCGCCTCCGTCATCGCCAGCGCGCACGCCGCGATGATCGCCGCCCGCCGCGGGTCGAACGCCAGATCCTCGTATGACAGCTTGTCGAACGACTTGCTCCACTCCGTTACGAACATCTCCGGCCGAGTTCCCGGCCAGTCGCGCAGCAGCTCCTTCCCCTTCTCCACCCCCAGCGCGTGCCGGCTCGCATCATCGCTGTAGAGATGCCACGAGATGAAATCGAGCTGGGTCTTCGTCTCCCGGCACAGCTTCACCAGCCCGGGCAGCGGCTCGTTATCCACCCAGCACGCCGCCGGCCCGCCCACCTTTGCCGCCGGCCACGCATCCAGCACCGCCTTGATCGTGTTGGTGTAATACTCCAGGTACTTCCTCGGATCCGGGATGAGGTACGGACTCCCCCCATTCTCGCCGATATCGGTCTCGTTGCCGACTTCCCAGTGACTCACGATCTGCTTATCGACCGAATACCGCTTCACCATCTCGCGGACCACGTGCTGCCACTCGCTCCAGTCCGTCGGCCGCCAGATCGAGTGATCGACCTTCGGGTACAGCACCTTTGGCTTGATTGTGATCGCCGCCACCACCTTCGCGCCCGTGCCCACCAGCGCCGCCATGAACGGATCGAGCAGGCTCCAGTCGAACCGCCCCCGCTCCGGATAGATGTTGAAGTGCTCCTGCAGGAAAATCCGTATCAGCCGCGGCTTCAGCTTCGCCAACCCCTCCACCACGCGCTCCGGCAGCGGCAGCGTGTTGATCCCACCATGACTCAACGCATGCCGCCACCACTCCAACGCCCCCAGCCGCTCCTGCGTTTCGACAAACACGTCCGTCTGTAGAATCGCCATCTTCTCGCTCATCCCCGTTCCTCACTGAATTGTTGGGCAGGGGCTCTCGTCCGACGTAGCCTTGGCGAAGTCGGATGCCCCTGCCGCGCAGCCTGTAGGGCAAGAGCGTGTCTCCTGCCCCAGCAGCTTCAGTGCCTCCGCCGTGCTATTCTCGCGTACACAGGGCGCACCGCCCCGTGGGGCTGGTTGGCAACCTGCCCCACCCCGCCGCCTCCTCGCCTCCTCGCCTGTTCGCCTCCCCGACTCTCCGCCTCCCGCCCTATGGCCATAACTCCCGACAAACGCCCCCCCGCAGCACAAGCTGGTCCCTCGTTCTGCTTCCCCCGCGTCCCTACCTTGGGGTATCTCTGACATGACCTCGGTTTGAGGAGGAGACGAAATGGCAATCGACCCGGTCTGCGGCATGGAAGTGGACGAGAAGACCGCCCCGGCCAAGTCAACCTACGAAGGGAAGACCTACTACTTCTGCGCCCCGGGATGCAAAGAGGAGTTCGACGAGAACCCCCACGACTTCATCGGCGAGGAAGAAGAGTTGGAGGTATAGCCCCGTGGGGCAGGTTGGTAACCTGCCCGACCCCGCCGCAGGCGGGTCCTCTTCCGTTGCGTCGGTACTTCAGTGCCGACGCCGCGCCGCTGCCTCCGCCAACGTCGTACTTGGCCCACAATCCAGTGGCGTGGGTTTGCGGTTCGCCGGCCAGGCAAACCGTAACCCGCGTTCGCTCCGCAGGAGCGACCACTTGTGTCATTCCGAGCGCAGCGAGGAATCACGCCTTGATGTGAGGGTAATCGGCGTCCGCCCTGCGGGCGCCACTCCGATTACCGGCCGCGCAGTCGGCTATCCGCGTCCATCCGCGTTCATCTGTGGTTCCGCCTTCGCCGTTCGCTTGCGTTCCGCAGACCCGTAGGGCAGGAGCGTGTCTCCTGCCCCGGTGTCTCCTGCCCCGGTGTCTCCTGCCCCGGTGCCTCCTGCCCCTGCCGCCCCCGTCCACGCGCGGCGGGCATGCACCCTTCGCATGCCCGCCATCTGCGTTCAGCCGTTCTCCTCGCCCTTACATCGCCTTCTTCCCCGAGAACTTCCAGGTCTCCATCTTCCCCTTCTTCGGGTGCCAGACCATCGTGCCGGCGACGGCATCGCCCTTCACCGTCCCCTTCCAGTCCATCTTCCCCGACTTCTCACTTGTCGTGGCCGCGGAGAAGCCCATCGCGCTGGCCTTCTCCATCTTCCCCCTGTACTTGCCGGTGCCGAACCCATACGCGTGGCAGGCGCTCGATTCGAACATCCCCTTCTCGAAGGTCAGCGTATCCGGCATCGGCTTCGCGCCCTTCTTGGGCGACATCAAGTCCACCGTCCACTTCGTCCCGTCCAGCATGCCGGCCTTGGCCGCCATCGCCTTCCCGCCCTTCGCCTTCGCCGCCTCCGCCCCCACCGCCATCACCAGCGCGAGGATCGTGAGCAGAGCAATCAGTACCACCATCCGTCTCATCGCAACTCTCCTTTCGCAGAAAGCCACACGAAGTCTACACCGCCAACGCGATTTGACGAGTCCGACACCCCCCACGGTCCCCCCGATTGGTCATTCCGCCGCACAATCCCCTAGTCTGTCATTGCGAGGGAGGCAGTCCGCCGGAGGCGGACAACGACCGTGGCAATCTCGGATTCGTTGCGTCGGTACTTCAGTGCCGACGCCCCTCCGCTGCCGCGTCCGCCGCAGGCGGCCGCATCCGTGTGCATCTGCGTTCATCTGTGGTTACCTCTCCCTCCAGGAATCCCGCGCCCCTCCGCTGAATCCCCTCTCAATCCTTCGCCCTGGAGGCACTGATGCCAGTTGAAATGTGGGTCACTCACTCCCTCGACAAGCTCTTCCCCGAGAGCGCCAAGCCCGCCGGCGCGCCCCAGCACATCGCCCTCAAGGCCGCCCGCAACGAAACCGAGGACGCGCAGGTCGCTCTTCAGATCCCCAATGGCATGGAGATACCAGAAGCCAGCTTCACCCTCCCCGACCTCGTCGGCGCGAAGGGGAAGATCGCCCGCGCCAACCTCTCCGCCTCCTGGGTCTGGTACGTCTACGTGCTCAATAACCCGCCCGCAAATCGCGACCCCTCCAGCTACCTCCGCAAAGCCCCCGCCTTCTTCCCGGACGGTTTCCTCGAGGAGAAGAAAGTCTTCCTTCGCGATGGCTGGACTCAGCCCCTCTGGGTCTCAGTCACCGTCCCCAAGGGCACGGCTCCCGGTGAGTACGCCGGCACGCTCGGCATCGACCTGGTGGACAAGCGCAGAGAGAAGCATCACTTCCACGTGCCCATCACCATCACGGTCTGGCCATTCACCCTCCCCGACAAGCTCCACCTCCATCACACCGAGTGGTTCTGGCCCAGCGCGCTCGCTACGTACTACCACCTCGAGCCCTGGTCCGAGGCGCACTGGTCCTGGATCGAGAAGGTGGCCATCGACCTCGCCCGGCATCACAATGACATCATCCTCACTCCATTCGTGGACCTCGTCGGCCGCACCAAGACCGCCTCGGGGTTCAAGTATGACTTCACGCGCTTCGACCGCTGGGTGAAGTTGTTCAGGAAGCACGGGGTTGATTGGATAGAGGGCGCGCACGTCGCCGGCCGCGGTGGCGGATGGGAGAGTGACTTCGTCTGGCGGCGCTTCGGCATGAAGGACGGCGCGGGAAAGCCGATCGACACCTCCCGTGAGAAGATGTCCGAAGCGGAATTCGAGCCCTACCTCGAAAGCTTCCTCAAGGCCATCCACGCGCGCATCAAGAAGATGGGATGGGCCGACACCTACGTACAGCACGTCGCCGACGAACCCATACCGGCGAATCAGAAGAGCTGGACGAAGCTCGCCGCGAAGGTCCGCGAATGGCTCCCCGGCGTGAAGACTATCGACGCGGTGGAGACCGATTCACTTGAGGGCTACGTGGACTGGCGCGTCCCGCAGATCCAGGAGATCACGCCAGACCGCAAGCGCCACCCGAAAGAGGACCTCTGGTCCTACACCTGCCTCGTTCCCCAGGGCCACTACCCCAACCGATTTCTCGATTACCCCTCGATCCGCAACCGCATCCTCTTCTGGCTTTCCTACACCTATGACCTGAAGGGCTTCCTGCACTGGGGCTACAACTCGTGGCGTGCCTGGCAAGGCGTCCCCGCGGATATCCCTATCTCGCCCTGGCAAGACGCCAGCGCCGGCAGCATCTACTGCGCCGACCGCAACCCCCTGCCCGCCGGCGACCCCCACATCGTCTACCCCGGCAAACACTCCATCTGCTCCAGCATCCGCTGGGAAGTCGTCCGCAAGGGGTTCGAGGACTTCGAGTACCTCTACATGCTCGACCAGGCCGCCAACGGCCGCAAAGGCGATCCCCGCGCGAAGTCGGCCGCAAGGAGACTGCTCAGCCGCATCAAGACCGACCTCGCCGCCACCCCGCTGCAGCACACTCGCGACGACCTCGAACTCCTCGCCGCGCGCGAACAAGCGGGGGAACTGTTGGCAAAACTGATCGCGGAGTAGGCCCAAGAGTTGGCTATTTGTGTCATTCCGAGCGTAGCGAGGAATCACGTCTTGATGCGAGGATAATCGGCGTCCGCCCTGCGGACGCCACTCCGATTGCCGGCCACGCGGCCGCTCTCCGCGTTCATCTGCGTTCCGCCGTTACTTCCCCCCCTCGAACCTAACCCTCCCAATCACCGCCGGCGCCGTCACCTTGTCCTTCACGCTCCCGAAGCACGTCACGAACACCTCCCGCCGCGCCATGCTTCCCGACGGCAGCGGCAGCCGCGTCACCGCCAGGCTCCCGCGCTGCGTCTCGTCCACCTTCGCCGGCACCGGCCTCGCCGGCGCCTCCCCTTCCAGTCTCACCGCCGGCGACTCGCCTTTGGCGCGCATGTACAGCGTCGTGATCACCGGCGCACGCTTCTCATCCCACGTCCGCACATCCAGGCACACATAGCCCTGCGATGGGATCTTCTTCGGCGCGGTTTCGATCTCAGCCTGTACCGTCAAGTCCTTGTCCATCCGCAGCCGCACGCTCTTCACCTCCACCCCGCCGAACCCCCGTCGCTTCGCACTCGGCGTGCGCCAGTGGATCGTGTCGCCGATCCCAATCGTGGTGACCGGTAGCGCCTCGAAGATCTCGTCCCGTCGTGGGAACGCCAGCATCAACCGATCGAAGCGCGGCTCCTGCGATGAATAGGTCCGCACGTCGGCCATCTTGCGCTTCGCCTGTTCCGGCGTCAGCGGCAATCGGTACCATTGCGCCGACTCGTCCGACAACTCCGGCGGCGGCAGCAGCTCCAGCGCCGTCTTGCTCCGCCGCGGCGCCGGGAAGTTCGGCCAGTGAATCAGATAGCCCCACATCCGCACCGTCTTCGCCCAATCCGCCCCTCGCACCGCCGCCGTCGCCACCGCGTAGCCCACGAACGCGCTTGTCGCCCAGTGGTCGGGGTGTACGTCGCGAGGGTGAGTGACGAAAATGCTCTCCGGGCGCACCTGCTGCAGCACCGCCAGCAGATCTGAGAGTACCTGCTCCCCGCAGTAAGGGGCGTCTTGGGTGACATCGCCGGCATAGGGGGAGTGATCGAAATGCGTGTAGGGGGAACGGTAGAGCTGCGAGTGCAGCCAATGCTCCGGCCGCCACAGCGCCACCAGTCCGTTATTTGGGAAGCCGAGGAAATGGATGTGGTCCCTGGGAAGGCCCAGCTTCATCATCGCGCCGCGGCTCTCGTCCTGCCGCTTCTTCCCCAGGCTGACCATGTTCGCGGGAATCCACGGCATTTCCCGCTCGCCGAACACCACCGCGAATTGCGAGGCGTCGCCATTCGTCATCAGCAGAACGTGGACATCCGCGCCGTTCGCCACCGCCTGCTGTATCAGCCCGCCGCACCCCAGCGCTTCATCATCGGGATGAGGCGCCACCACCAGAATGCGCTCCCCCTTCGCCGGCGGCGCCATCTCGCCCGCGAACCCCGCCGCGCGCAACGTCCGCTGCCACGCCTGGTAGCTTACGGCGTAGGAATACGCACTCAGCAAACCGGCGACAACAGCGACGACGAACAGCGCCTGCCGCCAGCGTGGCCATCTTCGCATTCTATTCGCGCTCACCCAACTCCAGCATCATCACATCCCACGGGCCCCTGCTGTCCTCGAATCGTCCCGCCGGAGCGAACCCGAAACCCTCGTACAGCCTTCGCGCCGCCTCGTTCCCCGGCCGCACCTCCAGCCGCACGCACTCACACCCCTTCGCCCGCAGCCGCTCGATCGCCGCCGGCAGCAACCCCTTGCCGATCCCCCTCCCCTGCCACTCCGGGTCTACCGCCATCGACAGAATCCGCGGGCACCCCGCCCCCGGAAGCTTCGCCGCGCGCCAGAAGCTCAGCTTATCCGCGATAATGTGCCTTACCGCCTTGGTTGTCAACCGATACTGCCCTGTCACCCATCGCCACAGCCAGATCAGAGGCAGCCCGCGCAGCAGCGCCGCCCGCCGTATCCGCCCCACATCCGAGATGGCGATGATATAGCCTAACACCTCGCCCTTCACCTCCGCGACGCCGACGCAATCTGACTCCGCCACCATGCACGCCCTCGCCACATCCGCCATCGCCATCGGCGAGAGATCGGGGCTCTCGAACTGCTTCAGCGTCTCCCCGAACGCGCGCAGGTACACCCTCCCCACCGCCATCAGATCCGCCGCCCCCGCGGTGCGATACACAACCTCCGCCATCCCACCGCCTCTCGCCCCGCATCATACCACAACCCATGCGGCTCGGGCGCAGCTCAGGGGCGGCTTCGTGCCGTTCGAAACGCCCCGGATGTACAACGGCGTCCGCCCCCTTCCGTGAGTTCGTTGCGTCGGTACTTCAGTGCCGACGCCGCGCGGATTACCACCGCGGCGAAGCCGCTATCTGTGCTCATCTGTGTTCATCTGTGGTTGCCCCTCCCGCGGCCTGCTATAATCCCCCCATGACCGCCCCTATCGTCGAGATCTTCTCCTCTATCCAGGGCGAAGGCCTCCTCGTCGGCGAGCGCCAGGTCTTCCTCCGCTTCGCCGGCTGCAACCTCTGCTGCACCTACTGCGACACCCCCGGCGCGCAGGTCGCTCCCCTCTTC
>Ga0315287_10003876_pt1 | contig 14512 bp, 15 predicted proteins | sample YL17G11_0_MG_FD_205037 | JGI IMG/M metagenome (GOLD analysis project Ga0315287, IMG submission 205037) | Sediment microbial communities from Yellowstone Lake, YNP, Wyoming, USA - YL17G11_0 | ecosystem: Environmental > Aquatic > Freshwater > Lake > Sediment | place: USA: Wyoming | collected... | reverse complement strand
TCGCCAAGTTCCCGGCCTCAAGGACTAGACGTTCGCTGCTGGCAGCATCGGCAGCCAGGCGGAGGCAGGTCGGCATATCACAGCCAGCGGCCACGAGTGTGGCCATGGCCTCTGAGAAACGGCTCAAGGTCCCGGCGTACCAGACCCTGCCGATTACAGGGATGCGCACGACCAGGGACTCACGAAACCGCCTGCCCGCCGGAGATGACGCACATGCCGCCAGGCCCAAGACCACCGCCCCCACCAGGCAGCCCACCCCGACCCAGAACGGGATGACGTGCTCGGACAGTATCAGGACGAACTGCGTGATCGGAGGAAGCCTCCTACCGACCATGTCTTGAAGGATGGTGCTAAACTGCGGGATAACGAAGACGAATACACCCGTCAGCACTACTGCCCCGAAGAATAGGACGATCGCCGGATAGGTCAGGGCCTCAAAGATGATCCTCCGGGTCTGGCCGGAGAGCTCCAGGTGTCGATTAAGGTTGGTCAGCATCTCAGGGAGCCGGCCCGTCTGGACCCCGGCCTTGATAATCCGGCTGTACAGGGGCGGGAACTGCCTCTGCCGCTTCTCAAAGGCCTGGTCAATGCTCAGGCCTGCCTCAAGGTCAGAGGCAACGTCTTGCACAAGTTGCCGCATCCTAGGAGAGGCCACGTCAGCGGCCAGTTCCCGCAACCCCCTTTCGAGCGGGATTCCGGCCCTGGTGATAGAGGCCAGTTGCTGGTTGAAGAGCAGGAACTCGTTCCTTCCTACCAGGCCCTTGGGCCTGGCAGGTGCGGCCTGTTGGATGGAGTTGACCTTCAACTGCATCTGCCCGAGCAGTTGGCCAGCCTCGTCGCAGGAGCCTGCCTCAAGGGTGCCTTGCATCAACCGCCCTGTCGCAGTCAGAGCCTCGTATGTGAATGTCGCCATAAAGACCTCGTTGTTCGTTAAGGAGCCGGAGTCTCCGGTTTTAGGTTTTAGGTGTTAAGTTTTAAGTAACTGCCTAAAACCTGAATCTTAGAACATAAAACCCAATCAGTTTCGTGGTTCGCTACTGGTCCTTGACCAAGGTCAGCTCATATCGCAGGCTGTCTCGCTCTGTTCCTCCATCCGGCACCGGCCCCTCAAGCACTGCGGAGGTCTCGGTCTGGGCGGCATAGACAAAGGGCTTGTCCGTGAGCGGATCATTCGGGATGGCTGTGCCCACGTCGCCCAGAGCCTTGGCCAGCCTCCCCTGCTTGCCCGCATACAGACGGATGGCCTCGATGGCTTGCAGGGCCGCTATCTGTCGATCCAGACGCTTGGTGAGCATCCGAATGCGGTCGTGGGCGGGCTTGGCCTGGGTCTCCAGGGTCTTGCGAACCAGCAGGTACTTGGGATTGGCTCGCAACGCCCGGATCTCCCTCTGGATCTGCTCATTGGGATCGATGAACGGTCTGGGCAGGTCCTTGATCGCCTCACCCAGACTCGGCGAGTTGGGGCACTGGATCCACTGTTCAACCTCACGACATATCAACGCGCCCACGGCCACGCCGACAAATTCCTGGGTCAGGTTGTGGGCCTGGCCCAGGCGCCGGGCCATGGCCAGGCCCGTGGAGATCACCTTGGCAGCCTCGGTGTACTCGCCCTTGGCCAGGTGGTAGTGGGCCTGCGAGGTCAGGACATAGGCCAACTGACGGAACTGATCGAGTCCTACAGGCATCGAGCCCAACTTGACCTCAGGCCAAGTACAGGTCCTGCACCGGGCCGCCTTGTGAAGCTCCACTAGCACCGGCCCCAGTTCCTCGATCGTGGCTTTGGCCTCTGCCACGGAGAACTGGTCCAGGGGAATCTGATCCAGGCGGTTGAGGTTCACAGGCAATGCCTTGATCGCTGCCTGGTAGAGCGGATAGGCGTCTCCATCGGTCAATCCTTGCGGATCAGGCAACAAACGGAGCTTGTTCGCACCGGTCTGCGCGGTTGCCCCATGCAGGACAAGCTTGACGGCCTGAACGCCGGGATTCGTGCGAGCCGCCGATGGGGTACTGGCCCCGTGTACCTCAGCCATGCCAATCATCAGACAGACTGCTCCAGAGACTCCCAACAATGCCCTTTTCATGGGTGCTGCTCCTTGAATCCGCACGCCTTATGCGATTCCTCTTCACTGGTGACTCCATCAGCCACCAACTGCCTGGCGTGTTCACCAATCTCGGCGTGGCCTTGGCCCTCCAGGAGCGACTGGAACTGGTCCAGGTCAGCCCTACCCAGGATGGCCTTGCGCAAGGGGCCATCCAGGTGCAGGGCCTCGGCCACCAGGACCCTGCCCTTGTACCCGGTGCCCAGGCAGCGATCGCAGCCGACCGCCTCGAACAGACCGCTGTCTGTCTTTCGCTTGCACGCCGGACAAAGGCGCCGGACCAGGCGCTGGTTGATCACGCCCCAGATGCTGCTGGTCACCTGGTAAGGCTCTATACCCATCTCCAACAGCCGCAGGATCGCGCCGGCCGGGCTGCCGCTGTGCATGGTGCTGGCGAGCAGATGTCCGGTCAGTCCTGCCTCGACCACGATTCGGGCCGTGTCGGCGTCGCGGATCTCGCCGATCATCAAGACCTGCGGATCTTGACGGAGCAGTGATCGCAGGGCCACCGGGAATGTCATTTCGCCATGGGGTGTGATCTGGACCTGCGTGGCGCCGTCGATCCGGATCTCCACCGGGTCTTCCAAGGTCACCACGCTCTTGCCCGGGAACCGCTGCAGGATGTGTCGAAGCAATGCCGCCAAGGTCGTGCTCTTGCCTGACCCGGCAGGTCCGGTCAAGAGAAGAACACCTTGGCTGCCAGATGCGAAAGATTGCAGCATCTGAAGGATCGAGGATGGGAAGCCAAGCTGGCTCAGGTCGGTCAGCTCTTTGTTCTGGTAGAAAAGCCTGACCACCGCCCTCTGGCCATAGATCGTGGGAAACACGGCCAGACGCTGGTCGGCTACCTTGCCCACCTTGTCGGGTGCAATCTCGATTCTGCCCTCCTGGGGTACGTCGTTGCGATAGGTCAGAAGCCCGCCGAGGACCTTCAGTCTGGCTATCACGTTGTCGGAGATGGCCGCAGGGAGTCTCTCAACGACACTGAGCACTCCATCCAGCCGGTACTTGATCACCAATTCGCGGCCAGTCGGCTCAAAATGCACATCGCTGGCATCGGCCTCAACGGCCCTGGCCAACAGGTCATCAACCAGGCCAACCACCTCAGCGCCCGTGGTTTGAGCAGATCTGATTGTCTGGTTGCCATTCATGATGTCGCTGCCGATTCTTTGGCACCTCAAGCCAATAAAACTGCATCTGTCCACCCCTAAAGACGCAGCCCTAAAGTAAAAGTTAACTGTCGGACGATATTTTTCATTGCGCCACCGGTCCTTGGCGGAACATATTGGGCATAGAGGGCGTTTGGCCTATGAGCAGTTTTGGGATTAACAAAACCCGTGCCGTAGCGTCTTATCCAATGGACATGATTCCTGTAAACACGATCGTGATTTATGCTCAGTCAGACCGTCTGTGAAGAGCTCCTTGGAGAAGGCCTGATCTGCCGGGTCGCGGAGGCGAGCCAGCAGTGGGTTCTGGTAGCCATGCAGCAGCATGGCCCGCAACTGCTGACCATGCTCTGGCGGATGCTGGGTAATGAGCAGGACGTCTGCGACGTATACCAGAGTTCGTTCCTGCATCTGGCCCACGTGCAGAACGGCCGAGAGCCGAGAAACGTGAAGGCCTATGTGTTCAGAACCGCCTCCAACATCGCGATCTCGATGATGCGATCCAGGGCAGCGGAAAAGAGGACATTGGAAGGGACCGCCTCTTCGCAGCGGACTGTACGGTCGCCGGAGCACGAATTGGATCAGGAGTACATGATGGAGAACCTACGGTTGCATATGGGCCAATTGCCCGACCATCTCCGCCAGGTTGTGGTCCTGCGAGACCTGGCGGACCTTTCGTACGGACAGATCGCCCAGATCATGGGCATCTCCATGGCCAGCGCCAGGGTGTACCGGTGCAAGGCCATTCAACTGCTGGCTGTGTGGATGGGTTCCGAGGCATAGGGGGGCAGGCCATGAACGGAATAGTGAAGACAACTCAGGTGCAACAGCAGCCCAATGCACCCAGATGCAGACTCATTCGGACGAGTCTCTTCGGCGTCGGAGGCACGAGCCGCTGGTGGATGCCATTTTATAGGCCGGGCATTGATCTTGACGCCCCATGGGTCCAAAGGCACATCGCAGTCTGTCCCCGCTGCCAGAGGCGATTTGCCGCAACCGGCAGTGTCCAACTGGCTCTGGCCTTGCTGAGGTCGAGACCCATGGATTTGGGGCTTCTTGGTCGGGCCAATGCCAAGGCCATTGGCTTGTTACAGCGTAGTATTCGCCAGGTGCCCAAGGCCAATACACTCAAGGTTGCCATACCAGAGCCAACCGTGTTTGAGAGGATACGCCATTGGCGCGGTTCTTTGACGCAGATGGCAGCATGCCTGGCCATCGTGCTCCTGGGCAAGATCGGGGTATTCTCCTCCATCCAGAACACCCAAGCCCGAGGCAGGCAGGCCATGAACCAATACTACGCGAACCACGTCGGACAGGACCTGGCCGATGAGGTCTATCCGAGGGGATAGGTTTCATCGCGAAGCGGTCAGGTGAACAAGGGGGCAAGCCACAACCACCCACCTGACGCTGGGCTGGATGGGACTCTATGGCCAGCCCGACTCAAGGGACTGCCTGGATATCACTCAACCTAGACTCAGACTCATATAAACGACATTTCGTTCTTCGTCAAAGATCACCTCCGCCCAGTGGCCGTACTTCCTCGGTGAGAACCTGTATCGCCGTCCATCTCCTCTGATCTCCCCCGTATACCAGGGAGGTGTGGTAGGATTCGGGGAGAAGTAGTCGTTTGAGTTCTGCGGGCCTCTCTCAAATCGCGTGTCGTCACGGATCTGTACCAGTCTCATCCTGTCTCTGGAATACCTCTCACACTCTGCCTGCTTCAGGATCGGGGAACTACTCAGAAAGGACTCGATGTCTTCGCGACTTGCAGTGAATCTCAGGAATACATGCCCTGAGAAATCCGTGGACCATGAGAACACCTTGAGTCCTGTGGCTGACCTGGGAAAAGGTGCCAGATTCATGTCCTCCAGGATCGTTTGGGCTTCAACCGTAGGTGCCGACAAGTAAAGGAATCTGCCGCCCTCGACCGTCCCCGGCAACAGGAAGACGACGGCATAGATCCACCTACTCACCGCCAAACGCCTGAGGACCTGCCACGCCACGAGATGGTATATCGTCGACCCAATCAGAATAAAGAAGACCATAGGAGGTAGGGTTAGCACGGTCTTGAACGGCAGGATGGAAATCGACCCCCAAGATATGATCCCCGGGATGTCAAGTCGGGCCAGAAAATAGATCAGGCCATTCAGGAAGGCCAACCCGAGGGGAAACGACCTAATGATCAGTCGGCTGCCATTGTCTGGTTCCATGCCAAACTCCTCGTGAAACAGCTCACTGCCGCTTGCCTCGACTGTCTTCCACAAAGAAGGTCTCATCTGAAGTCCATGGGAGCATATCCCCCGGATGGAAACCCGGCAAGGCCTTTCTATAGGTCTAGTCAGACGGGCATGTCCTTCGCTACCAGCCAGTTCAAATCCCTGGATGCCCAGATGAAGTCCATCCTCGAAGACACACAGCAGGCGAAACCCGTTCTGAGTAGAAACTGACTGATTTAGAGAGGTGGCCTCGTTAAAAATATCTGTGGGTGAATTCGGGCTGTGGGAGTGCTCCCAAGCTGTGACATAAGGCGATCTCAAGGATTTGAAAGGTCCAGAAGCCACCTGTCTGCCGACAGGCAGGCGACAGGCAGGGCAGGCAGGGATGTTTTACCCCGCCCCTTCCTCTCCCTCCGCATAGGGGGTGCTGGATCTGCATAGGCCAAAGCCTATCCTGCGGGATCGGGGGGGGCATGAAAACATCAAAACAGCCTCGCCAAAGGCGAGTCCTCTATTCAGTTCTACCCACAGATTCCTTGGTAGAGTCATATTAATGGACGGCCGACGACCGTAAAGCCGTTCTTGCGTTGAACTTAATGGCCCAGCCCAAAGAATCCTCGTCGGGTCCTTGAGGCCTTCAGCATTACTGGCTATAATCTCGCTGGCTTCCGGTAAGCCAAGAAAGGACAGGCATGAAGGCAATTATCAGTGCCCTCCTGGGGGTGTTGAGCCTATCGGGCTGCACCGCCACGTTCGACCAGCAGAAGGCCGACCAGCCCCTTTACCTTTCCAGCACCGACACAGACCGGACCTTTGAGGCGGCGATGGCGGTCTTGGGCCGGATGCACTTTTCAATCGACAAGGCCGATCCCAAGTTGGGTGTCATCCGAACTGCCCCCTTACCGGGTGGGCAGTTTTTTGAGGTCTGGCGTACCGACAACGTCGGACTGTTCGATCATGTCCAGGCCAATCTACATACCCTCCGCAGGACCGTCTGGATCACGGTCATCCCTCGCACAGGCGACCTGTATGTGGACTGCCTGGTCAAGGTACAGAGGCTTAACGTACCTTCCCAGGCGGTCAGCAGCACAGCCACCGCCTATCGGAGTCTGTCCGAGAGTACGGTCTACGCCCAAGGCCTCAAGCTCAGCCCTGAGCAACAGAAGTCTATGCAGTGGGTGGACCTGGGCGACGACAAGGCCCTGGCCGCGAGGATACTTCGACAGATCGAGAGACGCCTGACCCATGACTTGGGACACGATAACAGCGGTCATCTGTCGGCAGACGGTAATCAGCATTCGCGCATGAACCGTTCGCAGTGGACAACCAGCGGCTAGCTAGGAATCACGATCAACGAGGTGGAGATGAAGGTACTGGTTTGCGGTGGAGCAGGATACATAGGAAGCAATATGGTCGCCCTGCTGGCGGTGGAGGGCCACGAGCCGATCGTGTATGACAACCTCAGCAAAGGCCACAAGGCCGCCATCCAAGGGGCCACCTTTGTCAAGGGCGACTTGGCCGACTTAGACCTGTTGGTCAGGACCCTTAAACAGCACCGGATCGAGGCGGTCATGCACTTTGCTGCCTTTATCGAGGTGGGCGAATCGGTGCAGCAGCCCCTTCGGTATTACCAGAACAACGTCTGCAACACCCAGACCGTGCTGGCTGCGATGGAGGCCGCGGGCGTGGACAAGTTCGTGTTCAGCAGCACGGCTGCCGTGTACGGCATGCCGCAGCAGGTCCCCATCACCGAGGATCTGCCAAAGCAGCCCATCAATCCCTATGGTGAGGCCAAGTGGGCCTCAGAACGGATGTGTCACTGGCAGGCCCGGACCGGAAGGCTTTGCTACGCGGCCCTGCGGTACTTCAATGCCTGCGGCGCAGGCGCAGGCTCGCAACTCGGCGAGGACCACCGGCCCGAGTCACACCTTATCCCGCTGATCATCCAGGCCGCCATGGGTAAACGCCCGGACATAAAGGTCTTCGGCACCGATTACCCAACCCCTGATGGCACGTGCATCCGGGATTTCATCCATATCGAGGATCTTTGCCGCGCGCACCTCCTGGCCCTGGACCGGCTTGGCGAGGAAAACGAGTTGGTGTATAACCTGGGCAATGGCTCCGGCTATTCGGTCCGCCAGGTTATTGACACGGTTCGCAGGGTCTCAGGGCAGGACTTCAAGGTCACTGAGGTCGATCGCCGGCCTGGAGATCCTGCGGTCCTGACCGCAGACTCCACCAAGGCCAGAAAGGAATTGGGCTGGAAGACGCGGTACCCGGACCTGCGAACGATCGTGGAAAGTGCTTGGATCTGGCACACGAGCCATCCGGACGGCTATCCGGATTGACGACTAGACTAACCGTTTATACGAATGTGGGAGGTTTCCGTGGAGAAGATAAGACGCAGTGTCAAGGAGTTCCTCAGTAAACAGGGGCTGTATCACGGGGACATCAGCATGCGCACCACGTGCGGGGCCTTTCTAAAGGAGATGGACCGGGGTCTTGCCGGACGCAAGAGTTCCCTGGCCATGCTGCCGACGTACCTCGATAACGATCGCAAGATCCCGAGGAACAAACCCGTCATCGTCATGGACGCCGGCGGCACGAATTTCCGGGTGGCGACCGTCGTCTTCACGCCCGACGGAGCTGCCGTCGTCGAAGACTTCCGGGTATACCCAATGCCTGGGATCAAGAAAGAGGTAGGCAGGGATGAGTTCTTCGGAACGATGGCCGGCTACGTGGCTAACGTACTGGATACCAGCCGCAACATCGGCTTCTGCTTCTCATACCCGATCGAGATGTCCCCGAACAAGGACGGCCGGGCCTTGCACTTCTCGAAAGAAATCAAGGCCAATGATGCCGCAGGCCAGATGATCGGCCGCAGTCTCAATGTCGCCATCCGCAGGATGGGAGAATACAGTACCAAGCACGTAGTCCTGCTCAACGATACAGTGGCCACTCTGCTGGCCGGAAGGGGTAGCGCAGTTGGGAGATACTATGACAGCTACATCGGATTCATTCTGGGCACCGGAACCAACACGAGCTACGTTGAGCAAAACGGCGAGATAACCAAGGCCCCAGACCTGGACCCGGCCAAGAGCCAGGTCGTCAACATCGAGTCAGGCGGATTCGGCAAGGCGCAGCGAGGCCCCATCGACGAGGAATTGGACGCCCAATCAATCAGTCCCGGGGTCAACGTATTTGAAAAAATGATTTCAGGCGCATACCTCGGACCGCTGTGCCTGAAGACGCTGCACGTCGCTGCCGAGAAGGGCCTCTTCTCTCGCGCCACAGCCAGAAAACTGAAGGCGACGCAGCAGGCGACAACGAAGGACATCAGCGACTTCCTGACCTTGGCCGAAAAGGGCGACAATCCGCTGGCCGATGCCCTTGCCGGCCAGCGGCCGGAGGACATCACAACGGTCTACTGCCTGGTGGATACGATGGTCGAGCGAGCGGCCAAGCTAACTGCCATTAATCTCTCCTCTGCCGCGATCAAGTGCGGCAAGGGCCTAAATCCCTGCCGGCCCGTGTGCATCGTCGCTGAGGGCACCACGTTCTATCACCTCAGGTCCCTCAAGCACAAAGTCGAGTTCTACCTCACCCAGTACCTCACCAACGAGAGAGGCATCTACTACGACATTGTCAATGTGGACAATGCCACGCTCATCGGCGCAGCCATTGCAGGCCTGACCAACTAGAAGTCATCCCAAAACCTGGTTCGTCACGAGTTGGGATGGCTTCTAGTGCCCTGAGCCGCCACCGCCGGAAAGATCTTCACCTTTGCTGAGTCTGTACTGGATGATCAGGCCCAGCAGCAGCGGAGCGATCAACACCACGGGCAGGAACCACTTCTGCTCAAACACCATGGCCTGGAGTTTGTCCTTGCCCGGCAGATAGTCATAGAAGACTGCCAGCCCGCCCATGGTCAGCAGCACGCTGCCCTGCAGGGCGGTAAAGAGGATGACCGAGCCCTTGAAGGCGGCGAACGAGATCATACCACCGGCAACCAGGCCGGTTAGGCCTCCCGCCCATATGAACTTAAGCGGCAGACCAAACGCCAGCCATGCCCCGCCGGTTAAAACTGCTCCTGCAAATCCTCCCAGGATGCATACACCCCACTTCATAAACGGCAACGCTATCCCAACAAAGAGGGCGATGGTAATCACACACACCCAGACCACGCTGCCATTTATAAGCATACGGTTTGCCAAAACGCCGGCCAGCAGGCCCACCAGGCCAAAACAGATCGTGACCAGAACCTTGTAGATCTTCCAGCCATAGACCAGACAGACCATCCCAAATGAGACAAAGGTGATCGCCTCGACCAACTCCAGGTTCATGATCTGGTCCCAGGCCGTCTGGATAAAAGGATTTGGGGTATTGGGATCTTCCCCTGCCGTCTGGGCTGCTTGCGCTAAGATCGTAAAGACGTCCATGGTACGCTCCTTCTGCCACAGGGAATGTCCTAACCCCAGCCGCTGCCGCTAAATAGCGACAACACGATCTGCGATTAGTCCGGTTCCGGCCAGAGTTCGTAAACCAATATCTTCTTTTATCGGTCAACCCGCCGTCATTTAATGAGAGGAAGCGAACAGTCCGCCTTGGCGCCCTCAAAAAGCCCGATTGTGCAAGACCGCCAGACATTGCGGCCCATCACGAAGAGGCGAAACGCCGGAAACCGATCCATCTCGTTGCGCTCGCCATTGAGGCAGTAGAGGAGGCCCAGCAGAGACGCCCCAAACAGACGACTTCTGATCCTGTTCCCGATGGCCATCATCGTGCGCGGGGCACGCCGCCCGACGTGTTGGTTCAGCGTGAATTGGACATCTAACCAGTTGGGCCAAGCGAACTGTGGATAATCCTGATCCTATGACGTATCCCATACTCTCTTGAGGCCTTCGCCTTGTCAAGTCCATCTTCCATCGTGTGGCGAAGAACTGTCGCCCGCAGGCAGTGCCCTTTGCCACTGCAGTCCAACGCGGTCGGAGGCTGCCATGCAGTCTCGCGGCTGTCGAGTGTTCTCACAAGACTACCGCAGTGAAGGGACGTCCTCTTATGTCCTGAACCGGCCTGGATTGCCCGCGGAATCTGAGCCTCGACAAGGCCCAGCGGTGAGGTGGCTTAATCACACCCACTCCGCCACCGGCAGTTGACTGATCGCCTGCCGCAACACCGGGTCGACGTTAATGTACACGTCGTTGGTGAGCTGAGGGGTGGAGTGCTCCAGCAGCCTCTGGGTAACTGCCGTTGATACGCCCCTTTGGGCCAGCAGAGAGGCGAAGGTTCTCCGCAGGTCGTGGAACTTCACCTTCGGCAAGCCCGCGGCCTTCCAGGCCTTCTTCCATGTCTTGGGGCTGAATCTGTCCGAAAACTTTCGGCCAAAGGCCGGCTGTCCAGCAGGAAAAGCGACGCAAGGAGCGGCTGCTGAATCCGTCGTTTCAGTGGTATCTCTCGCCCCGTGCCCTGGGCGTAAGCCTTAAATGGCCAAGTGTCAGCAACCCAAGGTCCCTTAAATGGTTAGTTGAGCCTCCCCTACCGCAAAGTGCCATATATAGCTTTCAGGGGCGAGTCTCTCTTTACTCCAAACGAGATATCGTGAAGACACCAGAACACGGCAAACCTTGGCCTTGGCCATCGTGGCTCTGGTCCTGGCAATTCAATGCACACGCACCTCGGCGGGCTTGGGTATGACTTCCGCCTCCACTACCATAATCCGAATGATCCGGTCGATTGCTTTGCGTGCCGGGATCCCCGGGAAGGATTTGTAGTTCACACAGGATGCGTCGCAGTGTTATAATGTTTGGCCACGCCTCTCGACGCTTTCGGGCAGCGTGGTGTGAAACAAGATTCATCGGGAGACAGAAATGCCGAATATCGCCACAGTACTCAAGCAGGAGATCGTGCGGCTTGCACGCAGGGAAGCCCGAGCACAGACCGGCGCTCTCAAGAAGGCCTCGGCCCAGTACCGCAAGGATATAGCCGAGATGAAACGACGCGTATCTGACCTTCAACGCAGGGTCAGCCCCATTGAAAGGCAGGTCCTCAAGGATGTTTCGTCCCAGGTCCCCGAAGTCGATGCAGAACGTGTGCGATTCACCGCCAAGGGCCTCCGTTCACAGCGGCAGCGGCTGGGACTCTCCGCCGCTGACTGCGGAACACTCATTGGCGTAACAGATCAGACCGTCTACAACTGGGAGCATGGGAAAGCCCGGCCGCTCAAGCAGCAGGTGGCACTCATCGCGTCTCTTCGCCACATGGGCAAGAGAGAGGCCCAGGCCCGCCTGGGGCAACTGGCCCGTGGGAGCCGCAAGAAACCAAGGTAGTGCGTCCCCGTATGCGGCATGATGATATGGCCAAGCAGACTAGAAAAGGAGCATCGTGATGCGCATCATACCAGGCTTGCTGTTACTTGCGGCTCTTCTTTTGATGGCCAGCTTGTCATGTCAGAAAGTCCAGACGGCCATCTCTAAGCCAGGAACTACTGCTGGGCCAGACAAGGCCGTGCCAAAAGGATTTCTGCCGCTCTTCAACGGAGTCACCCTGGACGGTTGGGCGGTACAGGACCCTGAGAACAGGGATTGGCGGGTCGCCGACGGCGTGATCGACTGCGACCCCCACGCAGGACCTGGCGACAGGAACTTGTGGACCACCAGGAGCTACGCCGACTTCGAGCTACTGGTAGACTGGCGGATCAAAGAAAGCCCCTATGTCAACCGGGCCGCCAAGGTCATTCTTCCCGATGGGACGTACCGGAAAGACGATGCCGGCAAGGACGCGATGATCGCGGTTCCGAACACAGATTCAGGGATCTTCCTACGCGGCGAGCACAAGTCCCAAGTGAACATCTGGTGCTGGCCGGTCGGTTCAGGTGAGGTGTGGGGCTATCGTACCGATCCGGCACTCTCGCCCGAGGTCCACGCCGGGGTCACACCCAAGGTCAAGGCGGACCGGCCGATTGGCCAATGGAACACCTTCCATATCATCATGAAGGGCGGCCACCTGACGGTCACGCTCAATGGGCAGACGGTTCTCGACAAGGCTCAATTGCCCGGTATCCCGGCTCGGGGACCCATTGCCCTTCAGCATCATGGTGACCGCAAGGACGGAGACTGGGGCGCGTCCTTCCTGCAATTCCGCCGCGTTTTCATCAAAGAACTGGAGCAGGCGCCCAGTCAGTGAAATCCCGTGTCGTGATATGGCTCGAGCTGTCCAGAAGGTAAGTCCGTTGCACCTGCTGCTTGATGAGAGGACTGCCATCTCCGGTCCTAGGCGGTCCCATTGCCGCTTGACAGGCGCATATAGTGCCGGAAAGCTCAGATTCATGGCTGACCACTATTATGTCCCGTCCCCCTCCCCACGGCCGGCGCCATGACGACAGGCCCCTTCTCATGCCTGCTTTCTATCGGCAGGTCTCCGATTATGATGCTGGGATTGATCCCGTCTTTAGTGATAACTACCTTGGTGTTGTCTTTAAGGGCCCTTTCCAGCATCTCTAACTGACGCAGCTTCTGTGCATTGCCTATGAAATACTTCTCCGCCGCCTCGTTGACCAGCTGTATGGCTTGGGCCTCTCCTTCGGCCTTCAGGATATTGGCTTGTTTGATGCCGTCTGCCTCCTTGATGGCCGCACGCCTCGCGCCGTCCGCCTTTGTCTCTACCGCAGTGGCAAAATCTATGGCGGCATCCTTGGCATTCTGGGCCTGTATGATATTATTCATGGTTTCCTGCACGCTCTGGGGCGGGGTGATGTCCTTCAATTCGACCCTTACCACCCTTAATCCCCAGTTTTCAATCTCCTTGTCAATAGTTTCGGCAAGGAGCTTATTAAGCACGGCGCGCTGGCTGTTCACCTCAGTAAACTTCATGTTGCCTATGACATTTCTCGCGGTAGTCTGGGCGAGCATTACTATCTGTGTCTTGTAATCCTCCACCTCGTAATAGGACTTCTTTACGTTCTCTTCGTCAATTTTTACCTTGTGATATACGACAAGCTCTACCTTGGCGTTAAGATTATCCTTTGTGATGATCTCCTGGGATGCAATATTAGTCATCCGTTCCGTTATGTTCCTGTATCTTGTTGTCTCAATAATCGGGATAACCCAGTTAAACCCTACATTAAGAAAACGGTGATATTTGCCGAGTCTTTCTATTACGCCTCTCCTGGTGGGCGGGACTATCCTGATGCCCGCTGCGAAGATCACTACCACTACAATAATTGCAATTGTAATTGGAGGACTCATGATTGTTTCCTTTCTTAATCCGACATTTCCCATTTGAACTCGCCCGGCTACGCCGCCGGACCCTGCTGCATTACACAATTACCTTTTAAGTAAACCACTCTGAATTACTTTTTTAACAACCATAGAATCCTTTACAGACGCATATGTCTCCCGAATTCCTCTTTCATGTTCTGCGAGTATATGACTCATTGTACCTGCCATAATACTTGTACCAACTAAGGCTATGAAGCCACCTATAATTGTTGCGATTATCGTATCACTCATTGTTCACCTCTAACAAGAACTAGACTGATCCGACCTGAAGGTCAGGCCGCTGGATTTCGATCGGGCCACGGGCTGGTCAACGGAGCGGCAGGAGGTTTCAATTACATCCGTCGGCGAGGCGACGCAAAAAGCGGCGCAGTCACAAGCGGTTTTTCCATAAATAACCAGCAAGACGACCAACAGCCAGAAGACGAAATCCGCGCATTCTTCCGTGTGCTGCGGCACATTGCAAGTCATTGCAGAACAAGGGATTGCGGATGAGAGGAGTCGAACCTCTACGGGCTTATCGCCCACAAGGACCTGAACCTTGCGCGTCTGCCAGTTCCGCCACACCCGCAACGGAGATGACATTATCACCTTCTGGCCGATGCCCGTCAAGTGGTTTTGCCGATGCTCCTGATCCACCATAAATATCATTCACGCCTTACCAATGTCCAGCCGGGCAGACACAAAAAAAGGCCCTGCCTTGCGGCAGGGCCCTCAATTACAAGTCCAGCAAAGCCAACGGCAACAAAAGGCCTGAC
>Ga0315287_10003875_pt1 | contig 14512 bp, 14 predicted proteins | sample YL17G11_0_MG_FD_205037 | JGI IMG/M metagenome (GOLD analysis project Ga0315287, IMG submission 205037) | Sediment microbial communities from Yellowstone Lake, YNP, Wyoming, USA - YL17G11_0 | ecosystem: Environmental > Aquatic > Freshwater > Lake > Sediment | place: USA: Wyoming | collected... | reverse complement strand
GGCGCCCACCCACGGCGCACTGACCATAGCCGGCGTGGCCTCATTGATCATCGGCGCGCTGGTGCTGTTCAACACGCCTTCCATCACGCCGCCTTCGCTGCAAGTCTCCGTCCCGCTGGTGATCCTCGTCTCGCTCGCAACGGGGCTGGTGTTCGCTGCCATCGTCGGCCTGGGCATCCGCGCCCAGAAAGCGCCCGCGCGCATGGGGCAGGAATCGCTCCCCCACCAGACCGGCGTCGCCCGCACCGATATCGACCTGCAGGGGCAGGGACAGGTTCAGGTGGCAAGCGAACTGTGGACCGCGGAACTGGCAGAGGGCTCCGGACCCGTCCGCGTGGGGGACCCCATCGAGGTCGTTTCTGCTGAGGGGCTGCGCTTGAAAATCCGCAAAAAGGGATAAATTCCGTTTGTCAGTAACAAACAAAACGGGGAGGGACATACCGTGTTCACTCGGATATTCCAACTTGTCATACTGTCCGTTTTATTGACATCCTGTGCAGCACCGGCAGGACAATCGCAACAAAATTTACCAGATTGGCGCGGGTTGAATCTATCGCAGGATGACCTTTCAAACCGGGAAGATGACCTTTTCAATGCCACATTCGACACACGGACCAAGTGGCCGTCTTCCGAGAAACTCCCCGAAGGGTTTGACCCGCAACAAATCATGGAAATCGGCAAGGATCCCGGTCTGGGAGTACGTAAGCTGCACCAGCGGGGGATCACGGGTGAGGGTATTGCCATTGCCATCATCGATCAGGTCCTGCTCAAGGATCACATTGAATACAAGGACCGGTTGCGCCTGTACGAGGAAGCCGAGGATGTCAAATACGAGGAGTATGGTCCAGCCACGCACGGGGCTGCAGTCTCCTCGCTGGCAGCAGGCCAAACGGTGGGCGTTGCACCGGGAGCGGACCTGTACTACATCGCGACAGGCAACTGCGGCGGTGCAAAAAGCATCGAAGATCTTGACTTTTCCTGCCGGGCAAATGCCATCCGCCGTATTATTGAGATCAACAAGACACTGCCCGAAGACCAAAAGATCAGGGTGCTCTCTCTGCAATTCGGCTGGGTGCCGCAGAGCAAAGGCTACGACGATATCACGGCCGCTGTGGAGGAAGCCAAAGCCAACGGGATTTTTGTCATCAGTTCCAGCATCAACGAGACCTATGGCCTTCGCTTTCATGGGCTGGGGCGTGAACCGCTGTCAGACCCGGACCAGTTTTCATCCTACCTGCCGGGTCTATGGTGGGAAAAGGATTTCTATGACGGCATGCCGTTGAAGCAAACCTTGCTCGTCCCGATGGATTCCCGCGCTACCGCCAGCGAACAAGGACCCGAGCATTACGTTTTTTATCGCGAGGGCGGCTGGAGCTGGTCGATCCCCTACCTGGCTGGGATGTATGCCCTGGCGGCACAAGTCAAACCGGAGATCACACCGGAGGAGTTCTGGAACATAGCACTGGAAACCGGTCAAACAACCCAGGTTGAATACGAAGGAAAAGATTACACACTCGGCGTCATCCTCGACCCTCAGGCGTTGATTACAGCTTTGGAGAAGTAAGCTGCCTCATTGTTGTGTTAAGGTGATTCCAAGACTTCTAGGGTAAAATCGCGCTGTTTAGTGGTACTCGAAAGGACCGACTCCCCCATGCCTGCCACCCCCACCCGTGACCGGGTCAACCCTGAAGACGCCGCGCCCCTGCGCCGCCCCGAATGGATCCGCGTCCGCGCGCCGTCGGGCGAGACCTACGAGCAGCTCCACACGCTGATGCGCGCCAAGTCCCTGCACACGGTATGCGAGGAGGCCATGTGCCCGAACCTGGGCGAGTGCTGGGGCTCTGGCACTGCCACTTTCCTTATGCTGGGCGACGTGTGCACGCGCTCATGCGTGTTCTGCGACATCAAACACGGCAAGCCCAGCCCGATGGACTGGCTCGAGCCGGAACGCGTCGCGCAGGCGGTCAAGTCGATGAACCTGAAGCACGCCGTGATCACCTCTGTCAACCGCGACGAACGGCGCGACGGCGGCGCGCCGATCTTCGCCATGGTCATCCGCCGCATCCGCGAGCTGCACCCCGGCTGCTCCATCGAGGTGCTGATCCCCGACTTCAAGGGTTCGCTCGAGGCGCTGAAGATCGTCATGGAAGCCCGCCCGGAGATCCTCAACCACAACGTGGAGACCGTCCCGCGCCTGTTCAAGAAAATCCAGCCTCAAGATAGCTACGACTGGGCGGGGGCGACCCTCGCCAACGCCAAGAAACTCGACCCCGAGGTGCTGACCAAGTCGGGCATCATGGTCGGGTTGGGCGAGGAGATGGAAGAAGTCAAGGCCGTCATGCGCGACCAGCGCTCGTGGGGTGTGGATATCCTGACCCTTGGGCAGTACCTCCAGCCGAGCAAGAAGCACTTCCCCATCTCACGCTACTACACCATGGAGGAGTTCACCGAACTGCGCGACTATGGGAAAGAGATCGGCTTCAAGTGGGTGGAGGCGAATCCGCTGGTGCGCTCGTCCTACCACGCCGCGGAGCAGGTGCGCGCGTTGAGCGAGGTGCACAGGAAGTTGTATGGGGGCAACAAAGATGAGTTGATGGCTGTATAATTGTAATCAGAGCAGCCATGAAGCGTAAGTTTGAATGGGATGTCAAGAAAGCAACTAAAAACCTGCATAAGCACGATGTAAGCTTTGAAGAGGCCCGCTCAGTGTTTGAGGATGCTCTGTTTATTACCTTGCTTGACGAAGAACATTCCACGAATGAAGAACGGTACATCACGATTGGGATATCGAACAGGAGGCGGTTTATATTGGTCGCCCATACAGAACGAGATGACCATATCCGCATTATAAATGCCAGAAAGGCAACGAAGAATGAAGAAAAATTCTACCAAGAAGCAGGATGATTACGAGTTGAGAGACGAATACGACCTGGCAAAGATGCCTGTCCTCCCCAGAGGCCGCTTTGATCCTAAACGGCGGGCTGGGACCAATGTTGTGGTTCTTGAACCCGAGATTGCGAAAGCCTTTCCAAATGACGAGGCTGTGAATAAGGCTTTACGTCTTGTTCTGAAAGCCTCAAAAATTCCCCAGCGAAATGTCGCTTCACAATAAAGTTTTTTGATCAGTATCTTTCGGCAAGCAGTTGGCAGGCCGGGCAGAGGTTTCTCCGCCCGGTTTTGATTCGTGCGCAAGAATTAATGAGGCAGGGTGTTCTTAAAGTCGTTTTATGAGTTGTAAAAAACGACCTTCTTCGGTTAAGCTTTTGGTGGCGAAACACAAAAGAAAACCAAGGAAGGTCGAAATGGGGTCTAACACACAAGCCGGGCTGGTAATGGATGTTGGCAGCTTATATTCATATTTTCAAACCTTGAGTGACAAACGCAAGCGGCGAGGTGTAAGGTATTCGCTGGGATTGATCCTGGCGATCATCATGTTGGCAAAGACGTGCGGTGAAAACCATCCGAGCGGGATAGCGGAATGGGCTAAACATCGGACTGGGATGTTGGTGGATCTGCTCAAGCTTAAGCGGAATAAGATGCCCCACGACAGTACCTATCGCCGCATTCTGGCAGAAATAGTGAATGTGGAAGAACTTGAGCGAGTGAGCAGCAAATACTTGAGCGGGAAGAAATTCTTTGGCAAGCAAGTCCTGGTGGCAATCGACGGCAAAGTACTGCGTGGGACACTGGATGACCATCAAAAGGGGACCTACCTGTTGGCAGCCTATCTGCCTAGCGAAGGGATCATGCTGATGGAAGTGGCCGTGCCAGGGGGAGGGAGAGAACAGGAAGCGGCTCCGCGCATGCTGAAAAGCATGGATTTACGGGAAAAAATAGTCATGGGAGACGCGATGCACACCCAACGGCAGGTATCCATTCAAATTGTGGAATCTGGAGGCGAGTACATCTGGTTTGCGAAAGGGAACCAACCCCAGATGGAAGAGAATATACGGCTTTGGTTTGAGCCAGAGGTGCAGCCGATCCCCGGCATGAGTTTCCCGCCCAAAGATTTTGAGACTGCCAGGCAAACCAACAAGGGTCATGGGCGACTGGAAACACGTACCCTCACGGTGAGTAGCCAACTCAAGGATTTTCTGGATTGGCCTTACCTGGCGCAGGTCTTCAAACTGGAACGCCGCTTCGTTTCCTTCAAGACTGGCGAGATCCAGGAACAGATCCTATATGGATTTACGAGCCTGACGCGGGAAGAAATTGCTCCCCTCCCACTACTCAACAAACCCCGCTCCTACTGGGGCATCGAGAATGGCCTTCATTACACCGCACCTGAGTAGGTGCAGGTGTCGCTGGGATGTCACCTTGAGAGAAGATTACACTCGCATGACCAAAGGCCAGGCAGGCCAGGCGATGGCTTGCCTCAATAATCTGATCCTGGGTATCCTAATATCGAAGAAGATCTACCGTACCATCCCTACTGCCAGACGTTACTTCAGCGCCCATCCAGCCGAGGCACTCAACCTGTTCCTCCGACTTTAAGAACACCCTGCCTTTATCCCCACTGCTTAAGCAGGGGACTTTTTGGCGCTGTTTCGGTAAACACCCGTCCTGAAATCGAGACCTACATCGCAGAGGATGTTTATGTGAATCCTTGATAAACCCTCGTTGCCTTTGGGCGGGAAATATCCCTTGGTCTATTTGGGGATTCGTTCCACACTATCGTTGAGACCATTCGGTCCGTGCCCCGGTTCGTCAACAGTATCTTTAGGAAGGCGGTGAAACGCGCAAACACTCCGTTGTTTTGCCCTTTCCTTCGTGATATAGTGTTTATGGTATCCAAGAGACAATTCATAAAAGCGAACGAGTCGACCCACCCGGCCAATGCTTACGTGTGGCCTGCAGTAAGCCTGCTCACGCTAAGGAAACCGAGCGGACAATAGACTCCTGACGGGAAAAGGAGTTCGTGCTATGGGCAATGCATTTATGGGTCAAATCCTGCGAGTGAATTTAACACGAGGACAGGTCACACAAGAACCTATCCGAGAGGATTGGGCGAAGGATTTCCTGGGAGGATCAGGGCTGGCAACCCGCTATCTTTACGACGAGACCCCCCCCGGCACGGACCCCCTGGGGGCTGACAATCCGTTGATCTTCATGACCGGACTGCTCACGGGGACCGCCTCGGCAAGCGCTGGCCGTTACTCGGTCGTCGCCAAGTCCCCTCTAACCGGCATCTGGGGCCAGGCAAATTCAGGGGGCAGGTTTGGCCCGGCTCTGAAACACAGCGGTTACGACGGCATCATTTTCGAAGGCATTTCCCCCGCGCCAGTATATTTAAAGATCTTCGAGGGCAAGGCGGAACTGTGCGACGCGGAACACCTGTGGGGAAAAACGGTGCCGGAGACAGAGGATGCGTTGCTCGCCGATATGGAAGGAAAAGCGACGGTCGCATCCATCGGCCCGGCCGGTGAAAATCTCGTACGCTATGCAGCCATCATGAATAACAAGCACCGCGCCGCCGGCCGTTGTGGCCTGGGTGCCGTGATGGGCGCCAAGCGGGTCAAAGCCGTTGTCTGCGGGGGGAATGCAGCCATTCGCCTTGCTGATCCTCAGGCATTCCTGAATATTGCAAAGAAACAGATCGAGTTCCTGAACGACTCTCTGCTGAAGGTGGGTTTCGACTCATTCGGGACCAACATGGTCTCCGACCTGGTTAACGTTCGCGGTGGTTACCCCACCCTTAACTGGCAGACAGGTGTCTTTGATCGGATCGATGAAGTAAATGCCCAGGCTCTGATCGACAAGGTCTTTGTCGAGGGGGTCAGTTGCTTTGCCTGTCCGGTCTCCTGCGGGCGGAGCAGCGAGATCCGGGATGGAAAATGGAAGGGCGAGAAAGGGGAAGGCCCGGAATACGAAACTGCCAACATGTTCGGGGCAAACTGCGGGATTGCCGACATGAACGCCATCACCATGGCGAACTACCGCTGCAACGAGTACGGCCTGGACACCATCACAACCGGTTCCACCATTGCCTTCGCTATGGAATGCTATGCCCGCGGACTACTCACCGATGCGCAGACCGGAGGGCTGGAACTGAAATTCGGCGACAGCGAACTGGTGGTCGATCTGGTGGAGAAAATTGCCACCCGCCAAGGGGTTGGTGACTTGCTGGCGGAGGGAACGCGCCGGATGTCCGAGAAGCTGGGACCGGAGAGCGCTGGTTTTGCTATAAACGTTAAGGGGCTTGAGCTGCCCGCGTACGATCCCCGGGCCGCTAAGATCACAGGCCTCGGGTACGTGACCGCCAACCGGGGTGCCGACCACATCACAGGTTACATCCAGCTGCCCACCTTTGTTGACATGCCCATGCTGATCGTCGAGGACAGCCAGATCAAAGATCCGTTTGTGGCCGATCCGGAAGAGGCCAGGGTGCTGGTGGATTTGGAGAACGCTCTGACCGTCTTTGATGCCATCGGCGGGTGTAAGTTCATGGGTATCCTTCTGACCGCGGACGAATTTGCCGCGCTGATTGCCCATGCCACCGGATGGGATTTCGGTGTCCCCGAATTCCGAAAGGCTGGCGAGAGGATCTACAACCTGGCGCGTGCCTATTGCGTCCGTGAGGGGATCACCAGGGAGAATGACACGCTCCCACAGCGCTTGATGATCGAACCGCTACCGGAAGGACCAGCGCAGGGCATGTGCATCGATCAGGATGCACTTGAGAAGATGAAAGACGCCTATTACGAGTTTCGCGGCTGGGATAAAGCCACGGGCATCCCCTCTCCCGCTAAGTTGAGGGAATTAGGCCTTGAAGCGCTGGTCTCCGATCTGTGGAGTGCGTAGGTGTTCACGAGAAAGTGCTCACGACGATGAGTGCAGAAATGACCTATCTAGAAAAACCCTGGTTGAAGAGCTACAGGCTCGGACCCTACCGGTTGGATCCCAGCCTTGCCCCTCTGCCCCACATACCCGTCTACAAATTTCTCTACGATTCTGCGGAGAAATTCCCCAATCAGACCGCCGTCCTCTTTCAGGGCAGGAAAATCACATACAGCCAGATGTGTCTTCAGGTGGATCAGCTTTCGACCGCCCTGGCCGCGCTGGGTGTAAAAAAAGGCGACCGGGTGTGCATCTTCCTGCCCAACTGCACTGAATTCATCCTGAGCGACTGGGCGATCATGCGGGCGGGGGCAGTGGTGGTGCCAACGAGTGTGCTGCGTTCCGACGACGGCCTTCTCCATGAGTTGAAGACCTCCGCCAGTAAAGTGATTCTCTGCCGGGAGGAAAACCTCGACCGGGTGTTGGGCATGAGAGATCAATGCGCGGTTGAACACATCATTGTCACCTCCAAGGAAGGTTATGACGTAAAAGAGGTCGCCGCACCGCTTCCTCCAAAGGTTCATGATTTTCGCGGGCTGCTGACTACCTATGCAGCCGATCCCCCCCAGGTGGAGATCGATCCTCTGGAAGATCTATGCGAACTGGCTTTCACCGGAGGGGCAACCGGAAAGCCGAAAGGGGTGATGATCACCCACTTTAACCGCAGCAGCGACATCCTGCTGGGCCTGCCCTGGGTGTTGAAGCCGATGCTGCGTGGTTTCGTAGGCAAGGCGTCCGTGTTGATCCCCATCCCCTTATTCCACACCTACGGCCATTTCGTGCAGCAATCCGCCGCTTACCTTGGCCTGCGGGTAATCCTGCTGCCTGACTCGCGCGACACACAGGCCTTTATCGAACATATCCAGCAGCATCGTCCGTTTCTCATCCCCGGAGTTCCCACCCAGTTCATGCACCTCGCCGAGGCCGGGTTGAGCAGGATGAATTCCATGTTGCTGAGCGGGTCCGCCCCCCTGCCTGCTGAAGTTGCCGAGGCCATCACGCAGAAGACTGGCATGCCGATCTCGGAGGGCTATGGCCTGACAGAGACCTCGCCGATGCTGCACTTCAACGTCTCGTCGTTCTCCAGGATACTAGGCTTCATGGCTCGAGCGAAAACCGGCATCGGCGTTCCCTTGCCGGACACGGAATGTCGTCTGGTTGACCCGCAAACAGGCATGGATGTTCCCTTCAGTGAAGCCGGGGAGATCGTTGTCCGCGGACCGCAGGTGATGCTGGGGTATTGGCCTGAACCAGGGTCAGGTCTGACCCCTGACGGCTGGTTGCATACGGGCGATATTGCCGTGATGGACGAGGACGGTTATTTCCGCATCGTTGACCGCACAAAGGATATGGTCAACGTCTCCGGTCTGAAAGTCTACACCACCAATGTGGATGAGGTCCTGTACAAGCACCCGGCGGTGCTGATGGCAGCGGCTTACGGCGTGCCCGACCCAAAAATCTCCGGCAGCGAGCGCGTCATGGCCTCCATCCTCTTGAAGGATGAGTACCAGGGCAAGGTGGATGTTTCCGAGATCAGGGAACTCTGCAAAAAATTCCTCTCGCCCTACGAGGTGCCAACATTCATTGAATTCCGCGAGGAAATGCCCTTGACCGTCTCGGAGAAAGTCTTCAAGAAAGTCCTGCGCGATGAGGCGATCGAAAAAATGAAAACAAGCCGGGAGGGTTGATGAGCAGAGCGCTCTCGCTCAGCAACTCTTTTTCTAAGACTCGACCACTCAATTGGAGGTGAGAGCATGACCGTCTATCAGTACTGTACTCCCGAATGGCTGGAGGAAAGCGCCAGGCGTTACGCGCTGGATCCCAGATTTCAAAAGGAGTTTGAATCAATCACACCGAAGGTCACGAAATACATTTTCCGGGTCAAGGCAGAGCCGGCCTGGGGCATTGAAGGGGATCTGCTCTTTGGAGCCGTCGTCGAACGCGGCACCCTGTTAAAACTCTCCTTCTTCAATGAGGCAGAAGCCAGGAAGGATGTGGATTTCATCCTGGCCGCCACTCCCCAGGAATGGAAGCGGCTTTTGCGAAAAATGACGAAGTTCATTACTGTCATCATGTTGAAGAAGGTGGTTGTGGAACACGGCGATTTTGCCGGGCTCTTGAAGATTGCCCCCCACGGGGATGCCTTTGTCGATGCGTTGACCCAGGTGACACTTCAATTTCCGGACGAGATGTTGCCAGATGAACTGGCCCAATACAAAGCCCGCTTGAAAGAGTTTCGTGGGAAGCTGGGGGTATAACGAACCGACAAGTGCTGTACGTTTTCCTGCGCGCACACATCCCGCGTGGTTGGATCAAACTGGGCAACGAGATGAAAGTCAAAATCAAAGGGTATCTTACTTACAAGGCTTCGATCGGGGAGCAGTTCCTGGATCTGGGCGATAAAGACAAAATAACTCTGCGGGAGTTGCTGGTCAGACTGTCCGATAAACACAAGCTGGAGGATTCGTTCTATCGAGCTAAAGCAGGGACTGTCGACGACAGGATGATCATACTGGTTAACGGGCGACATCATTTGCACCTGCCAGATCGATTGGATACTCTCCTCATGGATGGGGACGAAATTGCGATCTTCCCGCCTCTGGCAGGCGGCTGATCTCCAGCCCGCTCTCATATTCGATCAATATAAAGGTCTTCTAGAAATTAGTAGTGGTGCTCGAAATATTGAATACCACCATTGCCGCTTCCTCTGCTAGTACGATAACTCGAAGAAGTTTATCATCGGGTATTGTTTCTCTCGCGCCAATTCGTCTGACGCGAGTGCGCTTGTCCTACCAGGCTGCGGAGCAGGTGTGCACACTGAGCATCGTCCACCCCGCCTTCACATCATTGCCTTGCAAAGGTCGCGCGGGGCCAGCCCTTGGCCCCCGCAAGAGCATCGGGGCAAGCGAGCATCAAGGATAAACCACAAGCGGTACGGCGATGCAGCGATGAAGGGTTAAACACGAGCCGGGCGGAGAATTCTCCACCCGGTTTTTTCATCCATTTAATAGTTGTTTTATGGTCTAAATAGTCCTATAATTATATTACTATATTTTCGTCCGTTTATTAAACAAGCCCCGCGCCCGCCATAAGAAATAAGAACCAGGAGGAAGAGATGAAGAGTAAAGGCCGTTTTGCCATTGTGATTCTCGTTTTATCTTTAGCAGTTTTGGCCTGCAGTTTATTGACGCCAACCGTAGCCGCCCCTCAAGATCAGGCGAATACGATGACGGAACCAAGCGTGGACAACGTGGAAACAGCAACAGCACCTTCCAATACAGTCCAGGTGCCTACTCCGCTGCCGACTACCGGGCAACTCCAGCTTGAGGTCGTACAATCCCAGGCCTGGATGGATCGAGATGGAAATGTCCGGGTCAATGTTCTGATGCGCAATCCGTACGATTTCCCCGTTGCCCCATTTTCTGGGTCAGGGTCATCCTTGTTGAACAAACAGGGGGAGTTAATGATGAGCAATGGACTGTACTATCTGGATGGAATCAGCGGTGGTGGCGGCTTCGTCCTGCCCGGGGAAACTATAGCGGCCAATGGTTGCTTCAACTGTGAGAAAGCGAGATTAACCGAAGAGTGGGGGTCGGTTAAAACTACCCCCTATGTCAAAGACGCCACCCATAGTTGGGATTTATCCACTGAAGTAGAAGCCACCCTCAGAGACGTTTCATTTGACGGCGACAGCCCGGTATTTTGGATAACCGGGACAGTGAAGAACAACAGCGATTCGGTATTGGGCCGCATTTCGTTCCGCTTATTCGTATACGATCAAGATGGCAACCTTGTCGGGGCGGCAGAGTCTTCAGCATGGGATGTAGGACCAGGCGCCACCGCCAATGTCAGTGGATATGGGATTGGACAGGCGCCCGATGGGCCCGTAAAGTATGAAGTCACTGCGCTGGGCGTGAACTACTAGCGCTTACCAGGAGCAAAGACCAGGTAAACGCACGTGAGTACGCAATAGGCAGCCTCGGCGGCAAGACAATTGTCCATCGCATCTCTACGGTGATGCAGCGATGAAAGGTTATGCACAGGCCGGGCGGAGAGTTCTCCGCCCGGTTTTTGTTGCTTTAAGAATGCGCAAGCCCTATAATCTTTATAGAATGGATCATGCACGGGACAAAACAACGAAGATGAAAGACGACAATATCTATCACGAAAAGATTTCTTCGAGACGCACAGAAGCAGTCTTTGTTGCGCTCACGACTCTCTTTCTCCTTTTACTGGTCTGGCGTGTGAAGACTGCCGGTTGGGAATTTCTTTCGATACTGTTTCTCATTTTTTTCGGGATCTTCCTTTTCTACTCTTTGAATTACCGAACGCTCATCATTCGCCTCACACCGGACTCTCTGAAACTCACCTTCGGTATCTTCACCTGGACCATGCCGATGGAGGGCATCGGATCATGCCGTCTGGATAACCCGCCACCAGTAAAGAAATACGGCGGAGCCGGGATACACTTTATATTTGTGGATGGCCGATACCGCGCCTCGTTCAATTTTTTGGAATACCCCAGGGTCGTGATCGCGCTCAGGAAGAAAGGAAGGGTGCGGGATATTTCCTTTTCAACCCGCCGACCGGATGAGGTTCTCCGGCTGCTGCGGGAAGTTATTGCAGCCCATGCATCCGTATAACGACGACTGTTTCTCATGTCCCTTTTTGGTGGTCAAAAACAAACATATTTGGAGAACAACATGTCACGCCATCGAAACTCTATCCAAATCCTTATTGTCCTGTTTGCCATACTTTTGATAAGCTGTCAGGCGGTCTTAGGACTAACCCCTTCGCCCTCTGACACACCCATCCCATCACCCACGCCTGCCACGGCGCCTACGCTCCCGCCTGCGGATGGTCAAACGGGGTATGGCATCGGCGATCCCTACTTCCCCGAGCTGGGAAACCCGGGGTACGATGTCCAAAACTATGTAATCTCACTGGATGTTGACCCGGAATCCGGTGAAATCAACGCGAAGACCAGTCTCGAAGCCGTTGCCACTCAAAATCTCCCATCGTTCAACCTGGATTTCCAGGGATTTGACATCGACAGCCTTACAGTGGACGGCAGCGATGCAGATTTCACCCGCGAGAAGCGCGAACTGATCATCACACCCGGAGCGCCGCTCCCAGCCGGTGACAAGTTTAATGTAGAAGTCGCCTACCACGGCGTACCGGATCCGGCATACTTTAACAACTTGCACTTCAATTTCGAGATGGGCTGGCTGCAAGGCACCTCGAAAGCGATAAACGTGCTCTCGGAACCCGATGGGGCGTCGTCGTGGTATCCCGTCAATGACCACCCTCTCGATAAAGCCACTTACCGCTTCGAGGTCACCGTGCCACAGCCGTGGGTGGTCGCTGCAACAGGCAATTTATTTGAGACAACATCCGATGGCGATAAGACGCGTTACGTGTGGGAGATGGACAAACCCATGGCCAGCTACCTCGCCAGCGTGAACGTCGACCGGTATAAAGTGGATGAAAGCAACGGCCCCGGCGGGATTAAGATCCGCAACTATATTCCCGAGGACGTGGACCCCCTGTTGACCCGGGACCTTTATCTGCTGCCCGAGATGATCTCCTTCTTCAGCGGCCTGTTCGGTCCGTACCCTTTCGATGAGTATGGCGTGCTGATTGCCGATGAGACAGTCGGCCCATGTATCGACGGATCACTTTCACTCGAGGCACAGAGCCTCTCGATCCACTGCCCGAGCGAGTATATGCTTTCGCAGACGGTCCTGGCCCACGAACTGGCGCACCAGTGGTTTGGGGACAGCGTGAGCCTCGAGCGCTGGCAGGACATCTGGCTCAAGGAAGGCCTGGCGACCTACTCCTCATGGCTGTGGGAATCGAGGGGCTATTCTCTAGAATCATTGACCGCCTGGGTAAAAGACCAGAAGAACTTTTTTCCGCCCGGCTCTAAGATCGGCGAACCGCCGCCGGATAAACTTTATGATTGGGAATCCTATGAAGGCGGTGCGATGGTCGTGCATGCCCTGCGCCTGCAGGTCGGGGATGAAGCCTTTTTCAATATCCTGCGCACTTATCTTGAACGCCATCAATACGGCAATGCCGGCACCCAGGAGTTCATCGCCGTCGCGGAGGAGGTCAGCGGGCAGGAACTCTCCGCTTTCTTCGACTCGTGGCTGATGCAGACAGACCTGCCCGATTGGCCGACGCCGCACAATTAAAACCAGCCTGGCTTTGGAGGAATAACATGGAGAACAACAGGATACTCATCATCGGAGCCGGCGTGAACGGCTCGGCGATAGCCTCCAGCATGCATAATGCCGGCATGGACGTGACAGTCCTCGCCCGCGGAAAGCGTTTCGACGAACTGCAAAACGAAGGGATCGTGATCGAGAATCCGTTCAATAAAAAACGCCAGGTCACCCGGGTCCCGGTCATCATTGCGCTGAGCCCGGAGGATTGCTACGACTTCATCCTGGTGGTGGTGCGTAAGAACCAGGCGCTGGAGCTCCTGCCGCTGCTGGCCCGCAACCGTTCTCCGAACATCGTCTTCATGGGGAACAACCTGACCGGGCCGGATGAATTCATCAAAGCCCTCGGTCGGGAACGGGTCATGATGGGAGGCGTGTATGCCGCCGGAAAGCGGGATGGCAGTCTGATCCGCGCCATGGTAATACGCTCGGCCGCCTCCCCTTTTGGGGAGATCGACGGGACGATCACCCCCCGGCTGGATCGGCTCGTGAATATTTTTCGACGGGCAGGCTTCAAGGCGAAGCCATCCACCCAGATCGTGGACTTCCAGACCACCCACGGGATGGGCGTGGCGGTCATCGCCAGTCTTGCCATGAAGCACGGAGGCGATATACGCGCCCTTGCTCGATCCAAGGACGACTTGAATCTCTTTGTTGAGGGTCGGCGGGAAACCCACCGCGTTCTGCACGCTCTCGGGCGCCAGGTCGTGCCCAGGTCCGAGGCAGCCCTCACCAAAGCCCCGGCATTTCTGCAGGTGGCAACCATGCGGATATTATTGAACTCTAAGTTCGGGGAGGTCGGCCTGGCGTATCATCTTTCCCAGGCACCTGACGAGATGCGCCAGCTTATCACGGAACTGCAGACCCTGGTCGATCAGGCCGGGCTGCCCGTGCCTGCCATCAAAAAAGCTCTGGCAAACAACTAAACCCGATCACAGGACAACGCCATGGACATGAAGAACATCCCCTTCGGCACGACGGATTGGTCGAAGATCGAGCCCACCAAACACAAAGGCGAAACCGGCACGGCCACCTGGCGCACGCAGCAGTTCGATACCCTCCGCGTGCGGATGGTGGAATACAGCCCCGGCTATCTCGCCGACCACTGGTGCACGAAAGGCCACATCCTGTTCTGCCTCGAGGGGGAACTGCACACCGAGCTGGCCGACGGCCGGAAGTTCGTCCTGACCCCGGGCACCAGCTACCAGGTGGCCGACAATGCCGAACCGCACCGCTCCCACACCTCGACCGGCGCCAAACTTTTTATTGTGGATTGATCCGCCATGCCACAGCGCCTCGCCCACGTCACTTTTCTTGTAAGAGACTACGAAGAGGCCATCGCCTTCTTCACCGGTTCGCTGGGATTCCAGCTCGTGGAGGACACAGCGCTGGGCGACGGCAAACGCTGGGTGGTGGTCGCCCCGCCGGGGTCAGGGGGCACCTCCCTG
>Ga0315287_10003871_pt1 | contig 14521 bp, 16 predicted proteins | sample YL17G11_0_MG_FD_205037 | JGI IMG/M metagenome (GOLD analysis project Ga0315287, IMG submission 205037) | Sediment microbial communities from Yellowstone Lake, YNP, Wyoming, USA - YL17G11_0 | ecosystem: Environmental > Aquatic > Freshwater > Lake > Sediment | place: USA: Wyoming | collected... | reverse complement strand
GCCGCCCGCATTCATATCGAGGACGGCGTTAAGCTCGTTGATTATATCCTGAGCTTTGGCGATGTACTGGCCTTTTGCGGCGTAATTGCCCGCCTCCATTTCCTTTATGGCGAGATTCATAAACCTTATTGCGCCATCGTAGAGCATAACAATGAGGCGACCCTTACTTTGGGTGCCAATCGCGTGCTCCTTGTATACATCGACTCCGTTCATCAGACCATTCCCTTAATCATAGCGTAAGCAATTTGGATAATTACGACTTATCGGCTATGGTTGATTTTAAGATTTGGGGAGGCGACTGTTGCTTGTGGCTACAGCCACCTCCCCCATAATGAGCCATTTTTGTCTGCCAGTTGTTATCTCAGCAATGTCAACGCCATCTGCGGCATCATATTGGCCTGAGTCAACATCGATACACCGGCCTGTGCGAGAACCTGGTTCCTTGTCATCGCTGACATTTCCATGGCAACGTCGACATCGGATACACGAGATTCTGCTGCCGAAATGTTTTCGGCCTGAATGTTGAGCACCTCGACCGTGCTTTCGAGACGGTTCATCTTGTAACCGAAACTTGCGCGAGCGGTATCCTTGTCGGCAATAGCGGTATCGAGGGCAGTCAGTGCGGCCTGTGCGCTGCCGGTGCTAGCGATGCTCAATACGTTGAGGCCAAGACCGCTACTGGTCATATCGCTGCCCACAATGTCGATTACATCGGTCGCGCCGCCGAAGACGATACTCACGGCAGAGGTATTATCGAGTAAGTGGGTTGTGTTGAACTTCGTGGAGGTGGCTATACGGTTGATTTCGTCGGCCATTTCCTGGAATTCCGAGTCCATAATCCCCCGCTGTGCGGTCGAATACGTACCGGTAGCGGCCTGCTGAGCCAACTGTTTCATACGAACCAAAGCGTTATCCGCTGTCTGCAGAGCACCTTCCATCGTCTGCAACATACTGATACCGTCCTGAGCATTGCGCACGCCCTGCTGAATAACAGCGACATCGGCGCGCATCAACTCGCGGACAGCAAGGCCGGCTGCATCATCCTTTGCACTGTTGATGCGCAGACCTGACGACAACCTCTCAATCGACTTGGCCAAGGCGTCATAGCTTTGACCAAGGTGGCGAGCAGAGTTTGCCGCCATAATGTTGTTTTTAATCACTAACATATTTCTGACTCCTTAAAAAACATTCCACCAAAAATCCTCTCTGTCTTCTGCCATGTGCCTGACCAACCCTGGTCTTATTTATTTACCGTGCAACGAGCACGCACTAAGCTTCCAAATGCCATTATCGATGAAGATAAAGGGGACTTAAGGGTCTTGTCTTCCGGCGGCAAAGCCCAAAAATGCGGCCCTGTAATATCCCGTGTGGGCATACTGATAAGTGTCCATAAGGACCGATAAACCAGGGTTATAAAGAAAAAATTTGAAACATTTTTTTGAATAATCAGAATTGCCACGCTTTGCTTCGCAGACCGAAGCGTGGGGGTGCACTAAGCAAACTGCAGGGGCGTGGTTGCCTGTCCTCGGCAATAAACGCCCGACCACGGGTCGGTTTAGATGAGAACATCCAGCAGCGTATCAGGGTGCGAGGACTGATTCGGCTCGGTTAAAATCCCGCCGCTAAACTCAGGCGTACTGCTGAAATGTCCCGTCGCCACTAATGAATCGTACGAAGACCGATTCCCGCCGGCGTCGTTAAAATTCTGATTGCCCAACTGCTGCCAAAGGTCTTTAGAGGAATTGTCCCGCAATGAATCCTGAGCTGACTGGCGGGATAAATCGGACTTGCCCGACAAGTCGGAAAGCGTTACATCAAGCCGTCTTACGCTGATTCCCAACTCCTCAAGGGAACGTATGATTTCAGGTATCGCCTGGCGAATCTCAGCCCTGGTCTGGGGGTTTGCGGTCTCCAATAGACCCGTTAACTCTTTACCCTGCTCGGTGAATTTTATCGACACCCTGCCAAGCTCAGGGGGATTGAGATGCACGATAATCTCTCGCTGCCCCTGCTGGATAGAGGTCTGAACTGACTGGAAAATCTGGTCGCGTATTGCCGCCGCGGTATCGTTCGCCGAGGCGCTCCTGGCAGCAACATTGGCACTATCGGCTGTAATCGGGCGGTCGCTGGTAACCTGACCGGCATTAAAAAAAGGCATTTGTGTTCGTGCGGACTGCGAAACGCCAATACCTTGTTCCGATTTTGTCGTATCGTTTTTGCCTGACGACAGTTCAACCTTTTCGACATTCAGCTTCTCATTCAGGCCGGCGGTCACTGTCTCAACCTTAGCGTTGCCGTTTGAAAGGTCATTAGAATTTTTTTGTCGCTCGCGGCCGGAGTCGTCCTTAACGCGACCGCGGTATGCTGCTTCCAGACCTGCCTGTCGCCCCCCTGCCGCAACCGACTCAGCTACCTGTTTGCCGTCCTTCAGGTCGGTCGTCGTTCCGGCAGATACCACCGCAAATTGTGCCTTTGACTGCACCAACTCCTGCCGGCCGGACAAGTTGACCGATTCGGTATTCGCGCTGCTGCCCTGATTCGCTGCTTCGACTGATTTGCCTGAGCCGGCATTGTCCGCGGGGACATTCATTTTAACGGAGTTGTCTGTAACTCGCTGCGGAACCGTTGCGGTATTCCCGTGAGTTTGCCCTGTGTCGGCATTTGACGACGGCTCTTTCGCGGCCGCCAATTTACCTTGTCCATCACCCTGCTGAACAACCGCATTTTGACCCGGCGTTAGTAACGCCGCCTGGGCGGCCCTGGCTTGATTTTGTGCTACGTCTGAAATCGCTTGTGCCTGCCGGGTCACGCCCTGTTCCTGATTCTCTGTGACAGCAGCAAGGTCTCCGCCGACAACAACCAGTGTCTCGTTTGATGCAGAGTTGAGAATATGAGTCGAAGCATTTTGGACCGACTGACTCGGCTGGTTCGAGACCGTTTCACTATTGGTGACTGACTGCTTCTGCTCCGCCAAAACCGTAATACCATTCTGAAGTGCGGTCACCCCCACGCTTTGCTTCGCAAAGAGAAGCAGCGGGGGCTGCTCGGCTTTACCATCCGTGCCGGAATTCTGCGTCTTTGGCGAAACATCCTCTGTGTTCTGTTCGCTATCCGATTGTTTTAACCGACGTTTCAGTGCATTCTCAAAGTCGCGATTGGACGACTCTTTATTGTTTTTCGGTACTGCTGGAGCGATATTATAGGACTGTGTCGTATCCGCCTGATGTGCCTCAGTTGTTGTCGTGGCTGGTTCGCCACGTTTATTACCAGAGGAGCGTTCCGCTCCCGCCAAGGCAATCCGGCTATCATCCCGGTCAAGCCGGTCGGAGCGTTCCGCCCGGCCCATACGGTGGTGGGCAGAAACATCGCGAGCCAGCTCTGCCGGCGTTGCGGATAAAACGTCTATTTTCAACATGTTCATATTCATAACCTTCACATCAAATAGCAATTACGGTGCCAAGGGTGTTAGCCTCAATCGACCAGGAACGTAACCAATTGTCATTGATGAAGTTATGCATATTAAAAAACTTATTTATCAAGCGGTTCACCAATTGACTTTTGTGACCCGGCGGAATGTTCCGAAACCGTCCGGCAACAATTGCCGTTTTCAGCAGGTCGCAAGATGTCATCGGGCATCAGTAACCGTCAAGAAACCCTGCTTATTGTATAGAATCCGAACGGGCAAAACAGACACCAGCGAGCGTTTTTACCTATGTAATCGCCGATTTTCGGCAGGCATAAGGGGTTTGCCCCACCCTGCCGCAATCTGGCACGATTATTGCACTATCAGAACAGCAAGAAGTAGGTGCGCACCCCTGCTAAAGACGTGCAGGGGGCAGGTTTTTTTTGGGAACGACAAATGTCAAAGATAAGCGTAGTTGAGTTTCTTGAGGCCGGGCTAAAAGCCGAAGCCCTGCGGCAACGGGCTATCGCCAACAACGTAGCCAACCTTCAGACGCCGGGGTATCGTCGCTTAGACGTTAAGTTTGAGCAACTGCTTGCCAAGGCGATGGAATCCGACGGCGAACTCGACCCCGATGAGCTTCAGGCGGAACTGTATCAGCCGAAAAACACGGCAGTCAAACCCGATGGCAATGATGTAAGTTTGGACGTCGAAGTCGGCGAGCTGGTCAAAAACAGTATCAGGCACAAGGCGTTCATCCGTCTGCTGAACAAAAAGTACAGTCAAATAGACCAGGCAATCAATATCCGGTAGCCGACTCGTCCGTCGAAGACGAGACCTCGCCAACTGGCGGGCACGACAAAATTGCTTCGCATCGCAAAGGGCAACAGACAGCCGGAACAACGGAAGGCAGAAAATGAAAGTGGAAAACGTATTCGGGCCAATAGACATAGCGGTGTCCGGTTTGCGCGCGCAGAACAAGCAGATGGAGGTAATCTCCTCGAACATCGCCAACGCGAGGACAACCGACGCGGGCAAAGGCGAACCGTATCGTCGGCTCGAGGCCGTCTTCAAGACGCAAACCGACGAAATCAGCGGAGTCGAAATTGGGCGGATAGAAAAAGATATGAGCAGCTTCGACAGTGTGCTCGACCCGGGCAATCCCAAGGCCGACAAAAATGGCTACGTCCAGATGCCCAACGTCAGCTTGCCTGTCGAAATGATGAATATGTCGATGGCGACACGAACATACCAGGCCAATGCGGCGGTACTGAAACGGTATCAACAAATGGTCGAAGTGACCCTCGAACTGCTTCGCTAAATGAGGTGAAAGACAATGATTAAGTTTGACCCAAACATCAGTCAGGCGACAACAAGCAATCTCCAGCAGACGCTAAAGCCGCAGGGCGGCACGGAGAAATCGGGAGATTTCTCCGGAACCGTCAAGGCGCTCGAAAAGTATCTGTCAAACGTGGACCAGTCGCAGGGACAATCGGATATGTCGATACAGGACTTGCTGGCCGGACGCAATGAGGATATCGCATCCGTCGTGGCGGCGGTGGCAAAGGCGGACATAAGTTTCAAAGTGCTCGTCGGCGTGAGGAACAAGCTTGTTGACGCCTACAAGCAGACAATGAGTATGCCGTTGTAAACGGGAAACAACGAACAGCCGAGGCGGATGTAGCATATGAACCTTTTTCAAAAACTCATCGCGGTCTGGCAAAAGATAAATATAGTTCAGCGTGCGCTGTTGATGGCGATTATCCTGACGATGGGTATCGTAGGGACGCTGCTGACTTACTGGGCAAAACTGCCTGATATGCAAATGTTATACGCGGAGCTTGGCCCGGAAGAGGCGGCGAAGATTACCGACAAAATCAGCGAGAAAGGCATTGCCTACGAGCTTCGCAACGGCGGCAAAAGCGTTTATGTGCCGAGGGAGAAGGTTTATCAGCTTCGCTTAGACCTTGCCAAGGACGGGCTTCCTTCCGGCGACCAGGGCGGATACAGCTTATTTGACAACGAGAAGATAGGAGTAAGCCCGTTTGTTCAGAACATTAATCTCAAGCGTGCGCTTCAGGATGAGCTTGCCAAAAGCATTCAGATGATAGATGGAGTGATGCACGCGAGGATACATATCGTCAGCAGCGACCAGTCGCATTTTAACCCAAATCAGCAGCAGACAAGCGCATCCGTTGTGCTGAAACTCAAGGCGGGCTATCGGCTCAACAACACGAACATCGCGGCGATAGCCAACCTGGTATCGGGCAGCATCGAAGGGCTGAAAACCGAAAACGTGACTATCGTTGACAGCGACGGTCGTCTTCTCAGCAGTCGGTCGGACCAGGCGGTAGCCAGCGGCGCAGGAACCGTTCAGGATTACAAGGAGAGGGTGGAGCAGAACCTGTCGAACAAGGTCGAACAGATGCTTCAGGCGGTACTGGGGCCGGGTCGAGCCACCGTGCGGGTAAGCGCGGAAGTCAATATGACAAGTGTTCAAATGATTACTGAGACATACAGCCCCACCGGGAAAGTGGCGACCAAAGAAGAGATAAAGAGTAATTCGGAAACAGAGCCGGCGACCAGCGGAGAGACGGGCAAAACAGCAGCCGGCGGAGTCAAGAAAGACGAGACATCAACAACCGAATACGTTGTCGGCAAAACAGTGGAACAAAAAAGCAGCGTTCCAGGAACGGTAACATCGCTGTCGGTCGCCGCCGTAGTTGACCTGTCGCCGGCTGAGGCAAACCAGGCGCAAAACGCGGACCAGTCGGCGAAAATAATGCCAATCGCGGAAGTGGAAAAACTCATTGAGACCGCACTCGGTTTGAACCTCAAAGGCGGGGATTCGCTGAAGGTTGTCGAGGCGAAATTTTTCCGTCCGGCCGTAACGGCTGATGAAAGTCAGCAGCCGAAAAAACTGGATTTTATTGCGATTGCCCGCCAGGCCTCTCTGGGCATTATGGCCCTGTGTGCGTTGTTAGTGCTGAAAATATTTACAAAGGCCGGTAAGAAAGCTGCGGCCGAGACACCTGGTCAGCTTCCTGCCGGCGCGGAGACCGCGGGAATGCTGCCCGGTATGACGACCGCCGCGGAGCCGGTGGTGGTTCGCAGACAATTAGCGGAAGTGATGCGGAATAATCCAGACCAGGCAAGACGACTATTCACAAACTGGCTGCAGGAAAAAAACGGGGCATAATAAAACTGCCTGACCGATATGCCGGAAGCAACAATACAACTTAAAGGGAAACAAAAGGCAGCAATGCTCCTGATGGGGCTGGACGCGCCAACAGCCGGCGAGTTGCTCAAGGGTATGGACTCGCAGATGGTTCAGGAACTCGCGCTGGAGCTTGCATACTTAGATGCATCTGGATATCGCGACAGCAAGGAAAGCATCGAACTTGCGATGGACTTCTGCAATTATCTTCGCATCGGCGACACGTTCCAGTTCAAGAGGTTTCTGGACGAGATGCTCAAGAACGCCGTAGGAGGCGATAAAGCACAACAGATACAAAAGGAAATCGGGGACTTGCTGCACAGGCGCGACCCGTTTATGCCAATCAGGTCGGTGGACCCGAAGGTGCTCGCCAAGTCGCTTGAGAACGAACATCCCCAGGCAATCGGCGTGGTCCTGGCGGAGCTGGATGCCAAAAAAAGCTCGGAGGTTCTCAGCTTACTGGGGGAAGGGGTTCGACTAAGCGTCATCAGTCGAATGACAAGCAAAGAGACCGTCGGCGTAGAAGCCAGATTGCGCATAGCAAAAATGGTCAATGACCGATTGAAGGCCCTTACGGGCGCTACGGCGGCCGGGACCGCTCAGCCGGCGGCAGACCAATCTCTCAGAAAAGTGGCGGTGATTCTGCGAAACCTCGTCAAAGAGGTGCGGGACGGCCTGCTTGGGGCAATCAGGGAAAAAGACGGCAGCGCAGCCGACAAGGTGGCCGAGCTGATGATAATCTGGGAAGACATCCTGTTTGTCACGGACAAGTCGCTACAGCAGGCACTTCGCGGCGTTGACGCGAAAAAGCTTGCGCTTGCCCTGACCAACGCTGACGCGGCGATAAAGCAGAAAATAAGGTCGAACATATCGGAACGAGCCAGCGCTATGGTGGACGAGGAGACGTCGCTTATGTCGTCGCCGAAGAAGGAAGACATAGCAACAGCAAGAGAGGACCTTGTCAAAACCCTTCGCGAAATGAATATCAAGGGCGAGCTTATGTTCGTAGAAGGATAACGCTATGTCCGATATGCTCACGCTCAAACTTGCCAAGCCGATTGATTCGATAAAAGTAATCGAGTCGCAGGCAATGGCCATTGAGCCGGGGACATCGCCGGCGGACTTGCAGGGCGACATCGAGGGTGGGATACAGGATGAGCTGGAAATACAAAAACAACGGTATGAGCAGGCAATGCAGGTGATTGAGGCAGCAGCGGAAAAACTGCATCGCGTATATGAGAAAATGATTGTTGAGCACAGGCAGGCGATAGCCAAGCTGGCGGTTGAGATTGCCAGAAAGATACTTGCGCAAAAGGTAAAGGACGGCGATTACCAGATTGAATTGATAATCCAGGAGGCATTGAACAATTCGCCTACACGACAGAATGTTGTCGTGCGACTGAATCCGCAGGACCTGGCCCGATGCCAGCAAATGCAACAGGGCGATGGCGCGTTCGCTTCCGTTAAATTAGTCGCAGACCCCGACATCGGGCCTGCCCAATGTGTGATTGATACGCCGAAAGGCAAGGTCGAATCGCTGATAGAAGAGCATTTAGAGCAGGTCGCCAGAGCTTTGGCCAAGGCGGTGCAAGCTAAGCTATGACTACAAACTACATCGATGAATTTGTGATTGATTTCGAGCAGCTCCATACGGCGCTGGACACAATCAATCTTCTGGATTGCCAGGGCACCGTGGTAAGGGTTTCGGGATTGACGGTGGAATCCAACGGGCCGATAGTGGGGTTGGGAGAACTGTGCGGGATTCACCTTCGAGACGGAAGGCGCGTACTGGCGGAGGTGGTAGGATTTCAGAACGACCATCTGATTCTGCTGCCTCTTGAACACATAGACGGAATATCACCCGGTAACGCCGTAACGGCAAGGGCCGCGCCAAGACAAATCACGCTGAGCGATGGTATCCTCGGCAGGGTAATTAACGGATTAGGCGAACCCATTGACGATAAAGGACCGCTGCCGGGAACCGAAAAAAGAACGTTTGATACAGGCAGCCCGCCGCCTCTGAGCCGGACAAGAATAACCGAACCGCTTTCGCTGGGTATTCGGTCGATTGACGGAATGCTGACGTTCGGCAAGGGCCAGCGGGTAGGAATTTTTTCAGGCAGCGGTGTCGGCAAAAGCGTGCTGCTTGGGGACATTGCCACATCGAGCGAGGCGGATGTAAACGTGGTTGCCCTGATAGGCGAGCGAGGGCGAGAGGTGCGCGAATTTCTGGAAAACGACCTCGGGTCTGAGGGGCTTTCTCGCAGCGTTGTCGTGGTGGCAACTTCGGATTCTCCGCCCATACAGCGAGTCAAGGCGGCATTCGTGGCGGTAACGGTGGCGGAGTATTTCAGGGACAACGGCAAGAACGTTCTGTTTATGATGGACTCGCTGACACGGTTCGCACAGGCGCAGCGGGAAATAGGGCTTGCCGCCGGCGAGCCGCCCGCAACAAAGGGTTACTGCCCGAGCGTTTTTTCGCTTATGCCGCGACTTATTGAACGGCTGGGATGTGCCGACAAAGGCAGCATCACAGGGATACTGACCGTCCTTGTGGAAAACGACGACCTGGGTGACCCGGTCGCAGACAGCGCAAGGAGCTTGCTCGACGGACACATAGTGCTGTCTCGCAAACTGGCTGAGCGGGGACATTTCCCTGCGGTGGACATTCTTGCCAGCGTAAGTCGTCTGATGCCGGCGGTTACCGGTGAGGAACACAAAACGGCGGCGAGAAAACTGCGGGAGATATACGCGACATACGCCGACGCCGAGGACCTGATTAACATCGGAGCTTTTTCGCCTGGAAGCAACCGGCGAATTGACGGCGCTATCACGCTTATAGACCGTATAAAGGATTTTCTCGTTCAGCCCGTTCGGCAGAGAACCACCCTTCGTGAGACCGTCGGACAAATGTTATCCATTACCAAAGCATGGGACCGGCTGTTGGGCAGCGGGAACTGAGGAAGCGAATTAGATGAGGCGATTCGTATGGCGATTACAGCGAGTGCTCGACATAAAGGCCAAGCAGGAACAAATAAAGACACAGGAGTTATTTGCTATAACCGAAAAACTGGCGCAGACACGAAGCAATCTGCTTGCGCAACAGCAAATCTTAAGGGACATACTGGAGTCGATAGCCAATGAGAACCCAAGGGAACGGCTGGCCAAACAGGAGTTTTTCCTGCGACATTCAGCCGCAACGGACGAACGAATCAGGCAACTCAAGGCCAGCATCCATGAACTTGAGGCAAAACAAAAAGAGAAAGTTGCAGAGGTTTTGAAACTCAGGCGATTCAAGGAAAGTTTAGAACGGCTTCGAGAACAGGCGAAAAGGAAATACATAGAAGAGCAGGATAAACTTGAACAAAAGCAGATGGATGAGGCGGCGACTTTGAATTTTGCCAGAGAAGGCCGTCAGTCAGTTCAAGACGCAGAAGCAGAAAATGATATAGATTTAGCAGTCGGCTTGCAGGAGAACCAAAGGTGAGTAAAAAACTGATAATAATCGCTTCGGGAGCGGGGCTTTTGGCTTTTGCCGCGGCATTTGTCGGGGCGTGGCTGCTTGGCCGGTCAAGCCCACCGCCACCAGCCGAAACCGCAACAGCCCAACAAACAACCACTACCACACAACCAGAAGCGGAAGGTTCTAAATCCGCTATGGCAGATTCGCAAACGGGCACAAACGATGAAGCCGAAACAATAAAGGGGCTGACGCAGAAACAACTTAAAAGTTTGGTTTACGAAGTCCGCGAAAAAATAAACGACTACGAAAGCAAGGTAAAAGAACTGGACCTTCGTGAAACGCGACTGCAGATGACCCAGGAGACACTCAAGAAAGACATCGACGAACTGAGCCGAATGAAAGTGGAACTGGCATCAATGGTGGCAAACCTGAAGGAGCAGAAAAGCCAATTACTTGAAACCAGGGCCGAGATAGCGAAAAGCGAAAAGGCAAACCTCACCGCAATAGCGGCGACATACGACAAGATGGACCCGGCAAGCGCAGGCAAAATTCTAATCAGTATGTGCGCCAAGCAAATGGAGTCGGGCAGGATTGAGGGCGGCAACATCGATGACGCGGTGAAAATCCTGTTTTATATGACTGAGCGAACCAAGGCGAAGCTGCTGGCCGAGATGGTGACAACCGAGCCGAAACTCGCGGCTGTTATGTGCCAGCGATTAAAAAAGATAGTGGAGCAATAGTAGAATTATATGGATATCGCAACAGTATTAGGCGTAATATTCGGATTTATCGTAATCATCGGAACTATCCAGTACGAAGGCAACCTTATGTTATTTTTTAACATCCCCGCTATCGCAATTGTCTTCGGCGGCATGTCCTGCGCGACAATGATACATTTTTCGATGGGGCAACTCCTTGGGATATTCTCTGTCATCAAAAAGACGCTTCTTCACAAAGCTGTCTCTCCACAGGAACTTATAAGAAGAATGGTTAATTACGCCGCCATTAACAGGCGCGACGGCGCGCTGGCGCTTGAGCAGGAGATACCCAAAATCAAAGATGGTTTTATGATTAAGGGTCTGCAAATGCTCATAGACGGGCAAGAGGCGGAATCTATACGTGAACGAATGGAGCTTGAGGTGCAATATCTCGAAGAACGACACGCAACAGGTAAAAAGATTCTTGATTTTATGGGCGCATCGTGTCCTTCATTCGCAATGGTGGGGACATTGATTGGACTTGTATCAATGTTAGCCAAGATGGAAAACCCGGAAGACATCGGAAAAGGTATGGCAGTAGCGCTGGTCTGCACATTTTACGGAGCGTTATTTGCCAACCTGATATTTCTTCCTCTCGGAGGCAAGCTGGGCCAGCATTCCAAAACCGAAAAGCTTTCAATGGAAATGATTACATCGGGTATCTGTGCGATTGCCAAAGGGGACAGCCCCACGGCTGTGCGGGAGAAAATGCAGATATTTATCTCCGCAAAACGCCGTGAAGAAGTAAAGGCACAGGTTTAATGGCAGGCAAACCTAAACAACAAGAAGAAGAATCAGGAGAAGGGGCGCCGCTGTGGATTATATCGTTCGCGGACATGATATCGCTGCTGATGGCGTTTTTCGTGATGCTGACCACGTTCTCCGGCTTTGGTCCAAAAGAATCCGCGAAGCTTCGCAAGGTGATAAACGCGACATTGGCGCCTAATTATTACGGAGGTTGGTTCAAGAATCCCGCTCGTGGCGCAATGGGACATCAGATGGTGGCGACCGGCCAGAACGAAATGGGCAGTGAAAAGCCGACTCTCGAAGACGCCACAGGCCGCGGGTCGCTGGCTGAGACAACAAAAGATTTTAGAAGCCAGAAGGTTTTCCTGATTGAATCTGAAAAGGCCTTCTGGGGCAGCGGAGCGACAATAACCACCGAAGGACGGGAATTTCTTAACTGTTTAGCTTTGCTTTTGGCCAAAATTCCCGGTCGGCTTGCTGTTAGCGAAGTCGGTCCCGGGAATAATCCCGACACAGGGATTCTCAGGGCCATTGCGGTAGTGGAGTACCTGGGCGGCAAGGGCGTGCCCAAAGGCCGATGCGGCATCGGAACAAGGGCCATAATGCCAGGGACAAATTTAAAGACCACGCGAATACTGGAAATAACTTTGCTGGAATAAGGCACATAGACGTGAAAAATAAACCCCCAGTAGTTGAAGAAAAGGGAGAACAGGCGCCGCTGTGGATAATTTCCTTTGCGGATATGATATCGCTGTTAATGGCTTTTTTTGTTATGCTTTTGACAATGGCTTCCACAAAAAGCGGTAAGATAGTCAATGAGGGCGAAGGTATTTTCGAGGCAACGATATCCGGTTTCAAGCGGTCCATTGAAGGATTCGGGCTGCCTGAGGTATTTGGAGGCAAGCCGGAGCAGCACGGAACACCGGGGGAAGCATTGTATTTCGACAGCCACAAAACTTACTACGCCGTGGAGGGCGATGAAACCACCGGCAGAACAATAGACGCGGCAGAAGAAAGAATACGGCGGGTTTTTAACCGGCTTGGCAAACACGCCAAAACCTGCAAGTCGCAGTTGCAATGGGGGCAGCCGGATTTCGTAGTAACACCAATTACGTTCAAGCGTGGGCAGTTTGTCCTGGATGCGCCGGCAAAGGATTTTTTAACCAAATTCACAACTGACTTGCAGGAATCCCCGGCAGATCAACTGAAGTTATACATAGTGGGGCTGGCTTCACGGGAAACGAGCGAAAAACAGCAATGGATACTCTCGGCCAAACGAGCAGAGACGGTAGCGGATTTCATCCGAGGCAATCTGCCCTCCGGCAATCAATGGTCCATATATTCGTGGGGAGCGGGGACCGGCAGCGACTGGGTGGGCCAGGACAGTGTAATTGCGGAACAGTCGCCCGTTTTTATAGGGGTCGTACGGGGAACCTCACCCTCGGATTAGTGTCAAGTTTCTCTACACTTCGTCATTTTTTTGATTTGGCCCGGTTTCGCAAGCGTGGTTATCTACATATCATCGCCATTTATGTCCTTCGGCACGGTATTTGCTCTTAAAGACAGTGTATATCCCTGTTTGGGCATGTAAAAGAATGGCGGCAGGCAAAATAAAATTTGTTGCGATACTGGCTGGGTTAATAGTGGCAGGCGGTCTGCTGTCGGCTGCGAGCAAAGCGGCAGCCGAACACAACTCAAAGCCGGTTCTTCCCGCCTCCGGGCAAATGCAAATCGCCGATTCGAATTCGCAGTCCTCATATCAGGAGTTTGGCGTCACAGGCGGACGGGAATTTTTTTACAAAATGCTGCTGTCAATATTGGTGGTTATCGGCCTGGGTATAGCCGTGGTTTACGTTTCGAAAAAAATAATGCCGAGGATTACGAATCTGCCGGGTAAACAGATACGAATCGTGGAGACAACCCACCTGGGACCGCGCAAAGGGATACACCTGGTTCAGGTCGGCACACGGCGTCTGCTGATAGCGAGCACTGATGAAACCATTACGATGCTGGCGGAAATAACCGATTCGGGACCGAACTTCGCCGCTGAACTGGAAAAAAGGAGTTGAAAAACCAAATGCTCGACAGGCGCGTGATATTGACGATTTTAATTTTGCTGGCCGCCGCCGAATTTTCCTTTGCCGCACAAAGCAACGGTTTGCCGCAAATGCCGACTATGCCGGCTATGCCGACCGGCGTCAACTCCTCAACGAATACCCCTGCCGGGACAGTGCCGAGCATCGGCGATTTGATGACCATTGTCGATAAGGCAACGGCGGACCAGGGCAAAAGCAAGGACTGGTCAACGCCGCTTAAACTCGTAATCATCTTTACGGGTCTTGCGATTCTGCCCAGTTTGCTGGTAATGGTAACGTCGTTTACCCGGATAGTGATTGTTTTATCGTTTGTCCGGCGAGCCCTTACGACACAAACCATACCGCCAAATATCGCGATTATGGGTCTGGCGTTATTCCTGACGTTGTACACAATGACACCTACGCTGGGGCAAATCAACGTCAACGCCGTTCAGCCATACATTGCGGACCAGATTAACTTCCAGACAGCGGCACAAAAGACCGGCGACACCGTAAAAGAATTTATGCTTCGGCAATGCAGGCCGGCGGACCTGGCACTGTTTGTGCAAATGGCCAAGATGGAACGGCCCAACAGCCCAATGGACATAGGACTTCACGTCGTGATACCGGCCTTCATAATCAGCGAGTTCCGCACCGCTTTTGAAATGGGATGCCTGTTGTTTATCCCCTTTCTGCTGATTGATATAGTCATCGCAAGCGTTTTGCTAAGCGCAGGTATGATGATGCTTCCCCCGACGATGATTTCGATGCCGTTGAAGCTGATATTATTCATACTTGTTGACGGCTGGGGCCTGCTGGCGAAAAGTTTGAGTTTAAGTTTCAGATAACTTTAATACG
>Ga0315287_10003870_pt1 | contig 14523 bp, 14 predicted proteins | sample YL17G11_0_MG_FD_205037 | JGI IMG/M metagenome (GOLD analysis project Ga0315287, IMG submission 205037) | Sediment microbial communities from Yellowstone Lake, YNP, Wyoming, USA - YL17G11_0 | ecosystem: Environmental > Aquatic > Freshwater > Lake > Sediment | place: USA: Wyoming | collected... | reverse complement strand
TTTCAGTAAAATACAAGCAAATGTCTATACTTTCATGGTGACGGAAATGCGCGCTTTCTGACGGGTTTTCGTTCCACATAAGTGGAATCTGGAAGGCTTCGAGGTTGACGGCCACTATGTCTAGGCCAGTGCTCCTGCGCTTCGGCACCAGCGCCTCGCGGTTGACAGCCGGCGACGGCGATGCGAAGATGAGCGCTACCTTCGACGCAGAACAGGCGGGCACTTGTGATACACAGGAAAAAAGACAGAAGCGCCAAAGGCACCTGGGTTACCTATCGGCCGGAGATCCAGGTGTTGGACTGTACCATCCGAGACGGCGGCCTCATCAACGACCATCGCTTCGACGACGCCTTTGTCAAGGCTGTCTACGACGCCTGCGTCGCCGCCGGCGTTGACTACATGGAGCTGGGCTACAAGGCCTCCAAGCGCATCTTCATGCCGGCGAACTTCGGCGACTGGAAGTTCTGCGATGAGGACGCCATCCGCCGCATCGTGGGCGATAACCCGACCCCGCTGAAGCTGTGTGTGATGGCGGACGCGGAGCGAACCGACTACCACGAGGACATCCTGCCCAAGGACAAGAGCGTCATTGACTGCATCCGCGTCGCCGCCTACATCAACCAGATACCGACCGCGGTGGACATGATCCAGGACGCGCACGACAAGGGCTATGAGACTACCCTCAACCTAATGGCGCTCTCGCTGGTGCACGACCGGGACCTATGGGACGCGATGGAGGTGCTGGTCGCCAGCCCGGTCAATACCATCTATCTCGTGGACAGCTTCGGGTCATTCTACACGGAAGAGATCCGGGAAATGACGATGGCGTTCCTGGATGCGGTGAAGGACACAGGCAAGCAGATCGGCGTGCACACCCACAACAACCAGCAGCTCGCCTACGCGAACACCCTTGAGGCGCTGATCGTCGGGGCGAACCGCCTGGACGCGACCTTCAACGGCATGGGCCGCGGTGCCGGCAACTGCCCCCTGGAGCTGCTCATCGCCTTCCTCAAGAACCCGAAGTTCAAGCTCCGCCCGGTGCTGGAATGCATTCAGAACCACTTCCTGCCGCTGCGCGAGACCATGGAGTGGGGCTACCAGCTTCCCTACATGCTCACCGGCATGCTCAACCTGCACCCGCGAGCCGCCATCTCCATGCGCAACGGCGACGGCCGCGACGATTATGTTGCCTTCTACGATCAGCTCACAGAGGAAGAGTAAGCCAATAGCCCACCCCTGCCGCGGTTGCAGGGGTGGGGCTGTTTGCGGACCGAACGGCCCCACCCCTCGCCTCATTTCGCTTGGCGAGGGGTAGGCTACTCGTGGGAGGTAGAAGGTGGCATGATGACGACCGAGGACAGCGAAGATGACGACCACATTCACAGCGGCTGTGTGGCAGGAAGAGGACCTCTTCGTGGCCCAGTGCCTTGAGGTTGACGTGGTGAGCCAGGGAACGACCGAAGAGGACGCGCTGGCGTACCTTCGGGAGGCGCTGGAGATGTACCTGGAGGAGCCGACGGAAAGCCCGCTGTTGTCATCCTGAGCCCTTCGGCTCCGCTCAGGGTGAACTCCGCGAAGGATCACGCCGTGGCCCGCTGGGTAGGAGACGCGCTCCTGCCACCAAGATACGCACAGGAGGAGGGACCGATGACGACACATGGGGCAGAACCAGACTCTCTCAAAGTGCCGCTTACGCAGGCGCAGGTGGACGCGGCGGACCAGCTTCAGTCGAAGCTGAAGGGATGGAAACTCTACGAAGGGGTTCTGCGAGATCTCGCGGACCGTTTCCCATCGAACTGCGTCCTGGCGCACGTTCTGCCGAAGGCCATCACGCTGAATAGCCTGTACGCGACGGGGATTCTTGCGATACACCAGATGGCCGGTCATATCGTGGAGGTCGCAAAGACTAGTGGCGACCACTCAAGCCCCAATCTCGCAGAGGAGATCGCGCGGCTCACTGATTTGGGACCGGAACGCAAGACCAGAAACTGCCTCAGCTTTGCGAGCAAGTACTGCCATTTCTTCGTTGACGCAACGCGCTTCGCCATCCTCGACTCGTACGCCGCTGATGCGCTAGTCTTCCACCTTGGCAGGGGTACAGTCAAGGGCGGATCCTACAGGAACTATCTTCAGGCTGTTGACCGGCTGATAGCTACCGCAGACCTCCAGTGCAGCTACAACCAGCTTGATCACTACCTTTGGTTACGCGGGCAGGAGATGAGATTTCGCCAACACGGCGAGGGCGCAGACATCAACAAGGAAGTGATGGCGCTCTTCAGCCGACCCGAGGCGGAGTGTCAGGCGCTGATTGAGACGGCATTCGGCCATCTGCCGCAGGCCGGTCAGTAGCCCACCCCTGCCGCGGTTGCAGGGGTGGGGTTGTTTGCGACCGGACGGCCCCACCCCTCGTCTCGCTTCGCTCGACGAGGGGTAGGCTACTCGTACCTCCCCGCAGGTTCCCCGCCCGTTCCGCCAGAAGTGTTACCACTCGTGCGACAGAGGAGACGCCGCGTATGAGTGGCATCGATGACCGCGCCCGTCTGGTTGGCGCGCATAGTTATGGGTCGTGGCAGGCGCAGAGGGCCTGGCAGCGGCCGCTGTTCGTCACCAGGGCCGAGGGTGCGCGGTTCTGGGATGACCAGGGGAAGGCGTATCTCGATTTCTCCTCGCAGTTGATGTGCTCGAACCTGGGGCATGGCAACCGGGCGCTGATGGAGGCGATTGCGAAGGCGGCGACGGGGGTTCCGTATGTGGCGCCGGGGTTTGCCAGTGAGGAGAAGGCGGCGGCGATCGAGGCGCTGCTGGAGGTGATGCCGGAGGGGCTGGATCAGTTCTTCTTCTCCACCTCGGGGACGGAGGCGAATGAGGCGGCGATGAAGATGATCCGCCAGTACAAGGCCCCCGAGGGCAAGTACAAGATCATCTCCCGCTATCGCTCCTATCACGGCTCCACCGCGGGCAGCATCGCCCTCACCGGCGATCACCGCCGCTGGACCGCGGAGCCGGTCAACATCATGCCGGGCGCGCTGTTCGCGCCGGACGCGTACTGCTATCGCTGTCCGTTCGGGTTGGACTACCCGACGTGCGGCGTGCAATGCGCGGAGTACGTTGACTACATGATCCGGGAAGAGGGCAACGTCGCCGCGGTGATCGTGGAGCCGGTGGTGGGGACGAACGGCGTGATCGTGCCGCCGAAGGAATACCTGCCGCGGCTGCGGGCGATCTGCGATGAACATGGCGCGCTGCTGGTGGCAGATGAGGTGATGAGCGGCTGGTTCCGCACCGGCGACTGGTTCGCGGTGAACCACTGGGGCGTGAAGCCGGATATCATCACCACCGCCAAGGGCTGCACGGGGGCCTACGCGCCGGCGGCGATCACCGCCACCACGAGCGCGATGCGCGAGTTTTTCATGGATCGCTTCTTCTCGCACGGGCACACCTATGCCGCGCACCCGCTCGTGATCGCCGCTATCCCGGCCGCGGTGAGCGAGTACAAGAAGCTGATGGCGAGCGGGCTGCCGCAGAGGACCAGCAAGCGGCTGGAGGCGGGGCTGAGCGAGATCAAGGCGCGCCACCGCAGCGTGGGCGACGTGCGGGGCATCGGGCACTTTTGGGGCGTGGAGCTGGTGAAGAGCCGCGAGACAAGAGAGCCATTCGGCACGAAGGCCGACGCGGCCGCGCTGCGGCCGACGATGATCGGGAAACTGTCGGGTGAGATGATGAAGCGGGGCGTGTTCCTGTCGGGGTGGTACAGCCACTTCATCGTCGCCCCGCCGCTGGTGATCACGGAGGCGGAGGTGGACGAGGGGTTGGGGGTGTTGGATGAGGTGTTGGGGGTGGCGGATGCAGAAGCGGCGTAATTCCCGACGCAGATGAACGCGGATGAACGCCGATTCCTGTTGGTGTTTCGGCACTTCAGTGCCGAAACCGCACGAAAGGAGCAACTCATGCCCATTGACAAACTGAAGAACTACATCGCCGGCGAGTGGAGGGAGTCAAAAACCAGCGACTACCTCGATGTGCTCAATCCGACCACGGACAAGGCTATCGCGCGGGTGCCGATGTCCACCTCGGCCGATGTGACGGCTGCGGTGGCGGCGGCGCGGGGGGCGTTTCAAGAGTGGCGCGAGACCCCGCCGACGATGCGCATCCAGTACCTGTTTCGGCTGAAGGAGCTGATGGAGCAGCGTTTCGAGGATATCGCCCGCACCATCACCACGGAGAACGGGAAGACCATCGACGAGGCGCGGGGTGAGACGCGCCGCACCATCGAAAACGTCGAGGTCGCGACCGGCATCACGTCGCTGATGATGGGCACGAACCTGGAGGATGTCGCGCGGGGCATCGACGAGGAGATCGTGCGCCAGCCGATGGGTGTGTTCGCGGTGATCGCGCCCTACAACTTCCCGGCGATGGTGCCCTGGTGGTTCGCGCCCTATGCTATGGCAACCGGGAATACGTACATCGTGAAGCCATCCGAGCAAGTGCCGCTCACACAGAGCACGATTTTCGAGCTGGTGCACGAACTCGATCTGCCGCCGGGGGTGATGAACCTGGTGCACGGCGGGCGCGAGGTCGTGGATGCGCTGACCGGCAGCCCCGACATCGTTGGCATTTCCTCCGTCACCTCCACCCCGGTGGCGAAGGCGATCTACACTGCGGCCACCGCAACCGGCAAGCGCGCTCAGTGCCAGGCCGGCGCCAAGAACTTCATCGTGATCATGCCGGACGCGGATATCGAGAAGGCGATCCCTGGGCTGCTCACCTCCTGTTACGGCTGCGCGGGGCAGCGCTGCCTCGCGGGCGCAGTGTTGATCGCAGTCGGTAGCGCGCATGCCGCGCTGCGCGACCGATTCGTCGAGGCGGCGCGGAAGATCAAGGTAGGCGACCCGCTCGATGAGAGCGCGCAGATGGGGCCGGTCATCTCGAAGCAGCATAGGGACCGCGTGCTGCGCCATATCGAGCAGGGCGTGAAGGACGGGGCCACGCTGCTCCTGGACGGCAGAGGGGTGACGGTTCCGGGGTGCGAGGCCGGCTACTTCATCGGCCCGACGATCTTCGATAACGTCACGCCCGAAATGGCCATCGCCAGGGATGAGATCTTCGGGCCGGTGATCGGCATACTGCACGTCGGCAGCCTGGAAGAGGCGATCGGGATCATCGACGCGAACCCCTACGGCAACGCGTCCTCGATCTTCACGGCGAGCGGCGGGGCGGCGCGGGAATTCAAGCACAAGGTGAAGTGCGGCAACATCGGGATCAACGTCGGCGTTGCCGCGCCCATGGCGTTCTTCCCCTTCGGCGGGCGAAAGGATTCGTTTTTCGGCGACCTGCACGGGCAGGGGCAGGACGGGGTGGATTTTCTGACCGAGAAAAAGGTTGTGATCACACGATGGTGAGTTCCACATGGAGTTGAACACATTCGGAGCCGTTTTGAGATTCGCGCTGGAGCTGGAATCGCGCCTCGCGACGTTCTATGGAGATGCTGCGCAGACGATAGGGGATGTATCCGCGAGACGGGTGCTTACGGAGTTGGCTGAGGCGGGAGAGCAGAACACGCGAAAGCTGGAGCAAGTACGCCGCCAGCAGGTCAATGAGATGCTGCTGGAGCCGATCCACGACGTGGACGCGGCGCAGTACGAGCCTGACCTCGGGCCGCGCGCCGGTGAAGACGCCGTGCTGGCTGCGGCGCGCCGCGCGGAGAGCACGGCCGAGCGGTTCTATCACGATATGGCCAGGCTGCTGAGCATTCCGGAGGTCGCGAGAAGCTTTGCCCGCATGGCCGAGGCGCACGCGCGGAATCGGCAGAAGCTGTCGGCCTGAGCCGCCATGTCCGTCACCAGGTCGAGACTGCTTATCATTGGCGCCGCGATTGCCTGGAGCATCAGCGGCCTGATACTGAAGAGCCTGCCGGGGGTGCACTGGCTGGCGATCGCGGGGACGCGGTCGCTCTTTACCACACTCGTGTTCCTGCCCGGCATCAGAGGACCACGGCCGCCCGCGCGCAAGCTCATCGTGGCGGGTCTGCTGTTCGCGGGTCTGGTGGCCACGCTGATGGGCTCCATGCAGCTTGGCACGGCGGCCCAGGGCATCTGGCTGCAGTACATCGCCCCGGCCATCGTCGCGCTGTGGTCGTGGCTGATCTACCGTCAGCGATTGCGCGCCGGCGAGATCATCGCAGCGCTGATCACCGTTCTCGCGGTCACCATCATCGCCACCAGCGGAGGAGATGCCGCGAATCGCATGTCGCTCGCGCTGGGCTTGCTGAGCGGAGTGGGTTTCGCTCTCTTCCTGCTCCTGTTCAAGAGCATGGCGCAGTTCCCGGCCGCGTCGATCAACCTCTGGGTGAACGTGATCGCGGGCGCGGTGCTGTTCTCGCTCGCGCTGATCTTCAGAGTTCCGCTTCCGGATAGCCCGCGGGAGATAGCCGCTCTTGCCGGAATGGCCGTCTTCCAGCTCGGCCTTGGCTATTACCTCTTCACCTGGGGCATCGCCGGCGTCTCGGCCGTCGAGGCGTCGCTGATCGCGCTCTTGGAGCCGATCCTGAACCCGATCTGGGTCTACCTGGTGATCGGGGAACTGCCGTCGCCTCGCGTCATCTTCGGCTGCGGCTTGATCGCCGTCGGCCTGGTTGTGTTCGCGCTCGGCGCGGTGCGGACGGCGCCTGAGCCTGTGGGGGAGGTTGCGTAGGGCGAGGAGTCGAAGAGGCGAAGAGTCGAGGAGTCGGAAGAGTGGCTAGGTCGGCTGCGCCGACCGCCATGGCGGCCCTGTCGGGCCTAGCCATTGGCGAGTCGAAGAGTCGGAAGAAGGAGGGTGAGATGAAATGGGTGACCCGGTCTCACGTCCACGTCGATAGAGTCGCGTGCCCGTGGCTGATCAAGCGCTTCGTAGACTCCGAAGCCGAGTTCGTGTTCGTTCCCAATACTCGCATCAACGAAGTCGTGGCGGCCGGGGCGATTCCCTTCGACGCGCCCGGCGCGGAGCTGGGCCACCACGATGGCAAGTGCTCGTTCGAGGCGATCATCGAGAAGTACCAACTCACTGATCCGGCGCTGCTGAGGCTGGCGAAGATCGTGAGCGCGGCGGATACCGGCCGGTTCGATGATCCAGTCGCCACAGGCCTGGAGGCGATTGCTGTCGGCTACGGGCTGCGCTTCCCGGATGACACAAAGAACCTGAAGCGCCAGTTCGCGGTCTACGACGCGCTCTATGCGTGGTGCGCGATGGATATCGCAAAGCCTGCCGGATAGGCACGGAGGAGCGCCTCTTTCCGACATGACCGCCCCCCCGGGCCCTGTATGAGCCGCCTTCGCCAGACCGCCAGCTTCCTCGGCTTGCGCAAGAGCATCGTCGGCCTGCTCGCCATGGTCGTCCTGGTGGACATGGGCGAGAGGACGGCCGAGCGCTTTCTGCCGATCTACCTGATCGCGCTGGGGGGCGGCGCGCTGTCGGTCGGCGTCCTCAACGGTGTGCAGAACCTGCTCAACGCGCTCTACTCATTCCCCGGCGGCTATCTATCGGACCGGATCGGCATCAAACGGGCGCTCCTGGTTTTCAACCTCACGGCGATCGCCGGCTTCGCAATCGTCGTCTTCATCCCGGCCTGGCAGGCGGTAATCGTCGGCGCGGTGTTCTTTCTCGCATGGAGCGCAATATCGCTGCCGGCGGCAATGAGCCTGATCGCGAAGGCCCTGCCGCAGCGGAAGCGGACGATGGGTGTGTCGATGCACTCGCTGGTGCGCCGCATCCCGATGGCGGTGGGGCCGCTCATCGGCGGGACGTTCATTGGCATCTGGGGCGAGCGGGATGGCGTGCGCTACGCGTTCGTGGTGGCGATCGCGCTGGCAATCATCGGCATCGTGCTCCAGGAGGCGCTGATCGCGGACGAGCACGGCGGTGGGGGCAGCAGAAAGGCGCTCGCCGACCTCGAAGCGAACCCGCTGCGCGTGCTCTCGGGCATGAGCCGATCGCTGCGCTCGCTGCTGGTCGCCGACATCCTCGTGCGGTTCTGCGAGCAGATCCCCTACGCATTCGTCGTGCTCTGGGCGATGAAGGTGATCGCTCATCCCGTGAGCGCGTTCCAGTTCGGTGTCCTCACCGCCATCGAGATGGCGACGGCCGTGCTCGTCTACGTCCCCGTCGCCTACTTCGCCGACCGGAGCACGAAGAAGCCGTTCGTGGTGATGACGTTCGTGTTCTTCACCCTCTTCCCGGTCGTGTTGTTGTTCTGCCACACGTTCGCGACGCTCGCGCTGGCGTTCGTTCTGCGGGGCATGAAAGAGTTCGGCGAGCCGACGCGCAAGGCGCTGATCGTCGATCTCGCGCCCGAGGGGCGCCAGGCGGCGACATTCGGCGCCTATTACCTCGCTCGTGACCTGATCGTGTCGGTTGCCGCCTTCGGCGGAGCATTCCTCTGGGAGGTCAGCCCGACCGTCAACTTCCTGGCCGCATTCGCGTTCGGCGCGGCGGGCACGGTGTGGTTCGCAGTGAAAGGGATGGATCTTCCCAGCGGTCGGGAGCCCGTCACGGCGGGCCTGCGACAGGCTCCTGGGGTAGAGTAGGCGTCGCTTCGGAGTCCCGGAAGGCCGCACACCGCCGCGAGTGGCACAGCCTCCGGCCGAGATTGCCACGCGCGCCGTGGGAGCGAGCGGCCCACAGCGGCTCGCAGTGACAATGAGCCCGACCGTCGCGCGCGGCGGGACCGGCCCCCCTCGGAGCCGGTCCCGCGGATTTTGGTCTGAGGGGACGCTACTTGCCGTCGGAATCGGTCGCCTCAGACGCCTTCTCTTCCTTTGCGGCCTCCGCCTTGGGAGCGGGCTTGCCTTTCCCCATCGAGCTGATGAGCGCCGGCCAGGCGCCGCCGCTGGCGCTCGCGACTTGGCCGATCAGCTCACCCATGGGCTTGCTCGTGGTGATCAGAGCAACGATCATCTCCGACTTGTTGTTCACCGCCAAAAAGACGCCTTTCGCCTCCGGGGCCAGCAGAGCTGCGACTCCCGTCCCGTCCTGGTCCTTTACGGCGATGAAGGGCGACCAGCCGCGGGCGCCCATCAGGTTGCTGTAGTAAGCAACGAACTGATCGGTCTGGACCTTGCCCTTCGGCGCCATGACCAGGACCGTGATCCGCTCCAGGCTCTTGATCACGTCCTTCGCCGGGCCGATCATGGGGGCGACCATCGGCAGCATTGCCATCGGGCCCTCGCCGGCCTTCCCCGATTTCGCCTGCTCTTCGACCTGCGCGGCGATCGCGTCGAGGGCATTGCCGACCAGCGCAATCGCGGCCGCGCCGTTCACATCGACCTGCGTCTTCACGGACGCTCCCTTGTAGATGAGCTGATCCGTCGAAACGCTTCCTTCGGCGCCGGCCGCGAGTGCCATCGTTGCCATTGCCGCCAAGCAGAGTACGACCGTAAGCACGACCAAGCCTCTGAGTCTCATCTCGCCTGTCTCCTTTGCCAGTGGTTCCCAGTACCGCGGCCCAGCCAAGCGCCGCTGATGCGCACGTCGCGGCCGCCCGTCGAACTCACGTGGGCGCTACAGTGATAGTACGGCGGATTGGAGCAAAAGGTTTCGCCTGGAGAGCGGCCTTGTTGGGATCGCGTCAGAAGGCGGTGTGGGGCGCTACTGCGGCACGCGGTCGAAGATGACCTCACAGGAGGCGCGGTGCAGGAGGATGTCAGCGGTGTGCCCCCAGCCGGGATGACCGTGTTCTCCCCGGGAGGCGAGGCCGGTGACAATGAGGTCAGCGCGATGATCGGTGGCCGCGGCGACGATACCGTCGCCCGCGGTGCGGGCCCTCTGGACGATGCTGCGGACCGGCAGGTTGTGGAGAGCAACCACCTCACGCGCGGTATCCAGAGCGCTGCGCGCCTCCGCCTCCGCTTGCTCCAGCGGCGCGCCGAGCGGAAGAGTGCGTGGCACCTCTATCACGCACACCAGCAGGATCGACGCCCCTTGCTCCTGCGCCAGCCGGCAGGCGAGTTCCACGCCACGCTGGGAGTACGCCGAGCCCGTCGTCGGCACCAGGATGAGACGGGCCATGTCCAACGAGCGGCGCGCCTTGGCGACATCCGCCGAAACTGCCCTCGGCACCCGGAACATCCACAACATAATTGTGCTGAGTGCAACTCCGAACGTGATCGCGATCACGATGCCCGGGACTGATGTCTCGAAAGTGGGTGTCATGGCGTCTGCCTGCGCCGCCACAGTGCTCGGACGATGTAGCGCAGCCGGTAGAGCCCGTAGAGGAGGAACGCGGCGCCGAGACCGTAGCTGTCCACGCGCGCGTGGAGCGTCGTGGAACGAACCAGAATCGCCACGCCCAGCACCACGAACAGCGCGGTTGTGATGATCTGGTAGCGGTCCACAAGGCGCAGCGGCCTCTGCTCGGTCATTCCGGGGTATCCTCGCGGGCCCTGTCTCGGGCAAGCAGTGCAGCTCGATAGCGCTCCAGCAAGTCGAACTCCTCCGCATCCTGGAGCACTTCTATCTGTTGCGCCTCCCAATCGTGCTTCACGCTGCGGAACACGGGCAGCTTGTGCCTGCGTCGGTACCAGGCATAGTAGCAGAAGCACGCGACGATCCACGCAGGCCCGGCAATGCGGCCGATCTCGTGCGTCAGCACCACCATGGCGAGGATCGACGCGACCCCAAGAGCGCCGATCACCGCCAACACGGGGAACTCATAGCTCTGATTCCCCACCTTGAGGCGAATATTCAGCGGCACCTTGTAGGGCCGAGGAGAGTACGGGTCGGTAAACCGGAGCCGTATCAGGGCGATGAAGACCAGCAGGTACCCCGTGCTCGCTCCAAACGCGTACATGTTGCCGAGTGTGTCCATCGCCTTCGGGCCGGTGAGAGAGGCGAGGATGACCTGAACGACCGCGATGGCGGAGAAGATGGCGATGGTCCGCACCGGCGTGCGGTACTTCTCGTGGACCGCGTCGAACCAGGTGTCGATGAAGTGGAACCGGCTCATGGAGTAGGTGAGGCGTGAGGCCGACATGACGCCGGAGTTCGCGGAGATCAGCAAGATGAGCGCCCCCAGCACTGCGGTCAGCGGACCCGCGATGTAGCCGATGAAGGGGATCGCCTGCGCCAGCACCGCCACGGGGTTGTCCTGGTGTGCCCCGAGCAGTTGCCACGGGTGAATCAGGCTGCCTTCAGCCGGGATGGCGACCCCTAGCCCGAGCGTGGCGAACGCGGTTGCGAAGATGAAGACGCTGAAGATGAGCGCGATGGATGTCCGCGGCACGATGGTGGCCGGCCGGCGCGTCTCCTGAGCTGCTTGCGAGATGGACTCCAGCCCCACGAACGAGATAATAGCGAGAGAGGTGCCATACATGAAGTTCCTGGTGCTCGGGAACTGGTGCAGCCACTGGAAGGCGAAGATCTCCGGCCTCCAGGCGGCGATGAACCCAAAGAGGACGATCCCGGCCTCGCTCGCGATCACGATGACCCCGACGATCTCGTTGAGCAGCGACGATTCGCGAATGCCGCGGATGTTCAGCCAGATGAGGAACAGGATGAGGCACAGCGTCTCGAGCAGCCAGACGTACTCGATCTGGTGGAACGGGCCGATGCTGATGGTGAGATCGCTCACCTTCACGCCGAAGAACATCGGCAGGAAGAAATTGATGTACCCGGCACTGGCGAGAGAGAACAGGGCGATGTCGATGGTGTAATCGAGGAGCAGAGCGGATCCGGCGACGAACCCCCAGAAGTCACCAAGCCCCCGCAGCGCGAAATACTGTCCGCCGCCGGCGACCGGATAGGTGGCCGCGAGCTCGGTGTAGGCGAGGCCGATCATGATGTAGACGAGGCCGGCCAGGGCAAACGCAAGGCTGGTCGCGCCCTGCGCGTATGCCATGACGAGACCGAGGGCGACGTAGCTGTCAGCGCCGACGTCTGCGAAGCCCCACATATAGGAGCCCCAGACGGTGACGTCACGCCGGAGCCCCTCTTGCTCAGTGCCCGCCACGGCGGGCGCCCTATGGTCATTCATGCGATTCTGCCCGAACTGCCTTCCCAGCGACGGGGGGGCCGCCGCGTGCCGATGCGCCGTCCGTCGGCTGACGGGCGGCGCGTGTTGAGTATACGGCTTGCGCGCTTGCTGTCAAGTAGCGCGCTCGGTTGCTGTTCCGCGACCGAATGTGGTATGCTCATGCCCCTGCCGTTTCGGCTTCCGGATGCCGATCCCGTCCCATACCAGCGGCCGTCCGTCGGCTGACGGACTGTGCAGCCGCAGCCGATGAGGTCCCACAAGATATGCCGCGTTTCGTGCTCGAAATAGGAACCGAGGAACTCCCGCCGCGATACTTCCCACCCGCGCTCAGTCAGCTTCGCGAGGGCGCAGCGGCCCTGCTGGCGAAGGCCCGCTTGGCCCACGGCGAGGTGAAGGTCTACGGCACGCCGCGCCGGTTGGTGTTGATCGTCGAGGAGATGGCCGCGGTGCAGGCCCCTGCGATCCGGGAAGAGCGGGGCCCGTCCGCCAAAGTCGCCTACGATGCCGAGGGGAAGCCCACGAAAGCCGCTGCGGGGTTCGCGCGACGTCACGGGATTGCGCCAGAAAGCCTGGAGCGCCGCCAGACGGACCAGGGCGAGTACGTTTTCGCGGTGATCCACGAACCCGAGGCTCCCGCCAAGGACGCCCTCGCCGCGCTCCTGCCCGATCTCATCACCGGCCTCTCCTTTCCCAAGTCCATGCGCTGGGGCGCGGGCACGATTCGCTTCGGCCGCCCGATACGTTGGATTCTGGCACTGGTGGATGATGAGGTGGTCGAGTTCTCGGTCGCCGGATTGACCAGTGGGCACCTCACCCGCGGCCACCCCACGCTCGCCGACGGCATGTTCGAGGTGAAGCACGCGGCCGATTATGAACGGGCGCTGGAGGAGCGGTTCGTGATCGTGGAGCCGGACAGACGGCTGCGTCGGATATATGAGTCGCTCTGGGATATTGGCCGCGAACTCAACGGTACAGTAAGATACAGTGTTCCCGCGACGGAGGATATCAGCACTCTAGTCAAGAGCCCTGACCAGTTCGCTGACTTGATTTCACGGCACCTCGCCATGGAGACAGCATTCCTGGCAGAGTACCCTACTGCAGCCTGCGGGGCGTTCGATGAACGTTTCGCCAGCGATCTTCCCGAGGAAATACTCACTGAGGAGATGGAGCGCGTGCAGGGGTTCTTCCCCGTCGAGCAGCCAGGAGGGAATCTCCTGCCTAGGTTCGTCGGTGTCCAGGATGGCGATGTAGCCCATCTACAGACTGTTGTGCAAGGCTGGGAAGGCGTTCTGCGTGCGAAGCTGATTGATGCCAGCTACTTCTACGATCATGACCTGAAGCGACCGCTGGCCGACCGGGTTGAGGACCTGAAGGGAGTCGTCTTTCAGGAGAGCCTGGGGAGTATGTACGAGAAGATGGAGCGTATTCGCGCCATCGCTGCCGCGCTCGCCAACGCGGTTGGCCTCTCCACCGACGAGAAAGCAGCGCTGGACCGCGCGGCGCTCCTGTGCAAAGCCGACCTGACGACAGAAGTGGTTCAGGAGCTGTCAAACCTCCAGGGTGCAATGGGCAGGGAGTACGCTCGCCGATCTGACGAGTGCCAGCTGGTCTGGGAGGCAATAGGCGAGCATTACCGACCGCGCTCGGCCGACGATTACGTGCCCATTACCCCGCTCGGCAAAGCGCTGGCCCTAGCAGACAGGATAGACACGATCGCCTCGTACTTCGCGGTGGGGATATCGCCGAGCGGCTCCGCGGACCCGCTTGGCCTCCGTCGGGAGGCCATAGGGATTATCAGGATACTCGCGGATGAGCCGACCCTGCCCGTGTCATCGCTGAGCGCCCTTGTGAACCATGGTCTCTCTCTGCTCGCGACCCAAACTGAACTCGCGGCATCGGCGGCGACCACAGCGGCCGCGGTAATGGCCTTCCTTGGCGAGCGACTTGGCGTGTACCTGCGTGAGAGCATCGGGGTCCGCTACGACTTGGTCCAGGCTGCGATGGCCGTTGGCTACGACGACGTGCCCCGAGCCATTCTGCGCGCTAGTGCCCTCAAACGCCTCGCCGCATCCGATCCGGGCTTCCTTCCCGTCGTCATCGCCTCCACCCGCGCGAGCAATATCGTGAAGGGCTTCGCGGGCGGCGACGTCACCCCGGACTTATTCGAGCACGACAGCGAACGCGCGCTCTGGTCGGCCTATCAGAAGGCGCTGCCAGAGGCGGAGGCGAGCGCACGGTCGGGCGACTACGAAGGGCTGTTCAAGGTCCTTGGGGGGCTGCGCGAGGCGATTGACCGCTTCTTCAACGACGTGCTGGTGATGGCCGAGGACGAGAAGGTCCGCAACAACCGTCTGGCGCTGTGCTGGCAGGTGAATCAGTTGTTTCGGAAGCTGGCGGATTTCACAGCGATCGTTCAGGCGTAGGGCAGATGAACGGCAAAGGCGAGATTCCTCGCCGCGCTCGGAATGACAAAACGGGATGACACCGCGAGAAGAACGAGAGCAGCTCGAAGCCCAAAT
>Ga0315287_10003869_pt1 | contig 14525 bp, 13 predicted proteins | sample YL17G11_0_MG_FD_205037 | JGI IMG/M metagenome (GOLD analysis project Ga0315287, IMG submission 205037) | Sediment microbial communities from Yellowstone Lake, YNP, Wyoming, USA - YL17G11_0 | ecosystem: Environmental > Aquatic > Freshwater > Lake > Sediment | place: USA: Wyoming | collected... | reverse complement strand
CGTGGGTTCGAATCCCATCGTCCACCCCAGTTTTCGGATGGGCCGTTAGCTCAGTTGGTAGAGCTTCTGACTCTTAATCAGTAGGTCGCAGGTTCGAGTCCTGCACGGCCCACCATCCTTCCCATGCCGAACACCGTGCGTCGCATCCCCCGCCCGGCCGGCGTGACCCTCATTGCCCTGATGCTTGCAGCAGTGTTCTTCCTGTCGCTGCCGGGGAAGACGGTCTGGCAACGCGTGGTGCAGGACGGCGGGCATGGCCCGGTGTTCGCGGTGATCGCCATCGCGCTGGCGTTGATGCGGTTACCACGTCCCGGGGCCTCCACGCGATCTGCAGCAGAGTATGTACAGGCGTTCGCGGCTGCAGTCGCCATCGGCGTCGCTGCGGAACTCGTCCAGTTCTTCCAGCCCGGTCGTGACGTCTCGCTCGGGGACGTATTGCATGATGCGGCGGGAGCGGCGCTGGGGCTGTCCTCGCCATGACGATATCCGCCGCGTTCACATCCTTGCATGGCAGCCGCTGCAGTGCGCGATCGCTTACGCGGAGCGCGCCGAGGCGTTTCCAACGCTCGCCGATGGCGAGGCGCGGCCAGGCGATGCCGCTTCACTGCATTTGCGTTTCGACCGGGCGAGTTATCCCGCCTTCGATCTGTTCGAGCCTTCGCCCGACTGGCGCGGCTACTCGGTGCCTGCGCTCGACGTCACGAATCCGGGCGCGGCACCGCTGTGGTTTACGCGGCGAATCCACGACATGCACCACGACTGGTCGAACGAGGACCGCCTGAACCTGCCGGTGGATATTCCCGCAGGCGCCCGCACGACGGTCCGTATCTCGGTCGCCGCGACCGAGGCCGCGCCGGCGCAGTCTCCCGCGTCTGGCTCGAGTGAGTTGCGGGGCTGGGCCAGGCACGTGATTTGTCTATAGAATCCGCCCTGGTCAGCCGGCCGGGGCCGGCAGGGTCCGGCGAAAGTGGCGGAACTGGTAGACGCGCTGGATTTAGGTTCCAGTGGGTAACCCCCTTGAGGGTTCGAGTCCCTCCTTTCGCACCATCCGGGCCGCGACTTCAGCCCGGCGAGCGTGGCATTTCCGTGGCAGAATAACCGGCTTTTCCGGGCAGGCCGTTGCCGCCCCCAGACCCTTTCGAGGATCGATGAGCACCATGCAGATTTCCGTCGAGTCGACCGGCTCCCTCGAGCGCCGGATGGAAGTGAGCGTTCCCAAGGAACAGATCGAGCAGGCGGTCGATGAGCGCCTGAAGCAGGTCAGCCGCACGGCGAAGCTCAAGGGTTTCCGTCCGGGCAAGGCCCCGATCAAGATCATCCGCCAGCAGTTCGGCGCGCAGGTCCGGCAGGAGGTCCTCTCGGACCTGATGCAGCGCACCTTCGCGCAGGCCGTGACTGAGCAGCAGCTCCGTCCGGCCACCGGCCCCCGCATCGAGCCGATCACGGCCGGTCCCGGCGAGGACCTCAAGTACCGCGCGATCTTCGAGGTGTTCCCCGAGATCACGCTCAAGGCGGTGGACGGCCTGGCCGTCAAGCGCCCGGTCGCCGAAGTCGCCGAGTCCGACATCGAGGCGATGGTGCAGAACCTGCGCGAGCAGCGGCCGAAGTTCGATCCGGTCGAGCGCGAGAGTCGCGAGGGCGACCGCGTCACCATGGATTTCGTCGGGCAGATCGACGGTGCGGAATTCGAGGGCAGCAAGGGCGACGACGTCGCGGTCGTCCTTGGCGGCGGCCGCATGCTGAAGGAATTCGATGCGGGCATTACCGGTGCGCGCGCCGGCGAGCGCCGTGAAGTGAGCGTCCGCTATCCCGACGACTACCACAACAAGTCGCTGGCGGGACGTACGGCGACGTTCGATGTGAACGTCAAGAAGGTGGACGAAAAGCAGTTGCCGCCGCTCGACGACGAATTCTGCCGCGAGTACGGCGTGTCCGACGGCGGCATGGAGCAGTTGCTCACCGAAGTCGCCGACAACATGCGTCGCGAGCTCGCCGAGAACATCCGCGGCCGCATCCGCCAGCAAGTCCTGGACCGGCTGCTGGAGGCGAACCCTTTGGACGTGCCGAGGAGCATGGTCGAGGCGCAGGTGCGCGAAATGCAGATCGACACCGCGCGGCGCATCGGCGCGAAGGATGCGTCCCAGGTTCCGCCGCCGGAGCCGTTCGTCGAGCCTGCGCAGCGCCGCGTCGCGCTCGGGCTGCTGATCGGCGAACTGATCAAGACGCGCGGCATCACGCTGGACAGCGACAAGGTCGATGCGCGGCTCGACGAACTGGCGTCGGCGTATCCCGATCCGGAACCGATCGTGAAGGCCTACCGGCAGAACCCCGAGGCGCTGCGACAGGTCGAGAACATGGTGCTGGAAGGCCAGGTCGTCGAGTACCTGCTCGAGCGGGCCGAGGTCACGGACCAGCCCGCGACGTTCAAGGAACTGATGAATTTCGGCGCGTGAAGCGCTGCCGTACACTATCCGCTATCCGCTAGTCACTATCCGCAAAACACTATGAGCATGTCCCCCGTCGCGCTGAACCTCGTTCCCATGGTCGTCGAGCAGACGGCCCGCGGCGAACGCGCCTACGACATCTACTCGCGCCTCCTGAAAGAGCGGGTGGTGTTCCTGGTGGGCCCGGTCGAGGACTACATGGCCAACCTGGTCGTGGCCCAGCTGCTGTACCTCGAGTCCGAGAACCCCGAGAAGGACATCGCGATCTACATCAACTCGCCCGGCGGGTCGGTGAGCTCTGGCCTGGCGATCTACGACACGATGCAGTTCATCCGGCCCGACATCAGCACGATCTGCGTCGGCCAGGCGGCGAGCATGGGCGCCGTGTTGCTCGCGGGCGGCGCCAAGGGCAAGCGTTTCTGCCTGCCGCATTCGCGGGTCATGATCCACCAGCCGCTCGGTGGCTTCCAGGGCCAGGCGACCGACATCGAGATCCATGCGCGCGAGATCCTGGATGCGCGCGACCGCCTGAACGCGATCCTGGCGAAGCACACCGGCCAGTCGATCGAGAAGATCCGCCAGGACACCGACCGCGACAACTTCATGACCGGCGAACAGGCGAAGGCCTACGGCATGATCGACGCGATGCTCGCGAAGCGTGGCGAAAGCGGCACGGCACAGACGGCCTGAGCGCCAAGTCACGGTTAAGTCACTGTAAGGGCGGGGGTTTTTGCGCCGATCGGTCCCCGCATGGTATAAGCCCCAGAGGCCCCGGGTGGGCCGTTCAGGAGCAAGGTTCCGGCATGGCTGACGATCCCCGCGGCAAGCACGACGACGGCAAGCTTCTGTACTGCTCCTTCTGCGGCAAGAGCCAGCACGAGGTGCGCAAGCTCATTGCCGGCCCCTCCGTATTCGTCTGCGACGAATGCGTCGAGCTGTGCAACGACATCATCCGCGAGGAACTCGAGGAGAAGGCGGAGAAGACCCGCGAGAAACTCCCGAAGCCCCACGAGATCAAGAAGGTCCTCGACGACTACGTCATCGGCCAGGAGCGGGCCAAGAAAGTCCTGTCGGTCGCGGTCTACAACCACTACAAGCGCCTGCAGTCGAAGAGCGGCGAGCGCTCGCGCGAGGACATCGAGCTCGCCAAGAGCAACATCCTGCTGATCGGCCCGACCGGCAGCGGCAAGACGCTGCTCGCGGAGACGCTGGCGCGCCTGCTGAACGTGCCGTTCACGATCGCGGATGCGACGACCCTCACCGAGGCCGGCTACGTCGGCGAGGACGTCGAGAACATCATCCAGAAGCTGTTGCAGAAGTGCGATTACGACGTCGAGAAGGCGCAGACCGGCATCGTCTACATCGACGAGATCGACAAGATCTCGCGCAAGTCCGATAACCCGTCCATCACGCGCGACGTGTCGGGCGAAGGCGTGCAGCAGGCGCTGCTCAAGCTGATCGAGGGCACGATCGCCTCGGTGCCCCCGCAGGGCGGGCGCAAGCACCCGCAGCAGGAGTTCCTGCAGGTCGATACCGGGAATATTCTCTTCGTGTGCGGCGGTGCATTCTCCGGCCTCGAAAAGATCATCATGAACCGCACGCAGAAGGGCGGCATCGGCTTCGTCGCCGAGGTGCGGGAGCAGAATGCGCGCCAGCATGGCTCCGACCTGTTCCACGACGTGGAGCCGGAGGACCTCATCAAGTACGGCCTGATCCCGGAGTTCGTCGGGCGCCTGCCGGTGGTGGCGACGCTCGACGAGCTCGATGAAGCTGCGCTGATGCGGATTCTTACGGAGCCGCGCAACGCGCTGACCAAGCAGTACCGCAAGCTCTTCGACATGGAAGGCGTGGAACTCGAGTTCCGCGAGGAAAGTTTGCGCGCCGTGGCTCGCCGGGCCATGCAGCGCAAGACCGGCGCGCGCGGGCTGCGCACCATCCTCGAGACCACGCTGCTCGACATCATGTACGACCTGCCCGGCATGCGGAACGTCAAGAAGGTCGTCATCGACGAGGACGTGATCCAGGGCGAGAGCAAGCCCTACCTCGTCTACGGCACCGAGGAGCCGCGCCTCGCGGCTGTCGAAGAGCGACGCACCGGCTCGGACAACTGAATAAATAGGGGACATTCACCTTTTCCCGAGACCGGGAAAAGGTGAATGTCCCCTATTTATTTGGAAGCCCTCACCCCAACCCTCTCCCGCTCAAGCGGGAGAGGGGGTAGGAGAGGTGAAAACTTCTCTTGAATCTCGGCTTCCCGTCCCCAAAGATGGCACTCGTCCGACGACGCGCCGTGGCCCCCGCAATGCCGCAGCGCCTTTGACTGCATCTGGTCCGGAGACTTACTTGACCATTACCGAAGACACGCCGAGCACCCCGACCGCCGCCCCCGCATCCGGCCATCTGCCGGTCCTGCCGCTGCGCGACGTGGTGGTCTACCCGCACATGGTGATTCCACTGTTCGTGGGTCGCGAGAAGTCGATCCTCGCGCTCGAGCAGGCGATGAAAGTCGACAAGCAGATCCTGCTGCTCGCGCAGAAGCAGGCCGACGTCGACGAACCCGCGCCGAAGGATCTCTACGAGGTCGGCACGATCGCGACGATCCTGCAGTTGCTGAAGCTGCCGGATGGCACGGTCAAGGTGCTGGTGGAGGGCATCGAGCGCGCCACCGCTTCGGAACTCACGACGGGCGAGTACTTTACTGCGCGCGCGGTGCCGTTCGGCGAGGGCGAGCGCTACGACGAGCGCGAGATGGACGTGCTGGTGCGGTCCGCCGTCACCCAGTTCGAGCAGTACGTGAAGCTGAACCGCAAGGTGCCGCCGGAAATCCTCACGTCGCTCGCCGGCATCGAGCAGCCCGGGCGACTGGCGGACACGGTGGCCGCCCACATGTCGCTCAAGCTCGACGCCAAGCAGAAGGTGCTGGAGATCCAGGACGTGCGCCGCCGGCTCGAGCACATCCTCGCGCTCATCGAGGGCGAGATGGACGTGCTGCAGATCGAGAAGCGCATCCGCGGACGCGTCAAGCAGCAGATGGAGAAGAGCCAGCGCGAGTACTACCTCAACGAGCAGATGAAGGCGATCCAGAAGGAACTCGGCGAACTCGACGATGCCCCGAACGAGATCGCCGAGCTCGAGAAGCGCGTGGCGCGCGCCGGCATGCCGAAGGAAGCGCGCGACAAGGCGAAGTCGGAGCTGGCGAAGCTGAAGCTGATGTCGCCGATGTCGGCCGAGGCGACGGTCGTGCGCAACTACCTCGACTGGCTCGTGAAGTGCCCGTGGCGCAAGCGCACCAATGTCAGGCACGACCTCGCCGGCGCCGAGAAGGTGCTGAACGAGGACCACTTCGGCCTCGACAAGGTCAAGGAGCGGATCGTCGAGTACCTCGCCGTGCAGCAGCGCGTGCGGACGCTGAAGGGGCCGATCCTGTGCCTCGTCGGCCCCCCGGGCGTCGGCAAGACCTCGCTCGGCCAGAGCATCGCTCGCGCGACCAACCGCAAGTTCGTCCGCATGTCGCTCGGCGGCGTGCGCGACGAGGCCGAGATCCGCGGCCACCGACGCACCTACATCGGCTCGATGCCCGGCAAGATCGTGCAGAACCTGGCCCGCACCGGAGTGAAGAACCCGCTGTTCCTGCTCGACGAAGTCGACAAGATGGCGATGGACTTCCGCGGCGACCCGTCCTCGGCGCTGCTCGAGGTGCTCGACCCGGAGCAGAACTCGTCGTTCAACGACCACTACCTCGAGGTCGACTTCGACCTGTCCCACGTGATGTTCGTCTGCACCGCCAACAGCCTGAACATTCCGCCGCCGCTGCTCGATCGCATGGAGGTCATCCGCCTGCCCGGTTACACGGAGGACGAGAAGGCCAACATCGGGCGCCGCTACCTGCTGCCGAAGCAGGTCAAGCAGAACGGGCTCAAGGCCGGAGAACTCAAGGTCTCCGACCCCGCGATCCTCGAGATCATCCGCCACTACACGCGCGAGGCAGGCGTGCGCAACCTCGAGCGCGAGCTCTCGAAGATCTGCCGCAAGTCGGTCAAGGAACTACTGCTCGAGAAGGAGCGCAAGCTGGTCTCGGTCACGCCGAAGAACCTGTCGAAGTACCTCGGCGTCAAGCGTTTCCGGCACGGGCGCGCGGAGGCGAACGACCAGGTCGGGCAGGTCACCGGCCTGGCGTGGACCGAAGTCGGCGGCGAACTGCTGACGATCGAGGCGGCGGTGATGCCCGGCAAGGGCAAGCTCACCCACACCGGCCAGCTGGGCGAGGTGATGCAGGAATCGATCCAGGCCGCGATGACCGTCGTGCGCAGCCGCGCCAACGTGCTCGGGCTCGAGCCCGAGTTCTACCAGAAGGCCGACGTGCACATCCACGTGCCGGAGGGCGCGACGCCGAAGGACGGCCCGAGCGCGGGCATCGGCATGTGCACGGCGCTGGTGTCGGCGCTGACCCGCATCCCGGTCCGGAGCGACGTCGCGATGACCGGCGAGATCACGCTGCGCGGCGAGGTGCTGCCGATCGGCGGGCTCAAGGAGAAGCTGCTGGCGGCCCACCGCGGCGGCATCCGCACCGTGTTGATTCCCGACGAGAACGTCAAGGATCTGGCCGAGATCCCTGACAACATCAAGGGCAGCCTCGACATCAAGCCGGTCAAGTGGATCGACGAAGTGCTCGCGCTTGCCTTGACGAACATGCCGCAGCCGCAGGCAGTCGCTGCCGAAGCTGCGGAGGGGGCCGACGCCAAGCCAGCGGGCAAGCGGCCGGCCAGACGCTCCACCAAGCAAGTACACGCCCACTGACGGGCGGGTGAGGAAATACGATGAACAAGAATGACCTGATCGACGCAGTCGCCGAGCGGACTTCGCTCGCCAAGTCGGACGCGGCCCGCGCTGTGGAAGCCGTGCTGTCCACCGTCACCGAAGCGCTGCAGAAGGGCGAGGCGGTGACGATTTCCGGGTTCGGTGCCTTCGCGACGAAGTCCCGTGCTGCCCGGACCGGTCGCAACCCGCGTACCGGTGAACCCATCGCGATTCCGGCCAGCCGGGTCCCGGGCTTCAAGGCTGGCAAGGGCTTGAAGGATGCCGTAAACTAGCGGGCTCCCAGTATTGGCGGGTGCTTAGCTCAGCTGGGAGAGCGTCGCCTTTACACGGCGAAGGTCGGGGGTTCGATCCCCTCAGCACCCACCAGAAACGCGCGGAGTGGTAGTTCAGTTGGTTAGAATACCGGCCTGTCACGCCGGGGGTCGCGGGTTCGAGTCCCGTCCACTCCGCCATCTCTGGTCCGACCACGAAGGCCCGCGCGAGCGGGCTTTTTCGCATGTAGGTGTGGTGCTGGCCGGAAGGCTTTCTTCTCTGTCACTATCCGCTATCCGCTATCCGCTATCCGCTATCCGCTATCCGCTATCCCCTAGTCACTAGCCACTTCCTACTATGCTGCAGCAAATTCGCGACAAGATTTCCGGCTGGTTTGCGATCTTCTTCCTCAGTGCGATCGCGGTGGTGTTCGTCTTCTGGGGTATCCGCTTCGAGTCGAGCGTCGACAAGGCGGCTGCCACTGTCAACGGCGAGAGCATCCCGCTGCCGGTCGTCCGCAAGGCCTGGCAGGAGCGCCAGACCCAGTTGCAGGTTCAGCTCCGCGGCGAATTGCCCGAGGCGCTGGTGAAGAGCGAGCAGAGCAAACTGATCGACGCGTACATCGGCCGCGAGCTGATCGTGCAGCGCGCCCACGAGATCGGGTATCGCGTCAGCGATGCGGAGCTCGCGGAGACGATCTACGGCATCCCGGAGCTGCAGGTCGAAGGCAAGTTCTCGCGCGACCGCTATGCGGCGCTGCTGCGGGAACAGGGCCGCACCGAGGCGCAGTTCGAGACGGAGTTCCGTCGCGACCTCGAGACCGGCCAGCTGCGCGGCGGCATCGCGCTGTCGTCGTTCATCACGCCCGGCGAGTTGCGGCGCCGCGTCGAGCTCGAGGGTGAGACGCGCGACGTCGAGTACGCGGTGATCCAGGCGGCGACGTACCTGCCGACGGTCACGGTCACGCCCGAACAGGTCGCGGCCTGGTACCAGGCGCACCAGGTCGAGTTCAAGACGGCGGAAACGGTGTCGCTCCAGTACCTGATGCTCAACATCGCCGACGTGGCCGCGGCCGTCCAGGTGACGGACGAGGGCCTGCACAAGTACTACGACCAGATAGCTCCGGAACGCTTCGTGGACGCCGAGCGGCGGCGCAGCAGCCACATCCTCGTCGAGGCCGGGTCCGACGACGCGGCGGCGCTGAAGAAGGCCGAGCAGCTGGCGGTGCGCGCCAAGGGCGGCGAAGACTTCGCCAGGCTGGCCCAGCAGAACTCTGATGACCCGGGTTCGAAGCAAGCGGGCGGCGACCTCGGCTGGGCCACACGCGAGGCCTTTGTCCAGCCGTTCTCCGAGGCCCTGTTCGGCATGCAGAAGGGTGAGATCCGCGGGCCGGTCAAGACGCAGTTCGGCTACCACATCATCCGCCTCGACGACGTCCAGGCGCCGCAGCAGCGCAGCTTCGACGAAGTGCGCGCGGAACTCGAAGCCGACTACCGCAAGGAACAGGCCCAGAACTCGTTCTACGAAAAGTCGCAGCAGCTCGCCGACGACGCGTTCTCCGCGCTGAGTGAGCTCGACAGCGTCGGCAAGAAACTCGGCCTGCCGGTGCAGACGGTCGACGCCTACACGCGCCAGGGCGGCGGCGTCTTCGGTGCCGACCGCAAGGTCATCGACGCCGTGTTCAGCGACGACGTCCTCGAGCAGCGGCAGAACAGCCCGGCCGTCAGCCTGGGCGACGATCGCGTGGTGGTCGTGCGGGTCACGGACCATAAGTTGCCGCAGCAGCGGCCCCTGGCCGAGGTCCAGGCGCAAGTGGACGCAACCCTGCGGCAGCAGGGCGCACGCGCGGCGGCCGAGGCGGCAGCCAAGGCAGCGGCGGCACGGATCGGCGCAGGTGAAGCCCTGGCGGCGGTCCTGGGCCCGTCGGCGCAGCCCGTGCCGAAGCAGTCCCTGGGTCGCGCTTCCAGCGATACGGTGCCGGCAGCGATCGTCAAGGCGGCTTTCCTGGCGGCGCATCCGGCGGCGGGCCAGCAGGTGGCGCGCACGGCTGTCCTGCCGAACGGCGACGCTGCCGTGCTTGCGGTCAGCGCCGTGCGCAGCGGCACCGTGGCTGCGACGCCGGACCAGCAGGCGGCGCAGTTGTCGCAGATTATCCAGCGAGGCGGCCAGCAGGCCGCGCTGGCGGAGTATTCCGCTTATACCGGCGACCTGCAGCGCACCGCGAAGATCAAGCGCAATCCGGCAGTGTTCGCGGAATAGGGACTAGCGGATAGCGGATAGCGGATAGCGGATAGGTTCAGAACGAGAAAGGCCGGCATTGCCGGCCTTTTCTTTTTCTTTCTTACCTACCCGCTATCCGCTATCCGCTAGTCCCTATTCCGCGAACGACATCCCCACGTGGCTGTAGCCGGCATCGACGTACAGCACCTCGCCGGTGATTCCCGATGCGAGGTCGGAGCACAGGAACGCCGCGGCGTTGCCGACTTCTTCCGTCGTCACGTTGCGCTTGAGCGGTGCCGCAGCCGCCACCTGCCCGAGCATCCTGCGGAATCCGCTGACACCCGCGGCGGCGAGCGTCTTGATCGGGCCGGCCGAGATCGCGTTCACACGGATGTTCTGCGGGCCGAGGTCGGCGGCGAGGAAGCGCACGTTCGCCTCCAGGCTCGCCTTCGCCAGCCCCATCACGTTGTAGTTCGGCACTGAGCGCACGGCGCCGAGGTAGGAGAGTGTCAGCAGCGCGCCTGCCCGTCCCAGCATCATCGGGCGGCCGGCCTTGGCCAGCGCGGCCAGGCTGTAGCTCGAGATATCGTGGGCGATCTGGAATCCCTCGCGCGTCACGCTGTCGAGGTAGGTCCCGGCCAGTTGCTCGCGCGGCGCGAATCCGACCGAGTGAATGATGATGTCGAGCCCGTCCCAGACCTCGCGCACCTGCGCGAATGCGGTGTCGATCTCGGCGTCGGTCGCGACATCCATCGGCACCGTCAGCACGGACCCGAAGCCCTGCGCCATCTCGACGACCCGGTCCCTCAGCCGCTCATTCTGGTAAGTGAAAGCGAGTTCGGCGCCTTCGCGACGCATCGCTTGTGCGATGCCGTGCGCGATGGAACGCTCGGATGCGAGCCCGACGATCAGGGCTCGCTTGCCTGCCAGGAATCCCACGATGTCAGCCTCCGGTTTGCCGGCTCGGGTCGACGTAAAGCACCAGCCGCTGGCCCGTGCGCAGCGACGTGGAATGGTGCAGCCCGTTCCAGGCCATCAACTCGCGCACCGACACGTTGAACTTGTCAGCGATTTCCGAAAGCGTGTCGCCGCTGCGTACCTTGTACGTCATCCGGTTGGCATCGTGACCGCCCGAACCCGACTTGCCGCCGGGGATCTCGAGCCGGGTGCCGGCCGACAGCGTGCTCTTCGGCGCCAGTCCGTTGGCAGCCGCCAGGTCCGGGACGCTCACGCCGTAGTGCCTCGCGATACTCCACAGCGATTCGCCCGATTTTACCTTGTGGACGTGGGTCGTTCTCGCTGCCGGCCGCTGGTGTTCGGGCAATTGCGATGAAATGTCCGTGCGCGATTCGGCCGCCGCGACCAACGCTGCGCCTTCGCTGCCGGAGCGCGGAATCACCAGCACCTGTCCGGGTTGGATCACGGAATCGTGCAGGTTGTTCGCCTCGCGCAATGCATCGACCGACACGTCGTAGCGGTGTGCGATGGCGTTCAGGTTGTCGCCCGAGCGGACGCGGTGACGCACTTCGGGTGGCGGCTGCACGGCCTCGACGGCGATCGTGGTCGTGGCCAGCGGATCCATGATGGCCTGGCGGAACGCCTCGGCCCGTTCGACCGGCAGCAGCAGCCGGTGCGGGCCCTTCGGCGGCGTCGTCATCCGGTTGAACGCCGGGTTGAGCGCGAACATGTCGTCGCGGCTGATGCCGGCCAGGTCCGCAGCCTCGCCGAGGTGGACCTGTCGGCCCGGATCGACGCTCGCGAAGTAGGGCGTGTTCGGGATCGCCGCGAACTGCAGTCCGTAGACGTCCGGGTTGCCGACCAGCCGGCGCACCGCGAGCAGCTTCGGCACGTAATCGCGCGTCTCGGGGCGCAGGTCGAGGCTGAAGAAATCGGTGGCCCGGCCCGCGTTCGCATTGCGCTGCACGGCCGCGCTCACCGTGCCTTCGCCGCCGTTGTAGGCCGCGATCGCCAGGAACCAGTCGCCGTTGAAGTAGCGGTGCAGGTACTCCAGATAATTCAGCGCCGCGTTCGTCGACTCGATGACGTCGCGGCGCTCGTCGATCCACCAGTTCTGCTCGAGACCGTAGTGCTTGCCGGAGCTCGGGATGAACTGCCACAGGCCGGCGGCCCGGCTGCGCGAGTACGCGACCGGATTGAATGCGCTCTCGACGACCGGCAGCAATGCGAGTTCCATCGGCATGCCGCGCCGCTCGAGTTCGCCGACGATGTAGTAGAGGTAGCGCGCACCACGCCGGAACGTGCGATCGAGGAAATCGGGCCGGGTGCGATAACCCTCGACTTCACGGTCGATCGCGAAATTCTGGACGTCTTCCAGCGCGAAGCCGGCCCGGATCCGGTCGAGCACGTCCACGTATTCGTCGGGCGGGAGTTGCTCGACCGGCAGCAGCGGCGGAGGCGTATCGCCCGGGGGCTCGTCGCCCTGGACTGCGCCGGAGGGGCTGGGATGATGCGGTGACGGCGGCAGGCTGGAGTACTCGGAGTCGTGGTTCGTCGTCGCGCAGCCGGCGACCGTCAGGCAGGCCAGCAGGCAGACCGCGACGATGCGGGAGCAGGGACGCACGTCAGCGGAACCCATCTTTCCAGCCCCGCACGGCGGCAAACACCTCGAGAGGCGTGGCCAGTGGGCGTCCCGCATGCTTTTCGGCCGAGGCGCGCACGCCCGGTTCGCGGCAACGCAGGAACGGATTGATGCGGCGTTCCCGCCCGAGCGTCGAGGGCACGGTGATTTCGTCGCGATCGCGCATCTCAGCGACCTGGGCCAATGCGGTGCGGACGTCGTCGTTGTCCGGGTCGGCGGCGTGGGCGAATCGCAGGTTGCCGAGCGTGTATTCGTGGGCGCAATAGACGAGCGTGTCGTCCGGCAGCGCAGCCAGTCGATCCAGCGAACTCAACATCTGCGCCGGGGTTCCCTCGAACAGTCGCCCGCAGCCCGCGCTGAACAGCGTGTCGCCGCAGAACACCGCCCCGTGGCCGGCGTAAGCGATGTGTCCGAGCGTGTGCCCCGGCACCGCCATCACCGAAAATTCCAGGCCGAGATTTTCAATATTGACAACGTCCCCGTCGTCGAGCGGTTGGACCGTGCAGGGCAACGATTCGCGGGCCGGCCCCCACGCTGGGACCGCATGCCTTGCAGCCAGTGCCTGGACCCCGCCGACATGGTCGCCGTGGTGATGCGTCACGAGGATGGCGCGCAACGCCAGTCCGTGTCGCTCGAGCATTGCTTCGACCGGCCGGGCGTCTCCCGGATCCACCACCGCGGCTGCGGCCGAGCCGTCCGACGCTCGGATCAGCCAGATGTAGTTGTCCGAAAAGGCCCGCACCGGGCTCACCTGAAGCATTGCGACCCCCGTCGAGGATCGAGTCAAGAGTCCGGGCGCGCGTATTAGAACGGGTCGCGCCGGAAAAAACCAGAATATGTCGCACGTTTTCCACCGGCCGGGATCCGCTTGCCGCTATTCTTGCGGTCCATGAACCCGTTACAGGCCACCCACCGCTGGCTGGAGACGCCCCTCGGCGAGGCGGTGCTGGCACGCGAGGTCGCCCTCCTGCAGGAGGGCCTGGCGGATGTGTTCGGTTTCGAACTGCTCCAGATCGGCAGCTGGGGTGCTGCCGGGCGCCTGATCGCCGCGGCGCGCACCCAGCATCGCAGCTGGATCGCGCCCGATGCGAGCGGCCCCGGCGCGATCCGGGCGGAGTTTCACAGTCTTCCGGTCGCCACGTCGTCGATCGAGGCGGTGTTCCTGCCCCACACGCTCGAGCATGCGCCGCACCCGCACGAGTTGCTGCGGGAGGTCGATCGCGTCCTGATGGGCGAGGGGAGCCTCTTGATCTGCGGGTTCAACCCGCTCGGTCCATGGGGCGTGCGCCACCTGCTGTCGGGACGCCGCTTCCCCGCGCCTGCCGTGCGGTTGATGAGCGAGGGGCGCATCCGTGACTGGTTGCGACTGCTCGGCTTCGAGGTGGTGAGCGCGCAGCGTTACCTGTTCATCCCGCCGTGGTCGCCGCGCCTGCCGGGGCCGGGACGCGAGTGGCTGGAACAGCGCATGACCGGGCTCGTGCCGCCGCTGGCTGGTGCGTATCTCGTGAAGGCGCGCAAGCGCGTCCATGCGCTGACGCCGATCCGCCCGGCGTGGAAGCTCCGGCCGGTGGTCGTGGTCGGAGCGCCGGAGCCGACGACGAGAAACGCGGCGTGACCAGCGAGGTCGAGGTCTACACGGACGGTGCGTGCAAGGGCAATCCGGGACCCGGCGGCTGGGGCGCGCTGCTGGTCTCCGGTAAGCATCGCCGCGAACTGTGCGGTGGCGAAGCGCACACGACCAACAATCGCATGGAGTTGACGGCCGCGATCGAGGCGCTCGCTGCGCTCAAGCGTTCGTGCCGGGTGCAGCTCTATACGGATTCCCAGTACGTGCGCACCGGCATCACCGAGTGGTTGCCGCAATGGAAACTGCGCGGCTGGAAGACCGCCAATCGCAAGCCCGTCAAGAACGCCGACCTGTGGGTTGCGCTCGAAACCGAGATCGAGCGCCACGAGGTGCGCTGGCACTGGGTCAAGGGCCATGCCGGCCACCCGGGCAACGAACGCGCGGATGAACTGGCCAATCAGGGCATCGAACGAATAGGGACTGGCGGATAGCGGATAGCGGATAGCGGATAGGTTCGGAAGGGCCTTACACTATCCGCTAGTCCCTAGTCCCTAACCGCTATCCGCTATCGCCATGGATTTCATCGACCTCAAGTCCCAGTACCGGCGCATCAAGCCCTCCGTCG
>Ga0315287_10003868_pt1 | contig 14528 bp, 13 predicted proteins | sample YL17G11_0_MG_FD_205037 | JGI IMG/M metagenome (GOLD analysis project Ga0315287, IMG submission 205037) | Sediment microbial communities from Yellowstone Lake, YNP, Wyoming, USA - YL17G11_0 | ecosystem: Environmental > Aquatic > Freshwater > Lake > Sediment | place: USA: Wyoming | collected... | reverse complement strand
CCCCGATGGGTCCTGACCCCAGTCACGCTCCAGTCACGTTGCCAGTCACGTGATGGGTCCTGACCCCAGTCACCCAATATGACAAGTGATGGGTCCTGACCCCAGTCACCCAGTCACTTTGGAGGGTCTCCCCTTCCTCTCCCGCCCCCGGTTCGGTATCACTGATCGATCCTGAAAACGCAGCCGCAGCTCGGAGGAGAAGCGATGCCTAGCGCCCGTCGTGTGCTCCCGATGCTCGTCGTGCTCGTCCTCCTCTCCTGCGGCGGACCCGCGCCTCCACCCTCGTCAGCAGTAAAAGACCCCCGCTGCGCCGGTTTCGAGCTGGACGTGGAGCGTGTCTGGAACGTCGAGGCCAAGGCCGAGATCAAGAGCCGCTTCATCGCGACGGGAGTGGTGTACGCCGAGCGGATGTACGAGTCGGTGGTCACTCAAATGGACGACGCGACCCGCGATTGGGTGATGCTCAGGGAGAGCCTGTGCACCGACTGCCTCGTGCGCGGCCTCGTCCCCAGGGAGGTCTACGCCCCGGTGTCGCTCTGCTATGACACCGCGCTCATCCGGCAAAGGACCGCGATCACCCTTTTCAGAAGCGCGGACGCGGTGACGGTCGAGAAGGCCTTCGAGGTCTTTCTCGACATATCGGACAGGCTCGAGTCGTGCCAGCGCGACGCGGCCCGTGCCCTCTACCAACGCGACGCGGCGAATCCGGATCAAGAGGCCGTGCGCGACGCCGAGGCGAAGGCAGCGGAGGCGGAGCTCGCCCTCGAGTTGGGCAGGAAGGAGGGAGCGGCGCGAGCGGCGGAGGAGTCCGCGAAAGCGGCGGAGAAGGTCCAGAGCGGGCGTATCCGCGCAGGGGTGCTCTTTGTGGAGGGAAGGTCGGCCCGAGACGACGCCCGCTACGACGAGGCGACGGCGAAGATCGAGCAGGCTGTCGCGCTCTCGCGGGAGAGCGGCGACAAGGTCACCGAAGGCAACTGCCTGGTGCAGCTCGGCTGGACGAAGTCAGACCAAGGGGAGTACCGCGAGGCGCTCGACGATTTCGATCAGGCGGAGGCGCTGTACGTGACCGTGCTGGATCGCGGCAGCACGGAGCTCGGCGCGTTGCAGGTGAATCGCGGGAACACGTACAACCTACTCGCCGAATTCAACATGGCGCTGGAGTGCTTTGAGCAGGCGCTGGATATCTTCACGAAGGCCTACGGCGACGATAGCCCATACGTCGCCAACATCTTCAACCACATCGGTCTGGCTTGGGACGGGCTCGGCCAGTACGAGAAGGCGCTCGGTCACTACGGGCAGTCTCTGGAGATCTACAGGAAGGTCTTCGGTGACGGGCATCCGCGTATGGCGGTGGTCCTAAACAACATCGGCCTCGCCTGGAGGCACCTCGGCAAGTTCGAGAAGGCGATCGAGTACTACGAGCAGGCGCTGAGGCTCGACAGGGCGGCTCGCGGCGACGCGCACCCGGCCGTCGCCCGCGACCTCAACAACATCGGCGTCTCCTGGAGGCACCTCGGCGAGTACGAGAAAGCGCTCGGTTACTACGACCAAGCCCTAGCGATCTACAGGAAGGTCTACGGCGAGGAGCACCCGCTCGTCGCCACGTCCCTCAACAACATCGGCCTCGCGTGGAAGAAGCTCGGCCAGTACGAGAAGGCTCTTGGGTACTACGAGCAGTCTCTCGAGATCTCCAAGAAGGTGTACGGAGGGGAACACCCGCTGGTCGCTGCCGCCCTGACCAATATCGGCGCCGTTTGGGATTCGGCGGACAAGTGCGACAAGGCGCTCGAGTATTTCGAAGACGCGCTCCGCATTCGACAGAAGATGTTGCCGGCGGATCATCCGGATTTGAAAACGGTCAGCGATTGGGTCGATGTTTGCAAGGAGAAGCTCGGGCGATAGGTACGCAGTACTGATTCATTCTGTGGCTGCAGCCCCTGATGAAATGACTCTGACGTTTTGCGGCGGGTTGTGATGGACTGACGGCCGCATCATCCTCGGCGGCGCGCCGCCCTTCTTGCCGCCCGGCAGCGCCCGTGGCACGATGGCCTCGATAGCTCATCGAAGGGGGTTCCCATGCGGCGCATGACGTCGGTCGTTTGGCTCGCGGTCTCCTGCGCGGTGGTTGGGTTGGCGGCTTGCGGCGAGGGCGGCGGCGGCAGTGGCGACGCCGACTCCGATTCGGACTCGGACTCCGATTCGGACTCGGATTCCGACTCCGATTCGGACACCGACTCGGACACGGATTCGGACACGGACAATGGGTGCGAGGCGTCGTGGGGCTGGTACGACGATGCGACTAGCCTGTGCTGGGAGAACCCGCCATCGACCGAAGAGTTCGATTGGGCGGAGTCGGGAACTCACTGCGACGAGCTTTCACTTGGCGGCTACGACGACTGGCGCCTGCCGATGATCCAGGAGCTGATCTCGCTCCTGCGGGGCTGCGTGGATGGCACGGCGACCGGCGATCTGGGCGCGAGCGACTGCGGAGTGACCGACCCCGACTGCCTCGACGCCAACTCGTGCTCGGACGAGAGCTGCTCCGAGTGCGACTATTTGTCCGGACCGGACGGCAACCCCGACGGGTGCTACTGGGTTCCGGATTTGGCGGGAATGTGCGAGTTTTATTGGTCATCATCGTCCCTCGCGAACGATACGTCCTACGCGTGGTACGTTTTCTTCGGCTATGGCAACGTGTACCACGACTTAAAGAGCGGTTCGTTGTTTGCTCGGTGCGTTCGAAGCGGACCGTGACCTCATCCTCGCCACCACGGTCATCGGGAAAAATCGGTGTCGGACAATCGCGGTGCGCACTTTAAAAGACCCATTTGAGTGAGGGTCACTTGCTTGGCGACGCGATGAGCCGCTCCGCGAGCGTGATGAACTGCTCGGCCCGTTCGATCTGACGGACGGCCTCCGCGGTCGAGAGACCCGGACCGATGTCGTAGTCTCCGACGTTGCGCGAGTCCTGGCCCTCGATGAGGTAGCGGTGATACTCGGCCGGCACTCTGTTCGTCTTGGCGAGCTCGCGGCCGAACGCGGCGATCACCGCCGAATGGCTAGAGAATGAGAGTCCGTCTCCGAGGAGAAAGGCCTGCGCGAGGTAGAACATGGAGTAGTAGGCGCGCGAGGCGGCGAAGTCGTGGAGCCCATCCGCTTCGAGCATCTTCGCGGCGCGGAGGCTGTCGTCGGCCTTGCGAAGGAGCGTGGCCTGCTCGGGGGTCATACGGCGACGCCCTCGCGGCGCACGTTGAGGAGGAGCGGGCTGCGCTCGTTCGAGTAGCGATCCGAGGAGACGAACACGCACGAGAGGACGACGTCGTGCTCCAGGGAGAGCGCGGCGGTGATCGGCCCGACGCGCTGGATCTCCGCCCCGGCGTCGACCACTCCGCGGACCACGACCATGACGTCGATGTCGGAGCCGAGCGATGCGTCACCGCGGGCCTGCGAACCGAAGAGCACGAGGCCGACGAGGCGATCGCCGTACAGCGCCTCGAGGCGCACGCGCAAAAGAGACAGAATCGTTTGGACGTTCTTCGTCATCTCGACAGCTCCGTCAGCAGTATAGCAGCAGGCAATCAATACCTCCACCGCCCTGCGGGATCTTCCTTGGAAGACGCCGATTCATTTGAGCGGGGAGCGAGCCTCTCCGAACATCGCCTTCCCGTCCGCCTCGCCGAACACCTCCCGGAAAGGCGCCCGCTTCTGTTCGGCCGGCTTATGCCTGTACTCGGTGTACGGCAGGCCCAACTCCCATCGGTATTTCTGTCGGCGACGGGGAGACATTTGCGCTCCCGGGCGGCATGCACAAGCCGTACAAGAGATCGGTGTCGGACAGCCGCGGTACGCACTTCCTCAGCGGGCCGCCACCGCCGGCTACTCGATGACGATCGGGTTGGTGTGGCGGACGTCCGACCCGGCCGGGTACGAGATCGAGCCGGCATTGTAGTAGCTGTAGAAGTACACGCCGATCGGGATCGTCGCGTCCTCCTCGGTCTCGCCCGAGTAGACCTTGTGCGCGCCGTCCGCGACCTCGCACTCCCACGCCTCGTAGACGATGCCGTCGAGCTCGCCGTCGATCCGCGGGCCCGTGCAGGACGAGTCGACGTCGAGGCCGTCGATCTTCGCCACCGCGTCCTGCGGCTTCGAGATGACGACGCCGTTGTACGCGAACCCCTCTCCCGTGGTGAAGACGTACAGCCCGCGCCGCTGGTCCACGGCCGGGATGTACATCAGGGACGAGTCGCCGGCCGGGCCGATCGGGTTCGAGACGTCGCCGCCGGCCACGAGGTACTGCGCGACGTGGAGGTACCCGTCAACGGTCTCGACGATGAACCCCTGGTTCGTGAAGAAATCGCGGTACTCGCCCGCGCCGAGCGTGAAGCTGTCGTTCGGGGCCGGCAGGGTCGTCGTCACGGTCGCGGCGTTGTAGGACATGATGCGGTAGTAGTCCTGCTCCGCCGTGCCCTCGTTGCGCATGGCCGAGTGGCTCACCACGAACTTCTGCGCCATGGCCGCGGAGGGGATGATCTGCTCCTCGAGGTGTTCGGCGCAGCAGGAGTCCGTGTACATGTCCGTGTTCGAGATGAGCGACAGATCGGTGCCGAAGAAGACCGCCACGGGCCCGTCGGAGATCACCGTCGTGCCGGAGAGATCGGGCAGGCTCGGGTCGACCAGGGTGATGAACCGGGTCTCGAGGTTGATCACGTCGAACGGGCCGATGGTGAAGTTGGTCGGAGTGCCGGCCAGGATCGCGTCGATCCCTTCGCCCTCGAAAATGTCGAAGGTAGGCGTGACCGTCACGGTCGTCTCCTCCTGCACGCCGACGATGGTGACGTAGCCGCGGTTCTTCGGGCCGCCCATGAACCCCGTCGGGCCCGACGGCGTCTCGCCGACGACGATGTGATCCTGGCCGAGGGCGGCCGTCGGGAGGAGCAGCGACGCGTCGTTGGAGAACTGCTGGTCGAGCGTGTTGAACTGGTACGCCACGACCGGGACGTCCGAGGTGATGCGGAACGCGTCCGACGACAGCCGGGTCTGCGGCCCGTCGTCGACGTGGTTGTCCGTGAAGTCGCCGCCGTCCACGTCGCGCCGCGGGAGCCGGAAGATGTAGAGCCCGAGCGGCTCGACCGCGTGCGTCTCGACGACCGTGAGCGAGAGCGGCTCGCCCTGGGGCGCCTCGTTGATCTCCACGACGACGTTCGCCGTGATGCTGTTGCCGATGTTCGCCACGGCGACGGCGAACTGCCCCTCCGCGGCGTCGTCGATGATGTTCTGCGCGTTGTCGAGATCCACGGCCCAGTACTCGCACCCGATGTTGCTCTGGGTCGCGGCCGCGATGTCGCACGGATCGCCGCCCTCGCACGCGCCGTCGACGCACGTCGTGCCGAGCTCGGCGCAGTCCATGTACACCGAGTACCCCATGCCGTCGTCGTCGCACATCATCACGACGTCGTCCTCGCACATCGTGTCGCCGGGCACGCACTCGACGCAGCCGAGGTAGGCGACGCACACGACCTCGCACGTCTCGACGAGGGTCCACGTCCCGCCCTCGCACACGACGTAGTCCAGCCCGTCGCACTCGTGCTCCCCGTCCTCGCAGCCCGTGTCCGTATCGGTGTCGGTATCGGTGTCCGTGTCCCCGGACGCGACGTTCTCGTTCGAGACCCCACACGCGCCGAGCAGGCAGGCGGCGCCGAGCAGGGCACCGGACGCGACCGCGACCAACGTAGTGAACGATCTCATTTCTTTCCTCCTTCGAGTTCGGTAAGCCGCGCAGCGGCCTGGGGCGCGGCGAGCGTGTTCGGGTAGGCGTCGAGGAAGGCGCGCAGCGCGGCGATCTCGCCGTCCGCGCGGCCCAGCGCCCGCAGCGCCCGCGCACGCCCGTACATCGCCTCCTCGGCGAGGGCGCCCCTCGAAGCCGTCTCCAGGTAGCGCGCGTAGCACTCGAGGGCCTTCGCCGGGGCCTTCAGGCGCGCGAGGCGGAGCTCGCCGAGCGAGATGAGCGACGTCCGCGCCTCGGTGCTGGCCGGGTGGGAGGCGATCAGCTCCTCGTAGGCATCGGCCGCCGCGGCCCACTCGCGCGACGCGCGCAGTCCCTGCGCCTTGGCGAGCATCTCGGAGGCGCTCGCCGCAGGGACCGGCGACCTGCCGGCGCCGACGCGCTGCGAGATCTGCCCGAGCTCGAAGACCCGCGACAGCCGCTCGCCACGGGCCAGCTCCACGAGCTCGCGGACCGGCGCGCGTCCCTCCGCCGTGAGCTCCACGGTGCGGTGGCCGGAGCGGACCAGAGCGGCGATCGGCGTGGCGCCGAGCACGACGCCGTCGATCGACACCTGCGCCCCGGTGGGCAGGCTCTGGATGTCGAGAGCCGAGGCGTGTTCGGTGTCGGAGAGGAGATCGAGCACCCGCAGGCCCTGCTCGAGCCTCTGCGACTCGGTCTCGGAGAGGGCACGCCTTTCGCCGCCGGCGATGTCGGACGTCTCGCCGACGCCCAGCTTGGAGGCGGCGCCGCCGCTCGCGCGGAGGGACACCTCGCCGCGCAGGACGCCGACGCGCGTCGCGCCGTCGACCACGCCCACCTCGAACACCGTGCCCACGACGCCGACCGAGCCCGCCGCGGTGGTCACCGAGAACGGCGGGCCGCTTCGCTTGGGCTCCACCGCCGCGACCGCCCTGCCTTTTTCGACGCGCACCTCGACGCCGCCGGCGTCGAGCGCCGGGATCCGCACGCGCGCGCCGGGCAGGAGGAGCAGCTTGATTCCGGAGTCGAGGGAGATCGCCACGGCGCCGCCCGCCGCGCCGATCTCGTCGCCGGCCGCGATGCGGCGTCCAGGCTCGAGGCCGGGGCCGGCCGGGCCGGCTTCGGCGCCGAGCAGGACGGCTCCCGGCGCAGGGGAGGGCGCCGAGGCCGCGAGCGGTACGGGTTCGGGGGCCGAGCGCGCGGCGAGCGCGGGGGCGACGGGCCGGGCGCCGTCGGCGGGACGGTCCACGAGAGAGGCCACGACGATCGCGGCGCACGCGGCGGCGGCGGCGATCGATCCGAACAGGATGGCGCGGCGCCGCCACGGCGCAGTGCGGGGGCTCGCGACCTCGGCCCGGGCCACGACGTCGTCCAACCAGCGGCGGCGGGCGATGTCGTCCGGGACGTAGCGCGGCAGCTCGGCCGCGCCGTCGATGCGCATGGCGGCGATCGCGCGCCGCTCGAGCCGGCACTCCGCGCACTCGGCGACGTGTCGCTCGATGAGCTCGTGCTCCTCCTCGGTGAGGGTCCTCCCGCCGGTCAGATCGTCGAAGAGCCCGGCGACGACCGCGCAGCCGCTCACCCCCCCGTCACTCATTCGTCCCATGACGACATCTCCTTGGCCTCGCGCAACACGGGATCGCGGGCGATCTTGGAGCGCAGCTGCCGCCGCGCGACCGCCAGCCTGTCCCGAACGGTGTTGATCTTCGCGCCCGTGAGCTCGGCGATCTCCTCGATGCTGTGGCCCAGGACGAGCCGCAGCGTGACGACCTCGCGCCGCTCGGGCGTCAGCGTGCCGACGATCGCCGCCAGACGAGCCGCCAGGGACGACTGGGCGAGGAGCCGATCGGCGCCCACCGCGCGGCTCACCCCGTCCGGCGCGGGATCGAGCTCGACGATCTGGCCGCGCCACCTCCGGTGCTTGAGCTGGCGCATCGTCGTGCGCACCGCGATCTTCTCGGCCCAGGTCTCGAGGGAGCTCTCTCCGCGGAACGAGCCGACCGAGCGCAGGATCTCGATCATCGCCATTTGCACGTAGTCGTCCGCGTCCGAGTCCCCGCCCGCGAGGTAGCGCACGGTGAGCGCCACGCGATCGAGGAGCAGATCCGCGAGCCGCCGCTGCGCCGACGGATCGCCGGACGCCGCCGCGAAGGCGATCTGCGCGCCGATCTCCCCGGGGCGCGAGAGCTGTTTCGTGGACTGATACATGACGACCTAGAGCGCCCTTCTTCCCCATCCCGAAACCGCAGTGGCCGCGGTCCCGCGTTTTGGATGTCCGATTCGCGGTTCGGTCAGAGCAGCCATACGACGAATCCCAGGCGGACGAACGGCTGCGCCGGCCACGTATCCACGAGGATCTCGCGGGTTTCGCCGGTGCGCGCCGTGTAGCGTTTCGCGTTCGCGAGCACCTCGACGCCGATCTCGGCGAACACCGACAGCCGCTCGGTCGCGGCGAACGCGGCCCGCACCGACGGCGCGAACGCAACCACCACGTCGCTCGTATCGGCGACGACGTCCATGTTCGTCCCGACGTCTGAAACGTCCGCCTCCGCGAAGTCGAGCTCGAACGCCGCCGCGGCGCCCAGCGACAGCCGGCCGATGCGGAGATCGGCGCCGAGGCCCAAAGCCAGGCGGTGCGAGGTGATCCGCACGTCGGCGAGCTCGCCGTTGCCCTCGACGGGCGCGGACAGGGTGTACGCCGCGAACGCCGAGAGGAAGCGCGCGAACCGGCACTCGACGCCGAGGTGGAGGCCGTGGTTGAAGATCGTGCCCGCGGAGCGCGAGGCCACGTTGTACGCCAGCCTCAGGGCGAGCCTGTCCGGGACCGGGCGCGGCGCGGTGGGAGCGGGCGCCGGTGGAGCGGGTGCCGGCTTGGCGCGCTCGGGCACCGCGATGCCGATCGTCCCGCCCGCGAGCAGGGCGCGCACCGAGCTCTGGACGACGATGGCGATGCTCTCCGCCCGGCTTCGGACGTCGGCGATCTCGAGCCGGCGCACGAGGAGGCGCGATCCGCGGCCATCGGTCAGGTGCAGGAGCGTGTCCCGATCCGACGAGAGATCGCACCAGAACACGGCGATCGTCTCGGCCGACGCGGCGACCTCGGCGGCGGCGTCGAGCTGCTCGCGGGCGGACGAGGCGAGCCGTTCGACGCCCACCTCGCGAAACGTCACGGCGAGCTCCCCGAGCTGGCTCGCGACGACGTCGGAAACGGCGCGCGCCTGCTCGGCCTGGTCCTGCGCAAAAAGGAAGATCACCGCGGGCGCCGCGGCGGGCGCTTCCTGTGCCGGCGCCGGAGCGGCCGCGAGGAGAGCCGCCGCCAACGCCGCGAGCCGGCCGAACACATGACACCGCGCGATCATCCCTTGATCCCTACTGGAAGGCGGGGAAACTGACAACACGGGGACCCGCGCGGGGGTCGGTGATATGTTAACGGGCACGATGTTGGCAATGCCTCCGCCCCACCCGACGGCGCTCCTGGCCGGGCTCCTCTGCCTCGCGGCGACCGCCTTTGCCCCGCGCGCCTTCGCGCAGGCTCCGCAGGGCGCGGCGAGCGTCATCGTCGTCGCAGCGGCCGCCGGTGAAGCGGCGACGGCGCGCGAGAGGCGTTTCATCGACGAGGTCCGGCTGGCGTTCGACGAGATCGAGGTCCGCGTCGTCCAATCGCCGAGCCAGGGGTTCGCGGCCCAGGCGCTCGGGGAGCAGATCCTCTGGGTCCGGTCGCTCCTCGAGGAAGAAGGTTCCCTGGCCGCGCTCTGGATCACGGGAGTCTCCACCGAGATCGTGCTCCTCCACATCGTCGTGCTGAAGACCGAGCGGATCATTATCCGCATGGTCCAGGTGGACACGCGCGAGGGGTTCGAGACCGACCTCGCGATGAGCGCGCGCGAGTCGCTGGGAGAGGCGTTCCTGCTCTCGAAGGCGCCCGACGTCTCCGAGCCGCCGCTCGCCGCGATCGTCGATGAAGTGCGGGCGCGCGCGACGACGCGTCCGGTCGGGGACGCCGCGCCTGTCCCGGTGCCTCGTCCGTCGCCATGGGACGTTTGGGCGGGTCCGGCCGTCGAGATCGCGATCGCCGGGGGTGAAGGACCGCCGCTCCTCCTGGGCGGCGCGGTGGGGATCGACTGGCTCGTCGCGTCGGGCTTCGGCCTGCGCTTGGGCCTGAGCGCCATGAGTCGGCCGCTCGGCGCCGCAGATCAGGAGGTCGAGATCCGCGGGCTCGCGCTCGTGCCCGCGGCGGCGGCGTTCTACCTCGTGAGAGTCGGGCGGGCCTCCCTGGGGCCGGTCGTCGACGTGCAGGCGGCGTACGCGAGCGCGGCGGTCGACGCGGGCGGTGCGCGGCCGACCGTGACGGAGACGTGGCGGTTCCGGATCGGGGTCGGCGCGGAGCTGCGCGCGCGCCTCGGATCGAATGTGGCGCTCTTCGCCGCGGCCGGCCTTGCCGTCTCCCCGACGACCGACGAGTACCGGGGCGCCGTCACCGGCGACGTCCTTTACTCCACGCCCCGCCTCGCCGGCAGGTTCGCCCTGGGGCTCGTCCTCGTGCCGTGAGGGCTAAAGGGGCGCGTGCTCTTTGTCGTCGGGGGCGAGGTGTGCGACAGTTTTAAGGGGCGCCGCGCTATCGCTCTGAAGGAGGCGCGGCGGACGAGGTGGCTTGACGGAGCCGAACGACAACCCGCGGACCGACGCCGAGCTGATGGCCGAGTTGGCGCGCGGCGACATGCGCCCGTTGGGCGAGCTGTATCGGCGCCACGGCGACGTCGCGTACCGGTTCATCTGCCGTCTGCTGGCCGATGAGCCGAGGGCGCAGGCCGAGGACCTGTGCCAGGAGGTGTTCTTGGCGATCGCGACCTCGGCGGGGCGGTACGAGGATCGGGGGCGGTTCCGCTCCTGGGTGCTCGGCGTCGCCGCAAGGACCACGCGATCGTGGCAGCGGCGGCGGTGGCTCTCGGCGAAGATCCTCAAGCTGCACGGCGCCATCGGCCTGGGCATGGCAGCGCCCGTCGACGGCGGGCCGGAGCGGGAGGTCGCGTGCCGCGAGGGCGTGGCGGTCGCGATAGCCGGGCTGACGCCGGATCAGCGGGCCGCCTTCCTCCTGCAAACGGCGGAGGGGATGACCGGCGCGGAGATCGCGGCGGCGCTCGGCATCAGCGAGAACGCGGTCTGGCAGAGGTTGAAACGGGCGCACCAGATCGCCGGCGACACGGCGCGGGAAGTGGGGCTCTTCGCGAAAAAGGGAGTCCGGGCATGACGTCCTGTCCGAAAACGCGGGAGCTGCTGCTACGGGGTTCGCTCGACGGGGACGTCGCCGCGCACCTCGAGACCTGCGAGACCTGCCGGGCCGAGGTCGAGTCTCTCGAGACCTGGAAGGGCGCGGTGGCGGCGTGGGATCCGAGCCGCGGGAGTTCCGTGGTGTCTCCCTCGCGGGTCGAGGCGCTCGTCCGCACGGCGGAGGCGCGCGCGGCGGGGGCTCCCCGGCATGAGCGGCGGCGGCTCGTCGCGTGGACCGCAGGCGCGGCGGCGGCGTGCGCGGCGGCGGTTCTCGCGGTCGTGATCTCGGGCGGAGACGCGGCGCCCGCGACGCGCGTCGTCGAAACCGGACCGAATGAACATACCGTCGTTACGGCAGGGGATGATCGTATCGGCCTGGATATCGATACGCGCGTGGCGATTACGGAATCCGAAGGCCGTGAGCGGTTGGTGGAGCTCGAGCGGGGCACGATCGCGGTAGCCGCGAAGAAGCGCGAACGCGACGCGGCGCTCGTGGTGCGCGCGGGCGGGGTGTCCGTCCACGTGACCGGCACGCGGTTCTCGGTGTCGCGGCGGCCGGCGGGCGGCGGCGTCCGGGTCGCGCTCGAAGAGGGCGGCGTGCGGGTCGTGATCAGCGGCGGCGAGGTCGTGCGCCTATGGCCCGGGAGCTCGTTCCTCGAGCGCGGCGGTGTGGGGGAGGTCGGTGCGTTCTCGCCGGGCGACGCGGAAGAGATAGAGGCGTTGCTGGTGGGGAGGAGGCCGGACGACGGGTCTCGGCCTCCCGAGGTAGACGCGCGTCCCGAGGAGCCCCGCGAGGGGGCCGATGCAGAGCTTCCGCTGGACGCGCCACCTGCCGAACAGGCGCCGTTGCGGGCCACTCCGGGCGCTCGGCCGCAGGCCGCCGGCGCGGACGTGGGGATCGACGCGGCGCGGCGCATGATCCTGGACGGGCGCGTCGACGAGGCTCGGGCGGCGCTCGAGCGGATCGTCGCCGCGAGCCCCGACGACGCGGAAGCGTGGATGCTGCTCGCCACGTGTCACCGCAAGCTCGGCAACTGGGCGGAGGCCGTCCGCGCGTATTCGATCCCGGGTGAGACGGGCTCCGCGCGCCAGGCCGGGCAGGCCCGGTACATGGCCGCGACCGTGCTGCAGGACAAGCTGGGTCAGCCTGCGCGCGCCCGATCCCTTTTGGAGGAGTATGTCCGCGGCGCGCCCGAGACCAAGCCGCTCGAGGCCAAAGCGCTCCTCCGGCTGGCCCAGGTCGACCTCGCCATCGGGGACGTCGCTGCGGCGCGGGCGGCGTGGGAGGCGCTCCGGCGATCCTACCCCGGCACCGAGGAGGAGAAGCGCGCCGCGGTGCTGGTCGGAGAAAAGTGACGAGAATCGCCGCGCGGCCGCGACAGGTTTCCGGGGGCCCGCGCTATGGCAACTCTGAAAGGGCCCGGCGGTAGGCGCGGGACCCGACTTTCGCTGCGGCGAGGAGGCACGAATGAAGATCAGCAGAGCGACTTGCCTGGGCGCGATGGGCGTTCTCTTCTGGGCGGCGACGGCCTGCTCCGAGGCGCACACGGTCGACGAGAACGGGGGGCCCGACGCTGACACGGACACCGACACGGACACCGATTCGGACGTCGACACGGACGGGGACACCGACACGGACACCGACACGGACACCGACACGGACACCGACACGGAGTACACCGGACCCACGATCCCGCCGACCTGCGCCGACGCGGCGCTCGCCATGAACTCGGTCGGCTGTGACTTCTACCCGGTCGACCTCGATAACTACCAGGACCCCGACTACGACGTGGATTCCATGACCTACGCGGTCGTGGTGTCGAACCCGCACGCGGATCAGGATGTCGTCGTCACGCTCGACGACGGGGACGGGGAAACGCTCTACGAGGGCACGCTCGAGCCCGGATCGCTCGATGTGATCAACGTCGCCTGCGAGAGCGGCTGCCTGACCACGCCACACGAGATCGACGTCCAGGGGATTGGCGACGGGACCGCGTTCCACCTGACCTCCGACTACCCGATCCTCGCGTACCAGTGGAACCCGTACGGCGTCGGCATCGAGAGCACGGACGCGTCGCTCCTCCTCCCGGTCACGAGCCTCGGCGGCACGTACATCGGCGCGGCGTGGGGTCAGGGGCCAGGCTACCCGGAGCTGTACACGTCGAACATCACTGTCGTCGCCACAGAGGACGACACGCACGTCACGATCACGCCGTCGGTCAATGTGCCGTCCCTGAACGGGGTGGGGCCGTTCACCGCGGGGGTGGCCGGCGCCCCGATAACCCTCGACAGGTTCGACGTGCTCGTCTTGAGCCCGGCGGAGCTCAACGCGGATCTCACGGGCACGTTCGTCGAGGCGGACAAGACGGTCGTCGTCTACGGCAGCCACGCCTGCGCCTATGTGCCGGCGGGCACCCAGGCGTGCGACCACGTCGAGGAGCAGATCCTGCCGCTCGAGGCGTGGGGCACGAGCACGGTGCTCGCCCGCTACGCCCCGCGCGAGGGGTGCGTATCGAACCCGGACGATAGCGTGATCTGGCGCGTGATCGCGGGCGCGCCGAATATGACGGTCACCTTCGATCCGCCGGCCCCGGCGCCGGCCGGCGCGGAGTTCGCCTTCACGTCGCAGGGGCAGGTGCTGGAGTTCGAGAGCGGCGAGGACCACGTGGTCACTGGGACCCTGAACTCCCCCGAGGATCCGGAGCACCCGGAGGCGCCGTTCTTCGCGTACCAGATGATGACCGGGTGCCTGTATGGCATGTGCACGGACACCATGGGAGATCCGATGATGCTCCAGTCGCCGCCGGCCGGGAACTTCCTCGATCATTACGTGTTCACGACGGACAACCTGTTCGACTTCGATTACGACCACATCATCGTGGTGCGCGAGGCCGGCACGGTCGTGACCCTCGACTGCAAGGGCGAGCTCTCGGACGACCTGTTCACGCCCGTGGGCTCGAGCGCGTGGGAGGTGGCGCGGATCTTCATCGACAACCCGGCCGGCGACACAGGGTGCGTCGACGGCCCGCACGCCATCGAGGCGACCCAGCCGATAGGGCTCTCGGTCGTCGGCACAGCGTACGCCAACTCGTACGGCTACCTCGGCGGCGTCGGCGTGAAGCCCATCAACCCCGTGCCGATCATCGAGTGAGCGCCATGACGACCATGATGAAGCTGTTGCTCGCGGCGCTCGCGTTCTCCCTGCTCCCGCTCGGCTGCGCCGAGGGGGCGGCCTCGGCGGACGGAGATTCCGACTCGGATTCCGACTCAGACGCGGACGCCGACTCAGACACGGACGCGGATTCCGACACGGACGGCGACACGGATACGGATGCGGACACGGATACAGATGCGGACACGGATACGGACACTAATGCGGACGCGCTCGTCATCTCCATCGAGTCCGGCAACGGCCAGGCGATCTGGACGAACTTCCCGCTCACGCACCCGCTCGTCGCCAAGGTCACGGCCGGCGGCGATCCGGTCGCCGGGGTGGGCGTGTCGTGGGAGGTGACCG
>Ga0315287_10003867_pt1 | contig 14531 bp, 19 predicted proteins | sample YL17G11_0_MG_FD_205037 | JGI IMG/M metagenome (GOLD analysis project Ga0315287, IMG submission 205037) | Sediment microbial communities from Yellowstone Lake, YNP, Wyoming, USA - YL17G11_0 | ecosystem: Environmental > Aquatic > Freshwater > Lake > Sediment | place: USA: Wyoming | collected... | reverse complement strand
TATTCAAATGCCCAAAATGTAGTAAATCAAATACTCCAGAAGTGTATATTACTTTTTTAGTCATAAATAATTATTCCAATTCTGTAAAAAAATTTTTGTTTTTCTATAGGAAATTTAATATTGATTTTTGCTATTGCTTTTGCCAATTGTATTACATTTATACCTGTACCTTCTATAGGAATTAACGAAGTTTCTGGAAAACGACAAGGGAAAGAACATTTCTCACAAGTTTTACAACTACCAGCACCAAACCCCACTACAAAAGGATGTCCAGTTGTTATTAGTTTATTTCTATAATTAAGTATTTCTTTATGTATTTTTAAAGAAGATTCTTTTCCTAATCTTTTCCAATTTGCTACATCGTCTATTTCAAATCTTTCTATAAACAATATACCATATTTATATACACATGTCAAGTGTTTGTAATAGTCTATAGATTCTATATTTGGCGGACAAGTTGCCTTCGTTCCATAATGTTTACAAGAACGACACATCTCACGCACCTTATCGTCAAAATAGTCTACCAATATCTGTGGATTGAATTCAATTTTACGCAATTCCAAATCCTCCATCTACCCTAATTGTTTGTCCATTAATAAAACCGTTGTCTACTATAGCTAAAACAACTTTTGCAACTTCTTCTGTAGTTCCTAATCTATTAACTAAATGTTTAGCTTTTATTCTGTTTAACTGTGCTTCCGATTTCCCTTTATGCCAATCAGTATCTATATAGCCAGAAGCAATTGCATTAACTGTAATTTTCTTCTCTTTAAATTCTTTGGCTAAATAAGGAACTAATATATGAATAGCTCCTTTTGATACTCCATAGGCAATAGACACCGAATCTGTACTCAATCCTGAAACAGAACTTATAAATATTAATCTACCATTAATATTTATTTTGTCTTTCAAAGTTTGAATTATGAAGAAAGGCACAAATAAATTTGTACGAAAAACTTTATCCCAATCTTGAATACTTATTGTTCCAAAAGGCGTTCTGTCCGTAATACCAACATTGAACACAATACAATCTAAATTTTCATGAATTTTGTCAAGAAGGTCGTGTGCTCCTTCATATGTGGATAAGTTCCCTTGAAGAATTACAAATTGACCAGAATATCCAGACAGGTCTAAATTATTTTGTAATTCTTGTGCAGATTCTACATCATTGGCATAATTAAAATAAACAAAATAATTCTTTTGTAATAGGTCTAATCCTATTTGTTTACCAATACCTTTTGTTGAGCCAGTAACCAATGCTATTTTCTTTATCATTTTTTCTTCCAATTCCGATATTTTCTTGATACTTGGTTATGAATTATACAAGGATTTTTAATTTCAGGAGGTACAAAATTTCCTTTCCTAATCGCAATATATTCAATTGGTAAATTATAAATATTTAACTTATCTTTCCATTGTGTAACCACTATATTCAAAGATTGTTGGTCATTATAATTGCCTTGTGTCTGTTTTATCCATGCTTCCATAAATGCTAAGACCTTTTCATTATAATTGAAATATAAAGTACCGCCTAAAATATCTCTTTTAGCGTTTCCTTCTTTATTTCTCCAAAATTTATAAAAATCAAAATAATGAACACCAATATCATAATCTTGTAATCTATCGAAAAGTTCTGGATAATATTCTATAGTAGCATCTGCATCTAAATATATCACAGCCTGTTTGTGTTTAAGTAAAGCGTCTCTGATTATAATAGGTTTTAATTGGGTATTATTTGTCCACGACCCTCTATCTTCTGGATAAACGATGTCATGAGTCAAATTAAGTTTTTCCAAAGAAGGTAAAAGAAACTTATTTAAAACTTCGACATAAGGTGTTTTGGCGGTGGCGAAACTTATGTATATCATTCTATTATTATCTCCACATTTTTACAATTTCCTATTAACCCTTTAATTATTTTTTCTTCTGTTTCTTTTGGATGCCATCGAGGGTCTTTTAAATTGTTATACCATGTGCCCGACCTCATAAAATCAAAACCGTATATAATTAATGATTTAAATTCAATATGTTTTAATAAAAAATTAATAACAATACATCCTGTAGAAGGTAACTTATTTTCAGGATATTGGTCTTTCAGTTCTTGCCAATCTTCTGGAGGATTTTGGATAGTACAACTTTTCATCCATTCTGGTAATAATTTTTGGCATTTGGTCATCCATACTAAATATCGGGTTTTATATTGTAAAACTAACTGACTTGTAAGTTTAGTAGAAGTAAATAATACATCCGTTCGGTTTCCTATATAACGTTCTTTACCAATTGGTAAACCTCTATTCATTCTACATACAATTTCATATTTATCAATATCTTTAGGAGTATTTAAAATAGAACGAGCATTACCCAGTAGACAGATTTGTTTATCTTTCAAATAATTTTTTATCTCAGTTAGATTTGTTTGCATTTTTATCTGCTTTCAATTTTTCTATTAATTTTTCAGGAGTATGTCTCCAACTATGAAAAAGCCACAAAGGATAACTCGAATCAAATTCTTCTTTATCAAGACTTCTCCATTTTTCTGTTCCCAATAATTTAATACCGTTATTACTACAAATTCGTTCAGTATCTTTATTCCATTGAACAAAAGGCGGTAAAAATATTTTAGTATTTAATAAATTACAAGAAATAAGAATAGATAGTTCTTGTATCTCGACAGATACTTGTGTATGACTAATATGCATTAATCCATGAGATACGACAGTATGAAGAATAGGTAATTGAGTAAAGTCAAATATTTTATTCGTATTGTAGTCGCATTTAACATCGACTGGAGTATGTCCTTCTTTTTCTAATAGATAAATACAAGAGTAGATTTCCGAATTAGGAAATTGAAATTTAATATGAGTATACACTTTTTGTATATCATTAAAATTTGAATTTGCACCAATGTCGTCATTACGAAATATTAACATGCTTGCCTTTCGGATTAAAAGGACATTCGTTTAATAATAAATCTAAATCAATCTTAATTTTATAATCATAAAATAGCTTATACAAATCTTCTAAAGTAGTTTTATTTGTAATTCTTAATGGTTCAGTATCTTTTCTTTGAACAGACAGAAAATAATCTCTAAACTTAAATCCTTTTCCAACTACTTTATCAGAAAATTCTAACCACATAGCAGGAATACCATAAGCATCCGCTACAATAATACCATGTAAAGCACTTGAAACAATTTTTTTACATGATAATATAGAAGTAATTACCTTTTGATAACCAGATTTAATATCAATAATTAATACTTTTTCGGAAATAAAGTTCTTTAAATTTTCGTTCTGTGCATCTACATAATGAGGAATAATACCTAAGTCATATTTTTTTTCTATAATAGGATTATAAAATCTTGGAAATAATAATGCAGGGTCTCCATATATTTCTGGACACTTGATTCCTTGCCCTAAAAGCATTTGACGACTCAGTTGACCTCTTACCGCATAAACTTGTAAGGGTTTTTCACGACATTTTTCGTTATCACAAATGAATCCACTTCCCCAAACAATATCATTTTTTAAAGTAAAATGTAAAATACTTCCAATACCCAAACACGAAGGAATTTTATCATGAGTAGAAAGACGAGAAAATTTCACTTGTTGACCTGCGATAGTAGTCATAATAAAATCGTTGGCAGGTTTGTCGCCCAAATTTTTTTCGTCATGAGAACATCTAATAACTATATCCATTTTTGAAATACCTCATTCATTTGTTGAGCAACAATATCTATGGAAACACATTTATTAATATTAAGATTGTAATATTCTTTATTAATAGGAGTTTTAATTATAGACAATAGTTCTGCTTTATTTTTAAAATTTGGCAAAGAGAAAAGATGTTCATTTACTTTAGGAACAAATTTATACGGAGATAAAACCCTAATACCTCTACTTATCATATCTATAACACTGAAATTATAACTGCCCATATGAGTTACAATAAAATTTTCCATTTTTTCCGTTTTTTTCATATACTCAACATAATTAGTAGCAAAAATAGGAGTAATATATTTGGGCAAATATTTCATTTGAACTTCATGCGGATTACCCTTGTCAGCATATGCGGTATCGGCATCTACCAAACAATATAATTTGTATTCGTCTTTAATTTCTTCCAACCATTCCCAAATATTTCTTGACCATTCTTTTGCTTTATCGTTCATCCAAACCAAACATAAATGGTCTAATAGAATAGATTTTGGTTCTTTAGGAATATTATGAGTAAATTCTGGCAAATAAATAGGAGATAACAAATATTGATTTTCTATCGGAATTTTATCATATGTATGTTTTAAGACAAAACAAAAATCTGCGATAGCAGGACATTCTAAAAACGAGACAACTTTTTTACATTTTGTTCTTAAAATATCTACCGTTCCCGGTCTATTAAAGAAAGCACAATAATTAATCGCTATAATAAAATCCACCTGCGGTATTTTTGTTAATTCGTATTCTGGAAGAGTAGCGGAAAAATATTTATTTAAAGGATTGTAGTTTTTAATAACATCTGCGGTTACTATTTTAACATTAGATAATTTTTTAAATCCTTCTGTTAATCCATAAGTAAGCATTGAAAAACAAGAAGAAATCTGTTCTGGTTTTTCCACCGGATAACCAAGTATAAATATAGAATATTCTTTATTTTCCATCCATATACTCCTTCAATTCCATTAACATAATTTCGTATGATTCTGGCATTTTATAATTTGGTATCGGGGGTTCACTACATACTAAAGTTTTATTAGTTTTTAAAGTTGAATCAGGAATAATTTCGACATCTTCTTTATTCCATATTTTCTGAATTAATTTTAATAATTCAAACTTGCTAATATGATAATCTGGAGCGAGCTGATATAAGCCAACTATATCGGCATCTATCAGTTTATCTATGGCTTTAGCCAGTTCGAGTGTCGTAATACCGTTCCAATATGCCTCTGAATAGCCATTAACGACCCCAGTTTGCCTTAAAAACCACGAAAACAACCCAGTACCAGTGTTTTTTAATTCAGACCCTATAATCGACATCCTGATTGTAAGGTCTTTTTTATTGATTATTTCACCCAATGCTTTACTCTTTGAATAATATCCTATACCATCTAACTCGTCTGTATCTTTATACCCACCATTTATTTTGTTTCCAGAAAAAACACAATCAGTACTTAAATGAATAATTTTTATCTTTCTATTTTTTGTAAGTTCTTCAAGCCAATGTGGAAAACCCATATTAATATACATAGCATTTTCAGGATTAGTTTCGCTATCTTTAACTAATATTCCAATACAATTGATTATAACATCTGGTTGTATTCTCCATGTAATCAATCTTTTTATAAAATTAAGGTTTTTTCTTACATCTACAACATAAGTTTCAGGATTAACCTGTTTTCTGGCAACATCGTAAATATTATATTTATTAAGAGAGGTCAAATATTGATATAAATTAGACCCTATTGTTCCTCCTGACCCAAGTATTAATATCTTTTTCATTACAAATACTCCACATGATATACTTTTTTCTTTTTATTGCATCTTCTGCATTTATAATAATTCCAACCACAATTAAGTTCGTATTTTACAAAAGTTGTTTTTACCCAATTATGTTTTAATAATAGACAGATAAAAGACTGTATTATTTTCATTGTAAAAATCCTCCTTTTTTTAACATTGTTTCTATTTCTTCTTCAGTCATTAGATTATCGTTTGAGTTATATTCTTTAAATTCTACTTTTTGTAATTCTAAATTTGCATAAGGATATATTAAATAATATTTTTCATTATATTCGTAACAATTCGAAGATTCATATTGAGAAACTAAAGTTTCATAAATTTTTTCTCCGGGTCTTATTCCTATTTCTACAATTTTAGTTTCGGAATTCCCATAATACTTAATAAGTACATTGGCTAAGTCCAAAATCCGACAAGTGGGCATTTTCATTACCAACAACCCGCCCGATAATTCGCTTCCAATTGATACAAATAATAATCTAATAGCATCTGACAAAAGCAAAAAGTATCTGGTCATTTGATAATCGGTTACGGTAATTTTATTTTCCTTTTTAATTTGGTTTATAAAAAATGGAACAACGCTTCCATTCGAACCTAATGCGTTCCCTCCACGAATAACAAGAAATTGTGTGTCCGATGTTTGTGCTCTTGCCTGTAACATTAATCTTTCTCCAACGGCTTTGGTTAAACCATAAAACGAAAGCGGATTACAAGCTTTGTCCGTCGAGACATCTATAACTTTTTTGATTTTATTTTCAATCGATACTTCTATTATATTTTGAATTCCGATAATATTCGTTTTAATTGCTTCATCTGGTTGTTCTTCACAAATTGGAACATGTTTTAAAGCCGAACAATGAAACATAACTTCCACACCTATTGTTGCTCTTTTTAATGCTTGATAATCTCGTACATCTCCAATAATAAATTTTAATTTAGGATTGTTGTTATATTCTATTTTCATTTTAAATTGAGCAAATTCTCCCCTTGAAAAAATTCTAATTTCTTTAGGGTCAAAAGCTAATAATTGAGTGGTCAACTCATGACCCCACGAACCTGTACCGCCAGTAACCATTATTGTTTTATTTTTAAACATTGAATATCCTTTCTAATGTTTTTTTTATAGTCAAAATTTGAATATTTTTAGTTTGAATATAATTTATAACGTTTATTAAATTATTTATTTTGTCTTGTAAGGTAATAGTAGGAAATTCTTCAGATAAACAATAATGCATATAGAATATTGCCCACCCAACCGTATCTTTAATAGTATCAACAAACTTTAAAGTTCGAGATAAATCTTTTGGATTATCGATTAAAATAGAATTTAATGAATATAAATCCAAAGGAAAATTATTAATCTTCGTATATCCTCTTCTTGCAGAACAATAGTAATCTTTAGCAATTTTTCTGACCATTTTATTATAATCGTGATAAGGATATACCAAGTTTGTTATAATTAAATTATTTTCTTCCAAATCTGTTTTAGATTTTTGTAATTCGTATTTAATTTCTTTTTTTGTTAGTGTGGTCAAATGTGGATGAGTTTTTGTATGCCCCATTATTTCCCAACCTTTATTTTGTAATTCAAGACATTGACTTCTTGACATATAAGTAGGGCTATTCAAATAATCGGAAATTATCGCAATACATCCGACAATATTTTTTATATCAAAAATGGGTTTAATATCTGTATAGATTCCTTCGTATCCGTCGTCAAAAACAAAAGATACTATAGAAGACTTAAACATTAATTTCTCCTTTAAGTATGTTTATAACTTTATTACTTACATTAAAATCTAAATATTCTTTAGGTAGTTCCCAATTTCTCTCCATTTTACAGGTATGTTCATAAGCTTCTAATATAGTTAAAAATTCAACCCCACCTAACACACTTGCTCCACATTCGACAAGTTCCGGTCTTTCAGTTGCTCTACGAGTTACTACACAAGGAATATGCAGTATCCCTGCTTCCTCTTGACACGTTCCCGAATCTGTTAATAAACAAGATGCTTCGTATTCCAATCTTATAAAATCAAAGAAATTAAAAGCAGGTAAGAATCTTACTTTGTCGTAAATAGTTACCATTAATTGCGACAATTTGCTTTGCGTTCGAGGATGTGTAGAAACTATAATCTGCTTACCAGTATTAACTGAAATTTGATTATAAGCAGATATTATATTGCTTAATCTTAATATATCGTCCGTATTTTCGCTTCTATGTAATGTTGCTAAAATATATTCTTCAGAAGATAAATTCAAAATATCTATTATTTTACTGTCGTTTATTTTATCATGATAATATTCTATTACTTCTGCGATAGGATTCCCGGTTACGAATATTCTTTTTAAATCAAATCCTTCTTTAATTAGGTTATCCCTGCTTCTATTTGTATAAGGTAAGTTAATTGTACAAGTATTATCTACTATTTTTCTGTTAATCTCTTCCGCAATTTTATCATAGCATCTATTGCCAGCTTCCATATGATAAACTGGAATACCTAACCTTTCAGCGACAATGCAACAAAGAGCACTGTTTGTATCACCAAGAATGAGAACTTTATCGGGATGTTCAGTCTTTAGTATACATTCAAGTTTAGTGAACATTATACCAATTTGTTCTCCAAAACAACCTACAGCACCTAAATCATAATTAGGAGTACGAATACCTAAGTCTTTAAAAAATATATCTTTTAAACGAACATCAAAATTCTGCCCTGTATACACTAATATATGCTCGCATACATTATCTAATTTGGGAATAATGCGTGAGAGACGAATGAGTTCTGGGCGTGTACCAACACAAGTAAGAATTTTAAGTGTTTTCATATATCTTCCTTATTGTTTTACCAAGAACATTATCATAATTTTTATAATTTTCTAATGTAATTTCGTCCAAATACTTTCCTACCACAGGATGCCCACCATACCAATGTAAACCAATAGAAGAAATATCGTATTTGCTCATATCGTTTGAAATATAAATTGCAGGTACATCCATAGCATCATAAGCATAAACAGTTTTGATAGGCATGTTGATTGGATATAATTCAGGAAATTTCCTTTTGATGGTTTCTAAATTAGGAAAGGAATCGTTTATCATCTCTGAACCAATACTTTGATAATTTTCGGAATTCCAAGTTTGTAATTGTTTTTTCGATAAATACTGGTAATAGGAGTTTTTTGGAGAAGATAAGAAAAAACCTATAGAATGTTTATATATAGGATGTAAAGAAACGATAGTATCTATATCTTTGTTTTCTTCTGTATTTGTTTCTAAAGATGTCATTGGGGCAAAATACATAATATCCATATCCGACCAAAGTCCTCCATCTTTACTCAACAAATAATATCGTAGTATATCCGCTTTAAACACTTCCGACATTTGTTCTCCCCAACCAATTGTTTCAAAACTGAAAACTATACGAGTCATAGGAATATATCTTAATAGATAAGAATAATCTCCTCCAATGAAAAAATGTTTGTTTTCATTTCCTTTCCAAGTACGATGAATACAACGATGTAAAGGAGTATAATATCTAATTTCCCAATCGGGATTAAATTTATGAAAACTATATAAAGTTAAATAATTAAGAAATGGCAAACAATCGTTTCCCCAATATACATGTAGAATTTTTGGTATTTTACTTAAATACCATTTAATGGGTTCTGGATTTTCGTAAACGCCCCACCCCCGATTTTTATTTCTAATAATAAGTCCTTTGCGGTGTTGATATAATTCAGTATTTATTAAAAAACTTTTTTCTATTACAGGGTCTCGGTCTACTTTAAATTCTGTTGTAACATGATACAAATGTACTACTCTGGTATTTATATTTTCAAGCCTACATCCATTGCTTTGCAATCTTTCCATTAAATCGTTATCATCCCATCCCAAGCCAATAAAATCTTCGTCATATCCTCCTATAGAAATAATTTCTTGTTTATTTATACCCATAAAGAACGGTAACTCCACCTGCAAACGCCGTAAACTATTATAAGGATTATTTTTTCCTATTATTCCTTTTTGTTTTTCTACATAAGGCAAAAATTTATTTTCTCCATCCCATTTACCTTCTTTGGGTTTGGTAATTAATTTTTTGTTTTCCAATATCGGTTTTATCATATCCGTTAAACAATCGTCTAATAAAAACATTTCGGCACACATAAGTATAACAACCTCTCCAAGAGCCTGTTTAATACCAATATTTATTGCAAATCCGGGCATACGCCAGTGGTCTGTTGTTTCATTTCTTTGTCCTGTAAATATATATCTAATATTTAATTTATCTTTATATAATTTACAAATTTCTTCAGTCTCGTCTTTTATTCCGTCATTTAATACGATTACTTCAAATGAATAAGAAGTTTTTTGTTGAGATAAAGTAAATAATCCCCATTTTAATAAATGAGGTCTTTTAAATGCAGGAATTAATATACTACAAACAATTTTGTCGGGCAATTCTTTATATACAGGTTTTGATTTAATTTCTTCTGTTACATTAAGTTGAGTAGCAGTATCTACTCTAAACTCGTTAATAGGATTTAAATTATTATAAATATATAAAATTTTATCAAGGCATTTAATATGTTTTGTACCGCACATTTCTATCATAGGAAAGGTTATAAATACATCCCCCGCCCATTTATAATATTCTCCGTCTTTATCTCTTAAATCTTCGTCTTTTATTTTATCCCAAACTTTTTTCTTATAAGTACGAAGCATTGAAGTCTGCCAAATCCCCGCATAATAATTTTCTCTATAATTGTCGGTTCTTTCTAAGGTTTTACTGTAAGTAGGAGGTATCACACCTGCTAAATCTTTCAATTGCCCATAAGTATGCCAAATATTTTTATCTTGGTATACTTTATTTAAGTATGAGAAAACATTATTATCCGCTAACCAATCGTCTCCATCTATATCCATTTGTATATCTTCTGGGTATCCTCCCATAATACTAAAACCTTTTACTAAATTGGCTATTTTTCCTTTCCTTTCTTTGTTTATAATATGAGGAACATTTAATGTTTTAATAATTTTGGCGGTATCATCGGTAGAACAATCGTCTACCACAATCAATTTATAATTTTTATATGTTTGATTCGTTATACTTTCGACACATTTTTTTATCCATTTTTCCGCATTATAAACAGGAACTACAATTAAAAAACGATTGTCGTTTTCGTTTGTAGACAAAATAGATTTAACAGCAGGGGCGGTACATACCTCAAGCGAATTATCCATAAGCGTTCCCGTTTTTCTTATTTCTTTACAATACATACATCTGACATAACTTTTCTGATGTTTGAGATACGCCCAAGAATGTTTTTTATCTATACCCTTGTCGCACTCATCTTTTTTGTTTAACATTTACTACTCCTTTTTCGAATGTTTATAATATAGATTCCAATCTTTATCTTCTGTATAAACTTGATTTTTAAGAATATCAAGACATGCTTTCCACCAATTACCAAAATTTGTAATTTTTACAGAACCAGTTACAATAAGAATTAACAAAGCAAAACAATAAAATAATATCCAAACAATCTTAATTCTTGTTTTCATCTTTCTTTACCTCTTCGCTCTTAATGGGTTTATTCGCACATTTTGAACAATCGGCAGAACAATCTGTAGGACAACCTATTGCACTATCTTTTGCCATCTTCTGTTTCGCTTCTTCTATCTGTCTTTTCCTTGCCATTTCTTGTGCTTCTGCTTGCTTTTGTGCTCGATACTTTGCGTTCTGTATTTCTTTAATGCTTTCTTCTTTTACTCCCATGCGTCGAAGTACATTAATTATCGTTTCTTCAACCAATGGATGTCCTTCCGATACATTTCTCCAGAAGGTTTTGCGTTCATGCCTATTTCTGACACATTTTTCATTAATAAAACGAACAAACTCATACAAAGCCTTTAACTTCTCAGTGGCTTCTTCCAGTTTCTTATCTTGAATCTTTTTCTGTACAGACTGTGCAACCTTCTGTTGCCTACCTAAATAATATTTGCAAAACTTATCCAATAACTTCATTTGTTACCTCCTTTTTCATTTGTTTTATACGTCGTATTTTTTCTTTCTTACCTTGATGAGGATTGTATTTACTTTTTTTTATTTTACCGAAAGTAGATTTTTTAGGAAAATTTTTCATTTTATTTCTCCTTTTACCAGATTCTAAAATGTAACTTCAAACCATCTCTCTGAATCTCATTGACTTCTCTCATAATATCTAAACGAGTGCCTTCTGCTATATCCAAAGCTTTTATCGTTAAAGCGGTTATTCTTTGCATTTCTACTTTCATACCCTTCATTTCAACATTTGCCTGTAACATAACATAAATTAATCCTACGGTTAATATAACCATAATAACTCTTTGTACTAACTTTACCCATTCAAAAAAGATAGCCAAATTGAACGGTTTCTTTTCTGTAACAGGAGTTCCAGTAACTAAATCTTCAGGAGTAAGTTTTGGCACTTTGTTGGAACATTCTTCGCATACTTCGTTTTCAGTTGGTACACTATCTCGTTCAAAATCTTTTCCACAAACACTGCATATGTGATTAAGATACATTTTTCTTCTCCTTTTTTATAACAAGATAAGCAATTAATAATATAAACAATATACCAATTTTTAAAATAAAATTAATCATCGTAATTATCTCCTCGTATAAATTCTCTATAAGTTTCGCAATACATAAGATGTTCTTGTTTTACACTTTCAAACCAATTTCTTATTTGTTCAAGTGTTCCTAAAATATCACATGAAAATATCCATCTATGTTGACAATATTTACAAATATAAGACATATTATCTAATGGTTTATTTTCCATGTTTTAAATATTCCTGTATTGTACGAATTAAATAGGTATAATAATAAGAATACGACTCTTCTGTTTCGGGATTAAGCCAAATACTTCTTTGTTGCAGTATGCATGAACACGCATGAAAAGTTTCATGCATTAATACCAAATTTTTATCAGATGCCCAAATAACAGCTAATGAGCCACATTTAGATTTTAATTCGTTAAATTGTCCAGTAACACAATTTTCGTTACAAGGTTCTATTTCAAAACCACTTTCTTTTTTAAGTATTTCTGCGAATTTCTTATGATTAGGAGCAAATATAACTAAAAACTCTTGCCGATATATATCATCAAAAAACCATATAACATTTTTATTATGTTTACATTTGGGGCATTTTTTCATTGTTTTCTCCTAATTTTATGACATTAATTTCATTGTCCGTATTTTCATAACCATGCCTCGTAAAGATTAGTTGAAACGGCAATTCCTTAAATAAATTTAATACATATTCGAGAGTTTCGTCGTCTAAAGACCCCAATCCTTCATCCGAAGAAATAAGACCAGACCTTCCTTGTTGCATAAGTAATGCCAATTTTAATGCTGTCTGCAACAATAATCTTTGACCTGTAGAAAAATCTTTATACTTGTATTGTATATCTTCTCTCATTAAAACAATTTCAAATTTTCCTTTGTCGTCTATATCAAAAGTACACTGACAATTAATTTTTGAAAGAACAGAATCAAGCACAGGTTTAAGAGATTCTATAGTTTCTATCAAATAAATTGAAGACAATAAATCAAGATGTTCAAGTGCTTTTTTAACTATAAGGACATCTTTTTCTGTATATATGAACTGTCTTTGTTTTAATCGATTTTCTAATCTTACTTTTAGACTTTGTATTTTTTCTTTCTTTGGCAAAAGTTTGTCTCTTATATCTTTATCTTGTGCTATAATTTCTTTTGTATTTTTAATGTCTTCTCCTAAATCATTGTTTTCAGTTTGTAGAATTTCTATTTCTTTTTTAAACTTACCAAGCATTTGTATTTTCTCTGTAACAATTGCTTGTTTTAATCCTTCTATTTCTTCTGTTGCTTTAGAAATATCAATTTTATAGTTTTCGATGGTATTCAGAAGATTCTTTTTAGTTTCTTCTTTTTCTTTGGCTATGGATTCTATTAAAATAGGAATTCTCGCACAATTTTTAATATCTTCTTGATTTAATTCTTCTATTTTCTTATAATATTCTTCAAGTTTTTGAAGTTTTTCTTTAGCGATACTTTCTTTAATTTTTAGAATTTCTTTTTGTATTGAAGTAATATTATTTTGATATGTTTCAATCGTATCAAAAAGTTTCTTTTTAATTGTTTCTCTATCTTTGATAATATCTTCTTTGCTATGACTTTCTAATGGTCTTTTACAAACATAACAAAGATTTTCTTTTATAAGTGTAGTCTGTTGAGAATCTATTTCAACTATTTGTTTTTTACAATTATCGATTTCTTGATTATAAAAAACAATATCGTTTTCTGTAGCATTTAATTTACTATCGAAAGAAGACCTCAAAGTGTCTATATTTTTAATTTGCTTATTTATATCTTCCAATACTTTCGGAACTTCTCCATGTTTGGACATTTTTTGAAATAATTCGAGGTCATAAGAAGAACGTAAAGTATCAATATTCTTAATTTGATTTTCACAATTTTCAATTTTAGTTTTATTATTAAAAATAATTAATTCTGTATCGTTCATTTTAGTATCAAAAGAAGACCTTAAAGAATCTATTCCAGAAATTTGACTATTTAGAGATTTAATAGCACCTTCATTACTTGTTAATTTTAGTTCGCTATCTCTTAATCCTTTATCTGCTAAAGAAATATCTCCATCCATCTCTCTATACCGATTAATCACATCATTTAATGAAGCATTTAAGACCTCTAATCGCTTCTCGGAAGGATAACAAATATCTAATACTATGCCATCTCTATTGAGGCGTTCTCGTTCTAATTTTATGACATTAAGATTATTACGAATTGTATTGAAAAGTTCGTCAGTTCCAGCGAAGAGGATTTTCTTTAAAATAACCGTTCCTTGTTCAAGAAAATTACTATCCGTATCGTAAGAATTTAATACCCGGAACTGTTGAAAAACTAAACGAGACCCAAATCTATCTATTAAATAAGAGTTACCTTCTGCGGTAGACATCTTTATAGTCTT
>Ga0315287_10003866_pt1 | contig 14532 bp, 9 predicted proteins | sample YL17G11_0_MG_FD_205037 | JGI IMG/M metagenome (GOLD analysis project Ga0315287, IMG submission 205037) | Sediment microbial communities from Yellowstone Lake, YNP, Wyoming, USA - YL17G11_0 | ecosystem: Environmental > Aquatic > Freshwater > Lake > Sediment | place: USA: Wyoming | collected... | reverse complement strand
GCGAGCTCCATGAACAGGAACGGTTTGGCGATCAGATCGTTGCCCCCGCTCAAGGTCGAGCGGGCCCGGCTCTCGAAATCCGTCAGGCCGGTCACAAACACGACCGGGGTCTTGCTGTTGGTCGGGAAGGTCCGCAGCTTGGTGCACAGGTCGAAGCCGCTAATGTTCGGCATGTCCACATCCAGGAAAATGAGGTCAAAGCGGTTCTCGGCGACCATCTTCAACGCGGTGGGCGGATCCTCGACGCTGACGCATTTCAAGTGGGCCTTCTCGAGCGCGTAGATGACGGCCCGGCGGGAGATGGCCTCGTCGTCCACCACCAGAATGCTCGGCGGCGGGAGCGCCTCGAGATCGGCGCTCATGGTGTGATCGGAGAGCAGACCTAGGAAATCGATGGTCTGGGCGAGGGTGCGGATGGTCGAGGCGTTGATGTTCTTGGGCTTCTCGTAAAGCTCCTTGATGAACGCCTCGATCGCGGATGAGAACCGGGCGATGGCGGTGAGCCCGGCTACCGCCGCATTGCTCGTCACCGAATGCACCTTGCGGTAGAGCGTGAACAAATTGGGCAGGCGGACGGAATCGCCCTCGCTCTTGATGAAGTTCTGCAGCAGGGTGCGCAACTGATTGACCGCCTCCGGCGCGCTCTTCAGGAACGCCTGGCGCAGCTCGGTCTGGAAGGCGGTGTCGTCCTGAGTGGGCAACGGCACGGAGACCAACTCCAGGGCCTGGGCAGCCTGGGCGACCCGCCTCGGCGTTTCCGCCGCCGTGCGGGCCGGCTCGACGGTGGCTCCCAACGTCTTATGAACCACCTCGATGAGCTGTTTGGGTGTGCAACTGGCCTTGATGAGGCAATTGTTGGCGCCCGCCTTCCAGGCCTCCTGCACGAGGCTGCTCAGGTAGGCGTTGGACAGCACCAGCACCGGCAGGGACTGAAACTGGGGGTTGGCCCGGATCTTCCGCAGGACTTCCACACCGTTCAGCCGGGGCAGCATGAGATCCAGAATGACGATGTCCGGCCGGAAGGTGGACACCGCCTTGATCCCCGCTTCGCCGTCGGTGGCGATTTCCACCTCAAAGCCCTCCACCTGGAACTTGTGGCGATAGATGTTGCCGACGAGTTGATCGTCTTCAACTATCAGCATTTTCTTCATGGTGTCCCCGTGCTGCCGGTCGAATTCCCAAGAGTCCGCACGTAGTCTTCCAGGAAACCGCCGATTCGTTCAAGCTCTTTACCAGCCTGCCTCACGAGGACGGTGGCGCCGTCCAACCGACCTTCGCGCCCCTGACGCTCGAGCTCGCGCAGGACCGGCACGATGCCGTTCATGCCACACGTGGCGCTCGCGCCGGCCGCCTTGTGCGCCACCCGCCCCACGTCCTTCACCTCCCCGGCCTCGACGGCGACGCGCAGCTCCCGCAACTGTCCCGAGGTCTGGGCCAGATACAGTTCCATCAACTCGCGCACCTGCGCTTCCTCGGATCCGGACATCTCCGTGAACCGATCGAGATCGACCGGCGGCTCGTCGGCTGCGGCCGGCGCAGACCTCGCCGGCGACGGCACGCTGGGTGACGACGGCGGGGAAGGCGGCACGGCGGGAGGGTCGTCGGCGACGGGTTTCGGGTGCGCTTTGCGGGCCAGCGGTCCCCAGCGTTCGATGGCCACCTGCACCGCCTCGGGCCGGACCGGCTTCGACAGGTAATCGTCCATCCCTGCCTGAAGGCATTTCTCGCGGTCGCCGGTCATGGCGCTCGCGGTCATGGCGATGATGATGCTGGCGGACTTGCCGGATTCTTTCTCAATCTCCCGGACCCGCTGCGTCGCTTCGAGGCCGTTCATCTCGGGCATTTGCACGTCCATGAAGATCATGTCATACGGGTGCTGTCGGATGGCCTCGATGGCCTCGACGCCATCGCCGGCGATGTCGATGTGGTAGCCCATCTGCTCGAAGAGGCGCCGGGCGACCTTCTGGTTCACCACATTGTCATCGGCCAGCAGGATGTGCATGGGCAGGCGCTGGGCGAGCGAGGCATCGAGCTTGTTGACCGGTACGATCTTCTTGGGCGTCCGCCTGGGCCCGCCCAGGACCTGAACCAGGACTTCGTGCAACTGCGACTGCCGGATCGGCTTGGTGAGGCAGGCGGCGAACGGCGCGAGCGAGGACTTCGGGGTATCGGGCTGGAGCCCCATCGAGGTGAGCAGCACCATCGGCAGCGACTCCGGCCCACGCAGCTTCCGAATCTCCGCACCCAACTCGAGGCCGTTCATCTCCGGCATCTGCATGTCCAGGATGGCCAGGTCGAACTTCTCCCCCTGTCGCAGGAGCTCCAGCGTTTGGCGGGCGTTCTCCGCGTCGCGCGTCACCATGCCCCACTTGCGGGACTGAAGCGTGAGGACCCGGCGGTTGGTGGGATTGTCGTCCACGATCAACAACCGCAGTCCGGAAAGCTGGGGTTGCAGGCCCTGAAGCTGGGGACGTGGCGTGTCCGGCGCGCTTTGCACACGGATGGTAAAATGGAACGTGGACCCTTTGCCGACGGCGCTTTCGACCCACATGTGACCGCCCATCAGCTCCGCCAGGCTCTTGCTGATCGCCAAGCCCAGGCCCGTGCCGCCATACTGCCGCGTCGTCGAGGCATCCACCTGGCTGAAGGACCGAAACAGTCGATCCATCTTCTCTGGCGGAATCCCGATGCCGGTGTCCCGTACGGAAAAGTGCAGCATCAGGAAGTCCTCTGATGGCGGGGAAGCGCTGATCCACGCGGTCCCGGTTTCGCCCCCGGCGCTCGTCTGCGATTTGGAACGCGAACCCAGTTCCACAATCACTTCGCCCTGCGAAGTGAACTTGACCGCGTTGCCCACCAGGTTCACCAGGACCTGGCGAAGCCGGGTGACATCCCCGATCACGATCGGCGGGATGTCGTCGTCCATCTGGTAGCCGAGATCGATCTTCTTCTCCGCCGCCTTCGGCCCCAGCAAGTCCAGCGAGTCCTCGATGCAACTGCGCAGCTCGAAGGGCTGCTGCTCGAGCTCCAGCCGGCCCGACTCGATCTTCGAGAAATCGAGGATGTCGTTGATGATGGTGAGCAACGAATCGCCGCTGTTGCGGATGGTTTCCACCAACTCGCGTTGCTCGGGCGTCAGTTCGGTTTCCAGCAGGAGCCCGGTCATCGCGATCACGCCGTTCATGGGCGTGCGAATCTCGTGGCTCATGTTGGCCAGGAACTCGGACTTGGCGCGGGTGGCGGCCTCGGCGGCGCGTCGGGCGGTTTCCAGATCCCGGTTGGCCCGCGTCAACTCGTCCTGGAGCAGCTTGTTGCGCAGCGTGGCTTTCACGCGCGCCCGGAGTTCGGCCAGTTCGTAGGGTTTGGTGATGTAGTCCACCGCGCCCAACTCGAAGCCCCGCACCTTGTCCGCGGTGCTGTTCCAGGCGGTCAGAATGATCACGGGGATCTGTTTCAGCTCGGCGTCCTCCTTCAGGCGCTGCAGCACCGCGAACCCATCGTTCTTGGGCAGACCGAGATCGAGCAGGATCAGGCGCGCCCCATGTCGGCGCGCCAGTTCCAGGCCTTCCCGGCCGTCCCGCGCGCAGAGCAGTTCGATCCCTTCCCCTTGCACCCCTTCCACCAGTACGTTGTGCATCTCCTGATCGTCGTCGATCAGAAGAATATGGTGCTGTGCGTCAGCCATTGCGCTTGTTCTCACGCCGAGGCGTGCCTACTCGGAGTTCCTTCGTGGAGCATCAGTCTTTTCCTTTTGTCTTTCGTGCTCAAGGACAAAACAGACCCGCCGGTATTCCTCCGTCACTTCCGCAAACCACAAAGCCGCGTTGGCCAGGTCACCGGCCTTCGCCCCGACCTCCAGTTTCGCGCACAGCGCGGCGAGCCGCCGTGCGCCCAGGTTGCTGGCCGTGCCTTTCAGCGAGTGCGCCGAGGCCCGGAGGCCGGACGCACTGGAGTCCCGCACCGCGGCCGCCAAGGCATTCAAACGCGGCGGCGTGTCGGCCAAAAACAGGTCGATCAGTTCCGCTGCCGGATCAGGTTGGCCGGCTTCCTGCAGGGCGCGGAGCGACTCGAACACGGCCGGATCGATCGGCGGCTCCGTCGGACCGGGCTCGGTCGCTTCCGGTTCGGTGGGTCCGGATTCGCTCCCCGCGTCCTCCGGTCCCGCCGTGGTCACTCGGCCGCGACGCGGCATCTGCGCGCCCGCCCGTTGCAGGGCCGCCTGGAGCTCCAGCAGCTTCACCGGCTTGCTCACGTAGTCGTTCATGCCCGCGGCCAGACAGGCCTCGCGGTCCCCTTCCAGCGCGTTTGCCGTCATGGCAATGATGTGCATGGGGGGGTACTCGGGAGAGGATTCGGCCGTTTCGGCTTTGCGGATGCGTCGCGTGGCTTCGTAGCCGTCCAGTTCCGGCATGTGGCAGTCCATCAGCACGAGGTCGTAAGGGATCCGCTTGACCGCCTCGATTGCCTCCTGGCCATTCGCCACGGCGTCCGCAGTATAGCCCAGCTTCTTGAGCTGGCGAAGCGCAATCCGCTGGTTTACCACATTGTCCTCCGCCACGAGGATGCGGACCGGATGCCGCGGCATGGGGCTGGCCGTGTCCTCGGCCAACGCTCCGGACGTCGCCGCCTCTGTCCCTTCTCCTGCCGCGTGTCGCATCACCAAGCTGAGGCATTCCCGGAGTCGCGACCGTTTGACGGGCTTGACGACATGACCGTCGATGCCCACGCGGCGCCAAGCCTCGGCGTCCAGGTGCAGGCCCAGCGACGTCACCATGACGAGGCGGGTCTGAGCCAGTTGCGCGTCGGCACGGATGTCCTGGGCAACACTTAGGCTGTCCGCGCCCGGAATTGCCAGATCCAGCAAAACGTTGTCGAACGGCGGGCGTTCCGCGGCCGCGCGGCGCAAGGCCGCGAGCGTCTCTTCCGGTCCGGTCGCGCTGGCGCCGACCATCTGCCAAGCGGCCGCGTAGTCGGAAAGAATCTGGCAGACCGTTGGGTTGTCGTCTGCGATGAGGAGGCGCTTGCCCGTGAGGTCGGGAGACGGCTCGCCCGCTGCCCTAGCCGAACCCGTGGGTGCCTTGGGCAAACGCACGGAGAACCAGAAGGTGGACCCTTTCTCCGGGGTGCTGACCATGCCGATGTGGCCGTCCATCAACTCGACGAGTTGCTTGGAGATGGCCAAGCCAAGCCCGGTGCCGCCGTACTTGCGCGTCAGGGAACCATCCGCCTGAGAGAAGGCTTGGAACAGCTTCTCCCGCACCTCGGGGGCGATCCCGATCCCGGTGTCGGTGACCGCGCAGTGCACCATCACCGTGTCGTCGGTTTCGGATTGCCGGGTCACGCGAACCACCACCTCGCCGCGTTCCGTGAACTTGACCGCATTGCCCAGCAGGTTCATCAGCACCTGACGGAGGCGACCTGGGTCGCCGCGCAGGCGCCGCTGAATCGCAGGATCGATCCAGCAGGCGAGTTCGATCCCCTTGGCCTCCGCCTGCTCGGCCAGCAGTTCCGCCGTGCCCTCCAGCGTGTCCGCCAAGTCAAACTCCACCTGCTCCACCGCCAGCCGGCCCGCCTCCATCTTCGAGAAGTCGAGGATGTCGTTGATGATGGCCAGGAGGGCATCGGCGCTGTTGCGGATCGTGTCGGTGAACTCGCGCTGCTCGGCGGACTGTTTGGTGTCCAGGAGGAGGCCCGTCATGCCGATGATGCAGTTCATGGGCGTGCGGATTTCGTGGCTCATGTTGGCCAGGAACTCCGCCTTCAGGCGGGCCATCTCCAGCGCGGCGTCCCGCGCCTTGGCCAGTTCCTGCTCCGCCTCCTTGAGCTGCGTGATGTCTTTGGAGATGCCAAACGTGCCGATGACCTCTCCGGTTTGGTTGTGCAACGGCATCTTGGTCGAAAGCACCCAGGTGTCCTTGCTGGCAGGCCAGGTTTCCTTCTCTGGCTTGCCGATCATCGGCCGGCCGGTGCGGACAATCTCCTGCTCGTCGTCAAAGGCGGCCTGGGCGTGTTCGTGGGAGAAGAAATCGAAGTCCGTCTTCCCGACCGCATCGTCGGAATTCTCCAGCCCGAACTTCCGCGCGAGGGCCTTCCCGACGCGCAGGAAGCGTGACGGCCGATCCTTGAAGTAGATGGCGTCCGGGATGTTGTCGAGCAACGCGCGCAGCAGGTCGCGCTCGTAGGCCAACGCCTCCTCCATCTTCCTTCGCTCCGTGACATCCCAAAAGATGCCCTGCACGCCGATGACGTCGCCTTCGGCGTCGTAGAGCGGCGTCTTCACCACCTGCACGTAGATTTTGCCGCGATCCGGAGTCAGGTGTTCCTCGACCGTCTCGAAGCTTTGCCGGGATTCCATGACGCGCCGGTCGTCGCTCTGGTACTTCTCGGCCAAGACGGCGGGGAAGAAATCGAAGTCGGTCTTGCCTGCGATCTGTTCCAGGCTCCGGCCCAGCACGTCGCAGAAGCGCCGGTTGCCGAACGTGAACCGTCCCTCCTTGTTTTTGCGGAAGATGTTCTGCGGCAGACACTCAACCAACGAGTGGTAGAGCAACTCCGAATCCCGCAACGCGTCTTCGGCCCGGCGCCGTTCGGTGATGTCTTCCACCGTCCCCTCGTAATAAAGCAAGTGCCCCGCGGCGTCCCGCACCGCCCGCGCCGATTCCGAAATCCAGATGACGCTGCCATCCTTGCGATAGACCTGCGACTCGAACCGCGACACCGTGCCGTCGCGCTCGATCAGCCGCGCGAAATCCTCGCGTCGCCCCTCGCGCACATAGACCTGGTGCCGGATATCCTGGATCGCCGCCACCAGTTCGTCCGCCGAGTCATAGCCGTAAATCCGCGCCAGCATGGGATTCGCGGACAGGTAGTGGCCGTCCGGCGTGGTCTGGTAGATGCCCTCCATGACATGCTCGAAGATGCCGTGGTATTTCTCCTCGGCCTGCCGCAGCGCCTCCTCGGCACGCAAGTGACCGGCGACGGATCGCTCGAGTTCCCCGAGGTTGCGCCGGAGTTCCAGATGCGTGATGACCTGATGGCCCAGGATGCGCAACGCCTCCACTTGCCACCGGCTCAACTCGCGGGGCTCGTAGCCGAGGACGCACAAGGTGCCGATGGCCTGGCCGCCTTGCGGCGTGATCAACGGAACCCCCGCATAGAACCGCAGGCCAAGCCGCGCGGCCACCCGCGGCAACCGGGAGAACCGCGGATCGGCCAACGCGTCCGGCACCACCAGGATCTCGGACTGGCCGATCGCGTGGGCCGAGAAGGACTGCTCCCGGGGAATCTCCCGTGGATCGAAGCCGATTCCCGACTTGATCCAGTACCGGGTTTCATCCACGAAGCCAATCAGGGCGACGGGGGTGCCGCACATCTGCGCGGCCAGGAAGGTCAGGTCATCGAAGGCCTCTTCGCGCGGCGTATCCAGCACGCCGTACGAGCGAAGTGCCTGGAGCCGCTGGGCTTCTGGCTCCGGCGGGCGCGCGGTGTTCAGCGGGTCAGTCACAGTGCGAATTCGAGCGGAGTGTAGGACAACTCGGCCCCCTGCTCAACGAATCTTTGGCATCCGGTCTGATTTTTCACTGGCCTGGGAACCCGACGTGAGGCAACCTGCAGGGCGGCCTGATCGAAACGTGTCCGGTAAACCCAATTGCTTATGAAGAAGAAGATCCTGATCGCTCTCGTCGCCCTTGCAGTGATCGCCGGCATCGGCTTCGGTGTTTACAAGTACATGGCTCAACGGCGTGTGAACACTACTCTACTCACGGCGCCCTTCGCGTCCGCGCCGAACGAAGTCAAGGCGCAGGTGGATCAGGCGGCGGTGGCCGTCAAAGCGAAGGATTACCTGGCCAGCGTGAAGGCACTGAAAGTAGTGGCGGACAAGGGCGGACTCTCCCAGGAACAGAAGGACGCCATTGACCGCACGTTGAACGACATCAGCGGCATGAAACTGGGCACCAAGGCCGACGCCGTGACTGAGGTCATCCTCGAGATCCAGACCAAGCTGGCCGAGTAGTGTGCGCGAGAGAACCGCGCCGGTTTCGGCTGGGAAACCGTGGCAGGGAAGGGCCTTCCGCGAATTTGTACTCGACGAAGGGGCCCGTGACCGCGCGCATGAAACTCACCAAGAAGAAGGTGCTCATCGGCCTCACCTCGGCTGCCATCGCTGCGGTCGTGGCCTGTTTGATCTGGGAACGGATTGCGCATCCTCCCGCAGACATGACCAAACTTCTGCCGGCGTTCACCACCGCCAGCGCTGAAATCAGGGACCAGGCTGCCAAAGCAGTCTCGGCGGGCAAGGCCAAGGACTACGCCACGGCGGTGGGAGCGCTGGGGGCGATCGTGAACACCGGCACGCTTTCCGAGGGCCAGAAGCAAGCACTGATCTTCACCCTCACCGAGATTCGGAGGAAGGTGATCGAGGCCTCCCGTCCAGACAAGGATCTGCTCGATCGGATCGACGAATTGACTCTCGCCCTGACTGACTGAGTTTGCCGTCCGACTTGGCGAAGTGCGACCACCCGCAGAACCGCTGGTCGCCCGCCTCCCAGAAACCATGTAGCGGCGTCTCGGCAGAGCGCTGCTGACTGCGTTTGCGCGAAATGGCGGCGCTCTACCGAGACGCCGCTACGCCGGAGTTCGTGGCCTACGGCAGCCGCTTCGGCTGGGCCGCTTCCCACTCGGCTTTCTTCGCCTTCTTCACCTGGTGCAGGAAAACGAACGTGCCTTTCTTGTTCCCGACCCCGATGTCGGGCCGCCGATCGCCGTTCACATCCCCGACCACGACCTGGGTGCCGACGCCGGAGTTGTCGTCGATCAGGTGCGGCACGAAGTCCACTGTTTTGTCCTGGTTGCGGACCAGTCGGAACCAGTAGAGCACGGCGGGCGCGTTCGGTTCCGGATCGCCCTGCGGGCCGTGAGCCCAGAAGCGTTTGCCGGTGACCAGGTCCTTGAGGCCATCGCCGTCCATGTCCACGAGTTCAAGGGCGTGCGGTTGCGTGAACTTCACGCCGTATCGGTTGTCGGTCGGCAGCTTGTTCATGAACACGTGCGGCTTGAAAGTGATCTGGCCGTTCTCGAGAACGTTCTCATACCACGCCAGACCGTAACCGTGGCAGGCGAGCGCCGTGACGACGTCGTTGCGACCGTCGCCGTTCACGTCGTAGGCGAACATCTGCGCGCCGCCGATGGGCACGCCTTTGTCCTCCGGACTGAACACATACTGATGAAACTTCCACACCGGATCGCTGACCAGCGACGCGGGCTGTTCCCACCAACCGTCCTTCTCGATGAGGTCGAGCCGGCCGTCGCCGTTGACATCACCCACGCCGACGCCGTGCTGGTACTTGCCGTACTTGTTATCGGGTGAGATGCGATGGAACGTCCAGGGCTGGCTCGGGTCGGCCCAGTTCGGCGTCGCGTAACCGAAGAAGCCCTTCGAGTTGCAGACGAGCTCCGGTTTGCGGTCGCCTACCAGGTCAATGAACATCGGCGACTCGTTGTCCGGCACGTCCAAGGCAAGGCGGCGCTGCCAATGACCATCGCGGCCCTTGGGATTCTCGAACCAGAAACAGTTCTCGCCCGGCAGGCCGATGATGAAGATGTCGGTCCAGCCGTCGTTGTTGAAGTCCCAGGTCCAGGTGAAAAAGTTGTCCGAGTAGGCGTTGTTGACGCCGAGGCCGCCCTCGTAGCCCTCGATCGTCTGCTCCGCGCCGTCAGCGCCCTTGCGTTTGAAGGTCGCCGAGGCGGGGCGGAACTCGTGTCGTTTGGTGAACGAGGGGCCCTCGTACCAGAACGGGCCCGACGCCACGTCCATCTTGCCATCGCGGTTGAAGTCACCGAAGTCGGCGCCCTCGCTCCAGAACCGGTCGGTGAGCTGGAGTTTCTTGAAGGAATGCAGCGCGTAGTCCCCGGCAGCAAAGCCAGCGGACCAGGTGAAACCCAAGGCAAGCGCGAGGCAGAGTCGTTTCATGGCCCTATCTCTCGCAGCCGGGTGCCCGGCGGTCAAGCCGAACGCAGCGGCACTGGACATTCGCCTGTGCCTCGAAAAGCACATTGCGCCTTCCTCCGGCCGGTGTAACGTGTGGCAAACCAATCACGGATCACCATGAAACTGGGAATGATGCTCGGACTGGCAGGGCTCCTGACCGCTTCCTGGGCGGCCGACCTGGCCATCACCTCGTTCACCTCCGACGGCAGCCTCACGTGGACCAATTCCGTCAGCACCGCCACCTACCGCGTCGAGTGGGCCGGCACCGCTCAGGGCCCCTGGCAACGGTTCGACGCGCTCACGAATCTCAGCTCCATCACCGCCACCAGCAACCTCGTCACGGTTCAGGTTCCGATGTTCTATCGGGTCGTGTGGCTCGACGCGCCGCAACACGCCGGAACTTACCGATACTCGGGATATGAGGATGGAGGCGGCTTGGTGATCACCGGCCGCATCACCCTCTCGGCCCAAACGAATCCGGTCAGCGGCACGTGGAGTCTGCGGCAGGCTGGGGACGCCATCGGCCCGATTGGCCCGCAGGTCGGCGAGGGACAATTGCGAGGCATCCTCAGTGGTTCGCAACTGGGGGTGGACCTGAATCCAGGCTGGGCCGACAACAACGTTGGCCTGAATGGACGGTTGACCGGCAACGCCTGGACGGGGTCCTGGAGCTACTCGACCTTCGGCGGCGCCATCAACGGTGGCCCGTTCACGGCCGAGAAGGTGGTGGACGGCGGTTCGCCTTGAGGGCTTTTGCGCGAGGCCGCCGCCGCTTCGCCAGACTCAAGCCATCGGCCGCAGCTCCAGCCACATGCCGGCCCGTGAGCTCTGCCCGGGCGCCAGCACAATCAACTCACGGTCCTTTGGCCGGCCGAAGGGATTCGGCAGGGCGGTCCACGGCTCGAGACAGTAGAACGGGTCCTCGGGCCGCCGCGACCAGATCACGACGAACCGGTGCTGCGGGGCGTCTTCGAAATTGAACACGACTTCCAGCTCGCTCGCCGGGTCCACGAGCACCAGTTCGCGCTTCTTCAGGTCGCCGAGGAGCAACGAACCCGCGACGTCCTCCTCCACGCTCCAGTTCTGGGCGGGAAACGGTCTGGAGGTGAACCGCTCAAAGAGGCCGACGGGCGTGAACCGACGGGCATCCGGGATTTCGACGAAGCACGCCTCCCGCTCGCTAGCCGGCGTCAGCGGCACAGCGAAGTAGGGATGAAAGCCCGAGCTGAACGGCATCGGTCCTTCCGAGCGGTTCTCGATCACCTGTTCCCAGGCGAGCCGGCCCTGCTCCAACCGATAGGTCAGAACCAGGCGGAAGGCGAACGGGTAATCGGCCCGCGTGGTCTCGTTGTCCGTGAGCTCCAGCGTGACCGCCGTCGCCGTCTGGTCGAGGACTTTCCAGCGCGAGCGCCGGGCGAAGCCGTGCTGGGGCATCTCGAACACCTGACCGTTCCATTCGTAGTGGTGGTCCCGATCGCCCGCGCGGTTGCGGCCGGCGAGGGGAAAGAGGATCGGCATGCCGGCCCACAGGTCGCGCGGATAACGCTCCGCCACGGCGGGCGAGAAATGCAACGCGTCCACGAGACCGTGTTTCGGCAGAGGCCGGGCGTAACGGAGCAACCAGCCGCCCAGCTCCGGCGCGACGACCGCCGTCGTGCCATCGGGTTCGGCCAAGGTGATGAACTGTCGCTGGGGCATAGGGGTGATGTGACTTTCCTGCGGCGAATGTTGTACGCGTTGCGGTCAGAAGTCCAGCGGTCAACCGCGGCCGCGAACCCGGCCAGGCCTCCCCGGCCGCACCGCCACTTCGCCCAGCCCAAGCCAGGCACGCCCGCCGACCCGGCCATAACGAGGCGAAAGGAAGACCATAGATGAACACAGAGGGACACGGATCGAACGGGAGGAATCAAGGACTGGACGCTCGCTTCAGTGCGTCTCGTGGGGCGTCCGCGTATTCGGCGTGTTCCGCGGTTTGGGCCCTCACCGGGGGTCAACGACCCGGCCGAAGAACAGGATGCTGCCCGAGCCTTTCTCGCGGATCAGGAAGAGGAACGGGTGATCTGCCACGAAGCTGTACGACTGGCCTCTGGATTTGGCCTGAAAGAAAGTCGCGGCAGCGGCCTCGGTGCCGGATTCGTTCACTTCGACAAACGCCCGGTGGATCGCACCCGAGAGGTAGAGCAGAGCGGTTCCGTCGATGCCCGAGAGGTCCGCACGTTTGACATCGAACGCCGTGGGCATGCCCAGCGATTTCAGCACGTCCGCGAGATCAAAGCTCTGCGTGGTGGTGAAGCGGGGCAGGTAAACCGACGCTTTGCGCGCGGGGGCCCGATCGAGGCTGGCCAGCCAGACGCGAAGGTTGTCGGGGTTGAGTTTCCGTTCCAGAGCGGGCAAGCCATCCACTGCCTGCGGCAGGACCACGACCATCGACAGGTCGTGGCCAAAGTAAGGCAACTCCAGCAGTTGGAGCGCGGGATCCTCGTCGTATACGTCGACCATTCTGAACTCCGACTTCAGGGCCATCATCGGCACGGTCACCCTTTGCTCCGGGGTGATCGAGAAAAGCGCGGGCTGGGTGTCCTTGGACTTGAATTGAGCGGCCCACTTGCCTTTGAAGTAAATCGCGTTGGCCAGGACCACGCTTGTGGCGGGGGTGAATTGTTCTGGCGCGGTCAGGTCCTTGATCCTTCCCCGGGTCTTGCGCGCGATCCAGGCATTGATCTCCCGGCTGGCCGCGGGGGCGGCGTACTTGAAATCAACGAGCCGCGCTTCCGCCCGGAACTGGGTGCGCACGACGTTCCTGAACGCGTCCGTGAACGGATGGTCCCGTTGGCACCAAACCGAATTGGCCGTCGTCAGTGTGACGCGACCCCAACGCTGGAGCTTGTCCATCCGGGCGGCCAGCTCGCCGAAGGCGACCGGGAGATTGGTCTGGGTCGGATGGAGATGGAGCGTCCGGGCGATCTCGCTCTCCGTCTGCCCCCGCGCGCCGGTGTGCACCAGCGCCAGCGACGCCGCAATGCTATAGGGCGAGAGGAACAGATTGCCCGGCCGATCCGCAAGCTTCCGATACAGGTCGATTCCGAACGCGGTGTTGCCTTCGACCGCGGCGGCCACTGCCGGTGAAGCCGTGAACGGGGTGGGATGGTTGCGGAACAAACCACCGATCGCGACAGCCGCAACGATCAAGCAAACGGAGGCTGCTCCCCATCCCAGGAGGAACCGATGGCGTGGGGCGAGTCTGAGGCGCGCCAGGCCCCAGCTCACGAGCTCCCGTATCCCACGGAACAGACAAGCCCAAACGAAAGCCATCACCAACCCGACACCCAGCAACAAACCCAGTCCGAGCACGACCGACTCCGGAGCGATCGCGTCCAGACACCACAGTAGGGGATAGTGGCTGAAGACCAGGAGACGGAAAGCCTCGGAGCAGAGCCAGACGTCCCGGAGCGGGAGAGCGGATACGAAGACCAAGCCGATCTCAAACAGGATCCCAGACTGCACGGCTCGCTTCCACTCTGGAGACAGCTTCATAGGACTAGATGCCTTTCAGGATTCACCACCCGTGTCTTTGATCTCTCGCGGAACCGTACCGCGCTCCGTTTTCTGCTCGCCACCGGCGTGGAATCCGATCTGCCGCCGCTTGGGCTCCGGTTGGGACGGCGGATCGAGGATGTCCGTGACGCGCTGCAGCACCTCGACGATGGCAGCTTCGTGCAGACTGAGGCGGTCTTTCAATTCCTTTTCCAACTCGGCCAGCTTCCGGGCGAGTTGCCGGTTATCGGAAAGCACGGCCCGCATCTTCACGAAAGCGCGGACGACAAAGACGCTCATCTGCACCGCCTGCCGGCTGTTAAGGACGTTGACTGCCATAATGGCGCCGTGCTCGGTGAAGGCAAACGGGAGTTTCCGGCGCCCGCCGTGTCCAGAACTTGAAGTCGCAATTTGCGACTTCAAGTTGCCTTTCGGGTCGGTCGCTTCCGGCAATCGGTTGTCCGCCGCGTTCAAGGTCGCAATTTGCGGCCTTAAAGCATCGAACTCAGACCAGGTAATCTGAAATTGAAAATCCGGCGGAAACCGGTCGAGGTTGCGCTTCCCCTGCTCATTGAGCCGCTTGGTGGGAACACCGTAAATCCTGGCCAGGTCCACATCCAGGATGATCCTCTCGCCACGCAAAACGTGGATTAGAGGCTCCACGGGCTCGGCCACGTCGTGTTGCCGCTTCCTTTTCATAATTGAGTGTTGCCGCATCCTGCGCCGCGATACCGGGAAAAGCAATCGCCCACTGTCACGCCGGGCGACGCCACGGGGCTCAGCCAAACAGATCCATCTGCGGGTTGGCCGCCAGTTTCTGGAGCTTCTCGCGATCGCGATGGCGCGCGGACTGACGCACCGTGCCTTCCGGTGTCAGCTCGCTTTCCTCGAGGTTGCCGAGGATCACCTTGGCGCGTTCGAGCACCTCCTTCGGCACGCCGGCCAGCCGCGCCACCTGGATGCCATAGCTCTTGTCCGTGCCGCCAGGCAGGATCTTGCGCAGGAAGACC
>Ga0315287_10003865_pt1 | contig 14534 bp, 11 predicted proteins | sample YL17G11_0_MG_FD_205037 | JGI IMG/M metagenome (GOLD analysis project Ga0315287, IMG submission 205037) | Sediment microbial communities from Yellowstone Lake, YNP, Wyoming, USA - YL17G11_0 | ecosystem: Environmental > Aquatic > Freshwater > Lake > Sediment | place: USA: Wyoming | collected... | reverse complement strand
CCGAGGAGATAGCCCTGGTCGCGAAGAAGCGCGTCGAGGAGCTGAAGCTGGAGATGTACGCCCTCGCGAAGCCCGTGTACTGCGAGGCTAACGAGACCGACAGGAAGACGTGCGGCCCGACCAAGGCCGAGATCGCGGCGGCGCAGAAGGCCGAGGAGGACAAGGTCCGCAAGGACGAGGCCGCGGCGAAGAAGGCCGAGGACAAGAAGCAGCGCGAGGAGGAAGCGGCGGCGCAGAAGGCCGAGGAGGAGCAGAAGCGCGAGGCGGCGGCGGCGCAGAAGGCCGAGGAGGAGCAGAAGCGCGCCGAGGAGGAGGCCGCCCAGAAGGCGAAGCAGGAGAAGGCCAAGGAGAAGGCCGAAAAGCTCAAGAAGGACTATTCGAATCCGTACGAGGACAAGGCCAAGCCGCCGCCCGAGAAGAAGGCGAAGGGCGGCGTCGATAACCCGTACGGCGCGCTCGTGCGGCCCGCCGCCACGGCGCTCGGCGCCAAGCAGGCCGACGCGCCCGCGAAGAAGGGCGACGCCGCGAAGAAGGGCGACGCGACGAAGAAGGATGACGCCGCGAAGAAGGACGAGGCCGCGGCGAAGAAGGACGAGGCCGCGGCGAAGAAGGACGAGGCCGCGGCGAAGAAGGACGAGACCGCGGCGAAGAAGGAACAGCCTGCGAAGGGCAGCGCGGGCAAGGACGTCGGGGGCTCGAACGTCGACAAGGTGATCGGTTTCGTGCTCGGCCAGATCGCGGCGCAGAGGCCCGCCGGCCCCGAGCCGGAGGGCCGACTCTCCCAGGCGATCGACGAGGCCCGAAAACGCGCCGTTCAAGCCGGCTTCATCGAGCCCGTCGAGTCGCCGATCACCGTGACTCCGATGCCCGCGATGCTCGCGGCGATGCGGCGGATCTTCGCGCTGTCGCCCGTCCCTCCGTTCGAGGCCCAGGAGGGCGCGCGCCTGTACGTCTCGAGGGACGCGCCGACCGCGGAGCTCACGGACCTGTCCGCCGAGTGGATGTCGCTCACGGCGGCCGAGCTGGCCTCCCCCGGGAGGAGCGAGCTGCTCGCGCGCGCCGCGAAGATCGAGCCGCAGACGCGCCGGGCCGCGCGGACGATCTTCGGCGACGCGGCGTACGTCGAGGGGTTCGGCCTGTACGCGGCGCTCGCGATCGTCCGGGGCTCGGGCGACGAGGAGTGGAAGACGGAGCTCGTCGCCATGGCGGCCGAGCTGCGGGCCGCGGTCGAGCTGCTCGTCGACGTCGGCCTGCACGCCGAGGGGATGAGCGAGGACGCCGCCCGCGCGCAGCTCCAGCGCGACGCCTACTGCGACGCGGCGTACGCGGGCAACCAGATCGCCTTCGCCAAGCTGTACCCCGGGGCCTTGGCGACGCCGTTCGTCGGGCTCGAGCGCTGGCGCGCGATCCGGAAGGCGGCCGCCGCGGCCAAGGGGGAAGGGTTCGACGAGAAGGCGTTCCACGCGACCGTGCTCGCGACAGGGCCGATCGCCTTCGGCGATCTCGAGAAGATCCTCGCGGGGGATCCGGACGCGCCGCCGGACGTCGACGACGGCGAGCCGATCGTCCCGACAGAGAAGGAGCCGAAGTTCACCTTCATGGGCACGGAGTAGTCGTTGTGCGGCGTGTCGAGGGCGCCGTGGCTCGCGGCGATCTTCTGCGCCGCCGCCTGCGCCGATCGCACTCCGGGCTCCGAGAGCGGACGGCCGGACGCGCGTCGCGAAACCCTTGAGCGCGCCGCGCCGGCAATCGAAGGAGCGGCGACCGCGGTCCCCGATCCCTGCGCCGCCGAGCGACTGACCGTGGAGGGCCAACCTCCCGATCCCGAGATCGCCGCGTACTACGCCGCCGTTCCGCGCATCGTCCTCCGGACGAAGCTGGTCGCCGTGCTCTACGCGAGCCTCCCCGCGCCCTCCGGCGATCCCCGGGCGGTGGCGATCCGGAGCCGGGTGGACGCCGCGGGGGCCACGGCCGAGCGAGTGCTCCGGCAGGAGCTCGAGGCCGCACGCGGCGACAGGGCGCTCATCCGCGCGTTCTTGCTGCGCGACGGCTACCTCTTCTGCGCGAATCCCGATCTCGCGGTCGCGATGGTCAAAGCTCTCGAGCTCACCGATCTGTTCGACGACGAGATCGTTTTCAGGGACCGGGGCGACGGCGTGGAGCGGCTCCGGCGCACCGAGGACGGATACGTCGACGGGAACGGCGCTCGCGCCGATCTCCTCTTGAACGATCGCCTCGCGCGCACCGAGGCCGAGCTGTCCGTCCCGCGGCACTACGATCTCCGGTCCGTGCGCGCCGCGAGCGGCGCGGATCGCGTGACACCCACGGTCGTGGGCGGAACCCGCGCGGCGGTGCGGCTCAAGTACGCCTCGGGGTGGACCGCGGCCGCCGTCCTGTCGCGCCGGGGATCGCGCACCGAGGTGTCGTGCATCGAGGGCGAGCCCGCCGAGGTCGAGGCGGAGCGGGGGAAGGCCGAGACGCTCCGCGCGTGGCGCGATCGCGTTCGCGGCGCGGCCGCGCTCATGGTCGCCGAGAGGCCCGGCTTCGACGAGCCCTCGGACGAGCTCGAGGGCGAGCAGGAGGACGGCGCGCTCCGCAGCGAGTGGCTCAAGGCGTACACCAAGTACCAGAAGCAGTTTCGGCTCAGGGACGCCGAGTACCCGGTGTTCGATCGCCGCGGCAACCCGGTCCCGCCAGAGGTGTGCATCGACTTCATCTTCGACACGTGGGAGCGCGCGTCGGGCAACTGGTACGAGCCGCGCGGGCGCCGCCCCGGCCGCACCGTGGGGTTCCTGGACTTCGGCGCCTTCCCGGGGCTCTGGCGGCGGCACATCCCGTCGATCCTGGAGTTCGCGGCGCGCGGGGGGCCCCCGCTCGAGCGCTACGATCTCCCGCGCCACGACGCGGTGCCGCTTCGGACGTTCGGCGCCATGGCCGACGCGCTCGCGCGGAACGCCGACGCCTTTTCCGAGGGCGACATCCTCGTCATCCACGGCCTGCGCGAGGAGGACGGGGAGGAGCACTACCACGCGGTGCTCGTGCTCGACGCGGACCCGCTCACCGGGCTGCCGATGGTCGTCGCCGACAACGCGGGCCGGCCGCGGATCCGCTCGCTCGTCTCCGCGATGCGCAGCGCGCCGCGAAGGGCCGTGAAGCACCGGCTGCGGCTGGACACCGGGTGGCTCCTCGCGGCGATCGAGGGGTCGAACGAAAACGACGCCGGGCGGGTTGTGGACGGGGGCGCGCGGCCGTAGACTAGCCGGCGGAGCTAGAGCATGGCGTACATCAACTTCCAGCGGTCGTACATCCGGTTCAAGGTCGTCTATTACGGCCCCGGCCTGTGCGGTAAGACGACGAACCTCGAGCGCCTGCACAAGGCGACGCGCGGCGCGGGCGAGATGGTGTCGATCGACACAGAGGGCGACCGGACGATCTTCTTCGACTACATGCCGATCGAGCTCGGCAAGATCGGCGGGATCGAGACCGTCTTCAAGCTGTACACGGTCCCGGGCCAGGTGCGCTACAACCGCACGCGCCAGATGGTGCTGCGCGACGTCGACGGCGTGGTGTTCGTCGCGGACTCGCAGCGTGCGGCCATGGACGTGAACATCGAGAGCCTCGCGAACCTCGCGGAGAACCTGTCGGAGCAGGAGATCGATCTGCAGAGCCTGCCGCTCGTCTTCCAGTACAACAAGCGCGATCTCGACGGCGTGTGCTCGATCGAGGAGCTCGAGCGCGCCCTGAACCTGAAGGGCCGCCGATCGCTGCCGGCGTCCGCGCTCCGCGGCGAGAACGTCAAGGAGACGCTGCTCGCGATCGCGAACGAGGTGTACAGGGTCGCCGCCGATAAGTACGGGCTCTCCCCCGGCCTCGCCGACGCGGAGGGCATGCGCGCCGCCGCCGCGCGAGAGGCCGAGTCGCTGGCCGCCGGGGCGCCGGCGGTCGCCCGGTACCTGTCCAGCATCCCGCCCGCGCTGCCCGAGGGCGCGGACGATTGGAAGAGCATCTCGTCGAGCAGGCCGCCGTTCGCGGCTCCCGGGGAGGAACCGGGCGGGGCCGCGCCGGATCGCCGGGCGACCTCGGACGCGACGGAGCTCAAGCTCACGGGAATGGAGAAGAACGTGCTCGCGCAGCTCGGCGAGCTCAGGCAGATCATGGAGCAGCTCGTCATGTCCGCGGTCGACAAGGACGAGCTCGAGGAGCTCGAGGCCGGGGCGGTCGACGTCCAGCGCCAGATGGCCCAGCAGATCGCGCACAACACCCAGCGGCTCGAGGAAGTGCAGAGCACGGTGGTCTCGCTCGAGCGGACGATGAACGGACTGCGCGAGGCGATCGCCCGCGACATCCGGCGCGAGGTGGATGGCTACCTGACGGGCTACCTTGAGAATCGGGAGCGCGAGGAGTCGGGCGCGTCAAAGGCGAGCGAGCCGCCTCTCTCGCTCGAGCCCGTCCCGGACGACGAGCCGACGACACAGCAGCGGCACGAGGTCCGCTCCCGCAAGGCGAGCGCAGAGACCCAGCCGCCGCCTCGGCACATGCGCCGCGGCAGGTACAGCGGGCCGGGACAGGGTTCCTGAGCACCGAAGCCTCAATCCAGGATATCAGGACATGCGGAGCGCGCAGATAATCGCCATCGATCTCGTCGACGCCGTCGACCTCGCCGGGCTGCTCCTCCCCGGCAGGGAGGTCGCCGTGACCGCCGTCGACGATTTCGACGAGGCCGGCGAGCTCGCGGGCGTCGTGGGGGCGGATCTCGTGTTCCTCTCGGCCGCGGCCGCCGGGGAGGATCCGATCTCGCGCCTCGGCGCGCTCGGCGAGGCGTTCGGCGAGCGCCCGCCGGCGTTCGTCGCGATCCAGGCGGACGCGATCCAGTGCACGCGGATCTACCTGCGGCCGCAGGCGGGATCCGAGTGGGTCACGGTCAGCCCCGGGGGCGAGCGCCTCACCCTGTTCCTCGCGACGCTCCTCGAAAAGGGGGACGCGATCGTGCACTTCGAGCTCCCGGCCGCGGCCGGCCTCAAGAACCGGCTCATCGACATCGGCTTCAACACGCTCGTCAAGGCCGCTGCCGGGGACATCTCCGTCCAGACCGAGACCCACGTGCTCGGCCAGAAGGCGGTCATCCGGTCGACCGCGTTCGCCTCAGGCCGTATCGCGCTCTCGCGCAGGTTCCCGCTCGGGTTCATCGCGAACCCGGTAGACGAGGCGCAGCGGCTCGCCGACGAGATCCACCGCGAGACGTGCGATCGCGTCGCGGTCGCGACGGCCGGGCAGGGCTGACGCCATGCAGTTCATCGACGAGGCGACGCTGTTCGTCAAGGCCGGGGACGGCGGCGACGGCGCGATCGCCTTTCGGCGCGAGAAGTTCGTGCCCAAGGGCGGGCCGTCGGGCGGCGACGGCGGCCGAGGCGGCGACGTCACCCTGCTCGCGGATCGGAACCTGAGCACGCTGCTCGATCTGCGGTACCGGCACAAATTGATCGCGCCTCGTGGCGAGAACGGCGCCAGCCGGGACTGCCACGGCCGCGGCGCGAAGGCGCTCGTCGTGCGGGTCCCGGTGGGCACGACGGTGTACGACGCCTCGGGCGGCGAGCCGCTCGGCGATCTCGTCGCGCACGATCAGGATCTCGTCGTGGCGCGCGGCGGCTCGGGGGGGCAGGGCAACATGCGGTTCACCACGCCCTCGAACCGGGCCCCGCGCAAGGCGACGCCGGGCGAGCCGGGGGAGGAGCGGACGATCCGCCTCGAGCTCAAGCTCCTCGCCGACGTCGGGCTGGTCGGGCTCCCGAACGTCGGCAAGTCGTCCATCATCACCCGCCTGTCGGCCGCGCGGCCCCGGATCGCCGACTACCCGTTCACGACGCTCGTCCCGAACCTGGGCGTGGTCGAGATCGGCCCCGGCGCGTCGTTCGTGATGGCCGACATCCCCGGGCTCATCAGGGGCGCGGCGTCGGGCGCTGGGCTCGGCTTGAGGTTCCTGCGCCACGTCCAGCGCACGGCGGTGCTGCTCTACGTGGTCGCCCAGGACGCTTCTGGCGAAGGCGATCTGCTCGACGACCTCGAAGCGCTGCGGGCCGAGGTGGCGGCGTTCGATCCGAGCCTCGCGACGCGGGCGCGGCTCGTGGTCCTCAACAAGGCGGACCTGCCCGAGACGCGGGACGCGGCGCCGGCCCTGCGCGAGGCGCTCGCCGAGGCCGGCGAGACCCTCCTCGTGTGCTCGGCCGCGACGGGCGAGGGGCTCGACACGGTGAAGGCCGCGTTGATAGCGGAGCTCGCGGCGCGCGCCCGCGAGGAAGTCCCGCCGACGGACGCGGACTGAAACGACGGCTCAGCGGGTCGGCGGCGGGGCCGGCATGGACGGCCGCTCCAGGAAGTGGCGCAGGATCACGGCGAGCTCCTCGCCGTCCACGGGCTTGGCGAGGAAGTGGCGCACGCCGAGGCTCTGCAGCAGCGACGCATCGCGCCGGCCGGCCTTGCCCGTCGCGACGATCACCTCCGTGCGGGCGATCTCCGGATCGCCGCGCAGCGTCGCGATGAGCTCCACCCCGTTGATCTCCGGCAGATTGAGGTCGAGCACGAGGACGTGCGGCTTCACCGTGCGCAGCACGTCGAGCGCCATCGGGCCGTCCGTGGCCGAGTGCACGCGGCAGCCGGGGACCGCCGACTTGGCCGCGCCGTGGACGAGCGCCCTGAAGTCCGCGTCCGTGTCGGCGACGAGCAGCTTGCCCCTGGAGCCGGAGGGCGTCGACTTGAACGCCCGGTGCTTGCCGGTGGAGTAGCGCGCGGTCGACGTGCCGCGCCGGCTCCCCCCGCCGCTCCCCTGCCCCGGCGGCAGCGACGGGCGGCGCTCGTGCGGCAGCGGCGTGCTCTGCACCTCCGCGAGATCCTCGATGAACGACTCGCAGTCCTGGTACCTCTCGCGCGGATCCTTGGACATGGCGCGCAGCACGATCTCGTCGAGCGCATCCGGGAGGCCCAGGCGGCGCACCGACGGCGGCACCGGCAGCTCGGCGATGTGCTTCTGGAGGATCTCCACCCAGGAGTTTCCGCCGAACGGGATCGTGCCGGTCAGCATCTCGTAGAACGTGGTGCCCATCGAGTAGATGTCGGTGAGCTTGGACTTGTCCGCACCCGGCACCCCCTCTACGAGCTCGGGCGCGATGTACGCCGGCGTGCCGGCGAGCGACCGGACGTCGTCTTCGACCTTGACGTCGCGCACCAGGCCGAAGTCCATGATCACGGCGCGCACCGGCTCGGTGGTCTGCATCACGTTGGCGGGCTTGATGTCGCGGTGGATCGCTCCGGCGCGGTGGATCGCGGCGAGCCCGTTCAGGGACTGGATCATGATGTCGACCGCGTCGTCGAGCGGGATATAGAAGCCGCGCCGGTTGTGCGAATCGATGAGGTCCTCGAGCGTCTCGCCCTCCAGGTACTCCATCACGAAGTACGGGACGCCGTTGTCCTTCCCGAACGAGTAGATCTGCGCGACGTTCTCGTTCCGGATGGAGGCCATCGCCACGGCCTCGTGCTGGAAGCGCACCGTGCACTCCTCGGAGTCGGTGAGCTCGGGCAGGAGGAACTTCACCGCCACCTTGCGCTTCAGCATCTCGTCCACGGCGAGGAACACGGTGCCCATGGAGCCGCGGCCGATCTCGTTCTGGAGGCGGTACTTACCGTCGAGCACCACGCTCGCCGGCATGCTCGAGCTGCGCTTGTTCGATGGGAGCGGAATCGACTGGTGGCGGCCGGTGACGCGCCGCGCCGTGAGAGGCTGCGGCGTCAACGGCCTGCCGTCGACGGTGCGCGCGATGGGGGTTTTCGAATCGCGGGCCTCCATGCAACGGTCGCATCGTTCCGTTCCGCTCGGAACCGGCGCGCCGCACACTTCGCATCGCATCGCCATCGTCAACGCCCGATCCGCGGGGGGAGCGCGAGCTGTCTCGTACCCCGCGCTATTTGTAAAACATATATCAAGGCGAATCGCAACGTCGTTTCGTGTCGCGGTTTTCGGCCTTCCGGTTTCCGGGCGCGCGCGCGGCGGCTCGACGAAACGCTTCGGTGCCGCACGGCGGGACGCGTCGTTTATTGCCAGCGGCCGTTGAGGAACGGGTTGTGTTCTTTCTCGATCCCGATGGATGTGGCCGGCCCATGGCCGGACAGGGCGCGGGTGTCCCCGGGCAAGGTGAGCAGCCGATCGCGGATCGACGTGAGCAGTTGGCGGGTCGATCCGCCCGGCAGATCGGTGCGGCCTATCGATCCCGCGAACAGGGTGTCGCCGACGAGAATGACGTCGCCGAAACGGAAGCAGACGCCGCCCGGCGTGTGGCCCGGCGTGTGGATCACGTCTCCTGCGACGCCGCCGACCGCGAGCGTGTCGCCGTCCTTGAGCTCGAGGTCGACGCGCGGCACGGCCATCGGCGGAATCCCGAACATTCGCGCCTGTTCCGGCAACGCTTCCAACAGAAATGCGTCCGCCGGGTGCATGGCGAACTTCACGCCGAACGCCTCGCACACGGCCGCCGCAGCGCCCGCGTGGTCGATGTGCCCGTGGGTGTTGTATACGGCCTTCACGTCCACGCCGAGGAAGCGCGCGGTGCGGATCAGGCGCTGCGCCTCGTCGCCCGGGTCGACGAAGATCCCCTGCTTGGTCTCCTCCTCCCACACGAGGTAGCAGTTCTCCTGGAACGGGCCGTTGGCGATCGTCTCGAATTTCAATGGCATCCTAATTTTCCTCGTTTTCGATGCTGTCGTGCTCGCCGCTCGGCCTGCGACGCGGGCAGCCTCGCTCCAAGCTTTCGCGAGGCAAACCCGCTGCGCGGCCGACGGCTCGTTGAGGCGGTTTCATCATTTGGGTTCAGAACGAGAACGACATCCCGACCGAGATGATCGGGAAGACCCACTCGTGGGTGAGGTCGCCCTTGTCGTTCGTCGAGTTCACGCAGGTCGTGCCCAGGCACATCATGTCCTCGACCGGGTTGCCTTCGGTGTCCGTCGGATGCTCCCAGTCATCCCAGTTGCACGAGGAGTCGGGGCACGCGAACTCGTTCCCGTATTCGTCGGTGTAGAGCCGGCCGTCGTCGACGCCCCGGATCCGCGGATCGTCGTACCAATGGTGCTGGAAGGTCACCTCGACCCTGAGCGCGACGTGCGAGCCGAGCCCGATGTGCATGCCGATGCCCCCGCCGACGATCCACGAGTGGACCGCGTTGTAGCCGTTGAACTGGAACTCGCGGCCTCCGAGGGCGATGATGTACGGGGCGAACTTCGTCGAGCGCAGGATGACGAACTTGAGGAACGGCAGCAGCGTCACGCTGTCCGGGATGTCGGCGCTCCCGAAGTCCGTGCCGTACGTCACCTCGAGCCCGGGCGCGAGGCGGTTGACGACGTAGTACGCGAACCACCCGCCGACGATCATGTAGTACGTGCGGTCGTAGCCCACGAAGCCGAGCACCGGGCCGGGCTCCATGTCGCCCTTGGCGAACGGCTTGCCGTCGTCGTACGCCTCGGGCGAAGCGGGCTTCGCGGCGTCGTCGTACGGGGGCTCGGCCGGCGCGTCCGGCACGAACGGCTCCTCGAGCACCGGCTCCTCGGGCTCGGCGGCGCCCGCGTCGGCGTCCGAGGCCTCCGTCCCGACTGCGGCGCCCGCGTCCCCGGCCTCGCCCGCGATCCCGCTCTGGGCCGACGCGACTGCGGGCGCGAGGAGCGCGCTTGCGGCTACGATCGCGATGATGATCCGTATGCGCGACATGGGGAGATAATACCGGCGCGTCGATTTCCGGCAACTATTCCCGCGATCGACCGATACTGGGACGGGCCGCGCTGTATCGCGCATGCGGTTGCGCTATACTGACCGAGGAGGCCGGCGGTGCAGGACAACGTTTCATTCGATGACATCAAGGAGCTGTTTCTGCGGTCCCAGATCGAAGCCGATCGCCGGGGGCGCGAGACCGACCGCAGGCTCAAGCTGCTCGGCGAGCAGATCGGCGGCCTCGGCAACAGGCTCGGCGAGTTCGTCGAAGGGATGGTCCGCCCCGGGCTCGTGCGCCTGTTCCGCGAGGTCGACATCGAGGTCCACGCGACGCACCGCGATCTCGCGGCGCGGCGCGGCGACGAAGCGGCGCAGGTCGATCTGATCGCGGTCAACGACACGGATGTCGTCGTGGTGGAGGTCAAGTCGAAGCTCGGTTCGGAGGACGTCCTCGAGCACGCCGAGCGCCTCGAGAAGTTCCGCCGCCTGTTCCCGGAGTACAAGGATCGGACGCTCTACGCCGCGCTCGCCGCGATGATCGTCCCGGACAACGCCCTCGCGCTCGCCGAGAGGGCCGGCATGTTCGTCATCGGCCAGCGGGGCGACGACGTCGCGTTCCTCAACGGCCCGGGGTTCGCGCGCAAGGAGTTCTGAACGGGATCTCCCGGCGTCGCCCGCCGCCATCCCGCTCGTTCCCCGCCCGTGCAGCTCGCGCTTCCCGAGCTCATCGAGCCCGCCTTCGACTGCTGAGCCCAGCGATACAGAACGCGACGGGCGACGGTGACGTCTGCTCAGAGGGTGAAAAGCCCCGCGAAGCACGTCGCGAAGCGGCGGGCGAAGCAGGGTTGTGCGCGGGCTCTCCCAGCTGTGATATAGTCCCGGAGGGGTCGAACTTTGTCGCGGAACTGGGCGACATATCAACTCGCCGAAGGCAAAGTACGTTTATGGCTGTGCGCATGGGGTGAAACCGATGCGATCGAAGAAGCTCGGAGCGGCGAGGTTCTTGGCGATGTCCGTTGGGGGCGTGCTGAGTGTGTATGTGTACTCTGCGTGCGAGCGCGAGGGCGGCCCATCTCCCGAGGAGCAATGCGAGCGTACCTGCAGCTGCCTGGCCGAGAGACTCACCGACACCAGTAGTATCACCGTGGATCTGGAAACATGCACCGGTAAGTGCCGGGCAGCCTACGAAGATGATTCGGACTGCGGTAACGCTGTCGACGAGATCGTCGAGTGTGCCGATGAGCTCGGCTGCCAGGTCGATACCATCGAAGACGGAGAAAAATGCTATCACGAATGGGAACAGGTTGGGACTGAATGCGACATGGAAGGTTGGTGGGAAGACGCAGGTGCTTAAGCTGTGAAAAGAGGTTAGAGCGATGCGATCTAGAACGGCCTACGGGTTGATTGTCGCGGCGACGTTCGCGGTTTTTAATGCTGGGATCTGGACGACTGCGGGTTGTGGGAACGACGACATCCCTATCGCGGAAAAATGCGAGGAAGTGTGCACGTGTTTCGAAAACGTTCTCAATGATGGTGGTAGTTACTACATGATAATGAACCTCGATACGTGTATCGAGAAATGTCATGCAGCCTTCGTCGACGATTCGGACTGCGAGCACTCAATAGACGAAATGGTGGAGTGCCTCGATGAGACCGGCTGTCTGTCCGAAGAATGCGATCATGATGAAGATCAAGTTTTATACGAATGTGATACCGGTGGTTGGTGGGAAGGGCATTGGGAAGACTACCCTGACTGAGATCGGGATTTCCCACGCCTGCTGAGAAGAGACTCAGTGTCGCCAAGCCTGCGGTGCTTCAGATCAGCTTGTAGCCCTGGCCGTAGATCGTGAGGATGTGGCGCGGCTGGGCCGGATCGGCCTCGAGCTTGCGCCTATGCGCTCCAATTCGAGAAGCACTGATTCCGATCAGCCAGCAACGAGCTCGATGACCGGACGTCGGCACGTCCAGTTGGAATCCTAACCGCCCTCGCCGCTCCCGAACGCCGAGAGGGCGCGGTAGACCTCGTGCTCCTTGAACAGGCGCACGAGCTCCGCGTCGATGTGGCCGTCCTTGACCTCGAAGTCCAGGATCTGCAGCGCGCGCTCGAGCGACACCGCCTTCTTGTACGGCCGGTCCGACGCCGTGAGCGCGTCGAAGATGTCGGCCACGGCCATGATCCGCGACGGCAGCGGGATCGCCTCGGCCGGCAGCCCGGACGGGTAGCCCGTGCCGTCGAGCTTCTCGTGGTGCGCGCCGGCGTACGCCGGGATGCGGCGCATCGATCGCCCCCACGGGATCTTGTTCAGGAAGGAGATCGTGTGCGCGGCGTGCGACCGGATCTCGGCGAGCTCCTCGTCCGTGAGGCTGCCCTTGGCGATCAGGAGCGCCTTGACCTCCTCGGCCTCGAGGTACGGCCGCCGCTTGCCGTCGAGGTCGAAGTAGGTCCGGCCCGCCACCTCCTCGACCTTGGCGAAGTCGCCCGCCGGGAGCACCGTGGGCTCGTTCGCCGAGCTGATGATGCGCCAGCAGTCGTCGAGATCCGCGAGCGCGCGCTGCGACGCCTGGTCGAGGATCGCGAGCTCCTGATCCGGCGTGCCGGACTCGATCATCATGAGCCGCCGCTGCAGGTGGTCGTTCTCGATGGAGCGCCGGATGAAGTCGATGCGGGCGCGGATGATCTTGAGGTTCGGCGGGTAGAGCTTCTTCGCCTTGACGAGGATCTCCTCGCGCACGCCGACCTTGCCGAAGTCGTGCAGGAGCGCCGAGGTCTCGATCTCCTTGAGGTCGTCGTCACCGAACACCGCCGCGGCGTACGGCCCGGCCGTGATCCCGGAGACGACCTCCGCGAGCCGGCGGGTCAGCGCGGCGACGCGGAAGGAGTGGCCCGAGGTCGTCGGGTCGCGCTGCTCGATCGCGTGGACCGACGCGCGAACGAAGCCGTCGAAGATCCGGCTGATCTCCTGGTACAGGAGCGCGTTCTCCATCGCGACGCCGGCCTGTGAGGCAAGCGTCTCGACGAGCTCCCGGCTCCGCGCGTCCATGGGCACGACCTCGCGCTCGAAGTCGCCCGGCGAGAGCAGCCGCGCCGACGGGTTGCGCTTTTTGTTGATGAGCTGCACGACGCCGAGCACGTCGCCGGCCTGGTTGATCATCGGCACGGCGAGCACCGAGCACGTCCTGTAGCCGGTGCGCTCGTCCCAGGACGAGTCGAAGTGGTACGGCGCGTCGGCCGGGATGCGGCGGACGTCCGGGATGTCGATCGACCGCTTCATCACCGCCGCGGCGCCCGCGATCGACGCGCTGGAGACCGGCATCACGAACTCCTGCGAGCGGTACTCGAGGCTGTCGTTCTGCGTCATCTTGAACCGGAGCTGCTTCGCGGCGACGTCGTCCCCCTCGCCCTCGACGACGTAGATGCTCGCGGCGTCCGCGCCGACGAGGTGCCGGCTCTTCTCGAGGATCGCGGCGAGCAGCTCGTCGATGTTCTTGACCGAGCTCAGGGCCTTGCCGATCTCGATGAGCTCCTTGAGCTCGTAGTCGCGGCGCCTGAGGCTCCTTTCCCTCTCGAGCTCGCTGCGCTTGAGCCGATAGACCTCGTGGGCGGCGCGGATCACGCGGACGATCCGGTCCGTCGTGCAGCTCCGCGTCAGCAGGGCGAAGTGGACGCCGCCGGACTCGGCGTCCTCCTGATCCGCGACGAGGATCCGCGGCCTCGTCCCGGGCTCGTCCGGGGCGCTGCCGAGCAGCTCGAACACGACCTCGGAGTCGCTGCGATCGGCGACCATCACGGCGCCGGACGACAGATCGACCGCCGTCCAGCCGTTCTCCTCGAGGCGCGCCCCGAGGCGGCCCCGCAACCATTCACTCAGGCTCGCGCCGCTCATCCCCATCGCTCCCGTTGGACTGTCCGTGTCCCGCGCCGCGGGTGTCCCCGCCGCGCTCAGCGTACGCCTTGATGATGTCCTGGACCAGCCGATGCCTGACGACGTCGACGCCGGTGAAGTGGCAGAACTCGATGCCCTCGATCCCGACGAGCACGCGCTCCGCGTCCACGAGCCCCGACATCTGGCTCCCCGGCAGGTCGATCTGGCTCGTGTCGCCCGTGATCACCGCCTTCGACGAGTAGCCGAGCCTTGTAAGGAACATCATCATCTGTTCCCGCGTCGTGTTCTGTGCCTCGTCGAGGATGACGAACGAGTCGTTGAGGGTCCGGCCGCGCATGAACGCGAGCGGCGCGATCTCGATCCGGCCTTCGGCGAGGAGCGACTGCGTGCGATCGGGCTCGAGCATGTCGTGCAGCGCGTCGTACAGCGGCCGCAGGTACGGGTTGATCTTCTCGACGAGATCGCCGGGGAGGAAGCCGAGCCGCTCGCCGGCCTCGACCGCGGGCCGCGTGAGCACGATGCGCCGGTACCGCTGGGCCATCAGTTCCGACACGGCGACCGCGACCGCGAGGTAGGTCTTGCCGGTCCCGGCCGGGCCGACGCCGAACGTCATGTCCGTGGCGCGGATCGCGTCGACGTACTTCTTCTGCGCGAGCCCCTTGGGCGTGATCAGCCGCTTGCTCGCGGTGACGTGCACCACGTCGTTGAAGATGTCGTCGAGCCGCGCCGACGGATCGGCGGCGAGGATCCTGGCCCCGCGCACCACGTCGATCTCCCGGATCCGGCGCCCGTTGCGGCACGTTCGCGCGAGCTGATCGATGAGCCGGATCGCGGCGCCGACCCCGCCGGCCTCGCCGCGCAGGTGCACGGTGTCGCCCCGCTGGCCCATGGCGACGCCGAGC
>Ga0315287_10003864_pt1 | contig 14535 bp, 13 predicted proteins | sample YL17G11_0_MG_FD_205037 | JGI IMG/M metagenome (GOLD analysis project Ga0315287, IMG submission 205037) | Sediment microbial communities from Yellowstone Lake, YNP, Wyoming, USA - YL17G11_0 | ecosystem: Environmental > Aquatic > Freshwater > Lake > Sediment | place: USA: Wyoming | collected... | reverse complement strand
ACATCACTCCTCTGATCCGCTTTCCACTGGAACCGGGCGGCGATCCCTCCGGCCCGGGCGCATAGCCCAGATGGTAGCCGAGCATCTGGCCCAGCGCGGTCTCTCCGCGCGCCGTCAGCGCGCGTCGGACCGCGGCCTCGACCAGGGCGCGGTAGCGTTCGAGGAGGGAACTGGCCTGCTCTCTGGACATCACGTTTAGGTGTTCTCTGCCGCGCGGCCTATCTCCTCGCCTTCACGCCGAGGACCTCCCCTTGGGACGCGTGACCGAATTTGTTAACGGGATTGACATACTTGCCGATTAGTGATAGCTTCACTTTGGGTTTTAGCCAGACTCAGCGCCGAGTCTGAGCGTCGTGTGGAGGCTCGCCAGGTTACTGCCGTGTCTGTCCTTGACGTTCAGGCTGGCGAGAAAGGACGTGGCAGTGACCACGGGCAAGGTCAAGTGGTTCGATGACTCCAAGGGCTGGGGATTCATCGAGACCGAGCAGGGAGACGTCTTCGTCCATTATTCGGCGATCCAGACCACGGTCCCGGGACGCAAGACCCTCTACGAGGGTCAGGAGGTCGAGATCGAGGTGGCGCCAGGTCCGAAGGGGTTGAAGGCGGCAAGCGTACGAGTCAGGTAATAATCCAGCATAGTCTTTCTGCTCGCAGGCCCCGGACCCCGCCGGGGCCTGTCTCGTTGCGCCCTTCCAATCTGTTTCTCCGCGCGTCGCGAAAATACCTCACGCGGACGACACCTCCCGGAAGGATTCCTCCCGGCTGCGGATAACCTTTTATTGCTTGCCGAGCAGTCTCGTGCGGAGCATTCCTCAAGTTGAGCGATGCTGGGCGGCAGCCTCAGGCCGAGGCGTGAGTCTACCGTGGCGCGACGCGCCCGCACGAGGGAGTGAGTCTCGTGGACAAGCACGACACGACGGTTTACGTAGGCAATCTGCCGTGGAGAACGACCGAGGACGATCTGCTCGGGCTCTTCCGGGACTATGGCCCGGTCGTTGACGTGCGCATCATCCAGGACCCGGCTACCGGGCGCTCCCGCGGGTACGGCTTCGTCGAGTTCAACAGCGCCGGCTACGTCCACAAGGCGGTGGCGTCGCTGAACGGTACGCCGTTCCAGGGCCGTCCACTGATCATCAGTCTGGCCCGCCCCAAGCCCGCGCGCGACGCCTAACCTTCGTCGCCTTGGATCACACCAAGGACGAGGCCGGCCCGCGGCGCCGGGCGCGCTCCTACCCGGAAGGCCTGGGAGATCGCCTGGACCGCTTCCTCCCGCGCCTCGGTGAGTCCGGCCGGCGCGATCACCGTTGCCACCGGCTCCTCGCCTACTCGCTCGCCGTGTTTCCGCCTCAGCAGGACGCCGCATTGACGGTGCTTCTCGCCGGCCGCAGCCTTCAGATCGCGGATCGCGAAGCCGATCTGTCTGGCGTCCACGCTCGTGACGTAGCCCGCCTCGGTCGCGTAGACCGCGGTGGACTCCGCGCCCGCGAGCAACCGGGCCGGGTCGTCGAGCGCGATCGCCTCGCCGCCCTGCGCGCGCACCATCTCCCTCAGCTTCTCCAGCCCGATCCCGGACCGCAGGCCCTCCCGCGCCTGGAGGCGCCCTACCTCGGGATCGCGCGCTTTTCCGCCCAGCACGAGCATGTGGCCGGCGATGATCTCGCACAGTTCTGCAAAGTCCGCCGGTCCCTTCCCGGTCAGGGTGGCGACGGCCTCGCCCAGTTCGACCGCGTCCCCCACCGCCGTTCCCAGGGGCTGGTCCATGCGCGTGACGACCGCCGTCACCCGCTTCCCCGCCCTGACCCCGATCTCCACCATCGCCCTCGCCAGTTCTTGCGCCTTCGCGACCTCGCTCATGAATGCGCCGGCCCCCGCCTTCACATCCAACACCAGCGCGTCGGCGCCCACTGCAAGCTTCTTGCTCATCACCGAGGCGGCGATCAACGGGAGGCTCTCCACCGTGGCCGTGGCGTCGCGCAAAGCGTAGATCCTCCCGTCGGCGGGGGTCATGGTGTGGGACTGGCTGGCAATCGCCAGGCCAATCTCAGCCACTTGGCGACAGAAGCGCGCGGGCGTGAGTTGGGTGGTGAGTCCGGGTATGCACTCCAGCTTGTCTATGGTGCCGCCGGTATGCCCGAGGGCGCGCCCGGCCATCTTCGGCACCGGCACGCCCAGCGCCGCGACCAGGGGTGCGACCACCAGTGTGGTCTTATCCCCCACACCGCCGGTGGAGTGCTTGTCAACGGTGATCCCTGGGATAGCTGATAGGTCGAGGGTCTCCCCCGAATGCATCATGGCGAACGTCAGATCGGCCGTCTCCCGCTCCGTCAGGCCGCGCAGGACGATGGCCATCAGCAGCGCACCCATCTGCCCCTCGGACACCGCTCCGCCCATGAACCCGCGGATAACCCCAGCGATCTCCTCGGTGCTGAGCTCGCCCCCGTCTCTCTTCTTCGCGATGATGTCAGGGATGGACATTCGGGGATAGGGATTAGGGGCCGGCGTTCTCGATTCCCGGTTCCCTATCTCCTACTCGTTCGGATTGAAGTCCGCGCCGCTGCGGCGGTCATTGGCGTTCTTCACGCCCTGCTGGCTCTTCTGCAGCTCGGACTTCGCTTCCCGGCCCTTCTGCGTCACCCGGGCGACCAGGTCAGCGCCCCACATCTTCCCCGCGAGGACCAGGACCCCCACGATGATCAGACGGATGATCCACGTCCTGATTGTCTGGTTCCTGACTCGCTCCCTGGTCTGCTGTTGGTACTGTTTGGCCGAGGCCTGCCCGTACTCCGGCAAGCCGCTCCCCTTCTTCTTCGTGGCTCCTGCCGATCTCCCAGTCCTCCTTGCCACTTCCTCCTCCTTGCGCGAGACGGTTCTGTGTGACAAGCCTGCCCGAGGCGGGCAAGCTCGGCGCGCGACGGCGCCGAACGATGGATCCAGTGGCCGATTGCTAGCCGAACCGTTCCTTGAGTCTCCTCTTGAGCTCGTTGATGTTGTCAATCGAAGCTGGATCAACCCGGTTGAGAAAGGCCAGGTAGATACTCACGAAATCCCCGAGGCAAACGGTCCAGAGCAACTGCGCCAGCAGGCTCTTGCCCTGGGCCCGCAGCACGTGCATCTGCGCCTTGCGGCGCACCATTTCCGCGGTGATCTCGACGCGCGCCTGAGTGTGAAGATGATCGCCGGGCCGCGTCAGGGTGACGACCTCGAACTTGCGCCCGAGCGCCTTGGGCAGCTCCCAGCCGACCACCTCGTTGTGATCGAGCTCGGCGTACTCGCTGGAGATGGCAAGCGTCTTGCTGTTCTCGTTGAGTTGCGTCCGCCACCGATAGGCGGCCGCCGCCATGATCCCATTCGTGCCCTGCACCACCGGGATCTTCCCGAACAGGGCCAGCGCCAGTTGTTTCGCCTGGTTTTTGGCCGTCGGCACGCCGGGGTGCAATTGCGCACAGAGGGACTTGAGCAGAGCCAGCGTCTCCCGCAGTTCCCCACTTGCCCCTGGGTAGATCCCCAGCGACGCGAATGTCATCACCAGGGGCAGGAGCGAATACCCGAGCGCCGACCGCGGGGGCATGTTCGGGTCGTGTCTGGGGATGGTGATGAGAGGCAGTTTCTCGCGCCGTGCGAACGCGCCGATCTCGCCACCCGTAGTGATGCACAGCACCTTGGCCTTGCGCGCGCGCGCCTGCTGGGCGGCGGAGATCGTCTCCTCCGTGTTGCCGGAGAAGCTCGAGGCGATGAACAGCGTGCCGGGTCCCACCAGAGCTGGGACATCGTAGTTCCGGCAGACCAGGAACGGGACGGGGACGCGATGCTCGATCAGCCGGGCCAGCAGGTCGCCCGCGACCGCCGATCCGCCCATCCCGGCGAGCACGATGTTCCTCGGATTCCGCAGACCGGCCGGGGGCGCGAACTTGCGGCCGATCCGCGCCGCCTCCGCCACCTGCTCCGGGAAGTTGATGGCAAGATTCAAGATCCCGAACGGGTCCAGGTGACGATACGAAGCCCGCTTATCGAGGTCAACTCGGGAAGGGGTGGACCGTCCTGACTTGACTGGCAAAGCGGGCCTCCTGGCTCGGTGCTATGGGCTCACTTCAATCTGCGACGAAGGGCAAGAGGGCGATGCTGCGGGCCCGCTTGATGGCGCCGGCGAGCGCGCGCTGATGCTTGGTGCAGGTCCCGGTCTGCCGGCTCTTCAGGATCTTGCCGCGGTCGGAGACGAAGTTGCGCAAGCGCTGATGTTCCTTATAGTCTATATGCGTGATCTTGTCCACACAGAACGCGCACACCTTGCGCCGCGGCCGACGGAACCGTCCGCCGCCCCGGCGGTCCCCGTCTCGTCCACCGCGCTCGCCACGGTCGCCGCCGTAGGAGGGGCGGTCGCCACGGTCTCCGCCGTAGGAGGGGCGGTCGCCGCGGTCGCGGTAGCGGGGGGCGGGACGGTCTGCGGGGCGCTCGGCCGGACGCGCCGGAGCTTCGGCCGCCGGCTGCGACGGAGCCTCGGGAGTCGCGGCCGGCTGCTCCTGGGCCGTCGGTTGCTGCTCGCTATCGAAAGACGTGGTCTCTGTCATGTCCTCTCTCACCTTTCTCCAACTGCCACGGCCTCACTGGTCCTCCCAGGGACCAGGGGTGTCAGTTCCGGCCTCGCCCACATCACCCGGCTCGGAAGGATCGGGCGCGAACTCCGGCTCGCCGGCCGGCGGCCCGGCCTCCTCACGGCGGCGCTCCAGGGCCTGCACCCGTTCGCCGACGACTTCCACGCTGGTGCGCCGTTGCCCGTCATTGGTTGTCCACTGCCGGGCCTGAAGCCGCCCATCCACCGCGACCAACCGACCTTTGTTCAGGTAGTTGGCGGCGAACTCCGCCGTTTTCTGCCAGACGACGATGTTGAAGAAGTCTGCCTCTTGCTGTCCGGACTGGGTTTTCATCCTGTTGACGGCCAGACGGAAGTTGGCGACCGGCAGTCCGCTGGGCGTGTACCGCAACTCCGGGTCGGCGGTGAGCCGACCGATCAGGACAACTCGGTTCAGCATGGGATTACGATCCTTTCCCTGGCGTCACTTCTCTGCCTGTGGCATTGCTTGCTCGCCAGCGGCGGGCAAGTCGTCACTCAGCCGCACTACCAGATGGCGCAGTACCGTCTCAGAGACCTTGAGCTGGTTCTCGAGCTCGGCAATCATCGCGGGGTTGCCGCGCAACTCGGCCAGGATGTAGATGCCGTCGCGCTTGCCCTTGATCTCGTAGGCCAGGCGGCGGCGCTCCCAGGGAGCGATCTTCTTGATCTCCGCGCCCCGGCTCTGCGCCAGCTCGGTGAACCGCTGCTGAACCTGGGCCAGACCCTCATCCGAGACGGTGGGGTCTACGATGAACATGATCTCGTAGTCACGCAATGGAGGAATCCTCCTTCCTCTGGACTTGACGGCTCCCCGACGGGAGCAGGAAGGCCAAATCGCGCCTCGGGGAGAGACGCAGTCGGCGCAACGGAAATGAGTATAGCACGGGGAGGCGGGAGGTGCAAGGGTGCTACCGAGCAAGCGACTGAGGTAAACTCGAGATCTTGCGCTACCCGTGTCTGGGGAAGCATCCCGCTAGTCGCGCTTCAGGCCCTGCGTGAGCATCATTTCCTGGACGATGATGGAGTAGAGGCCCAGCAGATCCTTGCGCGTAACACGGACGCCCAGTGCTCGGCAAACTGCTAGATCGAAGGCTAGCCGCACGTCTGCCGGCCTCACCTGGGTTCCGAGAATGGGGGGCAGCGTGAGTTGCTTCCTGCGCTCAACGATCTGTAGTTCTCGATACCTCTCGTCGAAGCTGGAGTCGAGTTGGTATCGGAGGGGAGGGAATTCCCGTTCAGAGAATCTGTCGAAGACACCCGCAAGGCCCGGCACCGCACGTGGAGAGGGCGCGAGTCTCATGGCCTCCAGATCATAGAACCGGATATTGATGTACCGCCCTGTGCTTTCCTCTTTCAGCAGGAGGAATTGCGCGAGGAAGACTGCGGAATTCAGCAAAGCACATAACGCCTTCGCGCGCGTGGGATCCTCCTCAAGGACGACGTTCATCTGATTGGACGGGTATAGCGGTTCCTCAGAGTAGAAGGCCACTAGGTGGAGAGCGGGCGAGAATGGGTTGATCCTATGGCAGACGACCAGACGAGTCTTGGTAGCCTCGAGACTGGTGGGCACGCCCGACCAGAACTCGTCCCAGTCCAACGACGACCGGTCGAACCCAGCGGCCGCGAGGACCCGGTCGATCTGCGCGTACGGCTCGTGGGCCACGTAGTCGTGCAGTCCGCTGATGTTCATGCGGGCTAGGCCGACAGGGGTTCTCAAGGTGGGCCTCAGATGCTCCCTGCTGATCTCATACGTGGCGCGAAGCGGCGACGCGGCCCGTATCGTGCTCCGACTGTCGCGGCCGAAGGTGAGGAACGCTTTCTCGGTGCGAGTGTTGGACAAGTCGCGCGTGATGAAGAGGAACTTCGAGACACCCTCGGGGACCGGCCTGAAACCTTCATGGAAGTACCCCTTCTTCAAGGGGCGCAGACGCTTGGCGAATGGTGCGAGGAAGCCCAGAATGGCATCTCGGTGGTTGAGATCCGTCACCCCGCAGTACCACATGAGGTTCGCAAAGCGGGCGCGCAGGTTCGTGACCCTGTGAGAATCAATGTCCAGGTCCTTCGACCTCAGGTGCGCCCTTGACTGCACCCGGCGCGCGATGGACCGGACGTCGCTATCGGTCAGAGTCGTAAGGTCTTTCTTGACCAACGCGAACTTGACGTCGTCCTGAGCGTCCGGTTTCCCCAGAGTTGCTATGAACAGCACGTCGCGGTATTCGGCCCACTCTGAGAAGCCGTAGTTGCGGGTGGCTTTGAGGATGTAACGGGGAGTCCATTGCGTAAAGAGCGCCTCGCGCACCTTGGCACTCTCCCGGCCCCTCAGGACATTGATTGGGATCACTGCGCCAAGCACGCCCCCGGGCGCGGCAAACAGTTCGGCGAGCGCTATGAAATGACCCCACAGCCCAACCTCCCCGCCGCATCTGGGCGAAAAGCGATCCATGTCGACGAGGGATTTGATTCCCCGCTCAACCTTGGTGAACGGCGGGTTCATCAGAACTGCGTCGACCCTCCCCAGTTCAATGTCGTACTCCTCGCCGGACGCCTTCCTCCCCTTCATCGGGTGATGGAACATCTGCAGTTGGGACGAGATCCCACCGCGAACGACCTCGCCCGGGCCGAGCTTGAGACTATCCCCTTGCATCACCTGCGTCCGCTCAATGGCCGTGCCAGCATCTGCGGCAGACAGGTTCGCGGAGGCGAGGTGCACTGCGAAAGGCATGATATCGGCGCCGAAGATCTCATTCTCACAGAACCGCGCGTGCGGATTGCCAACCGCGTGCTCCGCTCGGAAAATCTCTGACTTTCGCTTGTAGGCAGAGACCAAGATGGTGCCAGACCCGCAGGCGGGGTCGAACACCGTAGCATCGCTGTCCGTGATGCAGAGTTGTGTGAGTAAGTCAGCGGCAAGCGGACGAGTATAGAAAGCCGCCAGCATCTTCCGTATGTGTTCCGGCATCAACTCGTGGAAGATGCGCCCCGGCAACTCATAGCGTAAGCGCTCGATCTGGAGTCCCCAGATGAGGTCAAAGGTATCCCTGATGTAATCCGGAGGAATGCAATCCAGCACGTCAAGCTCGTAGATCGGCCGGTAGTTGATGTCTAGGACTCGGTTGAAGGCCGAGCGGAGGGAATGTCGAGTCACCGGGGATGACAGCGGTGAGATGAAGCCGGGCTTCGCGGCGTAGAGCAAGCGCAGGAAGAGGAGTTGACTCAGGAGGGTATACGAGACCAGGAATCGTCCAACTGCCTCTGCTTGGTTCTCTTTCAGGCGCCCCAGATCCATGAAGAGCTTGCGGCTGGTGATGAGGCGCAGGATTCTATCCTCACTCAGGATGAGCTCATCCATCAACTGCGACACCTGCTCTTGGAGGAGAGATATCACGAGGGGGAGGGAGTAGTAGCTTTCCTCGCGGCGCTCCAGCCGCGGCAAGACGAATTCGGAGAGGAGGCGCACGACCTCGGGGAAAGGCCGATCGCGGAGTTCTTCCTTGATGTCATCGGCGTCTATCAGGACGACCGCAGGGAACGTGCGAACTGCGTAATGGATCTCGTCCTCGGAGGCCGGCACTCGCCGCATGCTCTCGGGCAGCAACAGGAGCAGGCCCTGTCCGATGCCGCTCTCCTGCTTGTGGCGCAGGTACTGCAAGAACGCGTCCTTGATGGTCCTGGCGTCCTGGCCGATCTTCACGGAGAGCAGCCAGGCACGGTTGCCGAGGGTGAAGACGATGTCAGGAACAGAGTTGTACTGGACCTCTTGAACGCCACTACCACCTGCGGCTCTGATCACGCTCATTAGTGAGTCGTAGTATGTGCGTTCAGTGACCGTGCCCTGCCGCATACACCCCTCCTCTCGTCAGTCAGTGCGGAAGTTGGGTCCGGCCTCGGTTGCATTCCCTCGCTCGTCACACAAGGGCAATCAAGGCAAGGCACTCGTCGCTAGAATTCCTCCCTCAGAAATCTCAGATTCCTCCCCGCCGCCCCCACCGGGTCCTCCGTCTCCGGAGTCTCCAGCACCAGCCACTTGTCATACCCGATAACCTTGAGCGCGGCCGACACTGCGGGCAGATCGAGGCGGCCTTCGCCCAGGTATTGGCCGCCGGGGTCTTTGGCGTGGACCTGGGCGATGCGCGGGCCGAGTTGGTGGATTTCGGCGATAGGGTCGTTACCCAGTCCGAGGCCGTTGCCGAAGTCGTAGTAGATCTGCACCGCGGGGGAGCTCACGCCGTCCGCGATCCGGAGCAGGGCCGGAGCGCTCTTCCCGCAGCCGCGCCCCACGTTCTCGATGGCCAGGGTGACCCCGCTCGCCTCGGCCGCGGGCGCGGCCTTCGTCAGCTCCTCGATCCACCGCGGCGGGGCCTCATCTCCTTCGCCGGGCGCGCCGGGGGTGATGGGGACGAGGATCACCTTCGCTCCGAGTTCCGCGCACCACCGGATGGCGTCCGACGTGAACCCCTGGGCGCGCTCCCGCACCGCCGCGTCGGGGCTGGCGAAGCTGTAGGTCCAGAACGTCCCGAGGCAGACGGAGGCGAGTGCGAGCTTCGCCTCAGACAGCAGTCGCTTAATCTCCGCACGTCCCTCCGCGCTCCACAACATATTGTCGGCGTAGTCGGCGCCGACGTCCAGCTCCACCCCGTCAAAGCCGAGCTTCCCGCACTCCCGGATCACATGCTCATACGTCCCCGGCATGCAGCTACTCATCAATCCGTATTTCATCGTGGTCTCCTCGATTCAGTGCTCGCCACACTGTTCTTTGACACGGCGAGGGGGCGTCCTGCTGGGATGGGGAAGAGGGAGAAGTGATTCCCCGGCGAACCAGTATATTTGAGGGCGACTCCGGGGCGAGAAGGGAGGTGACGGGCGGCGGCTCTTCGCCCGGTGTTGGCCGTTGACGGTGTAGTGCGCTGTGCCAGCGTCCGCCGGAGGGCGGACGAACGAACTCCATCAAGGAGAGGGGGTGTCCCCATGCTGAGTAGTGCCAGAGCCAGCGCCTCTCGGACAGTCTGGTCCGTGATGCTGCTGGTAGTCGTGTCGTCTCTGCTGTGCGTTTCCGCCGCGCTCGCCACCACCTATTACGTGGATTCCGTCGGTGGCAACGACAACAATAACGGTACAAGCCAATCGTCCGCCTGGCAGACTCTGACGAAGGTGAATGCGACCACCTTCGGCGCGGGCGACCAGATTCTCTTCAAGTGCGGCTGCGCCTGGAGCGGCCAACTCCATCCGCAGGGTTCGGGCGCCTCGGGCAGCCCGATCGTGATCAATACCTATGGCACCGGCGCCAAGCCCATCATCGCCGGCGGCGGCGCGGCCCAGGAAGCGCTGCTGCTCTCCAATCAGCAATACTGGGAGGTCAACAACCTCGAAATCACCAACTGGGCCGCGGCCGGGCCGGGCCTCCGGCAGGGAGTGCGGATTCTCGGCACGGAGGTGGGGCAGCTCAACCACATCTACCTCAAGACCCTCAACGTGCACGATGTCAACGGGAGCATCACCACCGGCCGGAATGGCGGGAAGTGCAACGCCGGCATCCTGCTCGATGTGGAGGGAACGACGACGCGCACGTGGTTCAACGACGTCCTGATCGAAGGGTGTTTCGTCCACTACTGCGACCGCGGCGGGATCAAGACCTGGACGAACTGGGAGGGGTATGGTTGCAAGGTCAGGTCCCCGCACACCAACGTGATCGTGCGCAACAACACGCTCGATGACATTGGCGGCGACGGTATCTGCCTCGGGATGGCCGACGGCGCGCTGGTGGAGTACAACGTGGCGAGCAACTGTAACGCGCGCGCCAACACCTACAACGTCGCCATCTGGGCGTGGGACATGGACGATTCCGTCTTCCAGTATAACGAGGCCTACCTCACTCACACCACGAGTGACGGGCAGGGCTTCGACATTGACGGAATTACCCGTCGGACCATCATGCAGTACAACTATAGCCACGACAATGACGGCGGGTTCATGATGGTGTGCGAGGAGAACGGGAGCGATCCGTGCCTGCACAACGACGGCTCGGTTGTGCGCTACAACATCAGCCAAAACGACCACAACCGGACCTACGTGATAGGCGGCGCGGTCACCAACGCCACGATCTACAACAACACCATCTACACCCCCGCCGATATCACCCGCCCAATCTTTGAGAATCGGTCCGGCGTGAGCCCCACCAACATCTACTGGTACAACAACATCTTCTACGTGCGCTCCACCGGCACGTACGATATGGGCGGCGGCACCAACTACTGCGACTACAACCTGTTCTACCCCAACCACCCGCGCAACGAGCCGAGCGACGCCCACAAGCTGACCTCCGATCCGCTGCTGGTGAACCCGGGCAGCGGCGGCACGGGCCGCACTACCGTGGACGGGTACAAGCTCCAGTCCGGCTCTCCGTGCCGAAACGCCGGCACGCTGGTGGCGAACAACGGCGGGAAGGACTACTGGGGCAACCCGGTTCCCGCGGGGTCGGCGACGGATCGCGGGGCCTATGAGTATCCCGAGACGGTGCTCCCGCCCGTGGCCAATTTCTCGGGCAACCCGACCAGCGGCCCGGCCCCGCTGACCGTGGCCTTCACCGACCTCTCCACCAATAACCCGACCTCGTGGTCGTGGACGTTTGGCGACGGAGGGACGAGCAGCGCGCAGAGCCCTAGCCACACCTACAACAGCACGGGCAGCTACACGGTGAGCCTCACCGCGACGAACTCGGCCGGCTCGGACGGCGAGACCAAGACCAACTACATCAGCGTGGTGCAGCCGGTGGACTACTTCTGCGCCTCCCTGACCGTGAACACCGGGACGCTCAAGTCCGGGGATCACACCAGCGTCCACGCCTCGGACGACGCCTACTTGGTGATCGGCTCGGCGAAAGTGGGTAACAAGCAGACTGCGCAGGTGAGCTACACCTTCACCACCGGCCTAGGCAGTCTGTCCTTCCTCAGCGCGACGGTGGAGGGGAAGGTGAGCGCGGGCACGCAGCCGCAGACCGTGTATGCGTACAACTACACCACCTCGGTCTGGGACACGATCAACAGCAGCACGCTCACCACCAGCGACACCACGGTTAACCCGACGGTCTCCAGCCCGGCGAACTATCTCTCCGGCGGCACGGTGCAGGTCCGCGTCAAGGCGGGCGGAACGGGCAGCACCGCCTTCGACCACTCGACCGATCTGGTGAAGATCACGGCCGCGCCGTAGTCAAGACTGGCCCTCCCGGGACCCACCGGAGCCTTTGGGAAGGTGGGTCCCCTTTGGCATCGAAACCTAGGGATTACCTAGGGACTCTCGAAAGGGGGAGCAAAGCATGAGACGTTTCGCCGCTCTCGGGCTGTTAGTTGTTGCTGTGCTGCTCGTGGCCTCCTCGTTCGCCGCGGCCGGAGGTCCCGCCCCACTCGCCATCACCAAAGGGCCGTGGGTGCAGAACGTCACCACCAACGCCATCACGGTGATGTGGCAGACGAACAATGCGAGCGACTCTCGCGTGGACTATGGACCGACATCGAGCTACGGCCAGTACGTCTACAGCGCCACCGCGGTGACCCTCCACGAGGTGCGTGTCACCGGCCTCAGCCTCGACGCGCTCTACCACTACCAGGTCACCTCGGTAGCCGGCACCTCCATCTCCAGCGCCGACAACACTTTCCAAACGGCGGTGGCCACCTCCACTCCCTTCCGCTTCGTCGCCTATGGCGATACCCGCACCGACGCGGTCAGCCACGCCGCCGTCGTCAACGCCATCATCGCCAGCAACTCGCGCTTCGTCCTGCACAACGGCGACTTCGTTGACAGTGGCAGTAAGGATAACTACTGGGTGAGCGCGTGGTTCACCCCGGCTGCGCCGCTGATCGCGGACGTGGTGGTCTTCCCCGCCCTGGGCAACCACGAGGGCAACGCCACCCTCTACTACAACTACTTCGACCCGCCGGACGGGGGCGGTGACTACAACGAGCGTTGGTACTCCTTCAACTACGGCAATGCCCACTTCACCGTGCTCGATACCGAAGCCCCCTACACCCCAGGCAACGCGCAGTATACCTGGTTGGTGAGCGATCTGCAGAACGCCACCTCGGAGTGGAAGTTCGTAATGCACCATCGCCCCCCGTATAGCTCCGGAGAACACGGTGGAACCGAGAGCCCCGACCTGGCAACCTACCTGGTACCTCTCTACGAGCAGTACCACGTGGACATGGTCTTCAACGGGCACGATCACGACTACGAGCGCAGCCAGAAGAGCGGGATCTACTACATCGTCGCGGGCGGCGGCGGCGCGCCGCTGCGCGCGGTGAATCTGACGGCGAATCCGTACCAGCAATATGCAGAGTCAGTGCTCCATCACTGCACCGTAGATATCAACGGGACCAGCGCCACGTTGCGCGCGGTGCGCAATGACTCCAGCGTGCTCGACACCGTCACCATGACGCACACGGTCGGTCCTCCCGTCACCAACTTCACCGGCAACCCGACCTCCGGCGCGGTTCCGTTGACCGTCGCCTTCACCGACGCCTCTTCTGGTGCGCCGACCTCCTGGTCGTGGACCTTCGGGGATGGTGGCACCTCCACCGCCCAGAGCCCCAGCCACACCTACGCCACCGCCAATCAGTACACGGTGAGCCTGACCGCTACCAACCAGTATGGCTCCAACACCAACACCAAGACCAATTACATCACCGTCGTGCAGGCGCAGGACTACACCTGCGCCTCGCTGACGGTGAACAACGGCACCATCACCTCCGGCGACCATACCAGCGTCCACGCTTCGGACGACGTCTATCTGGTGGTCAACGCGGCGAAGGCCTCCAACAAGTACACCGCGCAGGTGAGCTACACGTTCAGCACCGGGCTGGGCTCGCTCTCCTCCCTGGTCGTGACGGCCGAAGGCAAGGTGAACACCGGCACGCAGCCGTTGACGGTGTACGCCTATAACTACTCCACCGCGACCTGGACCTCCATCGCCACCGGCACGCTGACCACCACGGACAGCACGGTGAGCCCGACGGTGTCCAGCCCGTCGCAGTACCTCTCCGGTGGCACGGTGCAGGTGCGTGTCAAGGTCGGAGGCACGGGCAGCACCGCCTTCAGCAACTCCACCGATCTGGTGAAGATCACGGCCGCGCCGTAGCCCGCGAGTCATGATAGCGATTGGTTGATGCCGCGAACAGACAAGGGGCGCACCTCGGTGCGCCCCTCACCCTGTCCTGACCTGTCTCCTGAACGCGGCCGGGGTGCAGCCATAGTGCTGAACGAAGCTGCGATAAAGGTGGCTGGCGTCCACGAAGAAGATGCCCCCTTATCTGCGACTCAGGCTCGTTCTCTTGCTTTCATAGGGTCAGAATCACCGTGACGGGACAGCAGCCTACTCCCGCGCCATGAGCGTGGAGGTCGCGCGCCGCGCCGGGAAACGCGCCGCCCGACGGTCGCAGAGTGGCCGGGCACGATCGGGATCTGGCCCGACTGACCGCGCAGCTCCAGAAGAAGGACCTCGCGCGCGGGGAACACGACTTGCGACTGCTTGTCGAGAAGAAGGGGAGAAAGAGTGGGGATCACAGAGCCGGTTGGACAGGTGGTCGTCTCTTGCCATGGTGTCAACCTCGCGCAAGGGGAGTGGGATCGGTTACGCAGCGCCGCAAGCGCCGCGGTGCCCATGGAGTGGCGGGAGACGGGGGCGGTGCTGTCTGTGTGGAGCCGAAGGCATAGGGCGCGGAGCGGCAGTATCACCACCAAGGCACGAAGATACAAGGAAGAACTAGCTCTGGCGCACCGCCTCACCATCTACGACGCCGCCTACCTCGCCCTGGCCGAGCAGCGCGGCTGCCCCCTCTTCGCCGCGGACAAGCGCCTGATGACGGCCGCGGAAGCGACCGGGATCGAGCGGTGCGCGGGGGAGGTTGGGTAGCGGCGGACGGGCATCGGGGCGCGCGTGT
>Ga0315287_10003861_pt1 | contig 14542 bp, 13 predicted proteins | sample YL17G11_0_MG_FD_205037 | JGI IMG/M metagenome (GOLD analysis project Ga0315287, IMG submission 205037) | Sediment microbial communities from Yellowstone Lake, YNP, Wyoming, USA - YL17G11_0 | ecosystem: Environmental > Aquatic > Freshwater > Lake > Sediment | place: USA: Wyoming | collected... | reverse complement strand
AGAATCCGAAGTCGGTCGGCCCGGCCGAGGGCCAAGAGACGATGCAGGCCTATTACGCCATCATCCACTTGCCGAACAAGCCTGAGCCGGAGTATCTGCTGATGCTCCCGTTCACACCCGCGGGCAAGCCCAACATGGTGGCGTGGCTGGCAGGGCTGTGCGACGGAGATGCGTACAGTCAGCTTCTCACCTACTACTTCCCCAAGACGCAGCAAGTCTGGGGTCCCATCCAGATCGAGGCTGCCATCAGCCAGGATACCGAGATCAGCAGCGACTTCACGCTGTGGAACCAGCAGGGGTCGGCGGTGATGCGAGGCAACCTGCTGGTGCTGCCGGTCGGCGACAGCATTCTCTATGTGGAGCCGATCTATCTGCGCGCGACCCAGAACGCGATCCCCGAACTGAAGCGCGTCATCGTCGGCCGTGGCGACGGCAAAGTGGTGATGAGCCAGACGCTCTCGCAGGCGCTGGGAGCGATCCTCGGCGAATCCCCGCCGGGCCTGATTGCCGAGCAGCCCGCCTGGGCCGAGGTCTCGGCCGCGCCGGCGCCGACTGCGAAGCCGCAGCCAACACCGCCCGGCGCAGCCAAACCGCCCGCCGCCGCCCCCGCGCCACCCGCGACTCCGGCCGATCTGCGAGGCCTGGCGGCGCAGGCCGACCGGGAGTTCAAGGACGCGCTCGATAAACAGCGCAAGGGCGACTGGACCGGGTACGGCGACTCGCTAAAGAAGCTTCAGAAGACGCTGGATGAGATGGCGAAAGGGACGGGGCGGAAGTAGGGGCGGCATGCGCTATCCGGTAGTAATTGCGCGCGACCCTGAAGACGGGGGTTTCGTGTCACAATGCCCCTCGATCCCCGGTTGCGTCAGCGAAGGCGACACGGTGGAGAACGCCCTCGTGGGCATTCGTGACGCCATCGAAGGGTGCCTCACGGTAATGCGGGAGCACGGCGACCCGATCCCGCCCTCGGTAGACGTGCTCCTGACAACGGTCGAAGTGAGCGCTTGATGTGGGTTGGGCAGGGAGTCGCCTCTCTCCGGTCGGCTCCGCAGGTTTTGATCCCTCGCATAGCTCGCCCCTTTCCGTCAGCTGACGGACGAGTCGCTCGGAATGACAACTCTGTGCTTTCCTGTTCGCCCAGATTTCCCGGTCGCACCCGCCCAGTCTTGCGCATTCTCCTCCGTCCACATCTGTGGTAATATCCTCCGGCCATGATCGTCCTCGGCATTGACCCAGGCCTCGCCGCGACCGGATACGCCGTGCTGGACGCCCAGAACGGCCGGCTGCGGCTGCTCGATTCTGGATGCGCGAAGAGCACGAGTCGCAGACCCATCGAGGTGCGAGTGCGGACGATCTACGATGGTCTGTCGGAAGTTCTGGCGCGCTGGCGGCCGGGGGTCGCGGTCCTTGAGGGGCTGTATTCGGATTACGAATTCCCGCGCACGGCGATTCTGATGGGGCACGTGCGAGGCGTGATCTGCCTGGCTGCGGACCAAAACGGCGCCAGGGTGCTGGAGGTATCGCCGGCGGAGATGAAGCAGGCGCTTACCGGATCCGGACGGGCGAGCAAAGAGCAGATCCAGCGGGCGGTGACGCGCATGCTCGGCCTGAAGGCGCCGCCTGAATCCGAGCATGTGTGTGATGCGCTGGGGTTGGCGATTGTGGGCGCGTCACGCGAGGGCGTGGCACTCTAGCCATAGGCAGTGGAACGGCCGAACGGCAACGACGGTCAGGAGCAAGCTCCTGTCGAACGGGATAGGGGCGGGCGATGGGACAGGAGCAAGCTCCTGTCGAACGGGATAGGGGGTCGGGTAGGAGTCTGTCTCCTGCCCAGGTAGTCCGGGAGAGATCGCTGTGATCGCATACCTTGAGGGCCGCTTGTTGCAGAAGCGCGAGGATCGAGTCGTGATCCTCGCTAACGGCGTCGGCTACGAGGTGCTGGTTCCGGCAAGCGTGCGGCCGTACGTGCGCGCTCGTCGGGCGGGACCGGACGGCGACCCGATCAGGTTTCAGATCTCGTTTCACCAGACCGAGCGCAACCCGAAGCCTCTGCTCATCGGCTTCGAATCAATGCTGGAGAAAGAGTTCTTCGAGCTGCTCATCACCGTCGAGGACATCGGCCCGACTGCCGCCTGTCGGGCGCTCTCCATGGAGGTGCCGCGCATCGCGCGGGCCATCGAGGCGAAAGATGTGAAGCTGCTGTGCACCCTCGATGGCATCGGCCCGCGCAAGGCCGACAAGATCGTGGCGACGCTCAATGGTCGAGTGGCGAAGTTCGCGCTCATGCCCGAGATGGAAATGCCGGCGGTCGAGGGGCCGGAGGAGGACTTCAAGGGCGAAGTAGTTGCGGTCCTGGTCGAGCAGCTCGGGCATACGCGCAACGAGGCCCAGCGGATGGTGCAGTCCGCCATGACGCGCCGCCCGCAGGTAAAGACGGCGGAGGAGTTGTTCGAGGAAGTCTACCGGGGCGAGAAGGCGTAGCCCATGTCCGAGTCCCCGAAGCGCCGAAAACCACCGCAGAAGTCGCGGCCACCGAAGGAATCCGCCCCCGACGCCGAAGTGCTCGCGCCCCCCACCACCGAGGAGCGCGAGGACCGCTGGAACCTCCGGCCGCGCACCTTCGCCGAGTGCATAGGCCAGAATGATGTCGTCGACGCGCTAAAGATCGCCATCGAGGCAGCAAATCAGCGCAAGGAGACGATTGACCACGTCCTGCTCTATGGGCCGCCGGGCCTGGGAAAGACGACGTTCGCGCGGATCATCGCGAGGGAGCTTGGGGTTCAGTTCCACGGCACGTCCGGGCCGACGCTTGAGCGCGGCGGCGACCTGGTCGGCATCCTCACGAGCCTCGAAGAGAAGGACGTGCTTTTCATCGACGAGATTCACCGCCTGCCCAAGGCAGTGGAAGAGATCCTCTACTCCGCCATGGAGGATTTCACAGTCGATGTGATCTTCGGTCAGGGAGCGCACGCCCGCGTCTATCGCTCGAAGCTGCAGCGCTTCACGCTCGTGGGCGCGACCACCCGCGCCGGGCTGATCTCCCCGCCTCTCCGGCAGCGCTTCGGTATCGTCCGCGAGCTTCGCTTCTACTCGGAGCCCGAACTCATGCGCGCGGTCGAGCACAGCGCCGGCATATTGGAAATCGCCATTGGTGAGGCCAGCTCCAAGGAGATAGCCAAGCGCAGCCGTGGTACCATCCGCATCGCCAACCGCCTGCTACGGCGCGTGCGCGATTTCGCGCAGGTGCGAAGCGATGGCACGATCACGCCGGCGGTGGCGGATGCGGCGCTGCGCCTGGAGGGCGTTGACGAGATCGGGCTTACGGCTCTGGATCGCCGCCTGCTCGATGTGGTCGTGAACCAGCACCTCGGCGGTCCCGTTGGCATCGAGGCCCTGGCGGCGACGCTGCAGGAGGAAGTGCAGACCCTCGAGGACATGGTCGAGCCGTTCCTGCTGCACAGCGGTCTTCTTGCGCGCACATCCAAAGGCCGCATGGCCACCGAAGTCGCCTACCAGCACCTCGGCGTCGAGCGCGTAGAGAGGTCGAGCCGTAAGGCGGGTCAGCGGCCGCTGCTGTAAAGAGCGTTGCGTCGGTGCTTCAATGCCGACGCCCCCTCGCTTCTGAGCGGCTGACTCACGGCACCGCATCTCCGTTCAGGATGACCAGCGCACAGGAGACGGCGAGAACGCTCATTCCAGGTAGGCTTCCGCCAGATAATCGTCATGCCGCTGGCCGATGTCTGGCTTTCCCGAATGGAACTTCCCGACCACCTTGCTTGCCCTCTCCCATAGCTCTTCGCGCGTCGGCCCCTGTTCTGCTCTAAGGAGTTGCTTGACGCCTCGCCGAACCAACTCAGAGACCGAGACGCCTTTCTCCGTCGCCAGGCGGCGCAGAGCCGTCAGGTCGTCTTCTGGCAGCCGGAAATGCACGGTACCCATCTTCGATTTCTGCTGCCCGGTTTCTGGCATGGCTGCATTATAGCATGGGTGGACAGCGACTCCCACAGTGCGGAGGGGCGTGAGGGCTGAAGCATCGACGCGACGGAACGACGTGATCCTTCGCTACGCTCAGGATGACAGAAGAGCGGCACCCCGCCGACCAAAGAACAGGAGTCACACCGCGTCGTCCGGCGACCCAATCCCACAGGACCGCCTCCCCCTTCCGCCGAATGCTCGTGGATCCCGAAAGGAGCGCCCCATGCCCCGTGTTGAGGTCTCAGGTCCGCCTATCGATATCGAGCGCAAACGGACGCTGGTGCGAGAAATCACCAAGTTGATCGTCGATACCTATCAGGTGCCAGCCAGCCTGGCCATCGTCATCATCCGCGAGAACCCGCCCGAGAATATCGGCATCGGGGGCTTTCTGCTTGCCGATCGGCCGATCGAGAAGACCGAGTAGCGCGGCATTTCCGGCCAAACAAACGCCCTCCTGCCGCTTGGCACAGGAGGGCGGTATCGTTCAGGTGCACGGAACGGGCTAGGCTCGGGTCGCCTCCGTGGCGCGGAGGAGCTTCACCGCCATTTCCGCCTCCATCTGCAGCGCGAGCAAGGTCTCGTCGTCGATGCAGTGAGTCGGTTTCACTTCGGTCTCGGGTTCAGTCGTTTCTTCTTTGGGCTGGCTTACCTGCTTGTCCATGTCACTCCGCCGCGGGTGAAGGATCGGGGATCCGCTCGTGATTCAATCGCCCGGAATGTGGCGACGCGTTATTTTACGATACCCAGGCCAGAGTGCGATTATGCGACGGCGCTTCGTACCGGCATTGCGGGGGACTGTGGAGCGCGGATCTCGCCTGCGTCGAAACGGCTTTCATGCTACAATACCGTGCTATGGCAACCCGCAAAAACACAGATCGACCAGTCGAAGACCTGACTCCCCGAAAGATCGTCGAGGAGCTGGACAAGTACATCGTGGGCCAGTCCGCGGCAAAGCGCTCGGTCGCGATCGCCCTCCGCAACCGCATGCGCCGCCAGAAGCTGGCGTCCGATATCCGCGACGAAGTCATCCCGAAGAACATCCTGCTCATCGGCCCCACAGGTGTCGGCAAGACCGAGATCGCCCGTCGCCTCGCCCGCCTCGTGCGCGCCCCGTTCGTCAAGGTCGAGGCCACCAAGTTCACGGAAGTCGGCTACGTCGGCCGGGACGTCGACGCGATGGTCCGCGATCTCGTCGAGGCCGCCGTCCGCATGGTGCGCTCGGAGAAGATCAATGCCGTGAGAGAGCAGGCCGAGCACCGCGCCGTCGACCGCATTCTTGATTCGCTTCAGCGCCGCCCTGCCGCCAAGGGCGGCGGCCGTCTGCATTCCGTCGGCGAGGCGATGGCCGCGCTACTCCAGCAGCGTCCCCCGGAGCCCGAGGAGCCGGAAGAGGAGCCGGAGAACGGCAGTCGGGAAGAGCTGCGCCGACGCCTCCTCGCAGGTGAACTCGACCGGCAGACCGTCGAGATCGAGGTCGAGGAAAGCCGTTTCCTCAGCTTCCCGATCTTCGGCGCGGGCGGCATGGAGGAGCTTGGCATGAACCTCCAAGATATGCTCGGCGGCATGTTCCCCAAGCAGCGCCGCCGCCGCTCTGTCACCGTCGCGGACGCTCGCCGCATTCTCGTGGATCAGGAAGCCGAGCGCCTGATCGACATGGAGCAGGCCACCGGTGAGGCGATTGACCGCGCCGAACAGGCCGGCATTATCTTCATCGACGAGATGGATAAGATCGCCGGCCGCGAGCGCGCCGGATTCGGTCCGGACGTGAGCCGTGAAGGCGTTCAGCGCGGCCTGCTGCCTATCGTCGAGGGCTCGACGGTGGTGACGAAGTACGGCCCGGTACAGACCAACCATATGCTTTTCATCGCCGCCGGCGCGTTCAACGCCACCAAGCCGTCCGACCTGATCCCCGAGCTTCAGGGCCGGTTTCCGCTTCGTGTTGAACTCGAGGCGCTCGGCGAGGCCGACTTCGTGCGCATCCTCACCGAGCCACAGAACTCCCTCATTCGCCAGTACACTGCGTTGATGGAGACCGAGGGCGTCAAGCTCGAGTTTTCCGAAGACGGCATCGCCGAGATCGCCAAGGTCGCCGCGCAGGTCAACGAGCAGACCGAGAACATCGGCGCCCGCCGCCTGCACACCATCATGGAGCGCCTCCTCGAGGACGCCTCATTCCAGGCCTCTGAGATCGCTCCCGCCACCATCGCTATCACTGCCCAATACGTCAGCGCCCAGCTTTCCGACATCGTCAAGAACCTCGACCTCGCGCGCTACATATTGTGAGGCGACCCGGCGTTCGGGAACGAATCGGCATCGCATGACGCACAAGCAGCGAATCCTCGCCGCCTGCCAGGGCCGGCCGCCCGATCGCATTCCCTGGGTGCCGCGGCTCGATCTCTGGCACAACGCGCACGCCCGCGCAGACACTTTACCGAAGCAATACCGGGGCATGTCGCTGCGCGAGATCACCTGCGCGCTCGGTATCGGGTATCACGCGGTTGTGCCGAGCTTCCTCGGCGAGGTCCCCGACGACACAGTGGACCGCTGCCTCGGGGTCTACCGCCTGAAGGAAATGCCCTTCGAGACACGGCTTCACGGCGTCGAGCGCGACGTGCGCGTGGACGGCGGCTCTACGCACGTTGCCTATCACACCCCGGTCGGCGATCTCGCGTGTCGGTTCAGCTACACCGAGGAGATGCAGCGCGCCGGCGCAACGATCTCCTGGGTAGACGAGCACGCATTGCGGCGACCCGAGGACTACCTGGTGCTGCAGTACATCTTCGAGAACGCTGAGGTCGTGCGCAGCGACGGCCGCTATCGCGCCTGGCAGGAGTGGGTAGGCGATGATGGCGTCGCAGTCGCGTTCTGCAACGGCCCTGCCTCACCCATGCACCACATCATGCGCGACTTCATGCCCATGACTGAGTTCTTCCTCGAACTGCACGACCGGCCCAACCACCTGAGATCGCTCTGCGAAAGCATGACGCCGTGGTTCGAGGCGATGCTGCAGGCCGCCGCCGAGAGCCCCGCCGAGATCATCTTCTTCGGCGCCAACTACGACGACACCATCACCTACCCGCCCTTTTTCGAGGAACACATCCTGCCGTGGCTGCAGAAGGCCGCAGATCTCGCACACGCCAATGGGAAGCTCCTGCTCACCCACACGGACGGCGAAAACGCAGGCCTCATGCGCCTCTACCGTCGCGCTGGATTCGACATCGCCGACTCGCTCTGCCCCGCCCCCATGACCCGACTTTCACTCGCAGACGCGATCGAATATCTCCCGGGCGTCACCATCTGGGGCGGCATACCTTCCATCGCCGTGGTCGAGAGCGCTATGAGCGACGCCGACTTCGACCGTCTCCTCGGCGAGACCATCTCCCTCGCTCGCGGCCGCTCCCACCTCATCCTCAGCATCGCCGACACCATGCCTGCAGATGGGAGCTTCGATCGCGTGCTGAGCATAGCCGAACGAATACAGGCATAGCCGGTCGCCTTGCCAATGGTCTCTCCCCCCGGCTATAATGGCCGTGTGAAACGTCAGTCTATCCTCGCCGCCGCATCCATTATGACGGTCGCCGCCCTCCTGAGCCGCGTGTTGGGGTGGGTGCGCGAGCGTGCGGTCGGCCACTTTTGGGGCCCGACTGGCCACACGGATGCGTATCTGGCGGCATTCGGAGTTCCCGACCTTCTCTACTACTTGCTTGCGGGCGGAGCGCTCGGCGCGGCGATCATCCCGGTGTTTGCCGGCTATCTGGTCCGGCGAGAAGAGAAGGAGGCCTGGCGGATAACGAACACGCTGGTGACGCTTTTCGGACTCTGCGCGGCGGCTGGCATTCTCATCATCATCGTCTTTGCTCCGCAGTTCGTCACCCTGGTGGCGCCGGGGTTCGCTTCGAAGCGGGGTCATACCGCGGTTATGGAGTGCGCCGGATACGTTCGACTGCTCGCGCCGATGGTCTTCTTCACCGTTCTCAGCGCTCTCTTCACGGCGATCCTGCAGTCTCACCGCCACTTCACCGCGCCCGCGCTGGCCTGGCTCGTTTACAACTTCGGGATCATCGCGGGAGCCTTCGTCGGTGGCGGCTGGGTGGCGAGGCGCTACCACAGCGACGAACTGGGCCTCCAGGTGCTCTGCACGGGGGTTGTGGCGGGCGCGTTCCTGCTGGTAGCTGTGCAGCTTCCCTCCGCGCTGGCAAGGGGATTTCGTTTTCGCCCGGCGCTCGACCTGAGGCATCCGGGCGTGAGGGAGGTCGTCCGGCTGTTCCTGCCGGCAATGGCAGGGCTGGCGTTCACGCAACTCAGCCTTCTGTGGCTGCCGAGCTTCTTCGGATCGTACTTCCAAGAAGGCGCGATCACCAGCCTGCGATTTGCGAACCGCGTTGTGGTACTGCCCCTGGGGCTGTTCGGGATCGCCATCTCGACAGCAGCATTTCCTGTTATGGCTGAGTTGGCAGCCGAAGGCCGAATTGACGAGTTTCGCAGGCTCGTGTCGGGTTCCCTGAGAGTGGTATTCTTCCTCGGAGTGCCGTCGGCAGCGGCGATGATCGCGCTGGCCGGCCCGATGCTGCGCCTGCTGTGGAAGACCGGGAAGATGGGCGAGGCCGGGATCACGATGTCCGAGTTCTGTCTGCTCTATTACGCGGTCTCGCTCATCGGGATATCGGCGCTACAGATCCTGAACCGGGCGTTTTACTCGCTGAAGGACGTTCGCACCCCAGCCCTGGTGGGCATTGGGTACACTCTGCTGATCGCCGCCGGCACCATTGCCCTCATGCGTGCTCACAGCCCGCTGCAGTACGCAGGGATCGCCGCGGCGACGTCAGTGGGCGTTACAATCGGGATGGCGGCGACTTTCTGGCTGCTGCGGAAGCGGCTGGGCAGGATCGACGGAGGGGTCGTTGCGGCCTCTCTGGCGCGGATCGTGGCGGCCTCCGCGCTGGCGGCGGTAGCAGCCTACTTCGTCTCGGCGTGGACCGGTCAGCGCTGGGGACTGCTGGCAACGCGGTTCTGGGCGGGCGCACCCGATCTCGCCAGCGTCGCTACAGCGCAGCAGGGCTCCATCGCTCGCGTGGGGGCGCAGGTAGTTGCGAGCCTCGCCGTGGGGATGGCGACCTATCTGCTGGCGCTTTCGCTCATGGGCGCGCCCGAGATCGCGACTTTCCGTTCGGCGATTCACCGGCGGCTGAGTGCGCGGACGCAAACCGCGCCGATTGCATAGGAATTGGTGACCTTGACTGAGCAGCAACTGATACGCAACTTCTGCATTATCGCTCACATAGACCACGGCAAATCCACGCTCGCGGATCGCATCCTCGAGATCACGCACACCGTGGAGGATCGCCGCATGCGCGAGCAGGTCCTCGACCAGATGGACCTGGAGCGCGAGCGCGGCATCACCATCAAGGCGAGCGCGATCCGCAGCCTCTACCGCGCCAAGGACGGCCAGGAGTATATCTTCAACCTGATCGACACCCCCGGCCATGTGGACTTCACCTACGAAGTCTCGCGCTCGCTCGCGGCCGCCGAGGGCGCGCTGCTGGTGATCGATGCCGTTCAGGGCGTCGAGGCCCAGACCGTCGCCAACGTGCATCTCGCCATCGAGCAGGGCCTCGAAATCATCCCCGTGATCAACAAGATCGACCTGCCCAACGCCTCGCCCGAGCGGGCGCTGATGGAGCTTGAGGAGATCATTGGCATCGACCGCAGCGAAGCGCTGCTGGTGAGCGCGAAGCTCGGTACCGGCGTGCCGGAGGCGTTAGAGGCCATTGTCGAGCGCATTCCCCCGCCCAGCGGCGACCCCGCGGCTCCGCTCCAGGCGCTCATCTTCGATTCTCACTTCGATCCCTATCGGGGCATCGTCGCGTATGTGCGAGTCCGCAATGGCCGCCTCGCGTCAGGCAGCGAGATCCAGATGATGGCCACCGGGCACAAGTTCGATGTCCAGGAAGTGGGCGTCTTCCGCCTCGGCCTGAAACCGCTGAATGAGCTCACCGCCGGCGCGGTCGGATACGTGATCGCGGGCGTCAAGGAGATCGGTCAGGCCCCCGTCGGCGAGACCATCACCGATGCTCACAATCCCGCAGCGGCGCCCCTCGCCGACTATCGCCGCCTCAAGCCCATGGTTTTTTGCGGCATCTACCCCTCGGAGAACTCCGACTACCCGTTCGTGCGGAGCGCGTTGGAGAAGCTCAGCCTCAATGACGCGTCGCTCTCCTATGAACCTGAGACCTCGGCCGCGCTCGGGTTTGGCTTCCGCTGTGGGTTCCTCGGCCTACTGCACATGGATATCGTGCAGGAGCGCCTCGAGCGAGAGTACGAGCTGGACCTGGTGGCGACTGCGCCCAGCGTCGTCTACCGCGTCCACACCACCGATGGCGGCATGCTGGAGTGCGACAGCCCGGCGAAGCTGCCGCCCCTCGACAAGATCGCAAAGATCGAAGAGCCCTACGTGCGCGTCACCGTCATGACGCCCTCTGCGTACGTGGGCGCGTGCCTGGAGCTGTGCCAGAATCGCCGCGGTGAATACGAGTCTATGGAGCAGTCGCATACCGACCGCGTGGTGATCACCTACGTGATTCCCCTCTCGGAGATCCTGCTGGACTTCTTCGATCAGCTCAAGTCCCACAGCCGTGGCTACGCGTCTCTCGACTACGAGTTCGTCGGCTACCGCGAAGAGGACCTGGTGAAGCTCGACATCCTCATCAACGGCAGCCCCGTGGACGCGCTCTCGGTGATCACCCATCGCGCCCGCGCACAGCATCGCGGCCGCGCGCTCGTCGAACGCCTGCGCAAGGTGCTGCCTCGCCAGATGTTCGAGATCAGGATCCAGGCCGGCCTCGGTTCCCGCATCATCGCCTCGGAGCGAATCGCTCCCCTGCGCAAGAACGTGATCGCCAAGTGTTACGGCGGCGACATCACTCGAAAACGCAAGCTGCTCGAGAAGCAGAAAGCCGGCAAGAAGCGCATGCGCCAGATCGGGAAGATCGATATCCCGCAAGAGGCGTTTCTCACGGTGCTCAAGATCGCGGAGTGAAAGGGAAACGTCTCTCCGCCGATGACCCAGCCTTCGCCAAGGCTTCGGCGGGCAGGCGCCGATGAACACTGATAGACGGCGAACAGAGTTGGACAAGCTCACGGAGCGCGCCTTGGATTCCTGTCTTTCCATCTGCGTGTATCGGCGTCCATCGGCGGAGGGACTTTAGTTGTCGTCCATCGGCCTCTACCTCCATTTCCCATTCTGCCTCAGCAAGTGCGCGTATTGCGACTTCGCTTCCGCGCCCATCGAGGCATCGGGCGGTCTGCCGGCCGCGCGGCGCTATCTTGACGCGCTGAGTATCGAACTCGATCTGCGCGCTGCTTCCGCCGAGTTTCACGGCGCCGCACTCGACAGCATCTACTTCGGCGGCGGCACCCCGACCGTACTGCCGGCAGAGTGGCTCACCGAGCTAATATCGCGGATCGGCATGCGGTTCACCATGGTCGAAGGCGCCGAATGCACGGTCGAAGCGAATCCCGGCACGGTTGATGAGGTGCAGGTGCGTGCTCTGCTCGACGGGGGCGTCAACCGCCTCAGCCTGGGCGTGCAGTCGTTCTCCGACGACATCCTGCGGCTGTTAGGCCGCTGTCACACCGCGCATGAGGCCGACGACGCCATCGCGGGCGCCCGCGCCGCGGGCTGCCACAATCTCAATATCGACCTGATCTACGGCGTGCCCACGCAGTCGGCCGAGAGTTGGAGCGAGACGCTCCAACGGGCGCTGGCGGCGCGGCCGGAGCATATCTCGGCCTACGGTCTCTCCGTCGAGGATGGTACGCCGCTGGCTGCCGCCATCGAGTCCGGCAAGCTGGCGGATGTAGACCAGGACCTGTACGCCGATATGTACCAGATGGCCACAGACGCCCTCACCGGGGCCGGATACGTGCACTACGAGATATCCAACTTCGCCCTTCCCGGTTTCGAATGCCGGCATAACAGGAGATATTGGGCGGCTGACGAATATCTGGGACTCGGCGCCTCGGCGCATTCCTATCGCGGTGGTGTTCGCTGGAACAATTGCCGGGATGCCGTAGTCTATGCCAGTAGGCTGGAGGTCGGGGTGCTTCCGGTGGCGCGGGCCGAGAGGCTGAGCGCGAAAGCGCATCTGGGGGAGATGCTCATGCTTGGCTTGCGGCTCGCCGAAGGAGTTCTGGAAGCGGAGATCGTCGAACGCTGCGGTGTCGCTCCCGGCGAAGTCTTCGCCGAGGAGATTCGTGATCTCTCGCAGCGCGGCCTGCTAATCGTCGAAAACGGGTGCCTGCGGGTGCCGCAGGGCGCATGGCTCGTGTCAAACGAGGTGCTATCTTACTTCGTCGCCTAGCCCACAACAGGGCATGGGGAGGTAACATGAACCGCAAGAGCGTCGTTCTTCTTCTCACTCTGGGTATCGGGCTCGCGCTCGCCGTCGCCGGCGCCACCGTAGGGCGCGCGCAGCTCATGTCGCTTCTGGGGCCCGAGCGAGTCGCGCTCGTCTTCGACGGCGACCTGCAGACCGACTCCGGCGGCATCAAGGTGACATCCTGGGGCAGCGGGACCGCCAAGCCCAGCTACGATCCGAGCTATGTCGGCCCCCAGGTGCTGGAAGTCTCATCGCAAGGGCCGTATCAGGGCGTCGTTCTCCACCTCGCCAAGCCCGTTAGCTTGCAGGAATTCATGTCATCCCCCGACGGATTCATGGACCTGCGCATCCTGCCCGCGCAGGTTCCGAAGCCGAAGGAGACGCCTGAGGAGCGGGCGGCTCGCCAGCAGCGCGGCGGCCGCAGCGGCGCCGGCGGCGGCCGAGGCGGCGCCGGCGGCGGTCGAGGCGGTGCGGGCGGCGGTGGCCGTGGCGGTGCGGGCGGTGGTGGTGGTGGCCGTGGCGGAGCGGGTGGCGGTGGCGGTGGCGGTGGTAGGCGCGGTGGTGGGGGCCGCGCCTCGTCCGGGTCGCCCGCGATCGCGTCTGCACCTGGATATGAAGTACGGCTGACCGGCGGGATGCGTGGTGGCGGTGGTGGTGGCGGCATGCGCGGCGGGGGCGGAGGGATGCGTGGTGGCGGTGGCGGCATGCGTGGCGGAGCGACCGGCGGGCGACAAGGTGGCCGCCAGGGTGGGCAGACGGCCGGCGGGCCGACCGGCCCTCAGGTGAAGGCGCTCACGATGAAGAACATGCGCATCGTCCTCTTCACCGAGCAGGGCCAGCTCGTCGCTGACCCCGTGCCGGTGATCGCCACGACCAAGGATAAGCGCGGATGGGTTCCGGTGAACGTCGCTCTCGCTCGCTTCAGCGGCGCGAAGGGAGCCAGGGAGCTTCGAGCCGTCGGTCTTTTCAGCGACCAGACCGACAGGTTCTACCTCGGGCAGTTGAGGCTCATCGTCGACCACACGCCGATCAAGGTCACTGTCAAAGCCAATCCTGGCATGGCCCGCACCGACCAACTCGTCGATTTCACCACCGAGCTGACCGGTGGGCCGGTTGACGATCCCCAGATAGCGTGGAGCTTCGGCGAGGGCGAGAAGGGCCAGGAACAGGCCTTCGGCACTCACGTCAAGTACGTCTACAAGAAGTCCGGCGACTTCATCGTCACCGCTACCGTCAAGGACAAGGCTGGCGTGCGCGCGCCCGCCAGCGGGAGTGCCGGGGTTCACATCGAAGAGACCCCCAAGACGGGGGCAGAGGCGAGCACGGAGGGCCAGACGCAGTGACGCATCGCGAGGCAGGGCCGCTGCCCGAGGAGAAGGCTGCTGCCCGGCCTCAGCGCTGGCGCCTTCGCGTACCCGTCAAGGAAAGCCTCCGGCTCCACGCCGATCACCATCGGCTCGTGGTATCATCGCGCGAGATCGCTGCAGCGGCACGGCCAGGCCAGTTTCTCCACGTCTGGCCTCACGCCCCCGAGGACATCGTGCGCCCCCCCTTCGGCGCGGTTCTCCGGCGACCGTATAGCATCTCAGCCGTATCCCCCCCCGACGAAGTCGAACTGCTCCTGCGCGTGCGAGGCACCGGCGGCAAACTCGTCGCCTCGAAACGGGCCGGTGATATGCTCGACGTGATCGGCCCCCTCGGTAACGGGTTCCATATCAGAGGCGGTCTTCGAGTGGCCGTGGTGGTAGCAGGCGGCGTAGGCCTGGCGCCCGCCCCCTTCCTCATTGAGCGCCTGGCGGCATCCGGAGCACGTGTGATCGTGTTGGCCGGCGCGACGGAGGACCGCATGGTTCCATTCGCTGTCGATCGGCCGCGCGCCGGACGCGCTTCCATTCCCGCGCTTGCGGCCCTCGGCGCAGAGATCACGTTCGTCAGCGAGGAAGTTGAGGGCATCGTCATCACGGAGGTGCTCGAGGCGCGGCTAGGTGAATTCCCGACGGATGGCAGCGCCGAGATCTTCTCCATCGGCCCGCGAGCCATGCTGAAGCGCCTGGCCGAGGTGACGGGTGCGCATTTCCAACTGCAGGTGTCACTCGAGGAGCGCATGGCCTGCGGAGTCGGCGCCTGCAGATCCTGTGTCGTGCCGACGCGAAACCGCCGGGGGTTCGCATACCAGACCGTCTGCCGAG
>Ga0315287_10003860_pt1 | contig 14543 bp, 8 predicted proteins | sample YL17G11_0_MG_FD_205037 | JGI IMG/M metagenome (GOLD analysis project Ga0315287, IMG submission 205037) | Sediment microbial communities from Yellowstone Lake, YNP, Wyoming, USA - YL17G11_0 | ecosystem: Environmental > Aquatic > Freshwater > Lake > Sediment | place: USA: Wyoming | collected... | reverse complement strand
TTTGTAAAACTTGGGCAGGACCTATGCCAGATCGTTGCAAAATGGCTGGTGTATTGATACCAGCAGTAACAATGACTTCTTTTCTTGCATATACATTAGTTATATAACCATTTTCGCCTCCAGATTTGTATCGGGCACCTACAAACTTGGTCCCAATGGAAAGTAATTTAATAACAGTTGCATTTAAAATTGCTTGTAAGGGCCTTCCAAAACTTCCTGTGTATGTTATTTGATCTATAACAGTGGGTCCCATAAATCCTTCTCTAGAAGTAGATCTAATTTGTGGATTTGAGTTATTAAAATCAAACATAACATCTATATATGGATACGTTCCATACGTATACCCGGGAGTATTAAATGATTGATCATAATATGCTGTTAAATTTAATCCAGCAGAAACAAGATTTGCCATACGTTCTTGGTCAAATCCTGCAACATTTACTTTTGGAATTGCTTCAATCTTGAATTTTTGGTATGGTCCTTGTCCATTTCCTCTACTTGTGAGAGAAGATATATGTCCATTACTATTATAATATTCAAAAGATTGGTATCGTGCATGCATAGAAGCAGCATCAAAATCCCCTGGTGATCCTAAACTTGCATCCATATCGTTCCAATATTGGTCTGAACCTCTAAACATATATATGTGATCTGCGCTAGCACTTCCTCCCAATGTTCTCGCACCAAATATTGTATATCTATACTCAGTTACTTCTGGTTTACTAATATATTCATAAAAGTATTTATAAGGATAATTGACAACATTTTCAAAATATCCAAGGAAATTTGATAAAACTCCAAAATAATTTGTAACTTCAAGTATAATGGGATCATAAGCAGCATAATCAAGACCTGCTTCTAAAACTAAAACGCTCATTTGTCCTTGATCTGTTATACGTCTTGCTACAGCTAAACCAGCAGTTCCTCCACCAACAATAACAACATCATAACAAAGTTCATCTACATATATTTCAGTGTCTCCACACATTGTCTTTTGTCTTACATTAACTGTTGATGATGATGATGATGGTCCAACGGTTGCTAAAACAATGACAGCAACTAATGCACCAATTAACGCCAAACTTATTACAACAAGTGCCGGAGATATGGGAGTTTGATATCTATTGCGCATTTTTGTTTTGCGTTGGGGGGGTGAAGAAGAAATAAATATATATATATTATCTTTTAATTTTGATATGACAAATAAAACAAAATAAAATGGAATTCTCTATTGATCAATTTGAATTGGAAGGTGTTTTAGGTGCTGGAAATGATGGAATTGTACTAAAAGTTGGATATAAAGGAATACTTTATGTTATCAAAATTATGTCAAGATTTAAAGACATATTACCTAAAGTTGACAAAATAGTTGCTATAAACTTGTCATTATTTGTCAGGTTATATGCAACATACCATATCAATAATTTGCCAGATGAATGGACAAAAGCAGTACAAACATACATGAAAAAAGTCAGCAAAAATGAAAAATTTAGTTTAATTGCTCAATTAGGTAAAGACAAACATATTTATGTTTATGAATATGGAGGAAATTCTTTATTAAATTATCTGCACGGAGAAGACGAATGGAATAATTTGATACCTAAAGAAGAAACATTTACATTACCAATATTAAAAGGAATTTGTTTTGAAGTTTTGTATGCTTTATGGTGGAGTTATGTTAATTATGAATTTGATCATGGTGATTTACATATAGCCAATATATGTATTTTGCCTTCTGAAGAACAAAGAATATATAACATAAATAATACTTATTATAAAATAAGAAATATATTCAAACCAAGATTAATAGATTATGATAAAGCTCAATTTGGTAAACAAAACAAAGAACCTGATGGAAAAGTGTTTTTACATGGATTTTTTGGAGGAAACTTTAGTCTAAGTAAAGATTGTGCATCCTTTTTGAGACAAATATATTTTTCTGAATTACCAATTCCGGAACTTTTGCTTACATACTTTCAAGAATATATATTTAATCCAGAAGAAGAACCTTCTGTTAAACGAATTAAAGATTATTGTTGTCAATATTGTCATACAAATGTGGGAATATTACAACAATGTGGTGCCTGTCTTTCTGCTATTTATTGTGGGGAAATATGTCAAGAGAAAGATTGGTATAATGGACATATATTGGATTGTATTGGTAAAGGTCATGGCGGGGGAAAGGGAAGAAGAACCACACAATACAATAAGGCAAAATTTGCATACGTTCTAAGAGAATTTCATAAGGGAAAGTTACATACTCCAGATGGTAAAGTTGTAACAGACAAGGATCAAGCATTAGCTATTGCATATTCAGAAAGTAAACAATTTAATTTATAAACAAAATTTTAATAATATCATTCAATGGCATTAAAACGTAACAATCTAATGCACAAAATAGCATGTAAAGTGCTACATGCAATAAAAAAAATAAAGCGTACAAAAAGAAAACAGCACATTTTTCATGGAATAATCCTTCTGATAAGACAAAAAGTGAATTTGCAAATTCCGGCAATATTTCAAAAATATTCACTAAGTTACGGATACAATTGCAAGGTTTTAAGTGTAAATGAGTTCAATATATATATTTAGCCCAGACCAGTAAAGGTCTATCGCCAGCTTTAACCCAATATAAATCCCATGTAAAATTAATAATTTCTTGATATCTATCATCCGAAATACAATCTTCATATATAACTTTCGTGGTGTCCATACAATTAGATAACAATACTTTTTGTTTAGTGTTTGATAACCATTTACATACTTTTTCTGTTTTGTCAAATTGAGCCAAACCAATATTCCATGTTAATATAATTAACACCCACATTTTAAAAAAAATTATTTGTGAGAGAGGGTGTGGTGTAATTATTAACTTTATAATTCTATTTATTTGGTTGTATAATTAAAAGCATTAACTTTACTGTAGAGTTAATAACTTGGAACTTCAACTCTACAGTAAAGTTAATGCTTTACATTATACAAAACAAAAAACGAGAATTATAAAGTTAATATGTCATTGTGTATATTATGCAAACATCTGGAATCAAAGCACCAAAAATAACGCATAAGAACAAATCATTTACAAAGATTATTTATTTGTTTTTGTGCGTTGATTCCAGATGTTTGCACAATATAGGGGGGTATTTAAAATATAACAAAAATAATGGGTCGGACGTTTAGCAATGGAAAATACATTTATTCAGTAGATATGATGTTTTCTTATATTAACAATTTTAAACCATCTGTTGGAATTATTCCCATTGCTACTTTTAATTTATTTGAAAAAGGTTGGGGTGATTATTCGCCATTTGATGTTTTATTAAAGCCTACAAAATACCTGAAAGAATTTGACAGGATTTGTGGAGCAGATTTGACAAGACCTATTATAATAAATGGAGAAGAACTTGTTGATGGAATGCACAGAATTTTAAAGGCGTTATCACAAAAGAAACGTTTTATGTTATGTTATAATTTTGATAACAAGTTAATGGCACATTTTGTGGTTGGTCGTGTAGGAGAAGAAAAGAAAGTGGATAAAATGGAACATTGGGAATTTATTGATTTATTTATTAAACGTTTCTATTAATATCACACCGTCACAGTGCATTTTTCTCAAAACCGGAAACATTACAAGCTCAACCACCAACTCTATCAAAAGGAAGAATGTGCTTAAAATCGAAACAACAGCCGTTAAAACAATACGAAACAAACTTTCAATTAAATTATTTTGGGCACCGATTTCTTTTGCATATATACTTATACGTCTATAGGTATAATTTATGCTATCAAAAAGTTATTCTTTTTTCCCTCTGTTATTTTATCTGCAACAAACAAATTGTAAATATAAGACGCAATAAAAAAAGTAATAAAATTTGCAACAATAATTTTTAAAACCCACATATAAAAAAATATTTTTATTCAAGTTTTAGTCTGAAATCCATAAATAAGGTAACAATAAAATTAAAGCATGTAACACGTTAGGTAGTACCAAGAGAAAAGTAAAGATTAAGACACCCAATACAAATAATATCAATCCAATGAAAACTAAAGACCAAATACCAATACCAAATGCTTGTAATTTTTCAGATACAGATTCTATTTTTCTCAATTTTGCATAATATTCCGCTGCATTGTATAGACGTTGCGCAACAGCTTCTTTTGTATATAATGGTTGTGGTCCATAATATACTGATTTGCTAGATAATAAAAACAGAAACCAATATTTTAAACCAACATTTGGGTAATAATCTGGATGAACATTTGGATTAAATATCCAACACGTAACATCTTCGTTATAATATTCTTTTGGTGTTATCAGTGTTTCTGACATTACGCAATGAGATGTATCGACGTTTATTCCAATATGGTACACACAAATAGCACAGAAAATTATACCAATTAATGATATAAACAACAACCCTTTTTGCATTTTTTTTATTTTAGTTTTTAACCCATGTCCAACTCTACTTGCAACCACTGCCACATAAATGTCGCACAATTTCAATGCAAATCTTGCGTTTCTGCGATGTATTGTGGAAAATCTTGCCAAAAAGAGGATTGGTATGATGGACATGTTTTAGAATGTATTGGAAGTTGGTATGGTGGGCACGGTTTAGAATGTATTGGAAGAAATTATGGAAAATTTCACAAAGTAATGCGAGAATTTAGAAAGTAAATAAAATAAAATATATCTAAATAAAAAAAAAATATAAACAAAAAAAAATGTATCAAGAAGAAGATGTATCAAGAAGAAGAAGTTGAACCTACACAAATGGTATTAAGTGATGAAGAAGAAGATCCAATTATATTTACACCGTATTCGTTGCCTAAAAAACGTTCTTTTTCAAAAGAAGAAGAACCGTGGAAAGATATACCGCAATCACCAGAATTTTTTGAAAATAATTCACCAGAATTTTTTGAAAATAATCCTGAAATGGATTTGGAAAAAGAGGATAAGTTTGAACAAATTATGCGTGATGAAATTAAGATTAATACGCATAAAACAATTGAAAATGTTTTAATGTCAATTTTATCCAATGGTTATGGCGTATTATATTCGTTATCAAATGATAACAATCACGTGTTATTTTTACCATGGAATTACAATTTATGCATTTGTATGTTTCAAAAACATATCGTATTTTCGCACAAATTCAAACTAATGGGAAATAACGATAACGCCATTTTGATTAATTCTGGCGCAGATTTGCGGGATGTTGTTGGGAATTTGTTTAATTGGTTTAATTATTCTTATGAGAAACCGATAGCAATTTCTATTTTATCATTGGATAAGCAAAAACAAATTCTGAAAAATTTTTTAACATTACAAAATGGAAATGAAACGTTTTTGTATTTAAATTCGTTAAAGAAAGAATTATTTATTGTTTTCCAAAATCAAGGAAATTTTAGTACATTTCGTTTAATGTTTACTTTTAAATTTCCTGTTCAAACATTTGTAATAAATGGTAAAACAATTTGCAAACCATTGCACGAAGATTCTTCCGGAAACAGTTCGGAATTTGTTTATAAATATCGGAAACAATACATAAAAGAGATGCAACATATTTTGTTTGTTAGATTAAAAATGAATTTATAAAAGTTTTTATTCTGTTTTCATATGCGGAGTAAACCAACTTAATAATTTTCTTCCAATTTTTTTGGATGTTTCTTTTTGTGGTTTTATGATTATTTCTTGTTCTGTTGTTTCTTCTGGATCCAATCCTTCTGATTCCACTACAAATAGGCCTTGTGGTTTATTTGTTCTTCCGTCTAACAAATCAGAAACCAACAAATACGGCAATAATAAAACGAGTGCGTGCAAAATGTTAATCAAAGCCAACACAACTGTAAATAATAATACACCCAATGCAAACAAAATTAAACCAATAAATCCTAATGAGCCAATTCCCAAAAGTGCGCAAAACGTTTGGCGACTTTGTTGCGTTGGAGATGCAGTTTTTATGGCAAAACATGTCGTAGAAGTTGTGGAAACTGCTCCTGGAATAAACGACAAAGCACTTGCCACCGTTTGCGCCAAATCGCAAAACGTTGCGCCAAAAATGTAATAACCCCAATAAATAGTTACATCCCAAGGATTAATTAATCCGACATCTGCGCAATTAAAAAAGCCTAATTTGTTATCACACGTGACACATTGCGCCGTATTCAGCATCCATTCCGGGATCCATGTGTAACAACTTGCAAAAATACTTCCAAGTAAATCGATGATATCATCCCACATACACATGGGAATCGTCGGCAAAACAGTCAAAGGAACAGGGAAAATGGGCACGGTAAATCCCGGATAAAGTTCTGTAGAGGGAAACAATGCGATGCAAGCAGGAGAATAATGCCAAGCAACAATCGCTACAATTAAAAGATAGACAATAATGTTGATCAAAACCGATAGCAAACTTATTAAGCTGGGGAAACTAATTGCTAACAATGCAAAAACAATGATATAAATTAGGCCAACTTTCCATAAAGCATCTTTGAGGCGAATTCCGATGGCACACGTCAAATTGGTTTTGAAATCGCATCTAATCATAAAAGAAAACCAATATTTTGCGCCTACATTGGGATACAATGCGGGATCAACGTTTGGATTATTGACCCAATTTGTGAAATCTGTAATGAAATTGTCCAATGTTTGTAACAAATCAATGCCAAAAATTCTATCTACAAAATCTAGGAAAATTTGCGCAAATCCTCCTAAATCGGCATTGGTCATTCGTTGGTAATGTTTGCGATTGTATGTATATCTTTCCTCTACATTTTTGGTGGTGGTGATGATTTTGGGCCTTCTGTAACCACTACCGGGGTCTGCTACATACTCAATTTGGCCTTTATAATCGTTAAAGAAGCTTCTATGACGCATGTGTGACGTACGTGCCAAATAATCACCCAAAAATGATTTGGCTGTTGGCGTATTTTCCACAAAATCGTTTAAGCAATAATCCACCAAAGTTGTGCCCAAAACTACCGCACCATCGTAAAGACGACAGTTACCGTTTACGACAAATCGGTCATGAACTTCCTTCGTCGTGTGATGTGGCCAAACAATGTGCGCAAATTTATGCAAAAATCTTCGCCCAACTTCCCAATTGTATTCAATTTCTGGCGTCCAGTTTGCAACAGGCAACACCGAAATAGGTTCCAATTCCCAAGGATCCATCGTTACGGAAATGGTCTCCAATGACGGGAAAAATTGCATGGAGCGTATATGTTGCCACAAAGAACCTTCGTAAATCATGCGGAAAAATTGCGGCATTTCAATATTGGGTACGAAATGATCTCGCAGAGGTTCAACGACTTCTTCTTGCAATTCTGTAATAACGTTAGAAGTAATTGTTTTCAAATCGTGGATTCTGTCGCGCAAATTTTCCATCCTTTCTTCATGATTTCCGAAATGGTCCCAAAATGTCATATTATCCCACAACATGTGGTAATAACCGCTTCTATACTTGAAATAATAGACATCCAATTCCAATAATGGTTGATAAACGGGCGAACGAGGGTCAATCCTTAGGACTTTGCGGTAATAATCCTGAACTTTATAAGAGCGCAGATTGATAGCCTTGTAGAACATATCGCGCGACATTTTAAACTTTTCTTGGAATGTATCCTTGGTGATTCTTTGGTGATCTCTAACAACATGTCGGGTAGTTTTTCCTACTACATTGATAATTGCTTGAAACATAGCACGTGGATTGTAAAAGAAATCAACAGGAAACATATCTCCCCAAACTCTGTTGAATGATTCTCCTTTGGATCGTTGAGTAATACATTCAATAGCTTGAAAACGTTCTGCGTAAGGCACTGCTGTCCAGTTTGTAATTTGCATATTAGCTAAATGATCCCATAACATATCGCAACTTGTGGTGCCTTTGTAATGATCTTTTACATAATTTAAGACTTGTTGTATAGATAGGCCAGAAGGAATTACAGTATATCCAACGACACGACAAAATTCGTGCATATCCAAGACACGACAGAAACAATGAACTGGATCCTCTTCGATACAATTGTGCCCATCGTCAAAATTGTAGAGAGAAAATAATTGACCAAAGAGACTTTGCATTGGGGGATAATAGGTTCGTGCATAATTAATTCCATTTGCAATTGGTTCAAATGCTCTTGAAACAAGTGGTTGTTGAAATATAGCTGCAAATGCATTAAAAATGGCAGCAAAATTTTGAAATACAATAATAGCAATTTTCAAAGGTCCTAAAACGGCATTTAAAAGAAAATCCAAAGCACCTCCAGTCAAATCGTTCAAAAATGTGACCATAATGTTTAAAGCTACCATCAAAACCGCCACAACTAATCTAATAATTCCTCCCATAATTTGCCAAAGAAATCTGAAAAGTTTCAACACAATGTCAAAAATTACGCTAACGCCACTGTCTGTTCCAAACATTCGCGACATGAGACAGTTAAAATATTTGAGAATGGCTACCACACCACCATCTAAAATGGCTGGATTATCCAAAGCAGAGCAAGGAACCATCATATCATTTTTACACCATCCTTGAGCTAAACATGATTTTCTGTCACAAACGGGTTGATATGTTTTATCACGTAAACCAGTTACAATACAACCGGTTGCTTGTAATCTACAAATGGCACATCGCCCAACACCTAAAAGAAGTGTGTTTGCTTGCAATAAGTCAGAAAAAGATGCACCAGCTGTATTTTCCAAATTCTGTACAGCCAGATAAATGTTAAAATTTGTACCCGATCCTGCATTGCCTCCTAAAATACATAATCTCGTTAACAAATTTACCAAATTGAGTGTCGATGGGGGTGTACTGGTTACTAACGAAGATGGGACACCATAACATTCAGATGCAGCTTGATTTGCTGCTGCAAACAACAAATCTCCTGTCAAATGGTCAATACTATAAGCATTGACTCCAGTATATCGACAATTTCTGAGCCAAACTCGCATTAATTGGGTAACAACAGAAGCATACGTTCTTGCTCTATTACCATCTGGTTGCGGACAGCCTCCAATAGCAGGTGCTATCCATGCAAATTCGGCATATCTTGAATCAGTAAAACAAGAAACAGCAGATGGACCAACAATGGCTGCAATTTGTTCAGTTGTAGCATTGGCAGGTAATGTTAGATTTAAAAACAGTTCCCATTGAGCAATTGAGGTAAATCCAGCATGTAATTGACAACATGCTGAAAACGGATTAACACCACTAAATCCAGTATTTCTTTGAAGCATTTGAAGCCATCCGTACAAATATTTGATTTTTTGAAATATTTTAGGTTGTTTGCATTGTGTTTCATACCAATTACACGATCCCTCAAAATTTCCAGTAATTGGAAAAGGAGTTTGCAAACATTGCGTATTATTTGGTTGAAAAGCACATTCAGAAATACTTAGAGAACTTAATGGATATGCCACTTGCGTCCCGTAGTTTCCTGCAAAATTGGGGTTATCGCATATGCGAGGATCATAAGTGGTATTTGTAGGAATCAATATAGGAACTCTTGCAGATAACGATGGAGTAGCTATAATAGTTCTGATAATTCGTCCTCCGGTTACTGGTCCAAAAGGTGTAGGAAACATATCTGTTCCGTTTACATTAGCCTTGCAATAATTTACCGTTGCACCTGTACAACTCATTTCGGACGTATATTTCCATATTTCTTTTCCAGAATAATGTGATGTCATTGACTGACCAGTAAAAGTATCACTAAGTCCTAACAATGCATCTACACAAGCATATTTATCACCAGGAAAGGGATTTAAAGTAAAATTAAATTGGGCACACCAAACTTCTCGAAACCAAATTACGCATACCTCGCCGCAAATGGCTGTTGGTGATCCATATCCAGGAATATCTTTTCCGCAATTAATACTTTCCCAATTACAAGGCCCAACACACCCACTCGGACTTCCAGCAGACCCTGGTGGATAATAATTTGGATTTCCGTTTTGAAACGGAATTCCTAAAACATAACTGGTATAACCCTTTGCAAAATACATTGTATTCCATCCATCTACTTGATAAAAATAATACCAAACGGCATGACACCTGATCACTATATCTGAAGGCCCGCCCCAAGCAATATACGGCGACAAATTCAAACAATTGCAGGCATTTTCCCGCGTAGATTGCCTGGCACATAGCGCCGAACATGACAAATCTGCTTGACCAATTAGCGCATCCACTACAAACGTTAGCGTAGAAACTGCCACTCTTCCCAATTTATCTGAATCAATTCCTCTCCATGAAAATCCACCTATTATACCAGAAGTTGGAGAACATGTTGCAATCATTTCTTGATAAGGACCCTCAGCTCCTTGCGAAGATAACCCTGGTCCTTGATACCCAGCATTTCCATTTATTGATACTGGATTTCCAATACATTGTCCTGGCTGTTCGTGCGCAAACAATTTAATAAATCCTTCAATTAGCGCAATATATTGTATATATGCCTCAAAAATATACCTATTTACGCTCGCAATCATGCTATATCGTTGACTTTCGCATGTATTTCCCAAAATCATTTCCAAAAGACAGCCGGAATTGGTAATAAATGTGCAGGCAGCATCTGCAAAAGGAGCCAAAAATCGGTTGATCCACGTGCGACGAACATCGTCCAAATCCGAATTTAGACCGGTAATTATGAAACCTTGTTGTGTAGGTTGAGCGGCACCACCGCCTACATTGTCAATTAAAGAACCACCATTCATAGTCCAGTAAGTAGGGTTCGGAATATTTCTAATCAATTCAACCAATTGGCGCACACCTACAACATACATGTTGGCAAATGGTACAATCATTCCTGCCTTATTTCCTTGCCCTCCGCAACATAAACAATTTGGCCATATCAACTGTTTCGGGAAAATTTGCGCTGCTTTTGTAACAAATGCGAGGAGCCATCGAAGAATATTGTCCACCATATTTGCAACACCGTTTGCGTTCATGTTGTTAAGAGAACAAGTTGCTACATTGCTGCCTGCGTTCATCCAAGGTGTGTAACCACCACCGGCTCCTTGAGTCATAACATCGGCTGCGGTAGTTCCATTCATACACAAACAGTTTCCAATCAAATTCTGAATTTGAGCCAAAATGGGTTCTATTTTTCCGCATTTTGCCAATCTTAATTGCGGATTATTTGGATCGTACACCGAATTGGCGTTGATAACTCCAGTAGTAGCATTGGTAGAATTATTTGGAATAAATCCGGTAGTATAGTTTGGTTTGTTTGCAACAAATGGCGCATAAAATATCTGTGTCATACCAAGTGACAAATAAGAAGCGGAATAATAAGGATTTGGAGTCACTCCGTCAGATAAGAATTGATCGGTAGGTAAAATTCCATCATATTCGTTACAAAACAGAAAATTTATAGTTTCTTGAGGAATATAAATATCTACTCCAGGTAACTGTGGAGCTACTTTGAATTGTGCCTTAAATTCCCAATTCTGCCAAATAGTTGCAATCAATTCAATAGCAAAATCCGCAACACCTTTCAAAGCTTTGCCATAAGAAAATATACCACAACAAAGATTCACCATACATCGTGGCTTTGCGGTTAAATTTCCTTTAAAATTCTCATCAATTGCATTAACCATGGCCAAAATGGAACTAACAAGTGTGCAAATACATGTCGGAAGTCCTTCTTGATCTGGAGTATACATATCTAAATTAATACTTGCAGCACATCCAAAAATAGCGTCTCTCTTTACGGGTGGAGCCAACAAAATGGTGGTAATATTTTTTGCTGCTAATACAAGACCCGTTCCACCTACCGAAAATGGACAAAACGGTCTTGCGTTTTTATAGCCGTTGACATACAAAAATTGTTGCGCAGGTATGGTGTCCAATTGCGTCAATGCCAAAATTAGTCTTAGCAGAGTTCTTGTACCTTCCAAAATGGCTCTCAAATAAACTCTTTGCATACAACAAGGATCAAATGCTTTAAATTGCTGAAAACCACTGAAAGCAACTGTGAAAATACTTGTAATAAAATCGCAAAAACAATCAAACAATGTGCGGATTAGACTCAAATTAACCGTAAAATCATCTACAAGTGGTATGCCAGTGCCTTCTGTGCCTGTGGTATTAAACGTTTGATTCCCGCGTATATAGGTATAATTTGGCGCATCTCCCGCAACACTATTCCCTACATTGATGACAATTTGCGCGGAAACGGAGATGATTTCGCCGGCAACTGTAAAAATACAGCAAGGATCTTTAAAAGTTGGCGGTAACAAAAGTTTAGTGAATTGGCATAGACAAGTCAAAGGAGCAGTGGAAAGGGCTACTTGATTGGCTATATCTTGCGCAAAACATCCTGTACTGGTTCCGCAACCTTTTCCGTCCCAATACGCGGAACCGTCGGTGAATCGTGTTTGAAATGCTGAGTTCAATGCACGGGCAGTTGTTGCGATCGAATTAGCCATTAGTTTAATGAGGGAGGCAGGAAAACAACACAAATTGAAGCATGGTGGAGGATTCATTGGATCAGTGCAATTAATTTGCGGAGTGGTTATATTCATATAAATCAATCTCTTTTCGTGTTCTTTCGCAGAACATTGCATACTATCACCAAAACCTTGCAATTTTTTGTCGAGATAATAATAAACATCCGGCGGAATGTTTGCCAAATCTTTAAGGCCAAATTGGATAGACCCTGGCGCAGCTCCGCCATAATTCATAATGGGTGTAATGCGAGGATGCTCCGGAAACATTTGACGACTTCCGTGGAAACGTTTGGACATGACAGTAGGATTAACATAACCCGTAGGAACACATGTAACATTTCTACAACCAGCAAAAGGAACGTTAAACCCGTTATTTAAAATGAAACACATACAGTTGATAAGTCCGTCTGGATTGGTTGAATTGGTTATTCTATCTAAATACGCTAACGACATATTTAAAGCCATGTCACCAGGACAAGAAACGAAATTGCAAGTTTGTGGTAAAAATGCCTGATAATAAGGTAACGTAAGTAGTGAAATAAACAATCTGTAATTCAATTCCATTGTACTAAATAGTAAACTTGTCAACTCTGACAGCACTTTTTCCAAACAAAAGCCGTATTTGCTGATGGATCGGAAAATTTGGTAAAGACAACTAAACAAAAAGTTTAGGTTATCTTTCAATTGTGTGCTGAAGGGTTGTTTGTCCAAATACAAAATAAAGTCATTAAAAGAGAACAAATGCAGCGTAAATTCAAACATTCCCGCATTCCAATCGGAAATGAGTGTGCCCAATGCGTTGGAAGCACAGCAAGGATCCACTGTCGATAACAATGTACCATTAAAAGTTTGCGCGCAAGTTACTCCAGTAGCATTTGGATCGCATATAAGACGCGTCAATGCTATGCAAAGACATTCCCCTGCTGTGCGATTCAAATAAATTGGGTTTAGCGTTCCCCAAGGAGTTCCTTGCTGTGATGTTAAAAGTTGATACGAAGTTATTGTCATACTTTGCGAAGTATTTTGTATAGGTGCGACAATTGGTTGGAAATAGGTAGCAGGTCCCCAACTGTTTATAATCTCAATGTAATCTCTTTTAACCGTTGTTGTCCAATACGTTCGGTCAATATTTGCGAAATTGTTGAAAACTTGTCTGGCGTTTATCAGTAAATTTAAGAAAAAATTAAATGTTTTCAAATTAACGCAAGTAATGGAATCAAACACACATAAAACGTCTCGCCAAATGAAATTAAATGGAATAAAATAATCCCAAACATTTTGCAACGCATTTTCCCAAGATCGCCAAAAACACGCGGAAGCTGCGCACCAAAAGTCAATGGATTTGCGGAAATTTGCTGCGGGAATGGGCGTAACCGTTGGCCAAATTATTTCGCGCATTAGGTAAATAATTTGCTGGAAAGCCGCCATACCACCGTTGAATGAGTTACCCCAGAAGCACATCCATTGCGGATCTTTGATTTGATCTGAAGTAAACATGGAAGGAATGACGGGTAATTTTGTGTAGTATGGGCATAAATCGTTGCAACCATAGCACCACAAATTCTGCCACAATGTCACAAATTCTGCCCAACGTGTGTAAATATTTGTGAAATCCAATGGCTGAGTTAGCCAAAGAGTTGTAAAAAAATAGTTTTTAAAAGCATCGCGACCAATTTGCGACAAAAATCTATTGAATGCGCTAACGGTCGGACCAAATCCGCCTTGTCTTAAAACAGGGAAAACAACATCCCTACCAAATCCGTAAGGAAAATAGATGACAGCGTCATACCAACATACAATTCTATTGACAAATTCTCTTATAATTCCATTTAGGATTGGTTTTAAAAAATCATTGTAATAAACATTAATACGGCATTGCATTACAAAAAATGCTTCACTAGCAATTGGTCCAATATAGAGACCAGCTACAATGGAAGCTCCACCAAAAAGTAATAAAACAATTATGACACGCCATTGTGATAATATAATTGAAAGTGCGGAAACTAAAGCAAATGGTAAATATATGATACGGACAAGTAAAATAAATAATGCTCCAATAAATCCAATGGATTGTTTGAGCATTGTTTTCTTT
>Ga0315287_10003859_pt1 | contig 14547 bp, 13 predicted proteins | sample YL17G11_0_MG_FD_205037 | JGI IMG/M metagenome (GOLD analysis project Ga0315287, IMG submission 205037) | Sediment microbial communities from Yellowstone Lake, YNP, Wyoming, USA - YL17G11_0 | ecosystem: Environmental > Aquatic > Freshwater > Lake > Sediment | place: USA: Wyoming | collected... | reverse complement strand
AACACAGGGGTGGGAAGCACCGCAGGAGACCTCCGCAACAGATCGACGACAGGTGATGCCGGGGTATCTCGTCAGTGATGCGATCTCCGTGAACCAACCTGTGCTCGGATCTGGAAATCCCGGCTTCGAACACATCCCAAACACTAAACGATGGGTCCGACAGGCCCTGGGCGTTTAGCCCCAACCGTCAGTCACCCAATCGTCATGCCTGGGGGTCGTACCTCCCGCGCCGCAGTCCGATGCTCTGCTTCTAACACGAGCTGGCGGGCCTTGTGAAGTTCGGTGACGGTTCCCTCCGTCACCACCGTGCTACTGGGCGCTGAGGTTCCGCATGGCGCTGAGCAATCGCTGCACCGACCGGTCTAGTCCCCACCGAGCGGCCAAGGCGTCCAGTTCGTCGGAGTCAGCCGCAGCCTGGGGGATTGTTGTGCTCAGCGTTGGCATGGGGACGTCGGTACGTACCCGGACCACCTCGATCGCCCGCGTCAGATATTCCCTGGCCAGTTCGATCTTGCCTCGGTGCGGCACGTTGGAGGACGGGTCATCCAAAGCAGCGAGCAGCGACTCGACGGTCGGGTGGCTCGCGATTATCTCGGCGGCAGACTTGTCGCCTACCCCCTTGACCCCTGGGAGCCCGTCTGACGGGTCACCGCGCAGCGTTGCGAAGTCGGCGTACGAGGCTGCGGGAACGGCGTAGCGCTCGCGTACTGCCTCGTCAGTGATGCGCTCGGCCTTGGCGAAGCCCTTCCCGATGTACACGATCGTGGTCGGGCGTTCGTCCTCGGCGAGCTGAAAGAGGTCGCGGTCACCGGTGACGATGTCCACGGGCATCTGGGTTGCGCGCGCCAGGGTTGCCATGACGTCGTCGGCTTCGAAGTCCGCGACACCAGCGCGGGCGATCCCCATGGCGTCCAGCACGGCCTCGATCACCGGAACCTGCGGTGCCAGAGCATCGGGAACCTCCTCGATGTCGGGCGCCTCGTCTGCGGCCACTCGGTGCGCCTTGTACTCCGGAATAAGGTCGACCCGCCACTGTGGGCGCCAGTCAGTATCGAAACAGGCCACCACGTCAGTGGCCGGATGATCGGTCAGCATTCGGGTGATCGCGTCCAAGAACCCCCGAACGGCTCCAATGGGAGTCCCGTCCGGTGCCGTGATCGACTCTGGCACGCCGTGGAATGCACGGAAGTACATTGACGCCGAGTCGAGCAGCATGAGCCGCGGGGGAGTGGCCATCGCCAGACAGTATCGCTGCTCGGGCTAGCTGATAGCTCGAGCACGCTCTTGACGTATCACTTCTGTTGGCTGACCGTAAGGCATGGAACCAGTCAGCCCGCTGCCGACGCAGGGTGCTGTGTTCTTCGACCCGCGCGACGAAGGCCGTTCGCTGCGGCTTTCGTTTCACGAGGACCTGGGTGTCTTCGTCCTCAGTCTGTGGCGTGATGACACCTGCCTAGGCACCTTCCGGCTGGCCGTCGAGGAGGCCCCGCGCATGATCCACTCCGTCGTCACCGCTCTGGTGTCTAGTGAGGAGGCAATGACCACCGACCTAGCCGCCCCCAGTGATCGAAGCGTTGCAGTCATTTCGGAGGCTCTTGGGCGACGTGAGAACGCCTGAAACGCTTCGATCACCGCGGCGGGGTACGGTGACGAGTGTGGATTCGTTTGCCGATGCTGACCGTCTTGTCGCCGCCCAAGAGGTTGCTCGTCGTGCCGAGGTCGACGCCGTGCTTGTCACCCCAGGGCCGGATCTCCTCTACCTAACGGGGTACCGCGCAATCGCCTTGGAGCGGCTGACCTGTCTGGTCGTCCCCGCCGAGGGCGATCCCGTCCTTGTAGCACCCGGACTTGAGGTACCTGCCGCACAGGCGTCACCCGTAGGCGCTGCGGGCGTCAGCATTCGAGGCTGGGCCGAGACCGACGACCCCTACGCGCTCGTTGCCTCGCTCATCCCTGGTGCCAGGGACGTGGCCCTCACGGACTCGATGGCGGCCACAGCCGTCCTTCATCTGCGAGACGCGATGCCGAAAGCGCGTCAGCAGTTGGCAGGACCGGTGCTCCGCGAGCTGCGCATGATCAAGAGTGAGCGTGAGATCGAGCATTTGAGGCGGGCAGGTCGTGCCATTGACAGCGTTCACGAACAGGTGCCCGATTTTCTACGTCCCGGACGCACCGAGCGCGAGATCGGCGAGGACATTGCCGAAGCGATCCTCGCCGCTGGACACACAGTCGTTGACTTCGTGATCGTGGCCAGTGGTCCCAACGGTGCCAGCCCGCATCACGAGGTCTCTGACCGACGCATCGTCGTTGGCGACCCCGTCGTTGTCGACATCGGCGGCACAATGGCCAGCGGCTACTGCTCCGACTCAACCCGCACCTACGCGATTGGGCACGCGCCAGATGACTTCCTCGACTACTACGCGGTGCTTCGGGACGCACAGCGAGCAGCTGTCGAGTCAGTACGACCCGGGGTGACGGCAGAGGCGGTGGACGCCGTGGCACGCAGTCTCATCACCGCGTCCGGGTACGGTGAGCGCTTCATTCACCGAACAGGGCACGGTATCGGGCTTGAGACGCACGATGAGCCCTACATTGTGCAAGGAAACGTCGAAATGCTACGGGTTGGAATGGCATTCAGCGTGGAGCCGGGGATCTATCTGCCCGGTAAGCACGGAGCGCGTATCGAGGACATCGTTGTAGTGACACCAGACGGCGTCGAGGCATTGAACAACACCACGCATGACCTTGTGGTCACCGACCCGGCTTTCAGTTCCTGACCAACGTCTGCAAGGAGTACCAGCACCTGTGGCACTGACCGTCGCTCGAGAGTTCACAGATCCGAGCTCTGCTGAACTTTTGCCCACCGTGCGGCAGATCTGTGACGATCTGCTGGCACCAATAGCTAGCGACGCCGAGGATGCCGCGGAGTTCCCGCGCGAAGTCTTCCGAACTCTCGGTGGCGTGGGGCTTCTCAGCCTGCCGTTCCCGGCGGAGTACGGGGGCGGCGGACTGCCACTGCACGACTACCTGCAGATCATTGAAGAACTTGCCTCGTCCTGGGCCAGCGTCGGTTTGGGCGTCAGTGTGCACACACTCTCGTGCTTCCCACTTGCCTCGTTCGGTACCGACGAGCAGCGGCAGCGATGGCTGCCCGACATGCTCGGTGGCCATCTTCTTGGCGCCTACTGTCTCTCCGAGGCCGATGCAGGGTCGGACGCGGCCGCGTTGGCCACCAGCGCTTCGCGCACCGACTTCGGATATCGCGTCAATGGGGTGAAGTCGTGGATCAGCCACGGCGGCGTCGCTGACTTCTACGTGGCGATGGTGCGCACCTCCGATGACGGAGCGAAGGGCATCACGTGTCTGCTGCTCGATGCTGGCACCGCTGGGCTTTCGGCGAGGCCCCCTGAGCGCAAGTTGGGCTTCTCAGCGTCCCCTACCGCTCAGATGGTGTTCGACGACGTTCCGGTCGACGCCGAGCGGCGCATCGGGGCTGAAGGGCAGGGATTCGCCATTGCACTCGCCGCCCTCGACGGCGGCCGACTCGGGATGGCTGCGTGCGCCGTTGGAATCGCACAGGCAGCTCTGGACCTCGCCATCTCCTACGCGCATCAGCGCCAACAGTTCGGCCGCCCGATCGCGGAGTTCCAGGGGCTGTCGTTCCTGCTCGCCGACATGGCCACCCAGGTGGCAGCAGCCCGCGCGCTCTACCTCGCGGCGGCACGCAAACGCGACCGAGGCGAGGCTTTCGGGGTGGACGCGGCGATGGCAAAGCTCTTCGCCACCGACATGGCAATGCAAGTGACCACCGACGCGGTTCAGGTGCTCGGGGGAGCGGGGTACGTGAAGGACTTCCCTGCCGAACGCTACTTCCGCGAGGCCAAGGCCTTGCAGATCGTCGAAGGCACTAATCAGATCCAGCGCGTCGTGATTGGACGTGCACTTCGCCCGCATCGCTAGTACAGGAGCGTTCACCTGCGAATACCGACAGCGCCAGTAGGGTGGCGTCGTGGATGAGCTCGACGGAAATGACCGACAGATCGTGCAGCTGCTCAGCGCTGATGGCAGGATGAGCTACACCGAGCTGGCCAAGCACACCGGGCTCTCAACGTCGGCTGCTCACCAACGGGTGCGACGACTGGAGCAGCGCGGAGTCATCTCCGCCTATCGCGCCATGGTCGACCTCGATGCAATCGGCCTCCCCATGACGGCCTTCGTGTCCATCTCACCCATCGACCCGGCTGACCCCGACGACATCCCTGACCGGGTCGCCCACCTGCGGGCTGTGGAGTCCTGCTACAGCGTCGCCGGCGACCACAACTACGTGCTCAAGGTCAGGGTCGCTAGCCCGGTGGCCTTAGAGCAGCTGCTTGCCGATCTTCGGGCCAGCGCTCACGTGACGACCAGAACCACGGTGGTGCTGAGCATCCCCTACGAGAACCGACCTCCGGATCTGGGCGAATAACTGCCCAGGTAGCTCGCAGGCATTCGCCCGTTATGTCCGAGATCTCCGGACGCGCCGAGGCTCGCGCCGATGATGGCTCATTGGCCGGTCCGGGTTAGGGTCACCGTTGATCACGAAATGGTCACGGCGGCACCAAAGACTCGTCGTCCAGACCTCATGGCTCACGAGCAAAGGCGGAAACTTGTGCCAGGGCGACGAGTAACGCAGTCGAGGACCGCCTCGGCAGGCAGATCCGGCTCGATCGGTGCCCGAATCGGACTCCTTAGGCTCGCTGCGATGATCGGGGTGGCGGCACTCATCGCAGCGGTGGTGGTGCCGGTGGCGTGGCGGTCGGTCGGAACCGATGTCGCTGCGTCGCCTGAGGCGAGCAGTCTCCTCACGTTGGTCAACCAGGCACGGACGAGCAACGGGCTGGCCCCCTTGGATTTCGCCTCCGACCTGAGTGGGATCGCCGCGGAGCGCGCCTCGATCATGGCTGACTCGGGGTCTTTGACGCACACGCCCGACCTCGGTGGTCAGGTTTGCTGCTGGACGTGGATCGGCGAAAACGTCGCCTTCGCCGGTTCGGTGCAGTCCCTTCACGAGGTCCTGATGAACTCCGCGCCGCACCGGGCCAACATTCTCAACGCCGACGCTGACGACATTGGCGTCGCGGTCGTCAAGGGTGGCGGGTCGCTTTGGGCTGCCCAGGTGTTCCGTGCCAGGTCTGATGCCAACCGAGCCGGAGATGCCAATAGCAGCTCACGCGGTGGAGACCGCAGCGCCCCAACCGAATCCAGCACGAGTCCGTCCACGGCCACCGATTCGACCTCGACCTCGACCACCAGTGAGCCTCCGACTCTGACCCGGGCCGAGCTCCTGCAGCAACAGCTGAAGCAGAGCCTGCGTGGCGCACGTGTAGACCTTCGCGCCGACCGTCGCAAAGTCGGCCCCTTCGACCCGGTCCTGGCAGCGGTTCGTTACTCCGTCACGCTCGAACGGGTCTCCGGCTAGCGGCGCAGCTGTCTAGTGGGTCGGCGCCAAGTCTGAGGCTGCCGCCGCTCTCGACGCAGCGGCAGCAGCGTGCGACTCAGCCGCGATGTGGCCTTTCTGGTAGCCCTCGTTGACCCACCACTCCTGGCCCTCTTCCGGAAGACTGTGCACCGGGTCGTAGTACACATGCTTCTTGCGCACAGCATCCGGGTCGTCGAGCTCAATGCCGGTTCGGTAGTTCTTCGACCAGTACGAGATCCCCAGGACATGGTCATACTCGTCGACCTGGTGCACCCAACGCTTACCGACGAACGGGACGTCGCATGTCACGCGGGGCGTAGCGAAACCAGGTAGGTATCCCATGACGCCATGCTGCAAACGCTGTGCATCAGCCAGGGACACGCGCCAGTGTTCCGCGAACGGAATCATGTCAGGCATGTAGAAGTAGTAGGGCAAGATGCTGGCATCGTCGAGCAGGGCGAAACACAAGTCGAGCATCTGCTCGACGCTGTTGTTGATTCCGGCCATCAGGACGCCCTGATTGCGAACGTCGCGGATACCGACGTCGAGCAGGCCGCGGGATGCTCGCGCGACCAACGGCGTCACAGAGTTCGCGTGGTTGACGTGAGTGTGCACGGCCAGACCCACACCGCGGCTTGATGCCTTGGTTGCCAGCCGCTCGGCACCGGTGAGCACTTCGTCCGAGTACCAGTGCTGGGGAAGACCCATCAAGGCCTTCGTCGCCAACCGGATGTCCCGGATGTTCTCGACGTCGAGGATCTGGTCGACGTAGGCCTCGAGGTTCTTCCATGGCATGTTGCCGACGTCGCCACCAGAGACAACGACATCACGAACCGAAGGCGTGGCGCGCAAATAGTCGAGATGCTGCTGCATACGGTCGACTGGCTTCAGCTCGAGCTTGAGCTTCTTCACAGTAGGGGTCGAGTTGCCGACGAGGTCCATTCGGGTGCAGTGACCGCAGTACTGAGGACACGTAGAGAGCACCTCTGCGAGCACCTTCGTGGGGTAGCGGTGTGTCAGGCCCTCGGCACGCCACATGTCGTGCTCGTGAAGGGAGTCGCGACTGGAGTAGGGGTGGGATGGCCAATCGGTTCGCCTGTCACTGAACACTGGAAGCATGTACCGACGGATGGGATCGGCGAGAAACGCTTCAGTGAAGGTCAGTGCCGTGGGAGTTCCGGTGTCATGTGAGTCCGGAACCATCGTGTTGACCATCTGCGGCGGGATCAGCATTGACATCGTGGCGCGCTCGGCCTGGTCGAGCTCGAGGTCGTCGTAGAAGTCATCGGTGAGCAGATCGCCCATCACACCGCGGAGCTGCTTGATGTTTTTGACGCAGTGAGAGCGTTGCCACTGCGCGTTCTCCCACTCGGCCGTCGTGACCTGACTCCAACCAGGCAAGCGAGTCCAGTCAGGCTCGCGCACTTCGCGCTGCCGGTAGTCGTACGGCTGGGGCAGTGGATGGCTCACGGGCTCTCCTTAACGCCGTTATCGCAGTATCGCGAGCGTACGGAGATCTTCCTGCGGAATCAATGACAAACAGCAACTTGTCCACCAGATAGCGGTTTGTTGCCATGTTGTTGCGGAGTTCCCCCTCACGGGTGCTGGCGATTGCCCCTGAGCTGCTGACAAGATCTCCCGGTGACCCGAACGACTCAATCGTCCCCCGTCGGACTCCACCGCGTCATTGAGCCACGCGGTGTCCTGCCGCAGGCGGCCAGACAAGTCAATGCCAGCCCCGAGATCTGGCCGGACGAGATTCGGATCGCGGTCTCAGTGCTCAACCTCGATGCCGCATCCTTCCGGCAGCTCATCACCAAGCACGACGGCGACGGTGACGCAGTCAGGGCTGAGGTACTCCAGATCATCGCCGACCGAGGGAAGATGCAGAACCCCGTCACAGGTTCGGGTGGCATGCTCGTCGGATTGGTCGACGAGGTAGGCCCGGAAGCCACCTTGGACGTGGAGGTGGGGCAGCAGGTCACCACATTGGTCTCACTCAGCCTGACGCCGCTCGTCATCACCGACGGCCTCGCACGGTGGACCGGCCTTAGTGAACAGGTGCCGTGCGAGGGGTACGCAATCTTGTTCGGCCGTACGATCGCAGCCTCGGTACCGGAAGACCTCCCGCCGACACTTGCCATGGCGGTCATGGATGTCGCGGGTGCGCCGGCTCTGACTGCACGCGTGGTGCGCCAGTACGTGGAGCGTGGTCGGGCGCCAACCGTTGCGGTGATCGGTGGGGCCGGAAAGAGTGGCTCACTGTCGCTGGCGGCGGCCCGCGACAGTGGTGCGACCAAGTCGGTGGGCATCGTCCCGATCGACTCAGAGGCGCTCCTGCTGAGAGACGTTGCACTAGCCGATGTCGTTGCGATCGCCGACGCACGCGATCCAGTGGCTCTGTCCGCGGCTGTTGAACAATCCCTCGGAGCTCCTGCAGATATCACCGTGGTCTGTGTCGACGTCCCCGGATGCGAGCACGGCGCGATTTTGGCCACGTCGCCAGACGGTGGCACGGTGATCTTCTTCTCGATGGCAACGTCCTTCACCGCAGCCGCTCTCGGAGCCGAAGGGCTCGCCTCCGACACGACCATGCTGATCGGGAACGGGTACACGCCGGGTCACGCCGAGTACGCCTTCGACCTTCTGCGTCGATCGACTGGCGTTCGGGACCTTTTCGAACGGCGTTTGGCCCACGAAGAGAGTGTGGGGTGACCACCACGCTGTACCGCGGGGGACGGGTGTACAACTCAGTCGACCCCTTCGCCAGCGCCCTGGTGACCCAGGACGACCTCATTGTCTGGGTTGGGTCAGAAGAGGCTGCCCGCGTCCACGCCGACAGCGTCGATGCGGTCGTCGAGCTCGATGGGGCACTGCTCGCCCCGGCGTTCGTTGACGCTCACGTCCATACGACTTCTACGGGCTTGAACCTGTCCGGGCTCGACCTCTCGGGCACAAGAACTCTCGAAGATGCGCTGCACCGTCTGGAGGTACACGCGAGAAGCGTGCGAGGCGGGGTGGTCCTCGGCCACGGCTGGGACGAAACCAGGTGGCCAGAAGCACGACCGCCGAGACGAGATGAGGTCGACAGGGCCTCATACGGCGGAGTGGTCTACCTGTCGCGCGTTGACGTGCACTCGTGCGTTGCCTCATCGGCGCTGCTGGCCCTGGCGCCCGAAGTGTCCTCTGCTCCTGGGTTCTCAGCTGACGGCTGGCTGTCGCAGGAGGCACACCATGTGGTCCGTCGAATTGCCCTCGACTCGGTCACCCCTGCCCAGCGTCGGGCGGCACAGCGCGCCTGCCTGCAGCGCGCCGCGTCGCTGGGGATCGGCATGGTGCACGAGCTCGGCGGTCCGGAGATCTCCAGCGCTGACGACTTCACCGATCTGCTCGGAATCGTTGGCCCTGAATCGGGTATCGAGGTTGTCGGCTACTGGGGCGAGGGTGGAGGGCCAGAGGTCGCTCTGTCGCTTGGAGCCCGCGGCGCTGCCGGAGATCATTTTGTCGACGGGGCCATCGGCTCCCGCACCGCGTTGCTACGTGAGCGGTACGCCGACTCTGACACCTTTGGGGCTGCCTACACCTCGGCGGCCACGATCCGCGATCACGTCATTGCCTGTTCGACAGCCGGTGTTCAAGCGGGCTACCACGTGATCGGTGACGGTGCGATGGATCTGGTCGTCGGCGGCTTCGCTGAAGCCGCCGACGCTGTCGGCGTCGACGTCATCCGGGCCGCCCAACACCGTCTGGAGCATGTCGAGATGGTCGACGAGCACGCGCGGATGCTTCTTGCCCGGCTCGGCGTGATCGCCAGCGTGCAGCCAGTCTTCGACTTCTTGTGGGGTGGAGATTCCGGCATGTACTCCGAGCGACTTGGTTCCGGTCGAGCCGCGACACTCAATCCTTTCGCCTCTCTGCAGGACGCCGGCATCCCGATGGCCTTCGGCTCCGACGCCCCGGTGACACCGCTCGCCCCGTGGCAGGCAATTCGAGCCGCGGTTCACCATCACCAGCCAGCTGAACGACTGACGGCCAGAGCCGCATTCACTGCACACACCCGAGGTGGCTGGCGAGCAGCCGGTCGCGGTGGCGGCGTGGTTGCGCCGGGCGAGCCGGCGAACCTGGCCGTCTGGCAGTGCGACGACCTCGTCGTCGAGACGCCTGACGATCGGGTTTCCGCTTGGTCGACCGATCCGCGGGCAGGGGTTCCTGGTCTGCCGTCACTCGAACCTGGCACAACCGACCCCGTCTGCCTGCAGACGGTCGTCGCTGGTCGTACGGTCTACGCCAGGGACGTTGTTCAGTCGATCAAACCTGGGAGTGGTCCGTGACGCGACGGGGCAAGGGAAAGCTCGAACTCGATCCGACGGTGGTCCGCAAGGCACGCAGCCTCGCGCGAAAGGCCGGCAAGCCGATCGTGACTCTTGCCAAGACACACACCACGGTTTCTGTCGAGCGGGCGGTACTGCGTCTGGCTGGTCTTTCCGGCGCTGACGCCGAGGGCGAGCCCTGGGTGAACCACGTTGTCGACGCGGTCCGACAAGACGTGGGCCTCGAGCACGGCGTCTCCCTCCCGGTCTGGCATGCACTGGCGTCCGGCGAGTACGCCGACCTCACCGAGCTTGCGCAGAAGGCCGCCGCGGGAGGAGTCATCTTCCATGCGCCGGAAGGTCGAGAGGCCAGCCGCGCCCGAACGGCATCGCGTAAAGCGGCGGCCGCTGGCCTACGCAAGATCGATATCAACCGAAAGACGCGCGACCGATTCACCAAGAAGTACGGCGATCCGCCAAAACCTTGGATCTACCTGATCGTTGCCACCGGTGACATCTACGAGGACATGCCGCAGGCTCAGGCAGCCGCCCGTGAAGGCGCTGACATCGTCGCTGTGATTCGGTCAACGGGACAGTCGCTGCTCGACTTCGTTCCGGAAGGGCCGACCCGAGAAGGCTACGCAGGCACGTACGCGACCCAAGAGAACTTCCGTCTGATGCGTGCGGCCTTGGACGATGTCTCAGCCGAACTCGGACGCTACGTGCGACTGACCAACTACGCGTCGGGCCTCTGTATGCCTGAGATCGCGACGCTGGCTGGCCTTGAACGTCTTGACATGATGCTCAATGACTCGATGTACGGGATCCTGTTTCGCGACATCAACCCGATCCGAACCTTCGTCGACCAGCGCTTCAGTCGGCAGGTCCATGCACGGGCCGGGATCATCATTAACACCGGCGAGGACAACTACCTCACAACGGCAGACGGAGTCGAGGCGGCGCACACCGTCACAGTCAGCCAGCTGCTCAACGAGTTCTTCGGAAAGGAGGCTGGGCTGGCCGATGCACAGCTCGGCCTTGGTCATGCATTCGAGATCAACCCCACGGTCCCGGAGTCCTTTCGACTCGAACTGGCCCACGCGTTGCTGGCCCGCGAGCTCTTTCCGAACGCACCCTTGAAGTGGATGCCGCCCACCAAGCACATGACCGGCGACGTGTTCGGCGGCTACCTGCTCAACGGGTTCTTCAACCTGGTTGGCTCTATGACGGCCCAGGACATCCTGCTGGTCGGCATGTTGACCGAGGCCGTCCACACACCATGGCTGTCGGATCGTGACCTTGCCTTGCAGAACGTTCGCTATGTGATGGAGTCGACCCGTGGGCTCGCCGAGGACTTCGTTCCAGCCCATGACGGCTTCATCGTGCAGCGCTCCCACCAGGTGCTCGGTGAGGCCATCGAGCTGCTCGAACGCATCGTGGACGACCAGCTGCTGAACGCGATCGCCGACGGAACGTTTGGGCTGATGAAGCGCCCAGCCGACGCGGGTCGCGGACTCGATGGCGTCGCCAGGCACTCCAGTGCGTACTACAACCCGGCCAGCGAGTTGCTCGATGAGTACTTCGCCGATGCGAAGGGGCAAGCTTGATGAGCAAGCGAGAGGAGTCGCACATCATCCGACCGTACGGTGATGCCACCGGTGACGGCCAGGTTCAGGTCTCGTTCACACTGCCTGTCGCCCACGACAAGCGGGCTGAGGGAGCAGCACTCCAGCTGGCGGCCAAGATGGGGCTGGAACCGGCGATGGTGGTGCATGCCAAGCAGATGGGACCGCACTTCACCTTCTTCGTCGTCTACGGACGATGCAGTCACTTGGTAGACCTCAACAAAGTCGTCGTTATCGAACGCGAGTTTCCACTGCTCACTCCCAAAGAGGTGAGCGCTGCGGTCAAGCGCGCGTTGCGGCGCCCGCTCGTCGTGATGGGTGCCTGCATCGGTACCGATGCACATACCGTTGGCATCGACGCCATCTTGAATATCAAGGGCTGGGCGGGGGAGAAGGGCCTGGAGGCCTACAGCGGTCTCGAGGTCCACAACCTGGGGGCGCAGGTATCGGTCCCAGACCTGGTGGAGCATGCACAGAACCTCAAGGCCGATGCCGTCCTCGTCAGCCAGGTCGTCACGCAGCGCGAGGCGCACCTGCACAACGTCACACAAATGTCCGCTGCGTTTCGCGAGGCGTATCCGACGGGCACCGCCCCGGTCCTGATCGTTGGGGGCCCGCGCTTCGATGAAGGTGCGGCCTCTGAGCTGGGCGTCGACCGCATTTTTGTGAAGGGCACGACACCCGGCGAGGTCGCCAGCTACCTGGCGCACCGACTCTGTGCGACGCCGGCAGGAACTCGTCGGGCAAAGGCCAAGAAGAGAACCACGGCCAAGAAGAAGGCGACCAACAAGACGGGAGCACGCTGATGTCAAACACGACCGACATCAGGTTGGGGAAGAGCGTCACCCATCGGCGGTATGTCCCGTACTCGCACGCCCACTACGCAGGCAACCTCGTCGACGGCGCCTACACCCTCGGGCTCTTTGGCGATGTCGCCACGGACCTGATGATCGTTACCGATGGCGACGAGGGGCTCTTCGCCTCTTACTCCGACATCCAGTTCACCGCCCCCGTCCGCGCAGGCGACGTCCTGGAGGTGACCGCGGCGGTCAGCAGGGTGGGGCGGCGCAGCCGCGAGCTCACGTTCACCGCCCACGTCGTCAGTCGAGGTCGCCCCGACCTCGGTGAGGCCGCAGCCGAGGTGCTCGCCCAGCCAGAACTGGCCGTCTCTGCCATCGGCACCATCGTCGTCCCGCCACCCACGGCAGACCCCGACACGTCCGACACGTGACCGAAGCGTTTCAGTCACTTTCGACGTCCGGATCGACCTTCAGGATGACTGGAACGCTTCGATCACCGTCGAGGCGGGTACCCGATGGCTACGTGTGCCGCGTGATCGGGTTACCGTCATCGGGTGAGTGCTGTCGCCGAGGGACTGCCCACGGCTCGAGACGTTGAGCCGGAACCAGCCCGCCCCGTTCCCCTCTGGACGGCCGTTCTGGCATCGGCAGCGGCCGGCGGGGTCTTGGTGCTTGCCTTTCCCCCCTACGACCTGTGGTGGTTAGCCCCCCTTGCCGTGGCAGGCGTGCTCGGCGCCGTGGAAATCGGCACGCGGACCCGCCGCGCGGTGCCCCGCGGCGCCCTCCTCGGGTCGGTCTTCGGACTGGTCTTCTTCGGCCTGCTGACGCCGTGGCTGCGGGTCATCGGCCCCGATGCCTGGTTACTGGTGGTGGGTCTGTCAGCGGCCTTCACCGCGCTCTTCGGAGTCGGAGCCGCACTGCTCCTGCGCCTACCGGGATGGCCGTTCTGGGTTGCGTGTTGGTGGGTCGGCGTCGAGGCGCTTCGGGGCCGGGTGCCGTTCGGCGGCTTCCCCTGGGGCCGATTGGGCCATTCCCAGGCCGATGCCCCTACCGCAGCCTGGGTCTCGGTGGGTGGCGTGCCCTTGTTGGGTTTCCTTCTCGTGCTGACGGGCGCTCTGGTGCTTGTGGCGGTCAGGGCTGCCGTTCGGAGACGCGTGCTTCGAGCTTCTCTCGCGGCTGGCGCGGCTGCTGTCATCGTGCTCAGCGGCCTCGCGATCCCGCTTACGACCAATGGGCGTCAAGTCACCGTCGCGATCGTGCAGGGAAATGTTCCGCGAACCGGGATGGATGCCTTTGGACAGCGGGAGGCGGTGCTGTCGGCTCACCTGCAGGCTACGCACCAACTTGCCGATGACGTCAGAGCTGGCAGGGTCGCTGCGCCTGACGTGGTCATTTGGCCCGAGAACGCCTCAGACATCGACCCGGCCCTGGACGCCGAAGCGTTTGCCGCTATCGATGCCGCGGTCAAGGATGTGGGCGTCCCCGTGCTTGTCGGAATGGTCATAGAGGTCGACGGCGGGGAACGGGTGGCTAACCAGGGCACGATCTGGGACCCAGTCACCGGACCGGGCGCGTCGTACGTCAAGCAGAACTTGGTGCCGTTTGGCGAGTACGTCCCGTACCGATCCATTGCCCAAAAGTTCATCTCGCGACTCGACCGAATTCCGCGCGACTTCGTCGCTGGTGACGCGCCAGGGGTGCTCGACCTTGGTCCTGTGACTGTTGCCGATGTCATTTGCTTCGACGTCTCCTATGACGCGGCCGTCCGTGATGCCGTGGCCGGCGGAGGCGAGTTGATCACGGTGCAGACCAACAACGCCACGTATGGACGCACTGGTCAGGTTGAGCAGCAGTGGGCCATGAGCCGGCTCCGAGCGGTGGAGCATGGCCGCAGCGTCCTGGTTGCCTCCACCAGCGGCATCAGCGGCGTCGTCGCCCCCGACGGCTCAGTCCAGGCCGAGACCCCCGAGTTTGTTCAGCAGGTCGTTGTCGAGCCAGTGGTGGCTCGTACCGACGAGACGCTCGCTACCCGTTTGGGGGCTTGGCCCGAGTTGCTCCTCTCCCTTTTGGGACTCGGCGCGGTCGTGCTGGCCGCCGTGCGCCGACGAGGCAGAATCGCAACATGAGCGACGACGACGTCCTGGTCATCATCCCGACCTACAACGAACGGGACTCACTGCCGCCCATCGTGCAGCGGGTTCGAACGGCCACGCCCGACGCGCACATCCTCATCGTCGATGACAACAGTCCTGATGGCACCGGCGATCTCGCCGACTCGCTTGCGTCAGGTGACGACCACATCCAAGTTCTCCACCGCACCGCCAAGAATGGGCTCGGTGCGGCATATCTGGCGG